>ENA-UOJN01001543-UOJN01001543.1-human-gut-metagenome-genome-assembly--contig:-C125IIP-NODE-1543-length-16267-cov-15.708056_pt1 | contig 16267 bp, 9 predicted proteins | sample MGYA00242350_ERZ723897 | MGnify/ENA metagenome assembly ERZ723897 | reverse complement strand
CCGATATGAGCATAAAAGTGGGATGATAATCCCACGATATGCGAATATTGGGTAGAATTGTGGGAGTGCGTAGCACGGAACAATCCGTAGGCATCAAAGTCGGGGGCTTTTGACCCCGACATCATGCTATTTGCTCATGGTGGTTACAGTACAGCCTTTACATCCTCGGTCAGCTTCTCTACCTTGGCCTGTGCATCCTCTATGCTGTTACCTTTAACACCCATGTAGAACTTGATCTTGGGCTCGGTTCCGGAAGGACGAGCGCAGCACCATGCGTTGTCGGGAAGCTCAAAGTACAGAACATTGGACTTCGGAAGTCCGGTCGTGGTCTTCTCTCCGGTCTCCATGTCGATGATCACATCGTTCTGATAGTCGCGGAATTTCTCCACTTTCAGATCGCCGAATGCCTTAGGAGGATTCTTACGAAGCTTATCCATGATCTCGGCGATCTGTCTTGCACCGTCGATACCCTTCATGGTAATGGTGTACTGGGTCTCCTTGAAGTAACCGTATTTCTCATACATGGATACCATCATATCCCACAGAGTCATGTTGTGCTTCTTGCAGTAAGCCGCCACTTCACACAGACACATAACTGCTACAACTGCATCCTTATCTCTTGCATGAGTACCTGCCAGACAGCCGTAGCTCTCTTCCAGACCGAATACATAATTGTTGCTGCCGGTCTGCTCGAAGAACTTGATCTGCTCACCGATGAACTTGAAGCCGGTCAGTACTTCGATCAGCTTTACACCATAAGCTTCGGTGATGGGCTTGGTCATATTGGTGGTAACGATGGTGGTTACCAGTGCGGGATTCTCGGGCATAGCGCCGGTAGCAGTCTTCTCTCTCAGGATATATTCTGCGATCAGCATACCGGACATGTTACCGGTAAATGCCACATACTCGCCGGTCTTGGTATCCTTGGCATACACACCCAGACGGTCTGCATCGGGATCGGTTGCCAGAACGATGTCCGCATCCTTCTCCTTGGCCAGACGCAGTGCGTATGTAAATGCCTTGGGATCCTCAGGGTTCGGGTAATCCAGTGTGGTGAAGTTTGGATCCGGATTCTCCTGTTCGGGAACTACATAGACGTGCTTAAATCCCAGCTCGGACAGGATACGTCTTACCGGCTTGTTACCGGTACCGCATAACGGAGTATATACGATTTTGATGTCATCTGCCATTTCCTTGATAACATCGGGATGAATGATCTGCTTCTTCAGCTCTGCCATGTACTTGTCGTCGATCTCTTTGCCGATCACTTCATAGAGTCCTGCTGCCACAGCATCCTCTCTGCTCATGGTCTTCACGGTATGATAATCCTTGATAGACTGTACTTCGGTAATGATGTCCTTATCGATAGGAGCGGTTACCTGTGCGCCGTCCTCCCAGTATACCTTATAGCCGTTGTACTCAGGAGGGTTGTGACTGGCGGTCACTACAATACCTGCGGTGCATCCTAACGTCCGAAGGGCAAAGGACAGTTCCGGGGTAGGTCTTAAAGATTCAAAAATGTATGCCTTGATGCCATTGGCTGCCAGACATCTTGCTGCCTCATCGGAAAACTCGGGAGACATGCGGCGGGAGTCAAATGCGATAGCCACACCCTTGCTCTGGGTGCCGCGCTTAATGATATAATTAGCAAGACCCTGAGTTGCCTTACGAACGGTATATACGTTCATGCGGTTGGTTCCTGCACCGATCACGCCACGTAAACCGCCGGTACCGAATTCCAGTTCCTTGTAAAAACGATCTTCCACTTCTGCCTCGTTGTTGCGGATTGCCAGAAGTTCATCCTTGGTCTTCTGGTCAAAATAATCATCATTCAACCAGAAATTCAGTTCGTCCATATAACTCATTTTCCTATCCTCCTGTTTTATCGCTATCTTTATCTTTCTTCAGTAAACGCTCTCCGCCATTATTCTACCATAGATTACCTTTACTGAAAAGAGCAATTTAACGTCCGCTAACCGGATCTCTCAGTGCGTAGTCACTGCGATCCAGAGAGAAATTCGGGTTGTAATAGGGGTCTCCTGCTTCCAGCTCTGCCTTCCATTTTTCACGGAAATGCTCGGATTCTTTGTTGTAACGCTCCGCCTTCTCTCCCTGATCATCCAGACCTCTGGAAATAGATTCATAATGATACAGTTCCGCAAAAGGGGTCCATACATTCAGCAGTCCCAGTTTGCGCAGTTTCAGGCAGAAATCCACGTCATTCAGAGAGATCACAAAGCTCTCGTCCAGTCCTCCCACCTGCTCATACAGACTCTTTTTCACCAACAGACATGCTCCGGTCACTGCCGTGGCATTCTGGGTATAACACAGGCGTCCCATGTAGCCGAGGTTCTGTACCGGAATACGATAATGGGTATGTCCTGCGGTGCGATGTGCCCCCAGTCCGATGACTACACCGGCATGCTGGATCGTCTTGTCCGCATAATACAGCTTTGCACCTACAGCACCCACATCTTCCCGCTGTGCATACATCAGCATCTCTTCCATCCAGTTGGCAGTGATCACTTCCGTATCATTGTTCAGCAAAAGGATATAATCTCCGGTGGCATAGGATACTCCCAGATTATTTATAGCAGAATAATTAAAGTCACCATGATAGGTCACCACAGAGATCCGGCCGTCCTCGCTGTGCAGAATCCCGCCGTCATGACCGCAGACGGTATGCAGCTTGCATCTCTCTGCGTAGGAATCATTGCCGGACAATCCCAGCAGCTGGGAATAGTAATCCCGGATTTCCGGTGTGGTGCTGTTGTTCTCCACCACGATGATCTCGTAGTTGCTCCAGGTGCTGTTCTTCTGAATAGAAGTAATACATCTCTTCAGATCTTCCACGTGATCCTTGTTGGCGATCACGATGGAGATCTTCGGATCTCCCAGAATCTGATAGCGGATCCGGAAAATTGTGGCACAGGCTCTGGTACTGGTGATCTGAAAATGTTTGAATCCATGCTTTTTCAGATGATCCGCCACGGCACCCTTTGCCGCCTCGATGGCATAGGGCTTTGCGTCAATACTGGCGGCGGTACTGCCCGCATGGCTTCTCCAGTAATACATCAGTCTGGGCACATGTACGATCTTTTGTGCTCTGTCCGTCAGACGCAGGATCATATCGTGGTCCTGCGCACCGTCAAAAGCCGTACGGAACAGTTCCTCGCCTTCCAGAAGTTTTCTGGAAAAGACGCTGAAATGACAGATATAATTGTTGGCCCGCAGATTATCCGGTGCATAATCCGGCTTAAAATGCATGGTCAGCATTTTATTAATATTGTCCTCCTGGAAGGTGGTCTCATCACAGTACAGATAATCCGCACCCTGTTCATTGATTTCCTTCACATAGGCATACAATACGGAAGGATGCAGAATGTCATCCTGATCGAACAGTCCGATATAGTCTCCGGTGGCCAGCTTGTAACACTCATTGGTGTTGTAGGAAATACCTCCGTTATGGTCCAGGTGCTTATATACAATACGGCCATCTGATTTCGCCGCGTAATCCTTGCAGAGTTCTTCGATGTAAGCATGTTCCGCATCGGAACCGTCCGCCAGACACAGTTCCCAGTTCTGATAGGTCTGGTTCATGACGCAGTCCAGCATCTGTATCTGGAACTCTCTCTTGTTATTCCACAACGGCACGAGAATGCTGATCTTCGGCATATAGGGGAATACCGTTTCTTCCTCTTTCTTCCTCTGCTCCGCGTCGGGAAAGCTTCCGGTACCGAAGGATTCCATCAGGCTCTTCTGGTGACTCTTGTTACGGATCTTCCGCAGAATATCTTTGGGACCACCGCAATGAGACAGCCGTTCCTTCTGTCTCTGGGCAAAATGGATCACACTTCTGGCAGGTCCTGTAGCCTTCCAGAATTTATTTTTCTTGATTCGGTCCAGTTTGAACTGCAGATCTTCCTTCTCCGATTCCAGTACTACGATCTTGTCCGCCAGATCCGCACATTTTTCATGCTCTCTCTCGTAGGCTTCCTTATAATTGATCTCGGTGTTGCTCTCTGACATATGTCTCCTCCGTGATGCTTTCACCGCATTTTAGCGGATCATGCATCTGTTTTATTCTTTTGCTGCCGGAAGCTCTACGGTCAGATATTTTCCCGTAGTATTCCAAAGTTTCAGCTTGCTGACACGATTCACCACAAGAACAGCGATCGTATAGTTTCCCGCCGGCAGTTGTTCTCCTTCTCTGAGGACACAAAAGCCGCCCAATGCCACATTTTTCTGATCCGGAAGATTTTCCTCCAGTTCCTGTCGGTAGGCAGGCATCAACTGCATGGACCACACACCCTGTCCTTCTGTTTCCCCACAGGGAATCAGCAACAGATGTTTTTCATAGCAGGCATTATCGTCTCCCAGAATTACACTGTATCCCTGGATCCGCTCCGGTCCCGCTGTCTCTACTCTGGCCATCAGGCAGTTATCCCTGCGGATCTTCTGTAATTCCTCTCCGCCAGGAAGTCCCCTTTTCCAGAAAGGCTCCTGTAAAACATTCCGATCTGTCAGATATGCCGGAACCACACGGCTGTCCAGTCCCTCCCGGTTCAGCCCCTTCGGGTAAAAAGGATCCTCTCCCCGGAACTGTGGATGCATCTGGTAGAGCAGTTCTCTCTCCTGTACCAGACGCTGCATTTTCTCAGGACTTTCATCGCTTCCCCGGCTGAGAGATTCATGGTGATATGCAAAGCGGTCGTTCCACACCACATTGTAGTATCCCATTTCCAGAAGCCGAAAGCCCAGTTCCACATCATTATAGGCTACCCGCAACACTTCCCGGAATCCTCCGGCCTCCCGGAACACCTCTGTCCGGATCAGGAGACAGGCTCCCGTCACGGCCACACAATCCTGTGTAAAACGGTTCCGTCCAAAATAGTAGCTTCTGTCATCCTCCATAAACTGTAGCTTATGCACCGGTCCCACCGGCAGATTGACAATGCCGTCATGCTGGATCTTCACGGAATCCGGATAATAAAGTTTCAGTCCCACACTGCCCACATAAGGCTGCAAGGCTCTGGACACCATTTTATCCAGCCAGTCATTCTCACATAATTCAATATCATCATTTAAGAACAGCAGCAGCTTGCCATCTGCCAGTTCTGCGCCACGATTACACATGGTGGAAAAATTGAACTCCGCAGGCTCATATACATACCGGATCGGTGTTCCGGCTGTCCGGATTTCTTCCACCAGCTGTTCTGTTTTTTTCCTGTTTTCCTCGTTACTTCCGTTATCTATCAGCAGGATTTCCACTGGAACACTGCCCTCCGGACGTTGCGTCAGCGACCGCAGACATTTTCCCAGTACGGAAGGATTATCTTTGGAAGGAATGATCACAGAGACCCTAAGCTCTCTGGCGAACAGTTCTCTGGCTTCCTCTGCCGCTTTGGCCGCCAGTTCCACGGACAGTTTTGCGGATTCCGCTGCCGTCCGGTACTCTTCCCAGGGGTTCTGCTCATCTTCCGCTTTCTCCCGGCTGGTTTCTGCCGGTCCCTGCAATCCGATTCCAGCAGTACCAAAAGTGCCGTGAAACAGCACTTCTTCCAGATGTCCAATGGTATGACAGCCTCTCTCAAATCCACCGGCCGCCAGAAACAGCCGGTCCATCAGGGGACGGATCTCTTCCGCTTTCGAAAATACTATTTCCCTGCCGGTGCTCTCTCCTTCTGTCACAGCCCCGGGCTCCCCCAGTTTCTGCAACAGTCTGCTCCGCACTGCCACGACGCTTCCCACATAGAAGAAAGCCCGGTAGGTATCCGGAGCCCAGCAAGGCTTGAACCAGGGGATCACACGCTCTCCGTTCTCTGACAGCAGATCTTCATCTCCATAGACGATCTCTGCCTCCGGATGCTTCACAAAATACGCATTGATCCGCTCCACAGCATTTTCCGCCAGCTGTCCTTTCTGCTGCCTGTAGATCACGAATTCCGCAAGACCGGCTCTTTCCCCGATCTCTGTGACCACTGTTTCCGCAATCTTTTTTTCCTGCTCCGCAGCCCATTGCGCGTAGGTCACCCGCAGCTTTGCCAGTTCTGCTTCATACTTTTTATCCTGTTGTCTGACAAGCATCTGCTTTACTGACGTCCGAATGCTCAAGTTTCCTGTCTCCTTAGAAAAATTTTTTCACCGCTCCCGCCATGTCACTTGCCACAGCAAGGGGAATCTGCACGATCTCCATTTTCACAGTCAGGATGTTCTCTGCCTTTCTGTCCAATGCATCCACCCGGATCGTCAGATTCGGATCCTCCGTGGGAAATACCACGCTGGGATGCTCCGCACCGTCTGCGGACTTTAAGATTTTTCCATTGGTGGTAACGATCTTTTTGTCCTGCACAGGAACCGGCTGTCCGTTCATGGTAAGCTCCCGGATTTTACACACGCAGGCGCACATGGCCGGATCCAGCCGTAAATAATGGACATTTCCATCGAAATTCACCGTAAATTCCGCCTGTTTTTCCTCTGCATAGACGTTCTCCGGGAAATAAGAATTTTCTTCGGAAAATCCCTGTCCCTTGTCCTCATAGATCTGTACCCTGAGTTCTCCCTCCGTCTGACGGAACCGTCCGATCCATTCCGTGGGCTTATAAATTTCGCCGCCTAAGAGATTGCGGATCTCACCCATGGACAATTTCTGTCCGGTCACATATTTCTGAAATTCCATCTCCTGCTCTCTGTACTGTCTGGCTTCGTTTTCCGTGATGCCCAGACGATCCAGAATACGATCCAGTTCCAATGCATTACGTCTTTCATCTTCCAGTACATAACAGTATACAGCCCGGAAGGCCAGAGCTCTGGTCTCTATGGGGCGGTCAAAAGTCCATTCATAATCAATCAGTGTCCAGTGGTCACCATCCACCAGAATATTGGCAAAGATCAGATCAAAGTCCGCCACCGGCACATCCTCCCTGTAGCCCACTCTCTCCAGATATTCTGCGAACAGGTTGTGAAATCCCTCCACATCCTGTCTGTCCAGGCATTCGTCCATCAGTTCCGACAGCGGTCTGCCCGGCACGAACTCAAATTCCGCATAAGGTATGCCGTTCTCTTCTCCCAGATGGCAGACATTGACATCCAGACTGCTTCCCGCATACCGTTCCTTCAATTTTTCATAAGCCTCCGGCATATGACGCACATGGGCTTCCGCTTCTTTTGTCAGCGGATATTTTCGGACCGTCTTACAGCCTTCCTTGTCCCGCAGGATCTCGGTGCGGATCCGGAAGCTTTCCGCACGGTCATTGGAATATCTGGCATATTTCAGATCCAGAGGTGCTCCGATCACCGCCATATAGGAATTGGAAAAAACGGAAAACAATCCTTCCTCCACAATTCCGTCAAAAGCACTCTTCTCATCGAACAACAGCATTCTGTCCCGGTCAAAATTCCGCAGATTGTTGGACAGCTCTCCACGTCCTGGAAGATAAGCATCGGAATAGACTGTGGTCATAAATTTATAATCGGGATACGGATAATAAAAACTGCGTTCTCCCACACCGCAGGCATCGAAAATGCGCTCCAGCTTTTTCCTGGAAAACGTGCGTACCACACCGCCCTCCGGATAATTTTCAATGCCGGAAAACCAGCTGCCCAGATGATCTTCCTTGCATCCGGCAAAATATTTCAATCCGTATTTGTTCTCAATGGCAATCACGATCCTGCCGTCCGGTGCCAGATGCTTCTGCAGGATCTTAAGGAAATCCTCGTAAGGCGTCTTGCCGCCTATGTAAGCCTGTCCGTACTCAAAAACACCGATCAGACAGATATAGTCATAGTCTGCGGGAAGTTCCGGTTCCACATCCGTGAAATTGCCCACATGGATCGTCACATTTTCACATTCGCTGTGGCGGTAGGCGTTGATCAGGCTGCGCTTCTTCGAGAGATCCACACAGGTCACTTCCCCGGCTTTTCTTGCCAGTGCACCCGTGATGGCTCCGCATCCACTGCCCACTTCCAGCACTTTCTCTGTTTTCTGTATGGGAAGGAAATCCACGATATTTTCCCGGAGAGCAGACAAATGATACAGGATCGGCCAGCTCTTTCGCTCCGCAATGATCCTGTCATATTCCACCGTACTGTATTTTTTTACAATGTCTAAGATCTCGTCCTCCACACTGCCGTCGCAATAATAATCCTCGCCGGGATATTTATCCAGATTCAGTGTGATCTTCCCGATGGTCTCTGTCATTCCTTACTTCTCCTCCGCATCCCATACTTTTGTTTCGGAATCCATATCATAATATCCTACGGTGTTCTTGTCCGATACCACCGTAATATTCAAGGCATCATACAGTCTGTGATATACCTCGAAGGTATCCTGATTGTAGCCGGTCACTCCCAGAGACAGCAGATACTCACCACCCTGTAAGTTCATCTTCTGGGTAAAAGTCACATTTTTCACCTCTCCCGGCTCCACGCTGTCCAGAAAAGCCTTTTCAATCATGGTATTTGTACCGGTGATCTCCACACCGATGACGTTTTTAACAGAAAATGCAAAAATGGGGGCCGGAATATGATCCATAAAACGAACCCGCATATGGATGGTAAACATACTGCCCTTCAGGATCGCATTGGTGGGGACCCCTCTGTCATCCGTAATGTAAAATTCCTCAATCTGTGCCTGCTTCGTACCGTATTCCAGGGCATTGGGATTCTGCCCCTTGGCCTCCATGGAAGCCTGGGAAGCATCGGTCCCCTTCTCATCTGCTTTTTGGGCAGCTGCTCTCTGCAGGTCTTCATCATCCAGCAGACTGGCAGTCTCTTCTCCCACACTCTCTGGGCCGTCATACTGTCCCACCAATACCCTCTTGTAGGTGTCGATCATAGCCTTGGGACTGCCTTCGCCCAGGATATTTCCCTGATTCAGCAGATATACACGGTCACAATATTTGCTGATACTGCTCAGATCATGACTGACGAACACAATGGTCTTGCCCATCTTCTTGAATTCTTCGAATTTATGATAACATTTTGCCTGGAAAAATACGTCACCGACACTCAGAGCCTCATCCACGATCAGGATCTCCGGCTCGATATTGATGGCCACCGCAAAGGCCAGCCGGACGAACATACCGCTGGAATAAGTCTTCACCGGCTGATAGACGTAATCTCCGATATCCGCAAAACTTAAGATCTCCGGAAGCTTTGCCTCGATCTCCTTCTCGGAAAATCCCATCATCGTCCCGTTCAGATACACATTTTCAATGCCGTTATATTCCATATTGAATCCGGCACCCAGCTCCAGCAGAGCGGAAATACGGCCATTTACCAGCACTCTTCCCGAAGTGGGATTCAATACACCGGTGATGATCTTCAGGATCGTGGATTTACCGGAACCGTTGGTACCGATAATACCCACCGTTTCTCCCTGATAGATCTTCATGTCCACACCCTTCAGGGCATAGTGAAGCTTATGCTTCGTCTTTTTTCCGAAGCCGAAAGCCTCCTTCATCCGATCTGAGGGCTTATCATATAGTTTATAGATCTTCTGGACATTATCGACTTCAATGGCCAGCTTTTTCTTTTCCTGCATCAATTTTAATCCTCGCTTATCAGCGTTACACTGTCTTTGTCATACCATATGGCCAGAGAACGGTTGGCCTCGTTATTTTCATCCTCCGAGAGGTCTCCCATGCACAAAAACCAGGGCTTGTAGTGATAAGGTTGCAGCTGTACATCATCCTCATCTCCCAATAGCTTCTCCACCCGTTCCAGATATTCCTGATGGAAATTATACGCTTCTCCGGTATGCACATAGTAATAGGCCCCATAAGCCGAATAATGTCCTGCCTGATTGGGTGACACCTGAAAGATCATGATAAATTCCAGACCCATAATCGCATAAAACCACCACACTGCGGCTCCGTTCCAGTTCGCCAGCCATCTTGCCGCGCTGCCTGATGCCTTCTTCTGCAGTCTTTGCTGCAGCCAGCCACACCAGTATATTTCGTTCAGGAACAACAGCAATAAATATGTGATCTTCACCGCATTCAGAGTTCTGGACAATCCGGCATGTCCGAGGGAATACAGGCTTGGGGTGTAACCGGTGGCATACAGGCAGAAGGACCACAGAAGTACGACTCCCGGATACCGGAAACGATACTCCGTCTCCTTAAGTGCCTGCCAGATCAGGGGTAACAGCATCACCATTACCATAAGAACAATAGATCCCGTAAACTCTGGAAGATGTTTTACTCCTTCCAGAAAAGATCTGCCGATGGACTCCAGGGGACTGTATCCCCAGCCGACATAGCTGCGGGCTCGCACGGAATTGCCCGGTGCCGCTACATTCAGCCCAAATCCTATAATGTATACCAGCGTAGCAGGCAACAGCCACAGTCCCTTTTTCCGGTGTTCCACTACCACACTTATAAACAGAATCGTCAACAGCGATAAGAGTCCCTGCAATGCCGTGACAAAATTGCTTCCGGCCGTGATCATGGAAAGCAGGATCGAGGCCGTAAATAGCAGCCCGGTAGCAGTTCTTCCTTCTGCTCTCTCCAGGCAGATTGCCACAGACAACATCAACAATCCAAAGCCGTGCATTCCCACGTAATGAACTCCGCCGTTATACCAGTAGAAGCCACTCTGTGCGGAATAAATGAACATAAAGACTGCCGCTGTGATCACTGCCTGTACTGCCAGTCCGGTCCATTTTTCCATGTTCAATACTTTCCGCAGAATCACATGGGTAAATGTCATAGTACCCGCCAGCAATAGCAGCAGGATGAACACCGGCCCCAGAAAATAATACTGTTCTCCCCAGATTGCCGGCATCAATGTCATAAAGAAAATAGAGGAATAGGTTCCCTGCCACGCATACCACTGGGTTCTGGAACAATCCAGTGCCCCGGAGATGGCAGCCCATTTTGACTGTTCCTGCTCCATGGCAGCTCTGGCAAATCTTCCGAAATTGTAATCATCATAATACGGAACCGCATAGACTGTCAGCCGAAACAATGGAATCAGCGTTAACAACAACAGTCCACAGCATCCCACTGCCAGCAGGATCTTCCCCGGCTTCCATAACCAGAATTTTCTTAATTTTTCACGAGCACCCTTCAATTACTTTCACCCTTTCTGTTTTCCCCACAACAGTTTCGTAATGCAGCCCCTCCCCACAAGGTTCTTCATCTATAAAAGTTTTGCTATGCTCTGTTTTTTATAATACGATTTCTCCGTTCTTCGAACTCTCGAAATCGTAACAATCATTCGTATTATAGCACGTCTGCGAAATGTACCTTCAATCGTTTGAAAATAACGGCTCCCAACCCGAACAGTACTACCGTTACGATCCAGAAATACATGGTGGAAAAGAAATCCTGGAAAAACCATTCCTTCTCATAAATAGCACTTCGATAACCGTTTACAATATACACCAGCGGATTCAGCTTCAGAATCGTGATCCAATTGCCGGACAGGGAATCCAGATTCCACAAAATAGGAGTGGCCCACATGCCGATCTGCAATCCGATACTGATGATCTGAGACAGATCCCGGAAAAATACTACTACTGCACAAGTCGTATAGCTGAGTGCCAGTACAAAAATGAACAGGCAGAAGCTATAGTATACGATCTGTATCGTATATATGGTAGGATAATACCCGTAAATTGCTGCCACAATCAACAGCAGACACACAAAAAATACATGAATAAAGGTGGCTGCAATAATCTTGATGATAGGCAGGATACTGATCTTAAATACTACTTTTTTCACCAGATAGTTATATTCCAGCAGCGCATTGGTTCCATTGTTTAATGCCTCACTAAAATAGAACCAGGGTACAAGCCCAGCCGTCAGGAACAATACAAAGGGTACTTCCACACCCTCCCGCAGGGGAGTACTCGTATTACCCATGATCTTATCAAAAACAATGTAATACATAGCCACCGTGACCACCGGCTGTGCCATAGCCCATACCGCACCCAGATAAGATCCCGCATATCTTTTTTTGAAATCATTTTTGGCCAGTTTCCAGATCAGATGACGGTTCTGGAACAGCTCCACCGGCAGTCCGGTGAATTTATCATACCAGTGAATAAAAGCAAAGCATGCCGCCGCGATCACCACACAGGAAATGATCTTCTTGGCCAGTTCCTGACCCGGATCCGCCGCAGGTCCCGGATTCTTATGGAATACAATAAGTACTGCCATGATCACTGCCGTTGTCACAAACAGGGCAATGCCCGCTTTTTTACTTACCTTCATTCTCTTTTTCCTTCACGTACTGTTCCAGTGTGCCCCACTTGGTATCCTTCTCGGAAAGCGTCAGTTCCATACCTTCGGGAATCGGCCATTTCACACCGATATCCGGTGTATTGTAAGCAATACCGCCCTCATCATCGGGATGATAGAAATCCGTACATTTATAGCAGAATTCCGCATAATCCGACAGTACCAGAAAACCATGTGCAAAATTCTTCGGGATAAAGAACTGCTTCTTGTTCTCTTCAGACAAAAGCACTCCGTACCACTGGCCGAAAGTCCTGGAACCTTCCCGCAGATCCACTGCCACGTCATAGACTTCTCCGCGGATCACGCGCACCAGCTTGTCCTGAGGAAAATGTTTCTGGAAATGCAGTCCACGCAATACACCCTTCTTGGAAGCGGACTGATTGTCCTGTACGAACACCTCAGGAATTCCCGCAGCCTTGAAATCGTTATAATTGTAAGTCTCCATAAAATATCCTCTGGCATCTCCGAATACCGTAGGAGTAATGATCTTTAATCCTTCAATTTCACAGGTTTCTACTGTTATTTTACCCATTTTTTTCGTCCTCACTCTTTATTTTTATTGACTATTCGTAGGTGATATTCATGTCCACACGACCTTCGATGCCGTCCACTTTTCCCTTGGAGGTATACTGCCAGGTCTTATAATATCCCTGATATAACGGAACACTGCGATACTCTGCCAGCCAGATATGATAGTTTTCCAGTCTTGCTGTCTGCAGATTATTGTTGTACCAGTTACGGCTGGCATAGACACCCGCCGTGTATCCGGCATTTTCTATGGTCCTGCAGAACGCTTCACATACCAGTGTTCTGGTCTCCGCATCCAGACTGTCCGCACGGCCGTTACCGCCCGCACCTTCGGTATCGATAAATACCGGATAGTTCAACCGGTAATCCCGGATCAGTTCGATCACCGCGGAAGCCTCTTCCACAGCTTCCTTCTCATCCACAGCCTGGGTGAAAAAGTATACGCCCACCGGAATTCCTGCGGCCTGTGCACCCTTCATGTTCGTCACGAACATGGGATCTTCCACCAGGCTTCCAGTTACCGAACCGCGGTATCCGGCACGGATAATGGCAAACTGCACTCCTGCATTTTCCACCTTATCCCAGTCGATCTCCTTGTTCCATTTGGAGACATCGATACCGACCTTTGCATTACCGGACGTGGTCTGCAGCTTCTGGATCTCTGTCTTGTCCGCATCTGCCAGAGCACCTGCCACGGCGCTGTCCTCGGCTTCTGCATCCACTTCATCCTCTGTCTTGATCAACAGGGAAATATCGTCAATGGCCAGATACTCCACTTTATCCTTGACGTGAACTCTTGTCTCACTGACCGGAACCTTATATCCCTCAATGGGAAGGAGCTCAATATAATAGTCTCCGGAATCCAGATCTCCAATGTAAATGATACCGTCCTGATCCAGATCCTTGTAATCTCCCAATCCGTCCAGTCGTACGTAGAAGCTCTCCCCGGTCACCGGACTTCCTTCGTTGTCCACGATCTGGATCCGCAGATCCTTTTCTATGGAGGTGGCTACCAGAGATAGACGGTTGCTGTTATCCTTTGCAGCTTCCAGAATTGGATTTACTTCCTGATCAAAAAACGTATTATCTTTTAAAAATGCCTTCAGATCATTGCCGATCTGACCATCCGGTGAGACCGTCTCTTCTGCCTGATCGCCATTTTCCGCCGGAGATGCACTGTCACCCGCTCCGGCATTCTGAGTGCCGGATGCCGGCGGTCCGGAAGCTGCCGTAAACTGCTCCCTATTGACATACATGACCAGCAGTGCCACCAGCAGGATCACCGCCATGGAGGCCAGAATCGCCATTTTCCGCAGCTTAGAGTCCATTTGCTACCTCTACCAGATATTTTCCGTAATTCGTCTTAAGAAGCGGTTCTGCCAGTGCTAACAGCTGCTCTCTGTCGATAAATCCACGTTTGAAAGCGATCTCCTCGATGCAGGAGATGTACAGTCCCTGTCTCTTCTGGAAGGCTGCCACGAAATCCGCGGCATCCAGTAAAGCATCATGATTGCCGGTATCCAGCCATGCAAAGCCACGTCCCAGAGTCTCTACCTGCAGGGTTCCTCTGTTCAGGTACTCGTTATTAATACTGGTGATCTCGATCTCGCCTCTTGCGGAAGGCTTTACGTTCTTCGCGATCTCCACTACATCGTTATCATAGAAATACAGTCCGGGAACCGCATAATTGCTCTTGGGATGCTCCGGCTTCTCCTCGATGGAAAGTGCCTTGCCGTTCTCATCGAACTCTACCACGCCATACTCTCTGGGATCACGCACATAATAACCGAAAATGGTAGCTCCCCTTTCTCTTGCTGCTACGGTACGCAGTACTCTGGAGAAGCTCTGTCCGTAGAAAATATTATCTCCCAACACCAGCGCTACTCTGTCATTACCGATGAATTCCGCACCGATGATAAAGGCATCCGCCAGTCCGCGGGGTTTGTCCTGTACCGCATACTCGAGACGCATGCCCAGCTGGCTGCCGTCTCCTAATAACTCTTTGAATACCGGAAGATCTCTCGGGGTGGAAATGATCAGCACTTCTCTGATATCTGCCAGCATCAGTGTCGACAGCGGATAATAGATCATGGGTTTATCGTAGACCGGCATGATCTGCTTGGATATTGCTTTTGTGAGGGGATAAAGTCTGGTTCCGGAACCTCCCGCCAGTATAATTCCTTTCATAAAAACCTCCTTAAAATACTTGTTTTTTAACACACCGAATGGGAACGACGTTCATCGTTCCCATTTAGCAGATATTCTTTACTTTTCTTCATACATTTCATTGTAGTATTTCTGGTAATCGCCACTGGTCACATTGTTCATCCAGTCTTCATGTTCGAAATACCAGGCGATGGTCTTACGGATGCCTTCCTTGAACATGGTCTCGGGATACCAGCCGATCTCTGCCTTGATCTTATCCGGCGCGATGGCATATCTTCTGTCATGGCCCTTACGATCTTCCACGTAAGTGATCAGATCGTTGTTAATATGTGCCTTGCGGGGATCGGAATCCGGAAGCATCTCCTGCAGAGTCTCAATGATAATGTGGATGATCTCGATATTCTGCTTCTCATTATGTCCGCCCACATTGTAGGTTTCGAACAGTCTTCCCTGTTCCTGTACCATATCGATAGCCTTAGCATGGTCTTCCACATACAGCCAGTCACGGACATTCTTACCGTCACCGTAGACCGGAAGCTTTTTGCCATGCAATGCATTATTGATGATCAGAGGGATCAGCTTCTCAGGGAACTGGAAAGGACCGTAATTGTTGGAGCAGTTGGTAATGTTGGCAGGGAAATGATAGGTATCCATATATGCCTTCACCAGCATGTCCGAGCTTGCCTTACTTGCGGAGTAAGGGCTGTGGGGATCATACGGAGTGGTCTCATAGAAGAATGCATTGTCATCATCGGGAAGAGATCCGTAGACCTCATCTGTAGATACATGCAGGAACTTCTTGCCTTCTTTGAAGCTGCCATCGGGAAGCTCCCAGGCTGCCTTGGCACAGTTCAGCATCACTGCAGTACCCAGGACATTGGTCTGTACGAAGATCTCCGGGTTGCGGATACTTCTGTCTACATGGCTTTCTGCCGCAAAATGTACCACACGGTCGATATCATTCTCTGCGAAAATTTTGCTGATGGCATCCTTGTCACAGATATTAGCCTTGACAAAGGTGTAGTTCTCACGCTTCTCCACGTCCTTGAGATTCTCAAGATTGCCTGCATAGGTCAGTGCATCCACGTTGATGATACGGATTTCATTATCGTATTTTTTAAACATGTAATGAATATAGTTGGAACCGATAAAACCGGCCCCTCCTGTTACCAGATAAGTTCTCATTTTTTCTCCGTTCTGCGCACAGCGCACATTTTTTGTTATAGATAGGGATATTTTACCATAAAACGAGCAGGATATCAACACGGCTCCTCCGCACTTCGTGCTCTCGGATCCGTGACACCCATTCGCATTCCGGACTATCG
>ENA-UOJN01001507-UOJN01001507.1-human-gut-metagenome-genome-assembly--contig:-C125IIP-NODE-1507-length-16555-cov-13.737758_pt1 | contig 16555 bp, 9 predicted proteins | sample MGYA00242350_ERZ723897 | MGnify/ENA metagenome assembly ERZ723897 | reverse complement strand
CCGCATAACACAACACCCACGCATTCTATCTGAAAAATCCCGCGCGGGCCGATTCGCATTGCCACGCGGCCCGCGCTGCTTGCATATATTTCGACGGCGCTTCCTGGCGCACAACGATTTAATCCTAGCATATGGAAGGAAAAATGTCAATAGAGAACGGAAATAAATGAACAAATTAAGAACGATTTGTGAATGACGTTGTTTTTTTGACATACAAAATTGCAAAAATATGGAATTGTTGCGGGATTGACAGACGCAGGCGCGGAGAGTAAACTATTTGCATATTTATTCTCTCTGCGCGGAGAACCCGGCAAGGGAATAAAAATTACAAGGAGGAAAGATATGAAAACGTTGGCGAAAAAGCTGATGGCGCTTGTCCTTTGCCTGGCAATGGCGCTCGGCCTTCTCGGTGTGACCTCTGCCGGTGCAGTGCAGAGCGCTCCGAAGGCGGAGGAGTCGGCCAGCAAGGTCATCTATGCCACAGACAGCAAGACCACCTACGTCCCGGCGGGCTATACCTATGTATACCAGTCCACCGACGGACGGATCTACACGCGCAAGGCAACGCAGGATACCTATATTTCCGGCCGCACCCTCAGCGCAACGGAGGCCAAGGCGCTGGCCGCGCTGTCCTATGGCGCGGAAAGCACCATCACGACAGACGACGGTCAGACACTGGTCTGCCGCGAATATGACGCGAAGGAAGCGGCGGCCTATTCCGATGCCGTGAAGGCGATCCTGAGCGGCGAGGATTACAGCGACGGCGACAAGGTCACTGTTGTGAGCGAGGCCCACGAGAAGAACGACAAGGTCAAGGTTATCATCTCGCTTGAGGCCCCGGCCGTCTGTGAGATGGACGGCATGTCCGTTGAGCTGGGCAAGGGCCTCGGCAAGGCAGAGCAGGCCGCCGTGCAGAGCGTGAAGAACGGCCAGTCCTCCGTCCTTTCCGTCGCGAAGAAGAAGCTTGGCCACAGCATCGAGGTCACTGGTCAGTTCTCCCTCGTGACGAACGCCATTGCCGCCACGGTTTCCTATGGCGATATGGAAACGCTCAGCAAGCTGCCGGGCGTCAAGAAGGTCTTCCTTTCCCCGTGCTACTCCGTGCCGGAGATCAATGCCGTGGAGACGGACGCCTCTCAGATCAGCACGAACATGAAGTTCGCGGCCGCCGGTATGGGCGCGAACGCCGCATGGGACGCGGGCTATGACGGCACCGGCATGAGCGTCGCCGTCATCGACACCGGCCTGTGCTTCGAGAACCCGACGTTCTCCAAGGAACCCACCGATCCGGACGCCGTTGCCTACAGCAAGGATGACATCGCGGCCATCCTCGACAGCAAGACCCTGCATGCCGAAGAGCTGGATAAGTCCACGGCGCTTGACACCATTTATTACAGCAGCAAGGTCCCGTTTGGCTTCAACTATGCCGACGGCGAGGCCAACTTCGGCTCCGATGACGACACCATGATGGGCCACGGCACACACGTTGCCGGTATCATTGCGGGCAACCTGACCGAAGCGGATCAGGAGCAGTTCGATATGACGTCCCTCGGCATTGCGCCGGAGGCACAGCTTGTCATCATGAAGGTCTTTGACCAGGGCGGCAACTGCTATTTCGATTATCTCATCGCTGCCATTGAAGACGCCATCACCCTCGGCGTCGACTGTGCGAACCTCTCCCTCGGCCTTTCCAGCGGCCCGTATTACTACGAGGGCGTGACCGAGGTCTATGACGCCGCCACCGCAGCGGGTATCAGCGTCTGCGTCTCCGCCGGTAACGATGGCTTTACCGGCACCGAGAGCCTCTGGGGCGATGAGCAGATCAAGTCCACGAGCGTCTCCAGCGGCACGCTGGGCATGCCCGGCACGTTCGACTCCGTCCTGACCGTCGCCAGCGCCGAGAATGAAGGCGTGAAGTGGCTCTATGACTTGGGCGTCTTCGGCTGGTACAATGCCGGCCAGCAGAGCGATCAGTACATGACGACCAGCGAGGTCGAAAATATCCCGGAGGGAAAGGGCTTCTATGAGAACCTGAAGCCGACCGAGGCTCTTGAAGGCGGCGTCTATGCCTATACCGAGTCTGTGAAGAATTCCGACGGCAAGATCGTCTTCCTGCCGTTTGAGGGCGGCAATGCCGATTCCATTGTCGCGGCGGCCAAGGCGGCCGGTGCTGTGGGCCTTGCGCTCTACGATCCGACGCCCGCCGAAGGGGAAGAGTACGGTTATGTGAATGTTGAGCTCACCAATTATGACGTTCCCGTTGCCCGTGTCAATTTGGCGGAATTCAACTGGATGAAGCAGAACAACAGCACGGGTACTGTCAGCGTCAAGGCCGACTGGAACCGCAGCAATTTTGCGGGCGAGATGTCCTCGTTCTCGTCCTGGGGCCCGACGGAAGGTCTCTCCCTGAAGCCGGATATCACCGGCATCGGCGGTAACGTCTTCTCCGCATACTATGGCGAGAATTTCGCCGTTGCCTCCGGCACCTCGATGTCTTCTCCGGCCGTCGCCGCCTCTATGGCGCTGCTGCGGCAGTATCTGAAGACGACCTCCATCCCGGAAGAGGACTATGCCAAGGTCGCTAACTGCCTGCTTATGAGCACGGCAACGCCGATCGTCGATGAAGCGAACGGCACCTATTACTTCGTCCGCCGTCAGGGTGCAGGCCTTGCCAACATCGGCAACGCCGTGAAGTCCGGCGCTTACATCGCCGTCGAGGGCACCGACAAGGCCAAGCTCGAGCTGGGCGACGATGCCGAGAAGACCGGCAAGTACGAGATGAAGTTCAGCGTCGTCAACTTCTCTAAGGAAGCCAAGACCTATGCGCTCAGCCTGCAGGGCCTCGGCCAGGCTGCAGAGGGCGGCCTCGTCAAGGGCGGCAAGGTCACCTATCTCACGCAGAACTATGCAAAGAAGCTCGACGCGACCTATACCACCAGCCTGAACGGCAACGAGCTCACGGTTCCCGCCGGTGCGACTGCACAGGTCACCGTGACCCTGCAGCTGACCGACGCGCAGAAAGCCTACTATGACGAGCGCTTCCCGAACGGCGCATATGTAGAGGGCTTTGTCCAGCTCACGAGCAAGGACGCCGTCACCCTGTCCGTCCCGTTCCTCGCATTTTACGGCGACTTCGGCGCGGCTCCCGTTGCCGAGACCGGCAGCTACGCGGCCATTCTGGGTGGTGAGCGCTCCTACAACACGGCCGATCAGGTCGTCAGCGGCATCTACAGCTACCGCCCCATCAGCGACAGCGATGCTCTTTCCTGGATGACCGAGAAGTCCTGGTTGGGCGATACGGCCGCCCCCAGCATGTCCATGCTCCCGATGGACGAGTTCAATTTCTCCACGATGTCCAGCGCCTATAAGGGCTTTGTGCCGGAGACGGCGGGCGTCTCTCCGAACGGCGACAATTCGCTCGACGGGTTCTACATGCAGATTGGCTTGCTGCGCAACGTCGATAACATCCACTATACCGTCACGAACCTGACGACGGGCGAGGTCCTGTCCGAGCAGGATACCGAATTCCTGCAGAAGAGCTACGCGGGCGGCGTTTACGCCGGCAGCGAGGCCGGAGACTTCGACATGAGCTGGTTCTACGCCAAGGGCGTGGACGAGGATGGCGAGGAATATATTGATTATTCCAAATGCAGCCAGCCGGAGAACTCCCTGATCTCCGTCAAGGCAGAGATCACTCCGGAGTGCAAGACCGCCAAGACCCAGACGCTCGAGTATACGTTCTATATCGACACGACCGGCCCGAACAGCAAGAAGCCGACGTTCAGCTACAAGACGGAAGACTGGGGCTGGGGACCGGAGTCCATGTACACGATCTCCGTGGAATCGAACGAGGCCTGGTATCAGGACTACGACATGAGCATCACCATCGAATATGATGAAGAGACTGGCGACTACTTTGCCTCCGCCTTTACCTCCACCTATTTCCCGACAGCGCAGCCGAACGGCGAGGGCGTCCATGGCATGAGCGAATCCGGCAGCATGATGTTCGCCGACTCGCGTACCGAGATCTTCCTCGGATATGACTACGCAGGCAACTGCTCCGCCTATACCATCACCGGTTCGCTGCTCGAAGACAACATCAGCCTCTCTGCGGAAACCGATTCGATCTACATCGGCGAGGAAGTGACCATCCAGAATACCGATGTCGACGACTATGCCATGCTCCTGAACTGGGAGGTCTCCGATCCCGAGATCGCCGAGATCGTCTCCAGCGACGACAGCAGTGTGACCATCAAGGGCCTGAAGCGCGGCGACGTGGCTGTGACCGCCTCCGTCGGCGACTTCAAAAAGTCCGTCATGATCCACGTTCTGGACAAGAGCTATGAGGATCTGAAGGGCAAGTTCCAGGATATCTCCGGCCACTGGGCCGAGGAGACCATCCTTGAGGCAGTCTACCGCGGCCTGTTCAACGGCGTGAGCAGCGACCTGTTCGATCCGGACAGTGCCATCACCCGCGCCATGTTCGTCACGGTGCTCTACCGTATGGACGGTCAGCCCGCAGTCGACCAGAAGGCAGGCTTCACGGATGTGGCAGAGGGCAGCTACTACGCCGCCGCCGTGGATTGGGCCGCGAAGAACGGCATCGTCAACGGCGTCTCCGAGACGTCCTTCGACCCGGATGCCGCCATCACCCGTGAGCAGATGGCAGCGATTCTGTATCGCTACGCCGCCTATTGGGAGCTTGACGTGAGCGCAGAGGCCGACCTCAGCGCCTACGAGGACGCTTCTTCCGTCAGCGCCTATGCCCAGGCTGCCATGCAGTGGGCCGTGGCCAACGGCGTGATCAACGGCACGTCTGCCACGACGCTCGAGCCCGCCGGTACGGCGACCCGCGCGCAGGCCGCGACGGTGCTGGTCCGCTTCCAGAACAGTATGAAGAGCTGACGTTTCAAAACCGACGCTTTCCTTTCCTTGGCGCCCCCCTTTCGCTTCGGCGGGAGGGGGGCGTTGATCGTTTGACAGGCGCCTTCATTTATGGTACAATCCCGGCGGAAGGTGAGATTATGCGTGTGATTTCCCGCCCGGCCGCAGGGGATATGATCCGGCGCCTGCTTCTGGCGTGGCTGCTGACCGGAGCCATACAATATACCTGTCTGCCCGCGCCCGAACGGGTGCTGAGCGGCTTTTCCGCCCTGACGGGGCAGTCATTCCCACTGCTGCTCGTGGGGACGGCGGCCTCCTTTGCCCTGCTTACGCTGGCGGGCCTGCGCTGGAAAACGGCGCACTGGGAGCGCGCGGCCCTGCCGCTGTGCTTCGGCTGGCAGCTCGTGCTGGGCCTGTGCGCCTCGTGGTCCGTGCCGCTGCTGTGCGCCGGGCTTGTCGTGCTGGCCCTTCTGCTCGTCTACGCCGCCTATGGCGCGCGGACGGACGCAGAGAGCCTGACAGCTGCGCCGGCGTGCACCGGCCGCCGCGCGGGACTTGTGATCGCTGCGGCCGCCGCAGCCGTGTTTCTGGCGGCCGTGCTGGCGCTGACGGTGTTCCGCGTGCTGAGCTATGCCGCGCCGACCTATGATTTCGGCATTTTCTCCCAGATGTTTCACAGTATGCGCACGACGGGCCTGCCCGTGACGACCTGCGAGCGCGACCGCGTGCTGTCGCACTTCGCCGTGCATGTTTCGCCGATCTACTATCTGTTCCTGCCGTTTTACGCCCTGTTCCCGTCGCCCGTGACGCTCGAGGTGCTGCAGGCCCTGCTGCTGGCCTCGGCGGTCATCCCGCTCTGGCGCATTGCGCGGCGGCACGGTCTGTCCGGTGTGACGGCCGGCCTGCTGTGCGCCCTGCTGCTGCTCTGGCCTGCCTATGCGGGCGGCACGAGCTATGACGTGCATGAAAACAAATTCCTCACGCCGCTGCTGCTTTGGCTGTTCGATTTCCTCGACCGCCGCTGCGTGTGGGGCGTTGCCCTGTTCTCCGTGCTGACCTGCATGGTCAAGGAGGACGCGCCCGTCTATGTCGCGGTCATCGCGCTGTGGGTGGTCCTGCGGGCTCTGACCCGCACCGGGGCGGAACGGCGCTGGGGCCTGCTCACGGGCGGTGCGATGCTCGTCGGCGCAGTGGGCTATTTCCTCGGCGTGACGGCCTGGCTCGCTGCCGACGGCGACGGCGTTATGTCCTATCGCTACAGCAATTTCCTCTATGACGGCTCGGATTCGCTGTTCACGGTCATCAAGGCCGTGCTGCTCTCGCCGGTGCGGACGCTCTGGGAATGCTTCGAGGGCGAGAAGATCGCGTTCTTCTTCCTGACGATGGGGCCGCTGCTGTTCCTGCCGCTGTGCACGCGGCGCTATGAGCGGCTCGTGCTGCTCATCCCGTTCCTGCTTGTGAACCTGATGTCGGATTATACCTATCAGCACAGCATTTTCTTCCAGTACACCTACGGCTCTGCGGCCTGCCTGTTCTACCTGACGGCCGTGAATCTGGCGGAGCTGCCGCGCGTCTGGAACCGCCCGGCGCTGGCGGCTACGGCGGCCCTGCTGGCGGGCGTGTGCTTCTGCGGGAACATCCTGCCGCTCTCCGAGAATTATGTCAACCGCTATTTCGACTACCACGCGGTCTGGCAGGAGACGGACGCCGTGCTGGACCGCATCCCGGACGATGCGAGCGTCACGGCCACGACGTTCCTTGTGGTGCCGCTGTCGCGGCGCGCCGTGCTCTATGACCTGCGCTACTGCTCGCAGGAGCACCTGCTCAGCACGGACTATGTCGTTGTGGAAACGACGGACAGCGGCAGCCTGAAGCCCTATGCCGTGGATGGGGAGGACGGGCTGGAGGGCCTGACGGCTCTGCTGCGCGCCGCGGGCTATGCGCAGCTGCCGGATACCGGAAGCCGCCTGCAGCTCTGGAAAAGGCCGTAGAGGCCGGAATATACAGCAGATCGACCTGTGGAACCGTTTTGATGCGGAACACCACAGGTCGATTTTTGGTACATTTGCCGTCTTGTAAAATTGGGGGGGACTGGTATACTGGAAGCGTAAGAAAAGAACTTTTCAGGCCGGACAGGAGGCGGCACAGAATGAAACAGAGCGGAAGAAGGATCGCGGCGGTCGTGCTGGCGTTGGTGCTGGCTGCCGCCGGGATGGCGGGCTGCAGGATCAGCCGGACGCGAGCCATGACGGACAGGGAACGCATGGCCTGCGAGGCCTACACCATTTCGTTCCCGGAGGATGTCCGCGGGGATAAGACCCTTGCGGAGACCATCCTGTCGCTCTGCACGGCGCAGGAGGAGACGGAATATGGGACCGTCTATGACGGGGTGGCCCTGCAGCCGTATCTCTATCAGTGCAGCGAGGTCACGGAGGTCGTTTCCAGCATGGACCGGCCGATGCATCTGAATGTGAGCTACAAAACGCAGGACGACATCGAGGTCTCGCTCGAGATCGACTATGATGCGATCGTGCTGCGCTCGGTCTACTACCCGGAGGAGGATGCATATGCGCTCGAGCAGATGGGGAAGGCGGTCTGGATGACGCATTTCCGGTATGGAAGCTAGGAGGGCGGAATGGAAGAGTCTGAACTTAGAAATACCGCCCCGGAATATGACCCCAAGCCCTGCCCGCTCTGCGGCAGGACCATGCGGCGCGGGCTGATTCAAAGCGGCGGTGTCCTGTATTTCACCGATGAGGAGAAGTACTGGATCAACTGGCCGCTGAAGTCCCGCGGGGACATCCCGCTGCTGGGCGGGAAGCTCTTTCCGACCTTCCCGGATGACGGCGCGACGAAGCTCGCCCAGATCTGCACGGACTGCGAGATTGTTCTCTTCTACTACGGCAAGAAGTGGGACGACCGGCGCTGGAACAGATAAAAACTGCCGGGAAAGCCCTTGGGGCTTTCCCGGCACAGCTTGTCAAAAAGTCCCTGCGGGCCTTTTTCGCCAAGCGGACCTCCACCGGCTGTGCGGTGGAGGCCATTTTTTTGCGTATCAGGTGTTGAAGAAGTAGAAGCCCTCCGTCGGGGTGGGGATGGTGCCGTCCACAATGCCGTTCACGGCGTAGACGAAGAGGATGATATAGAGAATCAGCCACAGCACCGAGACGATCAGCCCGATGATGGACATGATGCGGCCCTTGCGGTTTCGCGGCAGGTCAAAGCCGGCGCGGCGGCGCGAGAGGGACGCGAACACGAGTCCGGCGATGCCGAACTGGATGCCGACAAAAAGCGTGACGAGGGAACAGATGCCGCAGACGAAGGCGACGATGGAAAACGCCTTTGCGGTTCCGGGAACCGGGCGCTGCGGCTCGGGGGCGGCAGGGATGACGTCCTGCTGCGGGTCATAATTCTGCATGAGGGAGATCTCCTTTCTGATCGTTGGGTTCGGGATGGGTATCGAGCCACTGCCGCCAGCCGTCCAGATCATCCGGCTCCGGCGTGGTATCTTCTCCGTTTTCGGGCGCTTCGGCTTCTGCCGGGGCCTCCGGCAGGCTATCCGGCAGCAGGGCGAATTCCGTCACGGGCGGCACGTCCGCCTCGCCGCCGAACAGCGGGCGGCGGCGCAGGAGCAGCGCCAGCAGCAGGAACAGGCCGAGGCTCACGCCGGAGATGATCGCGCCGGTCTTCAGGCCGGGCGCGGTATAGCGCAGCTCGATGGTGTGCTGCCCGGCCGTCAGCGGGAAGGCGATGACGGCGTCCGTCAGCCGCACGCTCTCGGACGAGGCGCTGGCCGTCTGCGCCAGCGGGACTTCAACGCCGTCCACATAGGCGCGCCAGCCGTTTTCGTAGGGGATGGACGTGTAGAACAGGCCGTCCTCTGCGGCGTCCACCGTGCCGGACAGGCTGGTGTCCGTGTCCTCCGTCACGTTCCAGACGCTCCGGGACAGGCGGGAAAGTCCCTCGTCGAACACGGCGTCGTTCTGCTCGGCCACGTCCAGCGAGATCGTGCCCTCCTTACCCTCGGCAACGGGGTAGGTCAGGGTGACGGTGTCGCCCGCATTGAAGCAGCCAAGGCTGAACAGGCAGCGGACCTTGATATTGCGCGTGAACAGCCGCTCGCCGTTGCGGTAGACGGTCAGGTCATAGTTGCCGGACGACTTCGTCGTGGCGACGAGCAGGCCGTCCTGCGGCACGACATAGGAGATGCTCAGCTCGCTCTGCCCGTCGGCGTCCTGCGTGGAATAGCTGTACTGCGTGCCGCTCGTGCCGCTGGCGCGCAGATCGCAGGTGTCCGGCGCTTCGAGCGTGTCATATTTCAGGTGGGTGTAGAGCGCGTCGTCCAGCCCCGTGGCCATGCGGAACATTCCCTCCTGCTCCTTGATGGGGTTATAGACGTTCTGCTCCGCCACAAAGCTGCCCAGCGCACTGTCCGCCACAAAGCCGAGGCCGAGATAGGCGCGGTTCTGCAGCAGCAGGACATTGCCGGACTGCGCGGCGACGGTCGTGTAGGACGTGTCGCGCTGCTGGCCGTCGCGGTCAATGAGGTATTCGAGGCCGCACATCAGATTCGTGAACGGGCTGCTCTCATAATAGAGGTAGCGGTTGCTCGCGGGCCACGAGGCCAGACCGAGCGAACGGCTGAAGCGGTTGAAGCGGACGTTTGCCGACGAGGTGAAGATGGAAATACCACGGTAGCCGTTGAGCGCGGCGTCATTGAGCGTCTGGTAGGACGTGACCTCCACGCGGCCGCTGCCCTCGGGCACGGCCTGCAGGACGGCCTGCACATCCTCAGACTCGCGCGGATAGGATGAGCGCGACGTGAGCGAGACCTTTGCCACGCCCATGGCGATGCTGCAGACCATTTCCGCCCCGATGACGGCAAACAGCAGCGCCATGCTGAGGAGCTGCCGCCTGCGCTCCGGGCGATACAGCACGAGCGCAAGGCATACAATGGCCAGCGCCAGCGCGCTCAGGAGCATCCGGCGCATGCTGCCCTCCAGCCCCAGCCCGCACAGGATAATGCCGAGGCAGACGGGGAGGATGACGAACAGATATCGCTTGCGGAAGCAGTCCAGCAGTGTCCACGCACGGTAGGCCATGACGATGAGCACAAAGCTGAACAGGAAGCTGAAGCGATAGGGGAGCATATTGGGGAAATGCCCGCCGTGCCAGTAATAATCCAGCGTGCGGAACAGGAAGCTCAGCAGGAAGAAGGCGAGAAGGCCGACGCTCAGAAGCTTTTCCCGCAGGCGGACCTTTTTGCAGCACAGGAAGAACACGGCCAGCGCCACGGCGGCAAAGCTGCAGTAGACGTTCGGCAGCCCCTCCATCTTCGTCGGCTCCGTCGAGGTGAGCAGATTGGCCAGCACGCGCCGCGCGCCGTAGGCGAGGCCGGGCAGCGTCTGCTCCTTCAGCAGGTCCAGCGTGCTCTGGCCCTCCGCGGCCTTGCCGGAGGCGTCCTCTGCGATGTTCAGCGCCAGCAGCTCCGGCGCCTCGTTCCCGGCGGAGTGGGTGTTCTGCAGGCCGTAGAGCGTCGGCAGCAGCAGAACGGCTGCCATGCCGACGCCGAGCAGCGTGCACAGCGCGATGCGGCAGAAGCGGCGGAAGAAGCGCTTCCAGCCGTCCCAGCGGCAGATGCACCAGACAAAGAAGCTCAGCCCGACAAAAATGCAGCAGAAGAACGAGAGATAGTAATTGCACAGCAGCGAGAGTGCCAGCGCCAGCGTATACAGGCGGAAGCGGCCCTCGCGCAGCAGGCTGACCATGCCGGCCAGCATCAGCGGCAGGAGAGCCAGCGCATCGAGCCAGATGATGTTCCAATAGTAGCCCGCCACAAAGGAGCACAGGGCGTACATCATGGAAAACGGCACGAGCGCAGGCTCGTTCCGGCGGAACGTCGTCCGCAGGAAGACAGCGAAGAACAGACCGGCCAGCCCGATCTTCGTCAGAACGAGCAGCGCGAAGAATTCCCGCAGCAGCGACGCCGGGACCAGCACGGACAAAAGATAGAGGGGACTGGAGAGATAGTAGGCATACAGCGGCAGGTAGCCGATGCCCATGCCTGCCTCGCGCAGGTACTGCAGCGAGCCGCCGGAGCGGAGCTTTTCCCGGAACGAGACGAAGAAGGGGTAATACTGATGCCACATGTCGTGCGCCAGCACCTGCCGGTCACCGAACGGCCACAGGCCGCCGAGCACGAAGCACAGCAGCATCACGCCGAATGGCACGGCGAACGACAGGGCGAGATAGCGGCGCTTCTGCCGCGTGCGGTCAATTTTCTGCATGGGAGGGCCTCCTTTGCGCCATGCGGCGGAGAAGTTGGGGGATGGTCGCTTCGAAGCTCACGCCGTACCAGCGGGCGTCCGGTTCGCGCCGGGTCTCGGCGATGGTGTCCGCAACGTAGGCGGAGGCCAGCTCCATGGCATCGTGTACGCTCCAGCCGAGCGTCAGCGCGCCTGCGCAGGTGCTGGCGAACAGGTCGCCCGTGCCGTAGAACACGGCGGGAACATATGGTGCGCTGCACTGCGACACCGAGCCCGCGGCATCCATGCACGCCACGCCGACGCGGCCCGGCTCCGTCCGGACGCCGGTCAGGATGGCCGTGCGCGCCCCGAGCGCGAGCAGCCGCTCCAGGAGCGTGCGGATGTAGCTGTCGTCATGCGTCTCACGGTATTCCAGCCCGGTCAGCAGGCAGGCCTCCGTGATGTTCGGCGTGATGAGGTCAGCCTGCGCGCAGAGCGTGCGGAGTACGGCGGGAAAGTCCGGCTCCAGCCCGGCATACAGCGCGCCGTGGTCGGCCATGACAGGGTCCACGAGCCGCATGGCAGGGAAGCGCGTGAAGAAGTCGAGCGCCTGATCCACCTGAGCCCTGCCGCCGAGATAGCCGGTGTAGATCATGTCGAACTGCAGGCCGAGCTGCTGCCAGTGGTCCGCGACCGGCGTGAGCGAGAGCGGCTCATAGCGGAAGCCCTCGAAGGCGGTGTGCGCCGAAAGGACGGCCGTCGGCAGCACGGCGCATTCCAGCCCCATGGCGGAGAGCACCGGCAGCGCAACGGTCAGCGAGCATTTTCCGATGCAGGACAGGTCCTGCATGGTGACGATTCGTTTCATAATTATGACTCCAGAGCGTAAGTTCATATTCATTATAACGCGCTTTTGCCGGAAAGGAAAGCCCTGCTGCGAAAAAAGGCATTCCGGCCCGTTAAAAAGTTTTTTGGAAAATATTGTGGTTAGGACTTGAAATAACCACAAGATATAGTATAATAGGGGTGCGTGAACGACGGCCGGATGCTGCACTGCCTCAAAAAATGCGCAGCGGGAAGCGGCTGGGATCGTTCTGAAAGGATCGAGAATTCGGAGCAACACAGAGAAGCGGGCAAAGCCCAGGGAGAGAATACCATGAAGATCATCAAGAGAAACGGAGCGGAAGAGACGTTCCGCATCGAAAAAATCATCGTGGCCATCACAAAGGCCAACAATGCGGCCGAGGAGGCCGAGCGCCTGACGCCGCTGCAGATCGACCGCATCGCGCAGGCTGTCGAGATCCGCTGCGAGGAAATGAACCGCAGCCTGTCCGTCGAGGAGATCCAGGATCTCGTCGAGGACCAGATCATGGCGCACGGGGCCTTCGAGGTCGCCAAGCGCTATATCACCTATCGCTATACCCGCAGCCTTGTCCGCCAGTCCAACACGACGGACGACCGCATCCTGTCCCTCATCGAATGCAACAACGAGGAGGTCAAGCAGGAGAACGCCAACAAGAACCCGACCATCAACGCCGTGCAGCGCGACTATATGGCGGGCGAGGTCTCGAAGGACATCACGCGCCGCATTCTGCTGCCGCGCGACATCGTCGAGGCGCATGAGGCCGGTATCATCCACTTCCACGATGCGGATTACTATGCCCAGCATATGCACAACTGCGACCTCGTCAATCTCGAGGACATGCTGCAGAACGGCACGGTCATCTCCGGCACGCTCATCGAAAAGCCGCATTCCTTCTCCACGGCCTGCAACATCGCCACGCAGATCATCGCGCAGATCGCCTCGAACCAGTATGGCGGTCAGTCCATCTCTCTGACGCATCTGGCCCCGTTCGTGGACGTCAGCCGCCGGAAGATCCGCGAGAGTGTGGTGCGCGAGATCCGTGAGCTCGGGGCCGAGGCCGCGGAGGAGCGTATTTCCAAGATCGTCGAGGAGCGCCTGCGCGAGGAGATCAAGCGCGGCGTGCAGACCATCCAGTATCAGGTCGTCACGCTCATGACAACGAACGGCCAGGCGCCGTTCATCACGGTGTTCATGTACCTCGGTGAGGCGCGCAATCCGCAGGAGAAGCACGATCTGGCCATCATCATCGAGGAGACGCTCCGTCAGCGCTATCAGGGCGTGAAGAACGAAAAGGGCGTGTGGATCACCCCGGCCTTCCCGAAGCTCATCTATGTGCTCGAGGAGGACAACATCCACGAGGATTCGAAGTATTTCTACCTGACGCGGCTGGCTGCGGAGTGCACGGCGCGCCGCATGGTGCCGGACTATATCTCCGAGAAGAAAATGCGCGAGCTCAAGCTCTCGAAGGGCGAGACGCCGGGCAACGGCGATGTCTACACCTGCATGGGCTGCCGCAGCTTCCTGACGCCGGATTCCTCCGGCAACGGCTGGGACAACGTGGCCAATGCCGGGAACTATGAGCCGGGCAAGCCGAAGTATTACGGCCGCTTCAATCAGGGCGTCGTGACGCTGAACCTTGTCGATGTGGCGCTGTCCTCCGGCAAGGATATGGACAAGTTCTGGAAAATTTTCGACGAGCGGCTGGACCTGTGCTACCGCGCACTGATGTGCCGTCACGAGCGCCTGAAGGGCACGCTGTCCGACGCGGCCCCCATCCTGTGGCAGTATGGCGCGCTGGCGCGCCTGCCGAAGGGCGAGCCCATCGACAAGCTGCTCTACAACGGCTATTCGACCATCTCGCTCGGCTATGCGGGCCTGTATGAGTGCGTGAAGTATATGACGGGCAAGTCCCACACCGATCCCTCGGCGACGCCGTTTGCGCTGGATGTTATGCGCTATCTGAACGCGGCCTGCGCCAAGTGGCGCGCGGAGACGCACATCGACTTCAGCCTCTACGGCACGCCGCTGGAATCCACGACCTACAAATTTGCCAAGTGCCTGCAGAAGCGCTTCGGCATCGTCCCCGGCGTGACGGACAAGAGCTATATCACGAACTCCTATCACATCCATGTGACGGAGAAGATCAACGCCTTCGACAAGCTGGCCTTTGAGTCGCAGTTCCAGGCCCTTTCGCCCGGCGGCGCCATCAGCTATGTCGAGGTGCCGGATATGCAGAACAACATCGATGCCGTGCTCGAGGTCATGAAGTTTATCTATGACAACATCATGTATGCCGAGCTGAACACGAAGTCCGATTATTGCCAGGTCTGCGGCTACGACGGCGAGATCGAGGTGTTGGAGGACACGGATGGCAAGCTCGTCTGGACCTGCCCGAACTGCGGCAACACCGACCAGAGCAAGATGAATGTCGCCCGCCGCACCTGCGGCTACATCGGCACGCAGTTCTGGAATCAGGGCAGAACGCAGGAGATCAAGGAACGCGTGCTGCACCTGTAAGACGTGCTTCTGTGCCCAAAGTTCCAATATTCCGGGTGGGGCTGCTGTTAACGGCAGCCCCACCGATATTTCGGGAGGGAAAACCATGTTCGGCGATCTGCATATCCATATGATCCTCGACGGCGTGTATTATCGCGCCGCCATCGACGCGCAGAAGGAGCATCCGCTTGACGGCCTCGTCCGCGCGCGGCTGTCTGATTATCAGGCGCGCGGGGTCTGCCTCCTGCGCGACGGTGGGGACGCCTGGGGCGTCAGCCTGCGGGCGCGGGAGCTGGCGGGGGAATACGGCATCGATTACCGCAGTCCAGCCTTTCCCATCTACCGCCGCGGGCACTATGGGGCCTTCATCGGCCGCGGCTTCGACACGGAGGACGAATACCGCGCCCTGCTGGACGAGGCAGGGGAGAAGCGGGCGGACTTCATCAAGCTCATGATCTCCGGCCTCATCGATTTTGACCACTTCGGCGTCCTGACGGAGCCGGGCCCGGAGCCGCAGGACATCCGCCGGATGATCGAGCTGGCCCACGCGGCCGGATTTGCCGTTATGGCGCATGCGAACGGCGACCGCGCCGTTACGGCGGCCCTGCAGGCGGGGGTGGACTCCATCGAGCACGGGGCCTACCTTTCCGAGAGCGTACTGCTCCGCATGGCGCAGCAGCGCACGCTGTGGGTGCCGACGCTCTCGACCATCGGGAACCTGATCGGCAGCGGGCGCTATCCCGACGCCGTGCTGAGACGCCTGCTCGCCCAGCAGCAGGAGGCCGTCCGCTTTGTCGCGGCGCACGGCGGCCGCATCGGCCTCGGCAGCGATGCCGGGGCGTGGCATGTGATGCACGGGCAGGCCATTTCGGATGAGCTCGGGTATCTCACTGCAGCGCTCGGCCCACGCGCGGAGCCGCTTCTGCTGGACGCCGAAGCGTACGCTTCTGTTACATTCTGTCGAAAGTGACCGTTGATTTGCCGAAATTTCTCCGATATAATAATGAAAAATGCCAAAAGGAGAGAGAACGGTATGCAATATGTGCTTTTTAATCCGCAGGCCGGAAACGGCAGCGGTGCGCAGCAGGCACGCGCTCTGGACGCGCGCTTCCCGGAGGAGACGTTTTCCTATACCGATATGACAACGATCAGCGACTATGCGGCCTGGCTCGGCACGCTCCCGGTGGATGCGTCCCTTATCATCGCGGGCGGCGACGGCACGCTGAACCGCTTTCTCAACGACACGAACGGCATGGCCCTCCCGGAGCAGCTCTATTATTTCGCCACCGGCAGCGGAAACGACTTCCTGCATGACCTTGGCCTCGAGAAGGGCGCGGACCCGGTCCCTGTGGCGCAGTATCTGCGCGATCTGCCCACGGTCACGGTGAACGGAAAGCACTGGCGCTTCCTCAACGGCATCGGCTACGGAATTGACGGCTACTGCTGCGAGGTCGGCGACGCTCTGCGCGGCAAGTCCGACAAGCCCGTGAATTATACGGCCATCGCCATCAAGGGCCTGCTGTTTCACTTCCACCCGGCTAACGCCGAGGTCACGGTCGACGGCAAGACGAAGCGCTATCGCCGCGTCTGGCTCGCGCCGACGATGAATGGCCGCTTTTACGGCGGCGGCATGATGGTCACGCCGGACCAGCATCGCGGCAATGCTGAGGGCAAGGTCAGCGTGTGCGTCATGCACGGCAGCGGCAAGATCAAGACGCTGGCGGTATTCCCGTCCATTTTCAAGGGCGACCATGTAAAGCACACGGAAATGGTCGAGATCCTGACGGGTCATGACATCGAGGTGCGCTTTGACCGTCCCTGTGCGCTGCAGATCGACGGCGAGACCATCCGGAATGTGACTTCCTACAGCGTCCACGCGGGCGTCCCTGCGCGGGTCTGACAGAAAAAACGGCCGGAGTATGTATTCCTCCAGCCGACGGTGTGTCCAAAAAGCCTCGCAGAGTTCGCCGCCCGCAGGCGGCGAATCAAATCGGATCATTTTCTCCGGCGGCGTGTACGTCGGAGAAAATACTGCGCAGTCCGCCGGTGTGCGGATCGTCCGGCA
>ENA-UOJN01001506-UOJN01001506.1-human-gut-metagenome-genome-assembly--contig:-C125IIP-NODE-1506-length-16575-cov-66.388075_pt1 | contig 16575 bp, 22 predicted proteins | sample MGYA00242350_ERZ723897 | MGnify/ENA metagenome assembly ERZ723897 | reverse complement strand
AGACAGGAGAGAGAATAGAAATAGTAGAACATCATCATCACCGTCATCATCACAATCCTACTACTTCCACCAACCTACCCTACTTCATGAAAAAGGGGGAATAAAACCATGACCAATACCATGAACCTGATCCCATCTAATATGATAGATACCGAATACAACGACCTCGTAAACCGATACGGAGCCGAGTCTGTAAATAGACAACTAGACCTTGAAATGGAAGGCCAGACACTGGGGAAGATTCGATACATGAACAAGGTCGAACAAGAACGGATGAATAGCAACGGGGCAAATGTAGGGGCAGCCAAGGGATTCCTGACTACGGCTATACCTTTGGTTGTGGATGGTCTTAATAACTGGTTTGACAAGGTAAATGATGGTACTCCGGGCAAGCGTCATAAGGCTGCGGCACTCGTGAAGGACATGAGTGTGGAAACTATTGCCTACATGTCCCTTAAGGTTATCCTGTCTGAGTCCCTCATGAATCCATTATCTACCATGCTTGTGTCCTGTGCCAAGACCTTGGGAACTGCTCTTGAGGCCGAAGTCCGCTTTTCCCGTCTTATGAACACCTTCACCAAAAAGGAACGCAAGGCAGTTGAAGAAAGCCTATCAAAACGTGTTGCTCTTCACTTCCAGACCGCATTCCTTCGGCGTATCGAGGACAGAGAAACCGAGAACGGCAACATCGGAAAATGGACGCCATGGACGAATATCGAAAAGGTCAACATCGGCACCAAGTTGATTGAACTCGTGTCTGAATCAACTGGCATGGTTCATATTAAGACGGAACGCTCCGGTGGTCTTGAACTCGTTCATCGTGTTGTCCTAGCTGACAAGGTAGCCACCTTGATTGACTCAAGGGACGTTGAGGTGGCGGATGCCATGTCCATCAACCTTCCAATGGTCATTGAACCTAAGCCTTGGACTGATATTACAGGGGGCGGATACTACATGCAGGTCAAGCGGCCCCTTAAGTTTGTTCGTAGTCGCATGAAGGACATTCGTCAGGTTTATGCTCAAGTTGACATGCCTAACGTCTACAAGGCTGTCAATGCCATTCAGTCGACCGCATGGGCAATCAACACGCCTGTACTGGACATCATGCAAGACATCATGGGCTGGACGAATATCCCAGAGGTTCTCAACATTCCTTCAAGGTTCCCTAGTGAAAAGCCTATTCGTCCCGACAACGCTACCGAAGATGAGCATAAGGCATGGAAAAAGACCACGCACACATGGTACCAGATGGACAACAAGCGCCGTAGTCGTCGACTCCGGTTTGACACTATTCTGTCTACCGCCGAAAAGTATCGCAACGACAAGGCTATATACTTTCCCCATAATGTTGACTTTCGTGGTCGTGTCTATCCGGTAACAAACCTGCATCCACAAGGGGATGACTTCATGAAGGCTACCCTCAGGTTCTCCGAAGGTCGGGCCTTGGGTGAGCATGGCGCCTACTGGCTTGCCTATCATGGCGCTAACCTCTATGGTCTGGATAAGAAACCAGCTACTGAGCGTGTGGCATGGGTCAACGACCACACTGATTTGATTCAGGCGATTGCAAACAATCCTCTGGATGACCTTAGATGGACTACAGCCGATGAACCTTTCCAGTTCCTTGCTTTCTGTTTGGAATGGAACCAGTTCATTCTGTCTGGTAAATCCAACACTTTCCTGTCTTATCTTCCTGTTGCGTTTGATGGCTCATGCTCCGGTCTTCAACACTTCTCCGCCATGTTGCGGGATGAGATTGGTGGCAACGCTGTAAATCTTGTCCCGCATGACACTGTTCAAGATGTTTATCGCATGGTAGCGGACAAGGTACTTGCTCAGGTTAAGGCAGATGCTATCAATGGCACAGGCCCGTCTGACACTGAAAAGAAGGACAAGAAGACAGGGGAGATTATCGTTGTCCATGATGCCGGAACCAAGGCATACGCCAATGAATGGCTGGCCTATGGTGTGACCCGCAGTGTCGTAAAGCGCTCCGTTATGACACTCGCCTATGGCTCCAAGGAATACGGCTTTGGCGACCAGATTCTGGAAGATACTGTTCAACCTGCGAATGAACTCAATCCCGGTACATTCACGTTTCCCAACAAGGCTAGTCGTTATCTTGCCAAGCTGGTATGGAACTCTGTTCAAGGCGTTGTGGTCAAGGCTTGTGAGGCCATGAAGTGGCTCCAGACAGCAGCGGGGGCACTGGCTTCGGCTAAGGACAGCAAGGGGGAGAATCTTCCGGTGACTTGGTTCACGCCCGCAGGTTTCCCGATTCGCCAGAAGTACACCATCACGGAAATAAAGCGAATCGACACTATCCTCAACGGTTCCTGTCGTCTGATTGACAACAAGCCGGGGAATGGACAGAGTCGCCTTACTATCAACGTGAACATGGAAAGTGAGAAACTCGACTATCACAAGCAACGTTCCGGTATTGCCCCTAATTTTGTCCATAGCATGGACGCTAGTCACCTCATGCTGACCGTGAATCACTGTCATGATGCTGGTATCAACGCCTTTGCCATGATTCATGATTCCTATGGGTGCCATGCGGGGAACGCTCAGGCCATGTTCGAAGGCGTTCGTGAGGTTTTTGTAGACATGTACAACAACAACAACGTACTTGAGGACTTCCGCGCCCAGTGCAACAGCCAGCTTGATGAAGACAAACAGCTTCCCCCAATTCCCACGATGGGCAGCCTTAAGCTCGAAAACGTAAAGCATTCCCTCTATGCCTTCTCATAGGCAGACTCAAAGACACCTTTAAGGCCTTTGTCCATCGTGACAAGGGTCTCTTTTTGTCTGTTGTTCCAGTGTCTTATGTGAAATGACGAATAAAACCCGCCTTACCAGACCCGAACACGGGAATAGACCATCTTCTCCAAAGCCTGTCTATTTCCGTTTTAAGGCCCTGTTTTGACCTAACATGGCCTATGGGTCACATTTAGGCGTTAAACGCCTCAGAGACCCCTTTATGGCTCAAAAAAGACCATATGGAACCAAACACACACACACACAAACACACAGAGGAGGAGACCTTATGTCCAACAGTAGCGGCCTTGCTGCAAACCAACAGCACTACAACAGCCTCAACGTCCAACCTATTGAGCTCATGCAGGCCACATTCACGCCTGAGGAGATGCGAGGATTCCTCAAAGGTAATATTATCAAGTACGCCATGCGCCAAGGTTTGAAAGAGGGAGAGTCCATCACCAAGGACTATGAGAAAATGATGCAGTATACCGAGTGGCTTAAAAAGTTCAATGAAACTGGTAGATTCTGAAAACAACGAATAAAACCCACCTTACCAGACCCGAACACGAAACATCAACCAAACCATAGGAGACCCATTATGTACCTCATCATCGATGAAGACAACTCCATCTACATGCTGGAAAGCATCACCCAATACGAGATGGACGCCAGTATGAATGGGTATATCACCATCGTTAACATGAACACCAAGACAGTCTTGAATTACGATGGCGGATGGGATGCCATTGAAGTATGGCCTGCCCTTGAAGAATACTAACCTCTAACCACACACACACAAAGGAGACCACTATGTCCAACTTCAAGAAGCCTGTCACTGTCACCACTCCCAAGGGTATCGCTCAGTATCCGTGGCTCAATGAGCCGGACACAAAGTTCAATCCTGATGGAGACTACAAAACCAACCTCATCCTTGAGGATACCCCTGAAGTCCGCACCATGCTTATCAAGCTGGAACAGATTCGCGAGGACTTCATTGCTGAATGGCAGTCTGACCCCCGCAACAAGGGTAAGAAGTTCATGGAAGCCGACCTCTTTGATGAAAACGAAGACGGCACTATCACCATCAAGATGAAGGCCAAGGCCCGCATTACGACACGTGAAGGCCAGACGGTCGAGACCAAAATCCCCCTGTTTGATGCCAAGAACACGCCTATTTTCGACAAGATTGGGAGCGGCTCGACCGTTCGTGTCAACTTCCAGCCGATTCCGTATTACATGGCGTCTACCAAGATGATGGGCGTAAGCTACCGCATCAAGGCTGTGCAGGTTATTGATTTGAAGGCGTTCGACGATGGCGGGGATGCCAGCAAGTACGGATTCGTTGAAGAAGAAGGCTATACAGCAGACACCCAGACCACGTATGACCAGTTTGGCGCAGAAGACACCACCGCCAGCGACTTCTAAACATGGTGCGCTGTCTATATGGCAAAACCACGTTGGAGCGGCACGAAACAGCACAAGTACCGTTCAGGTTTTGAGCTCAGGTTGATTGAAGGTTTGCGCAAGGGGGGGATTCCGGTGGAGTACGAGGCATATTGTCTCAATTACACCGTTCCCTCGTCCTTGCACACTTATACGCCTGACCTCATGTTACCCAATGGTATCCTTGTGGAACTCAAGGGCCTGTTTGACCTTGCAGACCGAAAGAAGCACGTCTTGATTCGTGAGCAATATCCAGACCTTGATGTCCGCATTGTGTTTCAGAATGCCGACAATAAAATCTACAAGGGGAGCAAGACAACCTACGGTATGTTCTGTGACAAGTACGGTATTGTCTGGGCAGACAAGGACATTCCTAAGGAGTGGTTCAGGGAGCCTAAGAAACCTGCCCATGCCTGTCTGAAACCTAAGAAGTAACCCACAAGTACATCGTGAGGTAATCCATGTCTAATCTCGCAATCTTCTCCAATGAGCACAAACTCATCATGAAAGGACAAACGTAATATGACGAAACCACACATCGACGAACATCAGACCTTTGGTAAATACCGGAAGCGCAACCGGACAGACTACATTATCGTCCATTGCTCGGCCTCCCAAAACAAACAAGAATACGACTGGAAGTTCATAGACCGTGTCCACCGTTCCAACGGATGGCTCGGTATTGGCTACCACTTTGTCATCCGTACCGATGGAACCATTCAGAACGGACGTGGTATTGATGACCTTGGTTCACACGTTGCTGGCTATAACGACTGTTCTATCGGTATCTGCCTCATTGGTGGTCTCACTAAGGACGGCAAGCCCATCAACAACTTCACAGCTCACCAGATGTCTTCCCTAAAGGAGCTCATTGAATGGCTTAAGGAAGACCACTACCCAGACGCAAAGGTCATTGGACACTGCGATGTACCCGGTGTCAACAAAGCGTGCCCCTGCTTCAATGTCTCGGAGTGGTACAATGGATTCGTGTCCGTACCCGTCCCTGACCCCGTTCATGTCTACACCGTTGCCACTGGCGATACCCTCTATGGCATCTCCCGTAAGACGGATGTTACTGTTCAGGAACTGATTGACATCAACGGTATCAAGAACACCGATTACATCTTTCCCGGACAGTTACTGAAATTGAGGAGATAAAACCCACCTTACCAGAACAGATGAAAAGCAATAACACCCTTGATAATCTTGAAATATGTACTAGTCAATACAACGCTGAATACTCTCATGCAAAGCATTACATAGCAACCCATGAAAGTGGTGAAGTTGTTGAGGTATTCAATCTTAGTAAGTTCTGCCGTGAACGTGGTCTTAACCCCGGTAATGTGACCTTAGTTGCTCAGGATAAACGGTCACATCATAAGGAATGGGTAGTACGTTATGCCTGAATCTGAAAGTGTATTTATAAAACATATACCGTGTCCACACTGCGGCAGTAGTGACGGTAATGCCTTGTATAGCGACCTGCATCAACACTGCTTCTCATGCGGGAAGACCGTCTATTCAAAGGAGGGTGACGATAACATTCAACCTAGGAAGGAAAGAAAGATGTCTCGTGATTGTATATCACCAACTGACATGGCTGTTCAGTCTCTTACTGCACGGGGTATCAACAAAGAGACATGCGAGAAGTTCGGCTACTATATTGCCACAGTAAATGGAAAGCTATGTCAAGTAGCTTGTTATTATGACCATGCCCGTAACATTATCGGACAGAAACTCCGCTTCAAAGACAAGGAGTTCTCCGTTACAGGACACATTGGAACGACCTTGTTCGGCTCTCACCTGTGGTCTAACGGTAAGAAAATCGTTATCACTGAGGGTGAGGTTGACGCCCTATCGGTCTCTCAGGTGCAGGGGAACAAATGGCCTGTGGTCAGTTTGCCCAATGGGGCCCAAGGTGCACATAAGGTCATTGCAGCCAACACGGAGTACCTCAACAACTTCGATGAAGTCATCCTCATGTTTGACATGGACAAGCCCGGAAGGGAAGCCATAGAAAAGTGTGCTCCCCTGTTGCCCCCCGGTCGCTGCAAGATTGCAACATTGCCCCTCAAGGATGCCAATGAGTGTCTCCTGAACGGAAAGACACAGGCCATCATTGAGTCCATATGGCAAGCAACGGTGTATCGTCCAGACGGTATTGTGTCCGGTGACAGCCTGTTTGAAAAGTGTGTCGAGGAAGAGGTTCTCAAGGACAGCCTTCCGTACCCTTGGGAGTGCCTTAATACGAAGACCTATGGTATCCGACAGGGTGAGCTTGTTATGCTGACCGCTGGCTCGGGCACTGGTAAATCAACTTTCATCAGGGAGTTGGAGTACTATATAGGTGTAACAAAAGGTAAGAAGTGTGGCATTATTGCTCTTGAGGAGTCCACAAAGAAGACTGGACTGGAGCTGATGTCTATTGAAGCTAACAAGCGCCTGTGCATTACAGGTGATACCGTAACTCGTGCGGAGAAAGAAGCTCTCTATTATCGCACAATCGGTAATGGGAATTACTTTCTGTACGACCATTTTGGGAGTCTTGATGGAGATAATCTACTGGCTAAGCTACGTTATATGGCTGTGGCTCTCGATTGCCATTATCTTTTTCTTGATCATATTAGTATTGCTATTTCTGGATTGGATGAAGCGGACGAACGTAAGGCGATAGACAAACTGATGACGAATCTGCGGCAACTGGTTGAAGAAACCGGGATAGCACTATTCGTTGTCAGTCATCTTAAACGTGTGGACAAAGGACAGTCCCATGAAGAAGGTGGATGCACTAGCCTGTCTCAACTCCGTGGCTCCCATGCGATTGCCCAATTGTCTGACATGGTGATTGGCCTTGAGCGTAACCAACAGGGAGACAATCCAAACACTATAAACATTCGCATACTTAAGAACAGATATTCCGGGGATAGTGGTCTGACTGGCTCTCTGCACTACGACAGAGACACTGGCCGTCTCTATGATTCCCGTGTGTCTGACTTGGCTGAAACCTTTGATGAACCTAATACCTTCTAGAGGAGAGACCCTCATGTCCGCTACTATCATGCTCGCTACCAACTTTGACATCGACAAGACCACCTTCCCAGTCTATGTTTCTGAGAAGATGGACGGTGTCCCTGTGAAAATCTTCTGGACTTCAAAAGGCTGGAAGGCAGTCACCAGACAGGGTAAGCCTGTCATGGCCATCGACCATATCCTTGAGCAGTTCGAAAACACTGACCTCTATCAGTGTGCCTTTGTGGGTGAGCTGGTGAAGCCCAATGCTACCTTTGAGGAGACCTCTGGCCTTGTTCGTCAGACGAGTTGCAGTCCTGAGCTTGAGCTCATGTTGTACGACTACTTTAGGTGTGATGAACTCGGGAACTGCACGGATAACTGGGAGTTCGAATACAGGCTCGACTCCCTCGTTGAGGTACGACAGGAGTTCTTCTACTTGTCTACTTCTGTCAAGCTCATGCTCCAATACACCTGTGAGAGACCCGATGACCTTGAGGGTGTAATGAAGAATGTAAAGACATGGGCGCGGTATGCTGGACGTGAGGGCTCCTTGTTTGAAGGCTGGGTGATTCGCTCCATGTACGGCCCGGACTCTGTCTACAAGCAAGGAAAGCGTTCCCGTGGTCTCCAGCGTATCGTACCGGAGCCCACGGTCGACCTTAAGGTGATTGGTGTTGTTGAAGCGATTGACATCAAAACCAAGCAACCCAAGGGGATGATAGGTAGTCTTGAGTGCGTTGATGGTGCTGGTGTCCATTACTTTGTTGGTGCAGGAAAGATGCCTCACGACCAACGACAGCTCTTGTTCAATGACCCCACACCCGTCATTGGATGCATCGCTACCGTGAAGTACAAGCCGTCTACGTATCTCAAGCTCCGCCAGCCTACTTTCCAGCGTTTCCATCCGTACAAGTCTGAACCAGACACTATCTAACAATTGGAGGATATTGTTATGTCTCAAATCAATACCATTGTCCTTGATAAGTTCCATGAAGACACTGAGCAGCTCCGTGATGTCTATGCCATGCAGCGGCTGTACATGACCCTCATAAACGAGGAGTACAAAGAGTTGGTAGAGGCACACAACGCTGGCACTTTTCTTGAGTGCATCAAGGAAGCACTCGACGTTATCGTAGTGGCCTATGGTTACGCCAAAGCTTCTGCTGAGGCCCTTGGGATGCCTCTGAAACCCTTCTGGGATGAGCTCGACCGTGAGCTCCTGTCCAAGTACAAGGAAGACGGTACGTTCATTCGCCGTGAAGACGGAAAGATTCTCAAACCTGATACCTTCAAGAAGGCAGACTTTGCCAAGGTATGGGAGGACTACGAGAATGCTTAGAGCAGATGGGCACATCCCTGTAACGTTCAGTGAAGTGCCTGATGAGACCTCATTGGTCATCATGTTCTCAGGGTGTCCCAACAGGTGCATGGGGTGTCACAGCTCCCACCTTTGGGACAACACGAGGGGAGAGCCCTTTACGCTTATTCGTCTGTTGGAGCTTCTCCACAGAGTCGGAAAATACATCACTTGTGTAACCTTTCTCGGTGGTGAGTGGGAACCAGAGCACCTCAAGGAACTCCTTATTGCTGTCCAGAGTTCCAACCTGAAGACATGCCTGTATACTGGGCTGGATGACACATCCACCTTGGGAGACCTGTTGCCGCATCTGGATTACCTAAAGATTGGGCATTACGACAGGGAAGCAGGCCCACTCACGTCTCCGACAACCAACCAGCGGATGTACATAGTTCACAACGGTGAGCTAAAGATTGACATAACCAAAAGATTCAGAAGGAGGGAACCGTGTTTGTAAAGCTGACCCCGGAGCAGATTGCTAAGAAGATTCAATTCATGGACTACTATAAGGCAGCATCCAACGCAGCTACTGGGTCTACGCTGGACAGTAATGCCAATGTGTCCCGCAAGAATCTCTCTACGCTTGCCGCTGAGATTCATAAAGACTTCAACATTCAGATAAACCGTGCAGTCCTCTACAAGCGCATTGAAGACATGTATGGTGAAGAAGTGGCTGATGTCTATAAACTGTTCACTGATGACCACCTTATGTACACCCACGACGAAACCAGTCTTATGCCATATTGCGTGTCCATATCCATGTACCCAATGCTGCTGGACGGTCTCCGAAAACTTGGCCTTGATGTAGATGCCCCAAAGAATATTGAGTCGTTCTGTGGTTCCTTCATCAATATGGTCTATGCTATCTCTGCCCAGTTTGCTGGTGCTGTGGCGACTGTCGAGTTCCTTATGTACTTTGACTACTTTGCCCGCAAGTCGTGGGATGATAACTACCAGAAATGGCATACCAAAGACATGCACGCCAAGTTCCAGCAGGTGGTTCACAGTCTTAACCAGCCTGCTGCGGCCCGTGGTTACCAGTCGGTATTCTGGAACATCTCGGTATTCGACAAGTTCTACTTTGAATCCATGTTCAAGGACTTCTACTTCCCTGATGGGACGAAACCGGACTGGGATAGCATCAGCTGGTTACAGGATGAATTCATGAACTGGTTCAACAAGGAACGTACCCGCGCTGAACTGACTTTCCCCGTGGTGACTGCGGCTGTTCTGCATGATTCCGAAGGGAACCATAAAGACCCAGCGTTTGTCAACATGTTGGCTCGACAGATGTCTGAGGGTAATTCTTTCTTCATCTACCAGTCTGACAATGCGGACAGTCTGTCCAGTTGTTGTCGTCTTCGCAACGAGATGACCGACAACACCTTTAGTTACTCCTTGGGTGCTGGTGGTGTTGGTGGTGGTTCCGTGAAGGTGATGACCCTCAACCTGAACAGGTTCTTCCAGCGATACGCTGCCTCTTTGAATGAAGACTTCTATACTGTCCTCACGAAGCATGTCCAATACATTCAGTATTTCCTGCACGCCTACCAGACGTTGGTAGTGGATAACATCAAAGCTGGTATGCTCCCGGTGTACGATGCAGGATTCATTGACATCAAGCGTCAGTACATCACTGTCGGCATTGCTGGTGGTGTGGAAGCTGCTGAGTTCCTCGGTTACAAACCCAACTTCAATGAGGAGTACATGAAGTTCCTTAGTGATACCCTCAGGGTCATTAAGGCACAGAACAAGGCGTTCCGTGAGAAGACTGGACTGTTGGTCAATACCGAGTTCGTCCCTGCGGAGTCCTTGGGTGTCAAGTTTGCAACGTGGGACAAAAAGGATGGACTTAAGGTTCCCCGTGATTGCTACAACTCCTACTTCTACCCTGTGGAGGACGAGTACATTACCATCCTTGACAAGTTGATGATGTACAATCGTGATGTACTGTCTAACCTCGATGGTGGCTCCGCATTGCATCTCAACCTTGAGGAACTCCCTTCGTACAGTCAGGCACTGCACCTCATCCGTGTGGCTGCTGTTGTCGGTTGTAACTACTTCTGCACGAATGTCCTTACTACTATCTGCAACGAATGCGGCTTCATTGGAAAGGAGACAAACGACCATTGTGTGAAGTGTGGCTCCAGTAATGTAGACCATGCTACCCGTGTAATCGGTTATCTCAAGCGTGTCTCCAGCTTCAGTGAGGCCCGCCAGAGGGAACACAGCAGACGGGTATATCACAAGACAGAGGGATAAAACCCACAATACCAGAGACTGACAAACGGCTTCCCCTTTTGATGACATTGGGGAAGCCTATGAACAACCTTGGAGATTATATGGACAACAGATACATAATATCAGACATCGAAACAGACGGACTCCTCGATACCGTCAGCAAATTTCACTGTGCATGGACATACGACAGAGCAACTGAGGAATGGACACCTTTCGTTCAGAACCTCAACGACTATGTCGAGTTCCTTCATTCGAAGGTACGGGACGGCTACAAGCTCGTGTACCACAACGGCATCAAGTACGACATCCCTGCCCTTTCCAAACTGACAAACAAAGACCTCATTACCGATTGGAGAGACAGTTGTCTTGACACGTTGGTTCTTTCACGTCTCATCTATGCCAACATCGGGGATACCGACAGTCGCCTTATGCGGTCTGGTCGTCTTCCCGGTAAGCTCTTCGGGTCTCACAGCCTGAAAGCCTATGGTTACCGTTTGGGTGTCCTTAAGGGAACCTATGGTGAACAGGAGAATGCTTGGGATGCCTACAATCCTGAGATGTTGGAGTACTGTAAACAGGACGTAGAGGTAACCCGTCTGTTGTTCGACAAGCTCCTCAACAAAGGTTATCCGGAAACAGCAATCCAGCTTGAGCATGACATAGCTTGGCTCATGGCACAACAGGAGCGCAATGGTTTCCCTTTTGACAACGAGAAGGCCATCAAGCTGTATGCAGCGCTTGCCGAGAAGCGACAGAGTTTGGAAGAACAACTCGTAAAGACTTTTGGTAGCTGGTATGCCAGCAAAGGAGAGTTCACACCAAAGAAGGACAACAAGCATATGGGCTATGTGGCTGGTTGTCCGATGACCAAGATTGAACTGGTTACTTTCAATCCGTCCAGTCGTACCCATATTGCCCGTTGTCTACAACTGCTGGGCTGGAAGCCGACCGAAATGACCCCCACAGGGCAACCTAAGGTTGATGAAACGACGCTTGAGAACCTTGAGTTCCCCGAGGGTAAGCTCGTGGCAGAGTACCTTATGCTGACCAAACGTATCGGACAGCTGGCTGAGGGTGACATGGCATGGTTGAAGATGGTGGGGTCTGACGGGCGGATGCACGGTTCAGTAAATCCGAATGGTGCAGTGACCGGGCGTGCTACCCATAGTTTCCCCAATGTTGCTCAGGTTCCGTCCTGTGGTAGTCCATACGGCCCAGAATGCCGTGAGCTCTTTAGGGCACCTGAAGGTTGGCTACAGGTTGGTGTGGATGCCAGCGGTCTTGAGCTTCGCTGTCTGGCTAATTTCATGTATCCATACGACAATGGAGCCTATGCCCACGAGATTCTGAACGGTGATATTCACACAGCAAACCAGTTAGCTGCTGGTCTACCTGACCGTAACTCCGCGAAACGATTCATCTATGCGTTTTTGTACGGAGCAGGAGATGCCAAGATTGGTGAGGTTGTGGATGGCACAGCGGCTGACGGTAAACAGTTGAAGGCCCAATTCTTACAGAAGACCCCAGCACTCGCCAAGCTCAAGAAGGCTATTGAGACAACGCTCATTGAGGAAGCCTATTGGGAAGGTGATACCCAGAAGGTGGTCTGGAAGAAACGCTATCATCGTGACAACAACAAACTGGACATCACCCGTTGTCTGATTGGTCTGGATGGACGGCCTCTGCATATCCGCAGTCCTCATGCCGCCCTCAATACCCTGTTGCAGTCCGCAGGTGCACTCATTTGTAAGAAGTGGGTGTGTCTTGTCGAACAGAACCTTATTCGTGCTGGCTACAAACATGGCTGGGACGGTGACTTCGCCTTTATGGCGTGGGTGCATAAACTCGTTGTGCACGTTAAACCCTGTGAACTCGGTGAAACCCAGAACGGGCAATACCGAGCCAAGCTTATAAGCAGTTGCTTATTTGAAGGTGTAGAGACTATCCGAAAGGAGTAGGGCGGTGGGGTGAGATTCCCCACCTGCTCGAAGCGCAGGGAACGGTAGACCACATACCGTTATGATATAGTCCGACACTCCTAGGAATAGGAGAATACAGCGAATTGGACGAAATTCAGGTAGCGGCACACAGTCGTGAGATTGCTGAGGATATTCTCAAGATTGCTCAGGACTCCATGAGGGAAGCTCAGGAGTTCTTCAACTTCAAATGCCAGTTGGATACCGATGGAAAGATTGGAGAGAACTGGAAGGAGTGTCATTAGTATGAGATACATTCGAGAAGGTTTGTGCCGACTTGGTGGTTCCGTAGTGGTCTTTGGTATGTTCATGTTTTGTGGTCTTGTTGCAGCAGCCTCCATGCTCCTTAAGGGTGAAGAAGGACTCATTGAGGCCCTTGAGTTCAATAAGAGAATCATAGGATAACCGGAGGGTAACATCATGTATGACTGGAGCCTGCTTTTTGTGGTTTGGTTTATCGGGTACTGGTTCGGTTATAGCGGTGGTTACAAGTTCGCTGAGCAAAAGTACAGGGAATACCTCCGCAATAAGTACAATGACAACTATTCATAAGGAGGTGACACCATGTCTATAGTAAGTGTTTTTCTATTCATCAGCTTTATCCTGATGTGTTTCGTGTTCTGCTGGGGTCATATCAACGGATACCGTGATGCCTGCCGCAGATACCGGATACCCATCAATAGACATGAAAACGATTAGTCACATATGCCCTTTTTTGGGCCGTAAAGGGCACTCTGAGACGCTTAAAGACAAAACATGACCTACGGTTCATCTTTTCAAAAATCGGCCCTTAAAACGAACAAAATTTGACAACAAAACACACACACACACACACAAAGGAGACCCTATATGTCCAAGGACAACACTGCATATCTGAACGACATCGCCAAGACCCTCAAGGATGCCTGCCGTTCCGGACATGGTTGTGGTATCATGGTTTACACCAACAAAGGCCCCACCGATTGCCAGTGTCCGTTCCCCGAAGATTGTAACTGTCTTGAAGTAACCACCAACATGTGGAAGAAAGCCCTTAAGGAGATGAAGGCCAATGCTTAAGACAATTGAAACTTGTGATGAGGTTATCATCAAAAAGATGGCTAAACTCCCCATCGACATTGCTGCGGAAGTTCTGACGTGTTACTGCACCTCGTCCACTACACAGTGTGTATTGGTTGGATTTGATAATGATGATGAAGAATTTTGTCCGTTCGCTGATACCCATTGCTCGGACATCACCAAAGACATGTGGGAGGATTACCTCAATGAATAGCCTTAAATATGCGCCTATTACCGTCTCGTACATTGACAGTATGGGGTCTGACCAGCGTGTCCTCAATGTTGCCCGTGTGTCCTTCAACAAGTGGAAGCCGGAAGACGGATTTGATGAACGTGACAGGGGCCTCATGGCTTACCTTGAGTCTGGCCTTGCAGCTGATGAGCGCACCTTGGAGAACTACGGGACATCCATCAAACACTGGTCTCCCTTTGCTCACTGCATGTTGAGCGTGCGGGTCAAGGCGCCCATCTTTCTGGCACGCCAGCTTGTCAAACATCAGGTTGGACTGAGCTGGAACGAGGTGTCCAGACGGTACGTGGACAGTGGCTTCGAATTCTGGATGCCTAAGGTGTTCCACAAGAGACCAGCAGGTTCCATCAAACAGGGCTCCGGGGAAGCGATGGACAGTCCGTTTGTCCGTGACCCTGTTACCCTGAGCACCGCTGCATCCTTCAAGACGTACTATGAACTCATTGAACTTGGGGTTGCCCCTGAGGAGGCCCGCATTGTCCTGCCGTTGAACACCATGACCGAATGGGTCTGGACGGGTAGCCTTATGGCCTTCATGAGGGTGTATCTCCAGCGTTCGAACAGCCATGCTCAACTTGCTGCTCAGGAGTTTGCCGAGAAACTTGGTAACATCATCTCGACATATTTTCCTGAAACCTTTAAAACCTTCACAAAGTGGGGATAGACATGTATCTTTGTAGATGGTTGAGGGCATACATCAGGGAGAGGAGACTCCTCAAGGAAATGAGACAGGGTATGGTCTTAACCAACTCCATGTCTACTAGGTGTGAGGTTGCCCAGCGTAGGGACAGGATTAAACAAAACTGGCTCAAGGCCACAAGGAGTAAGAAACATGGGAATTAAGGTCTACGAAAATCTCGCTGTCAAGTCCTACAACATGTTCTTGTTGAGCATTCTTATGAAACCCAAGAAACTCCAATCTGACTTCTGTCGACACAATGCTCACCATGTGGCACGTGCAGCCACCTCAGGTCATATTTCCAACAAGACCAATGATGGTACGTTTGGTAATCTCTGGCGTTTGACAGTCAATGGCATCTACCACCTCACTGATTCCCATTTCTTCAACATTGTAAAACCCTAAGGGGCACTATTATGACCATGCATCAGATTCTCAACCTCATCCGTTTCAACTCCATCCTTGACTCCTGTGCCATATTCGACCATGAATCCATTATGGAACACCTCGAAAAGGAAGGATACTTCGTGATTGAATTAGGTCGTTATCGTATCACTCCCAAAGGACTTCAAGCTCTCCGTACTCTGGAGACTCAGGGTATTGAGAGCTACCTCGTGAAACTTGAAGGAGGCTATGCTGACCTTCCATTCAACTGCTACACTGGGGGGCATGTCTATGCATAACGTTGCTATTCTGGATGGTGACCTGTATGTCTTCAAGGCGTGCTCTGCTGTGGAAGAGGAAGTTGATTGGGGTGATGGTCTGGTCACGCTGTACAGCTACAAGGACAAAGCCCTTCATGCCTTTGATACCCAGCTCACCTTCATCAAGAATGCGTTCGCCGAGGAGACCCTTGGGGAATCTTTTGATGAAATCTGGGTGTGTTTCAGTGGCAAAGGCCCCCGCTTTAGGAACAATGTCTTTCCGGACTACAAAGCAAACCGCAAGGAATGCCGCAAGCCTTTGTGCTATTACGATGTCGTTGAGCACATCAAATCTACCTACAATGTCTTTCAGGAAGAAACCCTCGAAGGTGATGACCTGCTGGGCCTTCTGGCTACTGAGCCAACGGACGACAGACGGGTCATGGTAAGTGGTGACAAAGACCTGCTGACCATACCAGCTTGGTTCCTCAATACCACAGGTGGTTGTCTTCATGCGCCTGACCAAACCCGTGCCGAGTACAACTTTATGTACCAGACTCTCATTGGCGACCAGACTGACGGGTATCCGGGATGCCCGGGAATCGGCCCAAAGAAGGCTGAGGCGTTCCTCAAGGATTCCAAGTACGGGGAAACACTGTGGGAACGGGTTGTCAAGGGGTACGAACGGTATAATTTGTCGGAAAACGATGCCATAATTCAGGCTCGTGTGGCGCGGATTTTGAGGTACGGTGAATACAACTGGTCAACCAAACAGGTGGCCCTTTGGAACCCTCCGATTCCTGAGGTATCCTGATAGGTTACTAAAAAAGGGGTAATAAAACCCACATTACCAGAGGAGGAGACCCGAGATTGGACAGAGTGACAGGTGATAGCGTCTTGTCCCTTGGGGCTCCACCCACCCAGACATCCAGTTACCTTAAGTTAACATTAGGTCAACACCAAGTCCTGTAAAGACAGATATGGACAGATGACATAGATATTAATAACCACCAACTAAATAATCAATAACTACTTATCAAATACTTAATAAACATTAACAGGAGGTAACACATAAGGTTAACTTAAAGATAACTTAAAGACAACATAAGGTTAACTTAAAGATAACTTAAAGACAACATAAGGTTAACTTAAAGATA
>ENA-UOJN01001500-UOJN01001500.1-human-gut-metagenome-genome-assembly--contig:-C125IIP-NODE-1500-length-16596-cov-9.856236_pt1 | contig 16596 bp, 15 predicted proteins | sample MGYA00242350_ERZ723897 | MGnify/ENA metagenome assembly ERZ723897 | reverse complement strand
GCTGACCCTGCTGCCCGCCGCTAAGGTCGGCTTCATCGGCCTGTACCGCGACGAGACCACCCTGCAGCCCGTGGAGTACTTCTGCAAGCTGCCGCAGGACATCGCCGAGCGCGACGTTCTGGTGCTTGACCCGATGCTGGCTACCGGCGGCAGCGCCATCGACGCCATCACCCAGATCAAGAAGCACGGCGCAAAGCGCATCAAGTTCATCGGCCTCATCGCTGCTCCGGAAGGCATCAAGGCCCTGCACGAGGCACATCCCGATGTGGACATCTACCTCGGCGCACAGGACGACCACCTGAACGAGAACGGCTACATCGTCCCCGGTCTGGGTGACGCCGGCGACCGTATCTACGGCACCAAGTAAATCTCTGTATAACGGAAAAGTGCTCTGCCGGCCGGCAGAGCACTTTTTGCGTCTTGAGGCTTATTTTCTGCGTTTCAGGATCTCATCCAGAATGGCGTCCGCCACATCATCCTTGCTCATCAGGGGCAGCTCACGGACGCCGTCCGGCGTGATGAAGGTGACAACATTGGTATCCACGCCAAACCCGGCACCGGCGACCTTCAGGTTGTTGGCCACCACCATGTCGAGGTTCTTTTTCTCGAGCTTGGCCGAGGAGTTGGCCAGCATATCCCGCGTCTCCATCGAGAAGCCGCAGAGGAACTGGCCCTTCTTCTTGGGGCCGATGGTGCCGAGGATGTCGGGCGTCCGCTCCACGGCGATGGAGAGGTCGCCGTCCTTCTTCTTTATCTTGTCATCGGCCACGGCGGCGGGGCGGTAATCGGCCACGGCAGCGGCCATGACCAGAACATCCATCTCGTCGAAGCGGCTGGTCACGGCCTCGTACATCTGCTGGGCTGTCGTGATGGGGACATCCTCGGTGAACCGCACCGGCTGCAGGGCCGTCGGGCCGTGGATGAGGGTGACTTCGGCACCCCGCATCGCGGCGGCACGGGCCACGGCATAGCCCATCTTGCCGGTGGAGTGGTTGGTCAGGTAGCGCACAGGGTCCAGCGGCTCCTGAGTGGGGCCGGCCGTGACGGCAATGCGCAGACCGGCGAGGTCCTTCGGCTTTGCGATGGCGCGGAAGATGTAGTCCAGCAGGACATCCTCTTTCGGCAGGCGTCCGCTGCCCACGTCCTTGCAGGCCAGTACGCCGCTCTCGGAGGGGATGACCGTGAAGCCGTACTTTTCCAGTGTGGCGATGTTGTCCTGGGTGATGGGGTTCTCCAGCATCCCGGTGTTCATGGCAGGGGAGACGAGCTTGGGACACTTGGCCGCGAGAACGACGGTGGTGAGCATATCGTCGGCGATGCCGTGGGCCATCTTGGCAATGATGTTGGCGGTGGCCGGGGCCACGAGGATGACGTCGGCCTTCTTTGCCAGCGAGATATGGGTGACTTCGAACTTGAAATCCCGGTCGAAGGTGTCCACCATGCACTTGTGGCCCGTCAGGGTCTCGAACGTGATAGGGGTGATGAACTGGGTGGCGTTTTTGGTCATGACGACCTCCACGTCGGCCCCCAGCTTGCGCAGTGCGCTGGCCACGTTGGCCATTTTATAAGCGGCAATGCCGCCGCTGACGCCCAGAAGGACGCATTTTCCCTTCAGATCCATCCAAAATACCTCCTATAAATAGGGATAATATAACTACAGTATAATGCAAAACGGCCCAGAGCACAACAAAATCTTTGATGGGGGTTGTATCTTGGCTCAAAATGCGGTAAAATACAGCTTGACTTATACAAAAAAGCTCTCCGTCAGCGCTGGCGCACACAAGCCTCTCCCTTTGGGAGAGGTGTCACCGAAGGTGACGGAGAGGGCAAGGACGCTGACAGGAAACCGCAGACACGGCGGCAGCATCGCTCTGACAAAAAGTCTGCTTATCGCTGTGTATGAGTTCTGTCGTACCGGCCTTGCCCTCTCAGGCGCTTCGCGCCAGCTCCCCCAGAGGGGGGAGCCTTTTGCGGAGAGGTTCGACCCTGCGAGGAACTGAATTATGATTTTAGCCATTGACATAGGCAACACCACCGTCGCCCTCGGGGGCATCCGGGACGGACGTGTATGCTTTGTGGCCCACATGGACACGGTGCGCACCCGCACAGCGGCGGAGTACCGTGCCGAGATGGAAAAGGTGTTCTCTCATCGGAGACAGCCGGAAAAGCCCATCCGCTTCGAGGGCGCTGTCCTCACCAGCGTCGTCCCCCAGATCACGGGGGCACTGGCCGAGTGCGCCCACCACTACACCGGCAAAAAGCCGGTCATCGTCTCGCCCGACATCCGCACCGGCCTCACGATGGGGGTGCCTGACCCTCACGCCGTCGGCAAAGACCGCCTTGTGGATGCGGCCTACGCGGCGGCGAACTTCCCCCTGCCGGTGGTCACGGTAGACCTCGGCACCGCCACCACGTTCAACGTGATAGATGAGAATAAGGTCTTCCGGGGCGGCGTCATCTGCCCCGGACTTTCCACCGGGCTGCGGGCGCTGGGGGAGCGGTGCGCCCAGCTGCCGCAGGTACATCTTTCTTCGCCCAAAAGCGCGATCGGCGTCGATACCGAGAAGTGTATGCTCTCCGGCTCTGTGCTGGGGGCGGCTGTCCTGCTGGACGGCATCACGCAGCGCATCGAGGAAGAACTGGGCCGTCCGGCCACGCTGGTGGTCACGGGCGGTCTGGCAAAGTATGTCATCCCGCTCTGCCGTCACCCGCTCACCTATGACCCCGAGCTGCTGCTGAAGGGGCTGGCTCTCCTTTACCAGCTCAATGCGCCGCAGCATGAGCGTCACCACGAGCCGCGCAGCGACGGTGAGCACCGCCGTCCCCGCCCGGCAGGCAGACGCCCTTACAACAACGGCAGCAGCCCCCGCCGCCGCAGCCACAATAACCGCCGTCCCCGCCGGGACGATGAGGCCAAAGCGGGCTGAGCCCTGAAAGGAGAGACCTTATGATGAAATTAGGCATTCTCGGCGCAGGCATGATCGTCCGGGAGTTCCTGCCCTGGCTCACCGGGCCGGAAAGCCCCTTCAAGGTCGAGGCTCTTTGCAGCACGGAGCGGAGCGCCGGTGCAGCACAGGCCCTCTGCGACCAGTATGGTGTGCCGCGCCACACCACCAGCTACGACGAACTGCTGAGCTGGGTGGACGTTGTGTATATCGCCGTACCGAATATCCTGCACGTAAAATATACCCGTGCCGCTCTGGAAGCGGGCCGCCATGTCATCGTCGAAAAGCCGATGGCCCCCACGGCGGCGCTGGCCGAAGAGCTGGCCGAGCTGGCCCGGAGCAAAAAGCTCTTCCTCTTCGAGGCTGTCACCACGCAGTATCAGGACAACTACGCCAAGATCCGTGAGGTGCTGCCCAAGGTAGGCGCCGTCACGATGGTGCAGTGTAATTTCAGCCAGTATTCCAGCCGGTATCATGATTTCTGCGCCGGCAAGGTCTGGCCGTCCTTTGACCCGGCCTGCGCCGGCGGTGCGCTGATGGACCTGGGCGTCTACAATGTCAGCTATGTGGTGGGCCTCTTCGGCTCGCCCAACAAGGTCCACTATGCGGCCAACATCACCCGGGGCATCGACACCAGCGGCGTGCTGACGATGGAGTATCGCAGCTTCAAGGCCGTGAGCATCAATGCTAAGGACAGCAGTTCCCCGGCCCGGTACATCATTCAGGGTACCAAGGGGTATCTGCTCCAGAAATCCACCGCCAACTTCTGCGGCGGCGTCACCTTCCACCCCTATAAGGGCAAGGAAGAGCACTTCAACCTCAGCGCAGGCCGTCCCCGGCAGGCGGCGGAGTTCCACGCCTTTGCCCGCGCCATCGAGAGCGAGGATATGGAGCTGTGCAGCCGGATGCTGGACACCTCGGTGGCCGTCAGCCGTGTGCTGGAAACGGCCCGCCGCGATGCGGGCATCCGCTTCAATACTGATTTATAATGCTATCCCCGGGAGTTCCCTGACAAAACATCCCGTATATTTCAGACTGTATTCTACAAAAGACCCCGTGTATTTCACGGGCAGGTTTGCGCCGTATCCGACAATTTAGGGCGGAACGGCAGCAAGGAGGAAAACTGAATTATGAAAAAGAATGACATTCGCACCCTCACCCGGCTGGCACTGCTGGTCGCCATTGAGCTGGTCATGAAGGCCGTCGGCCTGGGCAGTGTCCCTGTAGGCCCGCTTTACATGAGCTTTTTGACCCTGCCGATCGCCGTGGGTGCCATCACCATGGGTCCCGCCGCAGGCGCTGTCCTCGGCGGCGTGTTCGGCGCCGTGAGCTTCTATGACGCCGTCACCGGCGCTTCCGCCATGACCGGCGCGCTGTTCCAGGTCAGCCCCGTCAACACCTTCATCCTCTGTGTGGGGATGCGTGTGCTGATGGGCGTGTGCGTCGGCCTTATCTTCAACGCTGTCAAGAATTTCGATAAGCCCGGCACCTGGAGCTACATCGTCAGCGCCATGTGCGCCCCGGCCCTCAACACCCTGTTCTTCATGGGCTACATCGTGCTGGCCTTCTACGGCTGCGATTATGTCCAGAACCTCGTGTCCGTCAAGGGCGCAGCCAACCCCCTGATGTTCGTCGTCCTGCTGGTCGGCGTGCAGGGCATGGCCGAGTTCCTTGTCTCCGGCATCCTGGGCGGCATCGTCGCCCGCGCTGTCCACAAGTTTTTGAAGTAACAGGCGGTGTCGGTCAGGGACATCCGCTGATAAACCTCTCCGTCACGGCTGACGCCGTGCCGCTGCCCGGGTTGCGGCACCCAGCATCCGCAGCGCTTTGCTTGCGTCTTGCTGGCCGCGGCCCCAACAGCGACTCCCTGTTTCCGCCACTGGCGGCGGTCGTCGTTGTTGCTCCTATCAAGGGGAGGCTGAAAGGAAAGATCATATCATAGGCCCCTCCCCCGGCAAAAATGCTGAGGGAGGGGCTTTTGTGTTGATTTTAGCCTACCGGTGCGGTATACTTATCATACTTTATTCAAAAGAAGGAGGCGGCGGAAAATGCCCATCGGCCCCAGCAGACCCCTGAATTTAGCAAAGCCGGAGTCCATCGACATCCGGCAGGCCGCGCGGTATTTCGGCGCGCGGGGCGAGGCTGACAGCGCTACCCTCACCCTTCTGGAAAAGTGCGCTGCGCCCCTTCTCGCCGCCGCCACGCCCCGGGCCGTCTGGCTCGAGGCCGACGTGGAGAGCCTCACGCAGGCCGGTATTTTGAAGGGGGAGGACATCTTCCGGCATCTGGAAGGGTGCGGCGAGGCCCTGCTTCTGGCCGTGACGGTCGGCCCCGGCGTGGACGGACAGATACGCCGGGCCGGTGTGGGCGACATCGCCGCCGGTGTGGCGTCGGACGCCATCGGCTCTGTGCTGGCCGAACAGGCCGCGGACGCCGCCGAGGCCGAGCTGCGGCAGTGGGCCGCAGAGCAGGACAAGTACCTCACGGGCCGCTTCTCGCCGGGCTACGGCGACTGGCCCATCGGGGTGCAGCCGCTGGTGGCGGCGGCACTGGACACCGCCCGCCGGGCCGGGCTCTGCGTGACCGAAAACGACCTGATGACGCCCCGCAAGAGCGTGACCGCTCTGCTGGGCCTGAGCGACCATCCGGTGAAAGGACGTCTTGCCGGGTGCGGACACTGCGTGCTGAACACGCGGTGCGAATATAGAAAGAGGGGCAAGACCTGTGCAAGCGAATGAACTGTTTACCCAGCCGAATACCATCCTTCTCGACGGCGGCATGGGGACCATGCTGCAGGCGGCGGGCCTGAAGCTGGGCGCACGGCCTGAGGAACTGAACATCACCGACCCACAGCTCATCGAGAGCATCCACAGCCGGTATGCTGCCGCAGGCAGCCGCATCATCAATGCCAACACCTTCGGCGCGTCGGCCCATAAGCTGGCGGGCAGCGAATACACGCTGGAAGAGATCATTGCGGCGGGCATCGCCAACTGCAAGCGGGCCTGCGCCCCCTACGGCGCACTGGCCGCGCTGGACGTCGGCCCGCTGGGCGAACTGCTGGAGCCCAACGGCACGCTGGCCTTTGAAGACGCCGTGGCCGAGTATGGCCGCATCGTCCGGGCGGGTGTCGCCGCCGGGGCCGATCTCGTCTTCTTTGAGACCTTCACCGACCTCTACGAGCTGAAAGCCGCCCTGCTGGCCGCGAAAGAGAACTGTGACCTGCCCATCCTCGCCAGCATGAGCTTTGAGGCGGGCGGGCGCACCTTCACTGGCTGCACCGTCGAGAGCTTCGCCGTCACGGCCCGGGGCCTCGGGGCCAACGCCGTGGGCATCAACTGCTCCCTCGGCCCGAAAGAAATTTTCCCGATGGCGAAGCGGCTGGCCGAGGCTCTGCCCGGCGATTTCCCGGTCTTTGTCAAGCCGAATGCGGGCCTGCCCCGCGCCGACGGCAGCGGCTACGACATCACGCCCCAGCTCTTTGCCATGGAGATGAAGCCCTACCGCGATTTGAAGCTCTTTGCGGCGGGCGGCTGCTGCGGCACCACCCCCGATTTCATCAAGCTGCTGAACGGCGTCTTTGCCGACTGCAAGCCGGGCCGCCCCGCCCACGCCATGCCCTCGGTGCTCTGCTCGCCGATGGACTTCGTCACCGTGGACGGCATCACCGTGGTGGGCGAGCGCATCAACCCCACCGGCAAAAAGCGGTTCCAGCAGGCATTGCGCGAGGGCGACATGAACTACATCCTCGAGCAGGCCGTCAGCCAGTCCGAGGCCGGAGCGCAGGTGCTGGACGTCAATGTGGGCGCGCCCGGCGTGGACGAGCCCGCCGTCATGGAGCAGGTGGTGAAGGCGTTGCAGAGTGTCGTCAGCCTGCCCTTGCAGCTGGATTCCTCCCACGCAGACGCCCTCGAGCGGGGCCTGCGGGTCTACAACGGCAAGCCCATCGTCAACTCGGTGAACGGCGAGACCGAAGTGCTGGAGCGTGTCCTGCCCCTCTGCAAAAAGTACGGCGCGGCCGTCGTCGGCCTCGCCATCGACGAGCGGGGCATCCAGCCCAGCGCCGACGCCCGGTTTGAGATCGCAAAGCGGGTGGTGGATGCGGCGCTGGCCCACGGCATCCCCCGGGAAGATATTTATATCGACTGCCTGACCCTCACCGCCAGCGCCCAGCAGCAGGACGTTCTGGCCACCGTGGAGGCGCTGGCCCGCTGCAAGACGGAGCTGGGCGTCCGCACCATCCTCGGCGTGTCCAACATCAGCTTCGGCCTGCCCTGCCGCCCCTATCTGAACACCACCTTCCTCACCATGGCCATGTACGCGGGCCTCGACCTCGCCATCATGAATCCTTCCAGCGAAGAGATGATGGCGGCGGTCTACTCCTACAACGTCCTCACCAACCGCGACAAGCAGAGCATGGCCTACATCGCCCGCTATGCCGATAAAGTCCCTGCCAGCGCCGCGTTGAAGCAGGCCCAGACGGCCCAGGCGTCTCAGACGTCAAACACCCCGGCGGAGGCGGATGCGGCTCACAGCGGCCCGTTTGCTGCGCTGATGCAGGCGGTGGAAAAGGGCCTCAAGGGGGAAGCCGCCGCCCGCACCCACACCCTGCTGGGCGAAAACGAGCCCCTGACACTGGTAGACGAGGCCCTCATCCCGGCGCTGGACGTCGTGGGTGAAAAGTACGAGAAGGGCAAGCTCTTCCTGCCCCAGCTGTTACAGGCCGCCAGCGCCGCACAGGCCGCCTTTGAAGAGATCAAGACCGCCATCGCCAAGCGGGGCGGGGCCGGGGCCAGCAAGGGCCGCATCGTCCTCGCCACCGTCAAGGGCGACGTCCACGACATCGGCAAGAACATCGTCCGCGTCATCCTCGAGAACTACGGCTTCGAGGTCATCGACCTTGGCCGCGATGTGCCGGTGGAGACGGTGGTGGACACTGTCCGGGAGAAGGATGCCCACCTTGTGGGGCTCTCGGCCCTGATGACCACTACCCTCAAGAGCATGGAGGAGACCATCGCGGCCCTCCATGCAGCAAAGCTCGACTGCAAGGTGATGGTGGGCGGCGCTGTCCTGACGCCCGAGTACGCCGAGAAGATCGGCGCGGACTGGTACGCCAAGGACGCCAAGCAGAGTGCCGATATTGCCAAGAAATTCTTCGGTGAGTCATAAAAACAGAGCAAGAGCCGGTGCATCTGCACCGGCTCTTTTGGCGTTTACTGTTCGTATTGGCTATGATCCACCAGCGCCATGACGCGCTCCGGCGGGGCGGAGAGGCAGGCCGGGGCGTCGGGTTCGGCCACGGAGAGGGTCGTCTTGCTCACCTTCCACCACAGACGGGTGGTGCCGTCCGGCAGCTGGAAGATGAGGTTCCAGTCGAAGGGGTTCTCGCTGGCGGAGAGAAGCTCCACCGGCAGGGCATTCTCTGCGCCTGGGGCGCAGGGGGCGAAGTCGTGGGCGCGGATGCCCACGGCGGTGCAGCCCTCCGGCACCTCAGCGGCGAGGTGCAGCAGACTCTCACAGCCTGCGAGGCGGACGCTATGGGCGTCCACCCGGGTGCAGGGCAGGATGTTCTTGCAGCCGGTCAGCCGGGCCGCAGCGGTGCTGCGGGGGTCGGCAAAGACCTCTTTCGTGGTGCCGGTGCGGAGCACCTGCCCGCCGTCCATGACGATCATGTCCCGGCACAGGCGGTAAGCTTCGTCCCGGTTGTGGGTGACGAGGAGAGCCGTGCCGTCAAAACCCGCCAGCAGGCTGCCCACTTCGCCCTCTACTTCCTCGCGGAGGTAGCTGTCCAGCGCACTGAACGGCTCGTCCAGCATCAAAATATTCGGCTTGCCCACAAGGATACGGGCCAGCGCGGTGCGCTGCTGCTGTCCGCCGGAAAGCTCTGCCGGGCGGCGGCTGGCCAGTTCTTCCAGCCGCAAGGCCCGCAGCATCCCGGCGCAGCGGGCCTTGCGGGCGGCTTTGTCCCTTTCGGCTTTCAGGCCGCAGAGGATGTTCTGCTCCACGGTCATATTCGGGAAGAGGGCGTAGTTCTGGAAGAGCAGGCCCACGCCCCGCTGCTGGGGCGGCAGGTCGATATGCTGCTCGCTGTCGAACAGCACCCGCCCGTCCAGCACGATGCGGCCCTTGTCGGGCTTCACGATGCCCGCGATGCAGCGCAGCGTCATGCTTTTGCCGCAGCCCGACGCGCCCAGAATGGCCGTGGCAGTGTTCCCGGCGGTGAAGTCGGAGCGGAGGGTGAAGCCGTTCAGCTTTTTCCCGATATGTACTTCCAGGCTCATGCGCGGCCACCTGCTTTCTGCTTTTTCTCCAGGAGGTTCACAGCCAGCAGCACCACAGCAGAGATGACGATGTCCACCAGCACCCACCGCATGGCACCGGCCTCATCGTTGGTGCGCCAGAGCTGGTACACCGTGGTGGCGATGGTGGCCGTCTTGCCCGGGGTGTAGCCCGCGATCATGCTGGTAGCACCGTACTCGCCCAAGGCCCGGGCAAAGGCCAGCACCGTACCGGCCAGAATGCCCTGTCGGCAGCAGGGCATCCGCACCCGCCAGAATATCCATGTGTTGGACTGTCCCAGAGTCTGGGCTGACCAGGCCAGCGTCTCGTCAAAGCTCTCGAAAGCGCCCCGGGCGGTGCGGTACATCAGCGGGAAGGCCACTACGATGGACGCGAAGATGGCGCTGTACCAGTTCATGACCAGCTTGACGCCGAAATGCTCCATGAAGAAGATGCCCAGCGGCCGCTTTGCGCCGAAGAGCAGCAGCAGAAAATAGCCCACCACCGTGGGCGGCAGCACCATGGGCAGGGTGAGCACCACGTCCAGCACGCCCTTGACGGTGCGGGGCAGCTTTGCGATATAATAAGCGGCAAAAATGCCGAGGAAGAACACCGCTGTGCAGCTGATGAGCGCGATGCGCAGGCTGTTCCATAAGGGATACCAATCCATAAATGATACCTCGAATGTTGGAGGCCTTAAGGCTCTCCCTTTGGGAGAGCTGGCGAGCGAAGCGAGACTGAGAGGGAAAGCCCGTTGCGACAGCGCCGGTGCACAGCGATAGGTAGACTCTTTATCAGAGCGATACTATCGCCGTGCCTGAGCTTCTCCGTCAGCGTCCTTGCCCTCTCCGTCACCTGCGGTGACACCTCTCCCAAAGGGAGAGGCTTTTGCTCACGGTCAGGCTGACCTTACATTGCGGTAAAGCCCACGCCCTCGAACACGGTGGCGGCACGGTCAGTCTGCAGATAGGCCAGGAACTCCCTGGCGGCCTCGGCGTTGGGGGCAGCCTTCAGCACAGCGGCGGGGTAGATGACCTGACCGCACATCTCGGCGGTGGCCTCGTCCACGGGGGTCAGACCGGCGCTGTAAGCGTCGGTGCAGTAGACGACACCGGAGTCCACACTGCCCTCACTGATCTGGGTGGTGACTTCTTTGACGTTGGAGCCGTAGGTGATGACACCGGCAGCGGCCAGAGCCTCTTCGTCGAGGTCATAGTAGGCCAGGATCTTCTGGGTGTACTGGCCCACAGGCACATCGCTGTTGCCCATGCAGAACAGGATGTCCTGAGCCTTCAGGTGCTCGGCCAGAGCGTCGAAGCTGTCGATGCCCTTGTCGCTGCCCTCGGGCACACAGAGGACGACCTTGTTTTCCAGCAGGTCCACACGGGTGGAGGGGTCCACGAAGTCCAGACCGTCGGTGTTCACGTCGGCAGAAGCGGTGATGTCCAGCTGGTTCATCTGCTTCTGACCGGCGGAGAGGAAGAGGTCGCAGTCAGCACCCTCCTGGATCTGGGTCTTGAGAGTACCGGAGGAATCAAAGTTGAAGCGGAAGGTGACGCCCGGGTTCTCGGCAGAGTAGTCTTGGGCGATGGCGTTCAGGGTCTCGGTCAGGGAGGCAGCGGCGAAGACGATGAGCTCGACGCTCTCGCCGGCAGCCTCGGAAGCAGCTGCGGAAGAGGCAGTGCTGGAAACCGCGCCGCCGCAGGCGGTCAGGGCAGCAGCAGCGCCGACTGCGCCGACCACGGACAGAAAGCTGCGGCGGGAAATGAGATCGGGTTTCATAGATTTACTCCTTGCTTTTGTAAAAAATCCCTCATAATTGATGTTTACGTCCCGAAACCGGAGCGGGACAGCAATGTTACTTGCGGGCGCACTCGCCGTCCAGACCGGCGGCGATGCGGACGCCGTGCCCGAGGCTGGGCAGGATGTACTCGAGGTTCTCCTTCACGGCTTTCGGGCTGCCCGGCAGGTTGACGATGAGCGTCTTGCCGCGCAATACACTGGCGGCGCGGCTCAGCATTCCGCGGGGGGTGATGGAAAGGCTGTGGTACCGCATGGCCTCGGCGATGCCGGGGGCGTTGCGGTCGGCTACGGCATAGGTGGCCTCGGGGGTAATATCCCGGGGCGAGAAGCCGGTGCCGCCGGTGGTCAGGATAAGGTTCACCTGACGGCCATCGGCCAGACGGATGAGCTGTGCTTTCAGCGCCTTGGCCTCGTCGGGCAGGAGCATCGTCTCTTCCACCACATAGCCTGCGGCGGTGAGCATCTCCACGATGAGGGGGCCGCTCTTGTCCTCCCGTTCGCCTCGGCTGCCCTTGTCGGACAGGGTGATGACGGCAGCGCGCAGCGGCGGATCTTCCGGCGGGGGCAGAAGGGTCACTTCGTCGCCGACATGAATCTCGCCGCCCTTCAGCACCCGGGCAAATACGCCCTCCCGGGGCATGATGCACTCGCCGGTCTGCTGCTTGATGACGCAGTCGTTGTGGCACTCCTTGCCGATCTGGGTCATCTCCAGCACCACGTCGCCGATGGCGAAGCGGCTGGTGACGGGCAGGCTGCGGAAGTCGAAGCCCTCGATGACGAGGTTTTCGCCAAAGGCACCATAGTCCACCCAGATCTTCTTGCGGAACGCCTCGATTTTTTCGGCGCTGAGCAGGCTCACCTGCCGGTGCCAGTTTCCGCCGTGGGCGTCGCTCACGATGCCCCATTCCGGGGTCAGGACAGCACTTGGCACCTCGGTCTTGACGGTGCCGCGCTTGGGGCTGGTGCAGATCGCCAGAATTTTTCCCATAGTAATTTATCCTCCGATACGGTACATCCCGCGGGTGGCGGGCATGGAATTGTCTCCGAAATGATGTTCCCGGGGTTTCGACCAGATCGTCTCCCGGATGGCCTGTAAAAGCTCCTCGTCGGCTGCGCCGCCGCGCAGCAGGGTGCGCAGGTCGCAGCCCGTCTCGCTGGCAAGGCAGGGGCGCAGAAAGCCCTGACTGGTCAGCCGCACCCGGTTGCAGGAAGCACAGAACTTGCCATGGACCGCCGCGATGAAGCCCACATTGCCCTTCCAGCCCGGGACGGTGTAGTAGACGGCAGGCCCGTCGCCGAACCCGGCGCTCTGGGCGGCGGGCAGGGGCGAAAACTCCGGCCAGCGGCGGGCAAACCGCTCCCGCAGCTCCGGCCCCGAGATGCAGGGCATGGCCGCGCCGTAGCCGATGGGCATCATCTCGATGAACCGCACCTGTAACGGGCGGCTCTCGGCGAGGGCGGCCAGGTCTTCCAATTCACCCTCGTTCACGCCCACCTGCGGCACACAGTTCAGTTTGACAGGGATGCCGCTGTCGAGGGCGGCGCGGATGCCCTCCATGACGTGCTCGAACTCGTCCCGGGCCGTGATGCTTTGGAACACCTCGGGGCGCAGAGTGTCGAGGCTGATGTTCACGCTGTCAAGGCCGGCGTCCAGCAGGGCGGGCAGCTGCCGCGCCAGCAGGATGCCGTTTGTGGTCATGGTGACTTTGCGGATGCCGGGGATGGCTTTCAGGCCCGCCACCAGCTGGTCTACGCCCTTGCGCACCAGCGGCTCGCCGCCGGTGACGCGGACGGTATCGACGCCGCACCGGGCGAACAGGGCCGCCAGACGCAGAAACTCTTCGTAGGTGAGCACGGCTTCCCGTTCCAGCTTTTCCACGCCGTCGGGCATACAGTAGCGGCAGCGCAGGTTGCACAGATCGGTGACGGACAGGCGCAGATAGTGGATATTGCGCTGGGCAGAATCAAACATAGCCGCCCTCCGCCCGGATGTAGTGGCCGCTCTTGCCGCCGGTCTTCTCGACGAGATGGATCTCGCCCAGCTCCATGCCCTTATCGACGGCCTTACACATATCGTAGATGGTGAGCAGGGCGGTGGAAACGCCCGTCAGGGCCTCCATCTCCACGCCGGTGACGCCCGCCGTCTTGACGGTGCAGAGCGCCTCCACAGCCTGCCGCTCGGGCAGGAGCCTGAAGTCCACGCTCACTTTCGTCAGCGGCAGCGGATGGCACAGCGGGATGAGCTCGCTGGTGCGCTTGGTGGCCATGATGCCGGCAATGCGGGCCACGCCCAGCACATCGCCTTTCTTCACGGTGCCGCTCTCCACAGCGGCGAATGCCTCGGCGTTCATGGTGATGATGCCGTGGGCGGTGGCCTCCCGGAAGGTGACGGTCTTCTCGCTCACATCCACCATCACGGCGTTGCCGGAGGCATCAAAGTGGGTCAATTTGTTGTCAGTCATAGTTATTTATATTCTGCCCTGTGCAGCAGGGCTCTCTTGTTTTTTGTTTTATGCGTTAAGCTGCCCGTCACGCCAGAGGCTCTCCCTTTGGGAGAGCTGGCGCGTGAGCGCCTGAGAGGGCGAGGATGCTGACGGCGAATCCCAGACATGGCGATAGTATCGCTCAGACAAAGGGTCTGCTTATCGCTGTGTGGCGGCTTTAATGCACCGGGCTTGCCCTCTCCGTCACCTTCGGTGACACCTCTCCCAAAGGGAGAGGCATTGCCGACGTGCCAAAAGTCAGCAATGCCCAAATCCGCAGTTGGGCCAGTGGCACTCGGCGCAGCCAAGGCAGAGGCCGCCCTCGCCCAGACGGGCAATATCCTCGGCGGTGATGGCATCGTCGGCCAGCAGACGGGGCAGCAGCAGGTCAAAGATGGTGCGCTTGGCGTACATGACGCAGCCGGGCAGACCACAGACCGGCACACCGTCCAGATAGCTCACGAGGAACATGGCACCCGGCAGCACCGGTGCGCCGTAGGTGACGATGTCCGCGCCGGTGTTTCGGATGGCCAGCGGGGTGCGGTCGTCGGGGTCCACGCTCATGCCGCCGGTGGTGAAGATCAGCTCACAGCCCGCCTCTTTCGCTTCCAGAATGGCGGCGGTGATGCCCGCCGGGTCGTCGTCGCAGACCTTGTGGAAGGTCATCTCACAGCCGTACTCGGCCAGCTTGCCCACGAGGATGGGGGTGAACTTATCCTCGATGCGGCCCTTGAACACCTCGCTGCCGGTGGTGATGACGGCAAACTTCTTGGCCTGCATGGGCAGCACGTTCAGGATAGGCTCACTGCCTGCGGCAGCCTGCATGGCCTCCATCTTCTCCTGTTCGATGACCAGCGGGATGATGCGGGTACCGGCCAGTTTCTGGCCCTTTTTCACGGGCAGGTCGCCGTGGATGGTGGCGATCATCATCTGGGGTGTGCGGTTCACGGCCAGCAGAGCTTCGCGGTTGATCTTCAGCAGGCCGTCGCAGTCGGCGATGAGCTCGATCTTGCCCTCCTTCGGCTCGGTGCCGTGGATGTTCTTGCCCGCAGCGGCCTTGTACAGCAGCGCGGCGGCTTCGTCCTCGTGGAGGATGCCGGGCTTCTTCTCCCAGACGTAGAGGTTTTCTTTGCCGATGGAGAGCAGCACGGGGATGTCCTCGGGCTGGATGATATGGCCCTTGCGGAAACGTGCGCCCTTGAACTCGCCGGGAATGATTTGGGTAATGTCGTGGCAGAGCACCTGGCCTGCCGCGTCTTCGGTACGAATCAGTTTCATATCTGTCTTCTCCTTACAGGCCCGGCATCTGGGCAACGAGCCAGTCGGCCAGAGCCTGCGCATCTTCCAATCCAAAATCTGCCCCCGGAATATCTCCCACCACCGCCAGCGGCTGGAAAGACACCGGTGTGTCCGAAATTTCTTTGCGGACAACTTCGATTTTCGGCCAGCCGCTGTCCTTGAAGCCTTCCAGCAGCACCAGATCATAGCCGTGGCGCTCGAAGAGCGCCAGCAAGTCCTGCTCCGTCAGGCGGAACATTTCGGTCAGCAGATAGCGCTGGCCGGAGTAGACCGCCACCCCCTCGGCCCCCGCTTCCCGCAGGCGGTAGCTGTCGGTGCCGGGGACATCCGGCGTAAAATCATGGCCGTCGTGCTTGATAATGCCCACTTTCAGCCCCCGGCTGCGCAGGGCAGGCAGAAGCTTTTCCAGCAGCGTCGTCTTGCCGCTGTTGTGCAGGCCGCTGACGGCCAGCACCGCCGGGCGCTTGAGTTCGATCTCCTGGGCCAGAGCCTCTTTCTGTTCACTGTACAAAACTGAGCACCTCCACTTCTTCGCCCGGAGTCACCGGGCCGCTGCCCGCGGGCAGTTCAACGAGACAGTTGCAGCCGATCATGGTGGAAAGGCTGCCGGACGAGTGGGCTTCGGCGTTGCCCTCGCCGGGGATGGTCACGCTGCCGCCCATGGCCTTTGCCCGCAGATAGCGGTTCCCCTTGCTGGGCTTCGAGAAGCCCGTGGTCAGGGTGCGGGTGGTGCGGGGAAGAAGGCAGCTTTCCTCACAGCGCCCCGCCGCCCGCAAAAGAGCCGGGACGGCATATTGTTCCAGCGTAGCGGCGGCGGCAAAGGGGTTGCCGGACAGGCAGAACACCAGCTTGCCGCCCACTTTCCCGGCCAGCATGGGGCTTCCGGGCTTTTGGGCCACGCCTGCAAAGAGGATGTCCGCATTCAGCTGTTCCAGCACAGCGGGCAGATAGTCTTTCTGCCCCACCGAGACGCCGCCGCTGGTGATGACGGCGTCGCACTCCGCCAGCAGTTCCTGCATCTCACGGGCGATCTCCTCCGGGTCGTCGGAGCAGTGCCGACGTTTTACCGCAAAGCCCAGCTGCCGCAGGCGGGCGGCGTTCTGGACGCCGTTGGCGTCGTAAATCTTGCCGGGCGTCCAAGCCTCACCCGGAGCTAAAAGTTCGCTTCCTGTGGCCAGAACGCCCACGGTCAGCGTCTTGTAAACAGGGACGTCAGCGTATCCCTGCCCGGCCAGCACGCCGAGATGGGCGGGGGAGAGTACCGTACCGGCCTCGGCGATGACAGCACCGGCGGCGATGTCCCCGCCCCGGAATACCACGTTCTGCTGGGGCTTCATGGCGGCATAGAGCTGTACCGTCTCCTCGCCGCTGTCGGTCAGCTCCTGCATCAGCACACAGTCTGCGCCCTCGGGCAGGGGTGCGCCGGTCATGATGCGGGCCGCACAGCCAGCAGGCAGAGGCGAAGCGGGGGCATCTCCGGCGTAGAGCTTCATGGTCACGGGCAGGGTGACGGGTGTTTCGCGGCTGGCACCGGCGGCGTCGGCGCTGTGCAGGGCGTAGCCGTCGAAGGGGCTGCGGTCAAAGGGCGGCTGGTCCATCCGGGCCGAAAGCGTCCCGGCGGCAATCCGGCCGCCCGCTTCGTCCAGCGGGACGGTCTCCGTCTCCGGCCTCGGCAGAGCCGCAGCGGCATCCAGCACGCGGCGCAGCGCCTCAGAGGGCGCACAGAAAGGCTGTTTCATAAAAAAATCCTCCAAATGCCCGGCCACACCCGGCCTGCTATGGCTCAGGCG
>ENA-UOJN01001464-UOJN01001464.1-human-gut-metagenome-genome-assembly--contig:-C125IIP-NODE-1464-length-16887-cov-17.718750_pt1 | contig 16887 bp, 16 predicted proteins | sample MGYA00242350_ERZ723897 | MGnify/ENA metagenome assembly ERZ723897 | reverse complement strand
AGCCTGTCACCACTGTAGTCAGCAGTTTGGACTATGCTAATATCATACCAAAGGAGATCTTTATGAAGGTGATCTATAAATGTGCCGCCATTTTGCCGGCGGCGATATTGTCAGTGCAGTTTCCTTGCGCAGCTTTTGCGGATGCGGAGCATGGCGGAGATAATGACAGCCCGAAATTCAAGATGGGCAGGATAATTTTTACTGATAATGGTTATGGCTACGAAAAGGAAGGTCTGGAAAAATCGGAGATCGCTGATGAAGATCTGGCCGATACGGACGACGGGGGTTCACCTTATGCACAGAAGGCAACGGCTTCGCTGCCTGCGAAATATGACCCCAGATCTAAGAATACGCTGACGACTATCAAAAATCAGTTCCAGACAGGCACTTGCTGGGCGTTTGCGGCACTTTCCTGCACTGAGAGCAATCTTATCCAAAAGGGGCTTGAAAATCAAAACGTGCAGTTTTCTGTGCCGAGCCTTGCCCTCTCTACATATGCTAACGGCGGATTTGACGAGTCAATATGGGATTGCGGCGGAACGTGGATGGATTCGTCCCTTGCAATGGCGGCTCATAGAGGACTTTGCTATGATGAATATGAGCCTTTCGTGTCCGACGGAACGGAAGCCACTATCGTATCTGAGGAGAAAAAGGGCGTTTGCGAATATCAGCTTAATTACGCTTCCACTATCACAGGCGGACGAAACGCCATTAAAAACAAGATAAAAGAGCTTGGCGGAGTAATGGTGAGCTATTATGCAGACGACCTGTATATGACCTTTGATAACAAAAGCTATTACGATCCGGAAACTACAAAATATAGTGGAATAAATCATGCCGTAAGCGTAGTGGGTTGGGACGATAATTACAGCAAGTCAAATTTTCTTGCAGGCTATCAGCCAAAGAAAAACGGGGCATGGCTTGTGAAAGGCTCTTGGGGAGTATCCAGTGGCACAGACGGTTATTACTGGATATCCTATGAAGAGGCAGAAATGACCGATTGGGTGGCGTTCGACCTCACTGAAAGCTGTGATAATAATTACCATTATCCTGCTAATAAGGATAATTCTATATTTTATGTTAGCAATGAAAACAAAATGAGCGGTGCTGATGTTTTTACAGCAAAAAAAGACGAGCTTCTTGACAAAGTGGGCTTTATGTATCTTGGCTACACTGGAAAGTCTGACTACACCGTGCAGGTCTACACTTCTGTTTCAGACAGCACTCCTGTGGGGATACTTGAATGTGAGGTCAGCGGAAAGGTGCAGAGCGACGGATTCTATACCGTGGATATCCCTGATGTTGAGCTTGACGAGGGTGAAAGATATTCTGTCGTGATGACATTCAGCGGTGATGACGGCTCAGGTTATGTGACCGTTTATGGCTATTCAGACGGGGTCATGAAGCCTGGTCAGGCGTATATTTCCAATGACGGCGACAGTTGGACCGACGTTACCGACAAGGACGCTTATACTGGTCAGCCTATAATATTTGCCTATACCGATGATATAGATAAGTCTGATAAAAGCGAGCTTGAAACACTTGTGGCAAAGTATGAAAAGCAGAGCGGTTATGAGCGTGAGGTCAACAACGGCAAGAAAGTTATTGCAGATGAAAACGCTTCAAAGAACGATATCACCAATGCCAAGCTTCTTATAAAGGCAAAGGCGAAAGAGATAAAGGAACAAAGCCTTGTTATAAAGACAGCGACGGATTGGAAAAACTTCGCAAAGCGTGTATCAGGCGGTGAAAGCTTTGCAGGAAAGCGTGTTGTGCTTGAAAAAGACATCGACTTCGGTGGTGCAAAGATATCGGCAGTAGGAACGGCTTCAAAGCCTTTTTGCGGATATTTTGACGGAAACGGACACGTTCTGACAAACGCTGTTATCCAAAACAATTCTTATGCAGGTCTGTTCGGCTATGCTGAGGACAGAGCGCAGATAAGAGATCTCAGTGCTGAGAAAATAACTGTCAGCGGTAAGTACGCAGGCGGGGTCGTTGGTGAATTTGATGCGGTATCTATCCAACGCTGTACGTTCAGCGGAACTGTCAAGGGTACAAGTTCGGCAGGCGGAATCGTGGGCAAAGCAGGTGGTCTGACCCTGACAGAGTGCGCTTCAGACCTTGCAAAGTCAAGCAGTTCAAATGCTAAAGCTATGGTGGGCAGTATCGATAATGACGCTTTTTATTATGGACAGCAATCTGCCGGTTGCTGGTATAATAGCAACTTTTCTGACAGCAAGGTAAAGAAAACGGCTTTGTCTAACGTTACAAGCTCTGCAGCTTATTCGCTGAATACCGTTGGCGGAAAGCAGACAGACAGCGGCAGGTGGACAATGGCAGGCGGCAAAGCAAGGCTAACTCGTCCTGGGGAGCAGGCTTCGCACAAGATAACATTTGAAGCTCCCGACGGCAAGCATTATGCCTGCACTGATAAGGACGGCAAGGTGAAATATCCTGCTGTCAAAGTGCAAAGCGGTTATGCTCTTAAATGGTACAAGAACGGCATTGCTGTCGATGCAAACACAGTTTATACTGCTGACAGCACAGTAAAGGCAAAGCTTGTTGAAGCAAAATTTGTCACTATCGACTATGTTTTAAATGGCGGCACGAACAGCACAGGCAATCCAGAATACCTCAGCAAAGGCGAAAGCGTGACGCTTTCCGAGCCGACAAAAGAGGGTGCAGACTTTGCAGGCTGGTATGATAACGCTGCACTTTCAGGTGAAAGAATAGAAAGCATCTCATATTCAGGCGGCGCAAAGACCCTTTATGCCGCATGGAAGCCTTATACATATAACGTTACGTTTGTGGATAAGGACGGCAAGGTTATAAGTCAGCAGACAGTGGAATATGGTAAGTCTGCAAAAGCTCCGAAAGCCCCTGCTATGAAGGGTCTGCGTTTTACAGGCTGGGACAAGGACTATAAAAACGTCACAGAGGATATGACTGTCACAGCGGAGTATTCTGACAGCAAGCTTATTGCAGACTGCGAGATATCAGGCTTCAAGAACAGTTTCACATACACGGGAAAGAATATTGAACAGCCTGACGTAACGCTCACCTATGAGGGCAAAGAGCTTAAAGAGGGCGTGGATTACACTGTTTATTATAAGACCAATCGTAACGCAGGACCTGCAAAAATGACCTTTGTTGGAAAAGGCGAATACAGAGGCTCTGTTGCAAAAAGCTTTACTATCCAGCCAAAGGACGCTTCCAAGTTCAAGATTTATTATGCTACACCACTGTCGTTCACCGGCAAGGAGATAACACCTGATGTGCTTATAAAGGACGGCAATAAGACCCTAGAGCGTTATATTGACTATATGGTGATGTATTTTTCAAACGTGAATGTTGGCACTGGCAAGATAACAGTTGAATTTTACGGAAACTATAAGGGCAAGCAGACCGTTTCTTTTGTTATAAATCCTGCAAAACAGCAGATACAGGTGCTTGAAACAAGATACAAGGGCTTTTTTGTGGATTTTGTGCAGAAAGGATCTGCAACAGGCTATGAGGTCCAGTATGGCACAAGATCTGATTTTTCAAATGCTTCCACATACAGATCCACCACCAACAAGACGGATAAGATGACGGTACTTGGATTAGGGACTTCAAAAACATATTATGTAAGAGTTCGCTCTTATACTGTCAAGGGTGGAAAGACCTATTACGGCAACTGGTCAGACGCTAAAAGCATTGTGACGGCAAAGACTAATTTTGCAAACGCAAAGGTCAGCGGTATTTCTTCAAAAAGCTTTACCGGCAAGGCGATAAAGCAGAAGATCACAGTAAAATACGGCTCAAAGATCCTTAAAAACGGCACAGACTACACTGTGAAATATTCTGCAAACACAAAGGTCGGCACCGCAAAGGTGACTATCACAGGCAAGGGCATTTACGGCGGAGTTATCACCAAAAGCTTTGCTATCTATCCTGCAAAGCAGGTGATACAGAAGCTTTATGGCACATATTCAGGCTTCTTTATAGATTATGCACAAAAAGGCTCTGCCACGGGATATGAAATATCATACTCACAGCGTTCCGACTTTAAGGGAGCAAAAAGCGTAAAGGTAACAAACAACCGCACCGATAAAAAGACAGTTTCTGGGCTTGCGAGATATCAAAAATATTACGTCCGTGTAAGAAGCTACACTGTCAAAGGCGGAAAGACTTATAACGGAGCGTGGTCCGATAAAAAATGGGTCTATACTCAATGATCCGACAGACGATAAAAATGCCCCTGATCATTTTCTGGTCAGGGGTAATTTTGTGTGCCTAGAAAAGTTCTGCTTTGTACTTGATAGAATCCTCCTCCGTTATCTCACGGATAACTTTGCATGGATTTCCTGCCGCAAGAGAATTTGGCGGTATGTCACGGGTGACAACGCTTCCTGCACCGATAACACAGCCCTCGCCTATGGTAACTCCGCCTGTGATGACAACATTGCTCGCTATCCAGCAGTTGGAGTGTATTGTGATAGGCTTGCCGTATTCATCATCATAAACAGTGCCGTCAGACTTTTTCTTCATGTTACGCTCCTGCCATCTGAATGGGTGAACAGGTGTGGCAATGGTGCAGTTGGGACCGAAAAACACGTTGTCGCCAATGGTCACAGGGCAGGTGTCAAGCACTGTCAGATTGAAGTTTGCATAGCAGCCTGAGCCGAACTTTGTGAAAACGCCATAGTCAAAATACACAGGACCTTGAAGAAAAAATCCCTCGCCATGGTCGGGAAGAAGCTCGTCAAGGATAGCGTTTCTTCTCTCATCATCTTCATACAAACTGCTGTACTGCTGTGAAAGCTTGTGAGCCTTTGCCCTCAATTCTGCAAGCTCCTTGTCGGAGGAGTCATATATCTTGCCAGCAAGCATTTTTTCTTTTTCAGTCATTATAAAACGCCCTTTCTGTGTGTAGTTTCATTTGATTTTGTTGAGAGTATAGCACAAGTTTCGGGCTGTGTCAATAGTTTTTTGGGGGTCGAGTGATAGAATAAAAAATGGTATACAAAAGTGGAGAATGCTTATGGGCAAAGCACTCTCCACTTGATGAGTATACTATTTAAAAAGCTTGGCAGGATAGAAAAAGTTATAGGTAAAATCCCTGCATATAATTTGTGTAAATAAATGTGTCCTCGTCATCAGCGGTATTGTCACCAGCGGGCTTTTTTCTGCCACTAACACAAGAAGCCAAAATTATCAGACCGCCTAGAACAATTGCAACGCTCACTCCAAGGGCTACCAAAACCGCACAGAAAATTTTTACTATCATAAACACCGCTCCAATCATATTTCTCATACTTCGCCATAATTACTATTATGATTATATGCTGGTTTTGCCTGATAATCAATAAAAGCCGTGTAAAATGCAGATAAAAATCAAGTCAGCTTTTGTCTGGAACAAAAATCTTGTGGTAAAAATATTATTCAAAACGTTTCATGATTTAACAATTTTAAATGAAGAAAATTATAGCTTTCAGCTTAGTATAAAATTGCACAAACTGAGCTTTTTGTAAATGGTTAGCATTGTATATTACACTGAAAATGTACGATTTTTGAAAAAATATACATAAATATGGGGCAAATACTTGACTAGATTAAAATTTTGTGATAAAATTATTAACGTGAATAAGTGTATAGTGTATAGTTTATATTACATTTATTGCTGATGCATTTTAGTTGTGAAAGAACTCGAAGTATAAGGAAGTTTAAGAAAATGAACAGAAAGATAGCAGTAGCAGGAACAGGTTATGTTGGATTGTCGCTTGCAGTATTGCTTGCACAGCACAATCATGTAACGGCTGTTGACATTATCCCTGAAAAGGTTGAGCTTATCAATAATAAAAAGTCTCCTATTCAGGACGATTATATAGAAAAGTATCTTGCTGAAAAAGAGCTTGATCTGGCGGCAACGCTTGACGGCGAAACGGCGTACAAGGATGCAGAATTCGTAATAATTGCAGCTCCGACTAACTATGACAGCAAGAAGAATTTCTTTGATACTTCAGCTGTAGAAGCAGTTATAGAGCTTGTTATGAAAGTCAATCCTGAGGCTATCATGGTCATAAAAAGTACTATCCCAGTTGGCTACACAAAGTCAGTAAGGGAAAAGTATAATACTGACAAGATCATTTTCAGCCCTGAATTTCTTCGTGAGTCAAAGGCTCTGTATGATAATTTGTATCCAAGCAGAATTATTGTAAGCTGTGATGATGATACAAGAGAAAAGGCTGAGCTTTTTGCAAAGCTTTTGCAGGAGGGTGCAATAAAGGAAGATATTGACACGCTCTTTATGGGATTTACCGAGGCTGAGGCTGTTAAGCTGTTTGCAAATACTTACCTTGCACTGAGAGTTTCGTATTTTAATGAGCTTGATACTTATGCAGAGGTAAAGGGACTTAATACACAGGATATTATAAATGGTGTTTGTCTTGATCCTAGAATTGGTAGCCATTACAACAATCCAAGCTTTGGTTACGGCGGATATTGCCTGCCAAAGGATACAAAGCAGCTGCTTGCAAACTATGAAGATGTTCCACAGAACATGATGTCTGCTATTGTTGAGAGCAATAGGACTAGAAAAGATTTCATTGCGGATAAGGTGCTTGAGCTTGCAGGCTATTATACCGGAAGCAGTAATTGGGATAAGGATAGAGAAAAGGACGTTATTATAGGCGTTTATAGGCTTACAATGAAGTCCAACTCAGATAATTTCCGTCAGAGTAGTATTCAGGGCGTTATGAAGCGTATCAAGGCAAAGGGTGCTACGGTTATAATTTATGAGCCAACCCTTGAGGACGGAGATACGTTCTTTGGAAGCAAGGTTGTAAATGATTTGGAAAAGTTCAAGTGAATGAGCCAGTCTATTGTTGCCAACAGATATGACAGCTGTCTTGATGATGTTAAGGATAAGGTCTATACTAGAGATCTGTATGGAAGAGATTAATTAGCTAGGAGCTTGATTTATGTACAATAACAAAGATGATCAGGAACCCTTTAAACAAAAAGTATGGCTTGCGTCACCTACAATGCATGGTGAGGAGCTTGAATATGTTACTGAGGCTTATAATACCAACTGGATGTCTACAGTCGGTAAGAATATAAATGAGGTCGAGAAGATAGCGGCGGAGAAGTCTGAAGTCAAGTATGCTGTTGGTCTTTCATGCTGCACGGCTGCGCTTCACTTGTGCTGTAAGCTTGCTGGCGAGAGGCTTTATGGCAAGCCTGCTATATCTCATGGTGCTCTTGAGGGCAGAAGAGTTTTTTGCAGCGACATGACCTTTGACGCTACTCTCAACCCAGTTGTTTACGAGGGCGGTATTCCTGTTTTTATCGACACTGACAGAGATACTTGGAACATGGATCCTGTGGCGCTTGAAAAGGCTTTTGAGATGTATCCTGAAGTCAAGCTGGTAGTAAGCGCTGAGTTATACGGTTTTCCTGGAAGAATGGACGAGATCAAGAGAATATGCGAGAAGCATGGTGCGCTTTTGATCGAGGACGCTGCTGAGGCTATGGGCGCTACAATTGACGGCAGACAGTGCGGAAGCTTTGGCGATTACAGTGCTGTAAGCTACAATGGCAATAAGATAATAACAGGTTCTAGCGGCGGATGTTTGCTGACGAACAGCCTTGAAGATGCAAACAGGGCTCGTAAGTGGTCAACGCAGGCTCGTGAGAATGCGGCATGGTATCAGCATGAAGAGGTCGGGTACAACTATCGTATGTCGAATGTTATTGCAGGAGTCGTTCGTGGTCAGTATCCGCATCTTGAGGAGCATATTGCACAGAAAAAATCAATATACGAGAGATACAAAGAGGGCCTTAAAGGGCTTCCTGTTAAAATGAATCCTATCGTTGAGGGTACAGAGCCGAATTATTGGCTGTCTGCACTTATCATAGATAAAGACGCAATGTGCAAGCAGGTTAGAAATGACAGCGAGGCTTTGTACATCAAAGAAGCTGGCAAGACTTGTCCTACTGAAATTTTGGAAGCGATAGCAAGCATAAATGCAGAGGGAAGACCAATATGGAAGCCAATGCACATGCAGCCTATGTACAGAATGCACGAGTGCGTTGGACGTGCTGGCAGTATCAGATGCCGCACAAATGCTTATATTGCAGGCGGTGCAGAAGATGTAGGCGCTGATATCTTTGACAGAGGCGCTTGCCTGCCTAGTGATAATAAGATGACTGAGGAACAGCAGGAGAGAATTATTTGGGCTATCAGGAGTTGTTTTGAGTAATGTATGCGAAATACATAAAGAGAATACTTGACTTTGTTTTGAGTTTAATGGCACTTATCGTGCTGTCTCCGCTGTTGGTGATATTGATAATTCTTGGTGCGGTGTTTATGAGGGGCAACCCGTTTTTTACTCAGGCACGACCGGGTAAGGATGAGAAGATCTTTAAACTCATAAAGTTTCGTACCATGGACAATCGCAAGGACAAGGACGGAAAGCTTTTGCCTGATGATGTGCGTTTGAATAAGTATGGAAGGATACTTAGGAGTACTTCGCTTGACGAATTGCCAGAGCTTATCAATATTTTGATAGGGGATATGAGCATTGTGGGCCCGAGGCCGCTAATGGCAAGGTATCTTGATTATTATACTGCTGAAGAATCTCGAAGGCATGAAGTTAGACCAGGTTTAACAGGTTATGCTCAGGTTCATGGAAGAAATAATGTTAATTGGGATGAAAGAATTAAATTAGATATAGTTTATGTAGATAATATTTCTTTTGTTATGGATTTAAAGGTTTTTATTGATACAGTCCTCATAGTTCTTAAAAGAGAAGGCATAGGCACAGAAGGTATGAGTAATTTTGATGATTATAGAAAAAAACAGTGGGAAAGTCAAAAACAAGGTGATCAGCATGAATTATAAAACGCCATGTTATGTAATACACGAGAAGGAATTAGACGACAATTTTATTAAATTGACCAATGCATTACAAAAGCATTGGAATAACTATATTATAGGTTATTCGTATAAAACCAATGCTCTTCCGTGGATTATAAAACATTTTAATGATTTGGGATGCTATGCCGAAACGGTATCAGAAGATGAATATAATTTAGCAAAGTTAATAGGTGTGTCTAAAGATAAGATCGTTTATAATGGACCAATTAAAACAAAAGATACATTTATAGAAGCGGTTAATAATAATTGCATTGTTAATATTGATTCCGAGAGAGAAATCGAATGGCTTGATGAAGTGGATATACCTATGCGTTCCGTTGGAATTCGTGTTAATTTTAATATTGAGAAAATGTGCAAAGGTCAGTCACAATGTCCAGAAGATGGTGGCCGTTTTGGATTTTGCTATGAAAACGGTGAATTAGGAAAGACTATAGATATTTTACTTAGTAAAAAAGTGAGAATATCCGGATTGCACCTTCATACTAGTTCAAAATCAAGAGGATTAGATATTTATAGGGCAATTGCAGAAGTTGCATGTAGAATTCAGAAAGAGTATAGCCTTGAGTTAGATTATGTAGACGTTGGTGGAGGTTTTTTTGGCGGTTTGCCAACAAAGCCGCAGTTTGATGAATATATATCTTTAATGGAATCTATTTTAATAAAATGCTTTAATAAACAAAAAACAAAACTTATTGTTGAACCAGGCATGGCTGTTATTGGAGCTCCAGTAAGCTATATCACTACGGTGATTGATGTTAAGGATACAGAATTTAATAGATTTGTTATTACAGATGGAACGAGGACAAGTATCGATCCTTTGATGACAAAAAAAGCTTATTTTCATAGATTGAAAATAAACGGAGAAAGATATGTGCATCCGAAGCAAGTTGTTTGTGGCTATACGTGTATGGAACACGATCGCCTGTTTGAAGAATTAGAAGGTCCTACTTTGCAGATGGGTGATCAAATAATTTATGACAAAGTTGGTGCATATACTATGTCCCTTACACCTTTGTTTATAAAATATTTTCCTGATGTTTATGTGGAAAATAACGGGAAATATGATTTGGTTAGAAAAGCCTGGAAGCCAGAGCAGTATGTACAGTTATCTAAGTATTAAATAATATTGGTGAGGGGAAATGAATTATGAAGAATGCTATAGTGTTTGGTGCAACAGGCCAGTTGGGATGTTATAGTGCACTTGCCTTAAAAGAAAATGGATACAATGTATTTGCAATAGGAAGAAGAGCAAGTGATGGCGGCTTTTTTGCTACTAAAGGTATTTCCTTTATTGGTGGTGTAGATGTTTCTGACATATCAACATTTTCAAAGTTGCCAAAAGGAAAAATAGATGTCGTTGTTAATATGGCAGGCACAATGCCGGCGCATGCTGACAGAGATATGATGCCATATGTACAGAGTATAGTAGTTGGGACAGTTAATGTATGTAATTGGATGAAGACAGTTGACTGTCAAAGAATTATTTTTAATACCACACCTAGTGATACTGCTGAATATTGGGGTACAACCACACCTATTGATGACGATGTTGTCAGATCATTTCCGAAAAACGGAAATGATCATGCAGTCTATGCAATATGCAAAAGAGCTGCTACTGATATTTTAGAACACCTTCAAATATGCGGTGAGGTAAAACCATGTGTGTTTAGACATTTTATGGTCTATGGGTGGCATCCAGATGCCACATATTATTTGGAGGGCAAAGAGAAGATATTGCCATGGCGTTCTATGATAAGAAAGTGTATACAGGGCGAACCACTTGAAGTATATGGTGATGTGACAAGAAAAAAGGAATTACTGTATATAAAGGATTTTGCAAGGGCGGTAGTAATTGCAGCTAATAATGATGCATGTGGTATTTTTAACCTCCCCGGATACGAACCATATTCTTTAGATTCTATGGTCGATGGAATAATAAATGCTTTTTCTGACGGACGAACAGTAAAAAAATATAGACCAGATATGCCAGATACACCGCAAATTCTTTTAGCTCATGAAAAAAGTAAAAATATTTTGGGATGGGAACCTATTTGGACTTGGGAAAAAGCGTGTTTTGACATGAGAAAAGAATGTATTGAAAACCCAGTTAAATTGATGTGGGGTAATAATGATCCGTTGGACCAAATTAATGGAGAAGCTTAGGATGAATATTTTAATTTTAAGTGCAGGGACAAGAAACAAGGTTGTGCAGTACTTTGTTAAAACTTTAGATGGTAAAGGTAAAGTCATTGCTACAGATATGAGTAATCTTGCACCAGCAATTTATGATGCGGATAAGTACTATATTGTTCCTCGAATGACCGAAGAGGGTTATATAGATGTGATTCTTGACATTTGTAAAAAAGAAAAGATAAGTGGTGTACTTTCACTTATAGATCCTGAACTTTCACTTCTTGCAGAGAATAAAGAAAATTTTGAAGCTGTAGGAACAAAGGTAATAGGTTCTTCGTACGAACTTTGTGAGATGTCTCTTGATAAATATACAATGTATAATTGGCTGACTGATCACAGATATAAGTGTGCCAAGTCATACATGAATAAGGATGAGTTTTTTGCTGATGTTGAATCTGGAAAAGCTAAGTATCCTGTTTTTGTAAAGCCTGCAAAAGGAAGTGCAAGCATAGCCATTTCAAAGGTATATGACAAGGAGACAATTGATTTGCTATTTGCACATGATGAAGGTTTGATGGTTCAAGAATTTCTCGATGGTCAGGAAATTGGAGCTGATGTATATATTGATATGATTTCTGGTGAAGTTGTTTCAATATTTACAAAGAAGAAACTTAAAATGAGAGCTGGAGAAACGGATAAATCGGTTAGTTTTAAAGATGATAAACTATTTTCTTTGATAGAAAAGTTTGTTAAAGAAGCAGGCTATAGAGGTCAAATAGACATTGATATTTTTGACATTAATGGTGAGTATTACATAAGCGAAGTAAATCCTCGTTTTGGCGGTGGATATCCTCATGCATATGAAAGTGGCGCAGATCACATGAAATTAATTGTTAACAATCTTGAGGGTAATGTAAATAAACGCGTCATTGGTAGTAATTACAAATCAGAAACATATATGATGAAATACAACGAGGTTATGTGTAAATTATGAAATTGGTAATTATCGCTAATAATTCAGGCGGTTTATACGGCTTTAGGAAAGAATTAATAGAGACTTTTGTTGAAAAAGATAATTCGGTTATTGCATTAACTCCGTTTGATGATATGGTTTCTGAACTAAAGAATATTGGAATAAAACTTATTGAGACACCTATTGATAGAAGGGGAATAAATCCCATTAAAGATATCTCATTATTTCACAAGTATAAGAAAAAACTTAAGATTCTAAAGCCTGATTTAGTTATTACATATACAATAAAACCTAACATATACGGGGGCTTTGCCTGCCGGCTTCTAAAAATACCTTATGCGGTCAATATAACAGGTCTTGGGACAGCATTTCAAAAAGATGGATTGTTGAGAAAACTTGTTACATTTATGTATAAGATTAGTTTGAAAATGGCTAAAACTGTTTTTTTTGAGAACTCTGAAAATATGCAAATTTTCCTTGACGAGAAAATCATTACAAGGAATCAAACCTGTTTACTAAATGGTGCAGGGGTAAATCTTAAACACTTCTCATTACTTGAATACCCACAGGATTGTGAAAAAACAAGGTTTCTTTTTATTGGTCGAGTAATGAAAGAAAAGGGTATTGATGAACTATTTGAGGCAATGGAAAAATTGATAACCGATGGAGTTAAATGCTCACTTGATATTGTTGGCAATTATGAGGAAGATTATGCTGATCAGATAAAAAAATATGAGTCAGAAGGTTGGCTTCACTATCGTGGTTTTCAAAAAGATGTAAGACCTTTTATTGAAAAATGTCACTGCTTTGTTTTACCGTCTTGGCATGAGGGAATGGCAAATACTAATCTTGAATGTGCTGCATCTGGAAGACCTCTTATAACAAGTAACATTGCGGGTTGTCGAGATGCTGTTGTTAATGGAGAAAGTGGATTTTTAGCTGAAAAGCAGAATGCAAACAGCTTATATGAAGCGATGAAGAAGTTCACTCAACTGTCTTACGATGAACGTAAAGCTATGGGTTTAGTGGGACGTAAGCATATGGTGAATGCTTTTGATAAGAAGAAAGTCGTTGAAGAAACAATTTACGCTTTAAGTCAGCGGTAATATATTTCGAAAATGGTATAAAAAGTGTGACTATCATCTTAACTAAGTAAGCAAAATTCCAGACAAACGGACAGATATTGTAATATGATATAGGTATAACAACGAAAAGTGGGGTAAAATTGTTATTCCTAAAAAAAGTCACAAAAGCAAACACAGTATCATAGATTTTCAGAAGAAATTCAACACATAAGACAAGTGTCGTGAGTTCCTCTTTGAATTTTGTTTTCCACAAGGCTTTGTTTGCTCGGAATGTGGCTACACAGAGCAAACAAAGCGTTACACATGCCAGTGCGAATGCTGTCGTCATTAGAAATCTGGACCAAGTGAAACTGTCATGGACAAAACTTATCTTAAGCTTACCTACTAGCTTTGGGCTATGTTTTTGTTTTCCAATGACAAGCGTGGCTGTTCGGCTTCGTATCAGTTGTGAACGCTGTAGCTGCCATACAAGATGGCTTAGTTTCTTCTTCAAAGGCTCAGAAGTGCTATGTCGAATCGAGAAAATAAGTACCTCCTAGATGTCATTGTTGAGCTTGATGATACCTATATTGGTACGTTAGATCGTGGTAAAAAGCGTGGACGTGGCGCTACTAAAATGAAGAACATGGTGGCTGTTTCCAATAATAGTGATGAAGAATTAAGTTGTATATTTCAACCTGTATATTATCCAGAATTGCTAAGAAATGTGTACTTAATATAGATGTTGTACTACCTTAGTGAGGTAAATCTTCGTTTTGGTGTTGACTGTCTGTATATATTATGAACATGATTGCAAACGATATAAAAGGCAAAATAAGTTGGTGCATAGTTTGTAATAATTATAAAGTTGGAACTAATGCAATGGAATATACTAGAATTGTGGTGATGGATTGTGAATAAGCGAAATTTATAATATGAAATTGCTTTTCGGGACTAAATGCGTTTAGGTTTAGAGGGATGCTGATTAACAAACTAATATTCTTAGCATTTAATGTTTGGGTAGCACTCCCACCCTCTAATTTGAAAGAGAAAATATTTCTGAAGAACGATTAGTTGCATGTGAGTGCAGATTGATTAAAATCCCTGTTGATAGACATGGGATAAATCCATTATCGAATTTGAAGCTGTTTTTGGAGTATAAGAAATCAAGAGGGTTAAAACTAATATAGTGTTAACATATACTATAAAACCGAATGTATATGGTGGCATGGCTTGTCACTTATTAAAAGTTCTATATACGGTAAATAACACCAGTTCGATAGTGGCATTTCAAGGTGGCGTGTCTTTATAAAATAATAACTATTATGGATCGTGTTGGATTAAAAAATGCAAAAGTTGTATTTTTTTTGGGGATGAAGCTAACAAACAGCTTTTCGTTAAAGGGGAAAATAGTAAAAGAGAGTCAAACATATTGTCTTGATGGTGCAGGTGTTGAATTAAAAGAAATCCGGGTTTGTGATTATTCAGAAGTAAATATAATTAAATTTCTTTTTATGGTACATGTAATGACTGTAAAAAAGAATAGATGAATTGTTTTTTTGCTATACGCAAGCTTGTTGCAGAAAGAGTTAAATGTGAACTTGATGTTTTAGGCGGATACGAGGAAAATTATAAGGATATCATAATAATATGAAGATGAAGTTTGGCTACATTATTATGACTATCAAGAAGATATATGACCCCATTTATAGAAAAATGTTATTGTTTTGTGTTACCGTCTTGGCATGGAGATGTGGTAAATACAAATCTTGAAAGTGTAGCAAGCGGGAGACCGATTATTACATCTAATATTCATAGTTGTCTTGAAGCAGTGGTGGAGAATAAAAGTGGTATTCTTGTCAAAAAAAAGAACGCGGAAAATTTATATACAGCTATGAAAAAATGCTTACATTTTACATGAAGATAGAATGAAAATGGGATTATTAGGTCGGAACAATATGGAACATGTTTTTGGTAAAGAGTTAGTTGTGGAAAATGCTATTCCAAAATTATTGTAGAGAGGTGAGAAAATGTCAGATTCTGTTAGAGTTTTGCATGTAGTTACACATATGGACTGTGGTGGGCTGGAAACCATGATTATGAATTATTATCGAAAAATAGATAGAAGTAAAATACAGTTTGATTTTTTGACTCACAGGCCAGATTCAGAAGTAAAAGATTATGATAATGACATAAAGAAACTTGGAGGGAGAATATATCATCTCCCTAGATTAAATCCATTTTCTTATAGATACAGAAGAGCATTGGAAAGTTTTTTTGATGCACATAAAGAATATAAGATTATTCATGTTCATCAAGATTGCATGAGCGGACTCATATTAAAGATAGCTAAAAAGAAAGGGATACCCATTCGCATAGCCCATTGTCACAGTAGCAATCAAGATAAGAATATTAAATATTTAATAAAATATATGTATAAACAGCTAATTCCAAAATATGCGACAGGATTATTTGCTTGTGGGGAAATTGCTGGTGAATGGATGTTTGGAAAGAATGTCAAATTTGTTGTATTACCAAATGCAATAGATACAGACGCTTATGTTTTTTCAAATGATAAGAGAATATTGATTCGGAAGGAATTGGGATTGCCTGAGAATGCATTTGTGATAGGACATGTAGGACGTTTTTCAAAAGTAAAAAATCATCGCTTTATTATCGAGTTATGCGAACTAGTTTTAAAGCAAAATCGAAATACATATGTACTATTTGTAGGTCAAGGTGATCTATTGGAAGAAACAAGAGAGATTGTAATGAAAAAACATTTGGAAAATGTGATTAAGTTTTTGGGATTAAGAAATGATGTCCCAGATTTGATGCAAGCAATGGATGTTTTTGTTTTACCATCCTTATACGAAGGACTACCAGTTTCTGTTATAGAAGCACAAGCCTCGGGATTGCCTTGTATAATTTCTGAAAATGTCCCATTGGATTGTGCTATAACCGATTTAGTTAAACAAGTTGAACTAGATACATTAAGCTGGGCGAGAGCTACAATTCAATTGAAAGATGTTGAAAGAAGAAATACCCAAGAGAAAATAAAAAAAGCAGGTTTTGATATTATTGATAATGCTTTATACTTGGAGAAATATTATCTTTCAAATTTGACTAATAAATGATTGATGAAAGGAAACAAATATGCAGTTAAAAGAATTGATTAATTCGGATTTGTATAGGTATACCGGTGATAATCATATATCCTTCTTTTCAAAAAGAAGATTGTATGGTTGGGAATATACAAGAATTTGGAGGAAAGCAAATGCAGCGATAGGAACTAAAGTTAAATATTTTATATATGGTTTTTTATTATACAGAAAATCCATAAAATATGGATTTCAGATATCGCCTCATGCGACTATAGGAAAAGGGTTATACTTGGGGCATTTTGGAACTATAGTGGTAGGAAATGAAGTTGTTATCGGTAATAATTGTAACTTATCGCCAAATGTTGTTATCGGAAGGACAAATCGGGGAAAACATATGGGAAGTCCTAAAATCGGGAATTCGGTATGGATAGGGAGTGGAGCTATTGTTGTAGGAAAAATTTCCATTGGGGATAATGTTTTAATTGCACCAAATGCATATGTGAATTTTGATGTGCCAAAAGATAGTATTGTGTTGGGAAATCCAGCAGTGGTACATCGTTCTTTATGTGCAACGAAAGAATATGTTAATAACAAAGTGTAGCGAAGGGAAAAAATGGATTTTATAACAATTATTATTTCAACATATAAGGGAGAAGAAGGAATTGTTGAATGCGTGCAATCTGCATTAAC
>ENA-UOJN01001443-UOJN01001443.1-human-gut-metagenome-genome-assembly--contig:-C125IIP-NODE-1443-length-17066-cov-14.825054_pt1 | contig 17066 bp, 9 predicted proteins | sample MGYA00242350_ERZ723897 | MGnify/ENA metagenome assembly ERZ723897 | reverse complement strand
TCTTTGATGAAAATAAAGGGATTTTAAAGTGGAGCGGACAGGAAATTGTAATTCCCTCTCCTTCCTGTGTTATAATGGGCGACTCTGCAAAGTAATGTTGGCAGCGGTTAGAGATGCATTTGTAAGAACGTATAATTTGCGAGCTTATATATTTACTATATGAAGGTGTTGTATGCTTTTACTCCAAAAAATGATAATGTTTTTCTTGATTATGCTCATCGGATATATCTGTCGGAAAATCGGTGTGTTTAAAGATACTACAGGCAAAACAATTTCAAGTATAGTAATCAATATTGGAAATCCTGCGCTGATTATTGCCTCTGGTATGAATCCTGAGAGACTGGAGAATAAAGGAAAATTGTTGTTTACTCTGGGTGTTGTGCTGATCTATTTTGCAATTATGTTTGCTGTCGCGGAACTATTGCCCAGATTGCTTCATGCAGACAGAGAGGACTACGGCGCTTATCAGGTCATGACGCTTTTTTCCAATATTGGATTTATGGGTTATCCCTTGCTGGATGTCATGTATGGCAGCAATGCAATAATTCACGCTGTAATCTTCAACTTGTTATATAATGTCTTGATCTATACTTATGGCATCCACAAAATGCAGATTGGTGGTTGTCAGAAAAATATAAATTGGAAACAACTCGTGAATATAGGCGTAGGCTCTTGCATTATTGCGATAATTCTGTATATCACCAATCTTCCGGTCCCATTGATCCTTGAAGATACAGCAACTTTCACTGGTGCCATCACAGGTCCGTTAAGCATGTTGGTCATTGGTGACTCTTTGGCGCAGACCCGGTTAAGAGATTTGTTTACAGATGTGCGCCTACTCGTTTTCTCTGTAGTAAAACTGGTACTATTGCCGGCATTGCTTCTGTGGGGACTGTGCTTTTTTATCAAGGATCCGATATTCCGAGGCGTTTGTCTGGTAATGATGGCAACACCGGTAGGCAGCATGACAGTAATGTTGGCACAGCAGTACAATGGCGATTATCGGTTGACATCCAGGGGCGTGGCTCTGACCACATTGCTTTCCGTGATCACAATGCCGTTTTTGTTCTGGGCGCTGAAGCTATAGCTACCAATTTTCTGAGTGTAGTTCTATTCTGAATGTAAATATTCGTTTTTTGCGTTATCAAGATGTCGGGAGCAAAAGCTCCCGATTTTACTGTGTTGTCTATATAAACTTTTTTGTAGAAATTATCGCCATTGGAACCTAAAACAATGTCTGCTGCACATATCTCTCAGGGAATTCATTCAGGTAAGCGAAGCATTCCTTCGGGGAGCATAGAATACTATTGGCTGAGCAGGTATTGCGAATTAAGGCCATAAGTTCTTTGGCGTGAGGGCTGGGAATATCATAGGCATTTCCGTAAGTATGGACATATTTTTGCCGAATGCCGGGAAAATCACGATCCAGAGCCTGATAGAAAAATTCCCGATCTCCATCCCGCAACGTGACTCCTACATCGAACAGCAGGATTCCCTGAACTCCTGCCTGCAGGCAATAATCAAGCAAGCCTTCTATATTCTCCCTGGTATCGTTAATAAAAGGAAGAATCGGTGTCATCCACACAAGAGTCGGTATTCCTAACTCTTTACATCTCATCAACACTTCAAAACGCTCTCCCGTAGTAGACACATTCGGTTCAAGCTTCCGGCACAGATACTCATCATAAGTAGTGAGCGTCATCTGTACGACTGCCTTGGTCTTCTTATTGATAGATTGCAGCAGATCGAGATCCCGAAGCACCAGATTGGATTTTGTGAGTACCGTGACACCATATTCATACCGATCGATCAGTTCCAGACATCTTCTGGTCAGTTGCAGCTCTTTTTCAGCAGGAAGATAAGGGTCACACATGGCGCCGGTACCAATCATACACCTGTGACGCTTGGAGCGCAGCGCTTGTTCCAACAGCTCCGGTGCATTTCCTTTCACTTCGATATCTTCAAAAGCATGTGTAAAGCCGTAGCACTTACTGCGACTGTCGCAATAGATGCAGCCGTGAGAGCATCCGCGGTAAATATTCATTCCGTTATTCTGAGACAGAATCCCCTTTGCCTGTACAAAATGCATGGCAGATAGCTCCTTTCTGAAAGCACTGTATATAGTTTCATGGTAGCATATCGTGTGAATGAACACAATGAGATGCAGGAAAATAAATTTAGGCAAATAAAAGCTAATTTTACTGGCTAAATAAAATTAAAAATGATACAATACAGGAAATGAAACACAAATGGGGTACTTGGAAGGGAAGGTATTGTATGGAGGCATTTCGTGCTGTGAATTTTGCGGTTTTTCCGCACAGAGGAGTATTGGGTTCGGGAGAATCCAGAAAAAGTATGGAGGAAATGGTACGAAGGATCCATACGAATTGGGTGATATTCACACCATCGGGGATGCAGGAAACACCTTACAGTGAGGAAATCCGTTATGATGGGGAGAAAAGCTGTACGGATGAGGAACTGTATGATATGATTCGATATGCACAGAGCCTGGGACTGAAAGTTGCTTTGAAACCGACGGTGAATTGTGACAATGGTGTCTGGCGGGCACGAATCAGCTTTTTTGACCATGATGTACCTTGCGAACCCAAATGGGGCAACTGGTTCGAGAGTCACATTGCCTTTCAGAAACATTATGCACAGATTGCGCAGCGGGCAGGCTGTGAATTGTTCCTGGCGGGGTGCGAAATGACCATGACGGAGCACCGGGAGACAGAGTGGAGAAAACTTATCGCGGAAGTACGGACGGTATATGACGGACCTGTCGGTTATAATTGCGACAAATATGGAGAAGATCATATTACATGGTGGGATGCCGTGGATGTGATTGCGTCCAGCGGATATTATCCCATAGACGACTGGGACAACCAGTTAGACCGGATCGAAAAGGTTGTGAAAAAATTTCAGAAGCCCTTTTTGTTTTCGGAAGCGGGTTGCATGAATATTCATGGTTCTGCGCAGGTTCCGAATAACTGGGAACTGCAGGGTGAAGAGGATGATGCGGAACAGGCGGACTGGTACCGGGCAATGTTTACAGCCTGCAGAAAACGTGACTGGGTGAAAGGCTTCGGCATCTGGGATTGGCCGGGAAATTTGGAAGGATTGAGCCCTTATGCGGTATGCGGACGTCCTGCAGAGAATGTGATCGCAGAAGAGTACGGCAGGAGAGAGTAAAGCAGGCAATCGAAAGATCATAACAGAAAATGTCGAAGCAACAGAAAACAGAGTAGAAGGTATGGGAAAATGGAACAGCAGAAAAAGATTATAAGTATAGCGGATTTGCCGCAAGTGCGGGTATTGGGCCGGACCACGGGAAAAGATGTGATCAATTTATTCTGGACCGGCAGCGGTATAGAATTTCTATATACTGGCAGTGAATTGTGGCTGGAAGTAAATGCTGATTACGACACGATGGAGCCATGGCTGGCGGTAGAACTGAATGGTGCCCAGATCAGCCGTTTTCCGGTTAATAAAGGGAAAAATGAAGTATGCCTGTTTCGAGGAATGACAGTAGGAAAGCCGAAGCATGTACGGATTCTGAAGGAAGTACAGGCTATGCACCAGGACCCGCTGCACATGATACAGATTTTGGGATTGCAATATGGAGATGGGGAATTTTTGGTTCTGCCGGATCCTGAATATCGCCTGGAATTTGTAGGAGACAGTATTACCAGTGGAGAGGGAACTATGGGGCCGGTAGGTGAGGAAGACTGGATCAGTGCGTTCTTCTCTGCGGAAAATACGTATCCCCGTATGGTATCGGATGCGCTTTCTGCGGAATATCGTGTGGTGTCCCAGAGTGGCTGGGGAATCGTCACCGGCTGGGATGGCATTGTAGAGAATAAGATTCCTCCCTATTATAAACAGGTCTGCGGATTGCTTACCGGGGAGCGAAATGCTTCTCTGGGAGCACTGGAAGACTATGATTTCAAGGCATGGCAGCCGGATGCCGTGATCATTAATCTGGGAACCAACGATGCCACAGCAATCCAGTCCGCAGCGGAACTGGTAAGAGAATGGGCAGGAACCCGTGACATAAAAGAAGTCAAAAAGATCCTGACTACAGCAATCCGAGATTTCCTGAAAGCTGTGCGTGACTGCAATCCTGAGGCACAGATCATCTGGGGCTATGGTATGCTGGGAGACAATTTCCTGCCCGTCATCCGTGAAGCGGTGGAAACCTACGCGGAACAGACTGGTGATACCAGAATCCACTTTTTACAACTTCCCAACACCACACCGGACACCGTAGGCAGCCGCCTGCATCCCGGAGTGAAAGCTCATCGCAAAGCAGCACAGGTGATAGAAAAGTATTTGCTGGAACTTTTTAAACAATAAATTTATAAAATCTTAAGGAATATGTGCCGAAAAATGTGACAACTCCGGATTAAACTGGGACTCAAAGAAAGCAATTAACTCTGGGGGGTAGCAATATGACACAGGAGAATCGTTCGAGCAGACAACCGGATCTGGAAATGATACAGGTGCGAAGAAATCCGTATCTGGTGGATTACCGGACTGGAAAAAATATAGTCAGACACGTAGGAAGACGTGTAGGACAACCGCAAGACAGACAGACCGGAAGATACGCCGATCAATCACGAAGCAATCATACCGGAGGACGCACAGAACGGTCACAACATAGCATATCGGCAATGCCGCAGGAAGGCGGAAGGAAGAAATCACATCCGCAGTATTCGACGACAGCACAGCAGAAAAACAAGGCCTGGCGGCAGGAGCAGGGTCATCCGGGCAATGCATATGAGCAAAATGTTTACAAAGACAATACTTACAGCACCCGCGTCAGACAACGCCGGGTCAGAGCCGGGAGGCAGCGCCGCCGCAGACAGGCAAGAATCCGCAGATATATTAAGATTTCCCTGCTGTGTGCCAGCATTCTTGCAGGAATCTTTATGTTGAAAAATTTGTTGGAAGTACCTGCCAGCACTGCGGAAGCCAGTACTCCTGTGGAAGCTGCGGCAGAAGCTGTGCAGCGGATCGAAAAACAGATCGGGGAGACCACGGGAACCCGGATCCAGGGACTTCCGGCGGATGTATATGCAGCACATCCCAACTGGACAGAAGATTTTCTCACCGTGAATGAATATTCCAGACCGGGAGATCCCCTGACGGAAGTGAAAAATATTTTTGTACATTACACGGCGAATCCTGGGACCAGCGCGGCCCAGAACCGCAGCTATTTCGAACAGCTGAAAGACAATCATGAACGCAGTGCCAGTGCCCATTTTATCATTGGCTATGATGGCGAGATCCTTCAGTGCGTTCCTCTGGACGAGATCGCCTATGCAGTACAGACCCGCAATGAGGATTCTATTTCTATCGAATGCTGCTACAAGGCGGACAACGGCCAGTTTACTCAGGAGACCTATGATTCTCTGATCAAATTATTGAAATGGCTGACTGATGCCTATGACCTGCAACCCGATGACATCTTGCGCCACTATGATTGTGGTGGAAAGAAATGTCCCATTTACTATACGGAGCATGAAGATGCCTGGAACAAACTGAAAGAAGACGTGAAAAACCTATAGAGAATTGCGAACGGAGGAACTTTTTTCCAAAAGGAAAAGGTTCCTTTTCGTTAGTCTTGTTTTACGAAAACAAGTTTGCTAGAATAGAACGGTAATAAGCAACAGACAAGGCCTTGCGGGGCAGAAATGAGGAGTAACATGAATTTATTATCACCTTCAATTCTTTCGGCGGATTTCTGGAAACTGGGAGAGGATATCAAAGCTGTGGAAGGAGCAGGAGTCCCCTGGCTGCATGTAGACGTGATGGACGGATTGTTTGTACCGTCGATTTCCTACGGTATGCCGGTATTAAAAGCTGTCAGATCCCACACGGATATGTTTCTCGATGTGCATCTGATGATCGAGAAGCCGGAACGTTATGTGGAAGAGTTCGCTGCCTGTGGCGCGGACCTGGTGAATTTTCACCTGGAAGCCACAGAAGATGTGGAGGGATGCATTGAAAAAATACATGCCACAGGCAAAAAGGCCGGCATCACCATTAAGCCCGCCACTCCGGCAGAGGCAGTGGAACCTTATCTGGAACAGGTGGATCTGGTGCTGGTAATGACAGTGGAGCCCGGATTCGGCGGACAGAAGCTGATCCCGGAGTGCCTGGATAAGGTACAGGTGATCCGGAAAATGATCAACGATAAGGGGCTGTCTACCGATCTGGAAGTAGACGGTGGTATCAATCTGGACAATGTAGCATTTGCCATGGAAAAAGGAGCCAATGTCATTGTAGCCGGTTCCGCTGTATTTAAGGATGACATTGCAGCCAATGCAAAGGCATTTCTGAATAGATTACAATAGTTCAAAAGAATGTCTGACGGTGAAATTACGGAGTGGTCGATAACCAAGCCGGAAGACGGACAAGGAGGAACGAAGGATGGAATTACAGATATTGCATGCGATTCAGGGGATCCATCAGGAATGGCTGACAGAGATCCTACGTTTTTTTACTACGATCGGAGAAAGCGGTCTGGTATGGATCGTCATTGCGATTGTGCTGACATGCATTCCGAAGACCCGGAAATGCGGTCTGACCATGATAATCGCCATGGCAATCACCTATCTTGTGGGAAATTTGTTCCTGAAAAATGTGATCGCGAGATCCCGCCCCTGTGCGGTGGATACCAGCGTGACATTGAAAATTCCGTTCCCTTCGGAGTATTCCTTCCCCTCGGGACATACTTCCAATGGTTTTGCCGGAGCGGTGACCATTTTCAGTTATTATCGTAAGGCGGGTATTTTAAGTCTGCTTATGGCAGCAGTCATTGCCTTTTCCAGACTTTATTTCTTTGTCCACTATCCCACGGATATTCTGGGCGGCATTGTGCTGGGAACATTGGATGCAGTACTGGCAGTTTACATAGTAAAACGTCTGGAAGACCGGGCAGATGCGAAGACCGTATCAGACAACGATAAGACGGGACACAGGTAGGAAAAGCAGCACTATAGAAGCAGGGATCTGACAGGAAACGATATGGACAGAAAGGGCAGAAATTTCGATGAACAGCAAAACGTTATGGAATGATAACTGGTATTTTGCAAAAACAGCATTGGGTGTGAATTGGGAAGACAGAACTCTCTGGGAGCGGGAGATGCAGCCGGCAGACTTGCCTCACGACTGGCTGATCTATGATACGAAGAACCTCTATGAAGACAGTATCGGCTGGTATCGGAAGAAATTCGTGTATTCCGCATCCGGAGTAAAGCGTGCAGGCGAAGCGGCGCAGGAGAACTTGCGGGAGCGGTCAAATTCTGTGGCAGGTAATGCCTGCACGACATGTGACGAACGTGTCATTTTGCGCTTCGAGGGTGTTTACATGGATTCTTCCATCTATATAAACGGCGTGTGCCTCGGTGACTGGAAATACGGCTACTCCACCTTTGACTGGGACATTACGGATCATCTGCGTGAAGGTGAAAATGAAGTTGTTCTCCGGGTAACCTTTCAGGCACCCAACAGTAGATGGTACAGCGGTGCCGGAATCTATCGTAATGTATGGATGATATGTCTGCCGGAGACACATATCCCGTTGGACGGCATCTACACCTCTTCTGTGGAGACGCAAAAAGGCTATGACCTGACCATCGATACGGAGTTGAAATGGGGAACGGACAACGGAAATTATGCACTGGAATATTGTCTGTATTATACAGGGGACAGTAAAAGCTCCGCAGAAACAGCAAGCAGGGAGATTTTCCGGGTAAAACAGCCCCTTGACGGTGGACAGGAGAAGACATCTGTGACGATTCCTGTGGACAATCCGAGGAAATGGGACATTACGGATCCTTACTTGTATGAGTTGCAGGTATGCCTGTGGAGAGACATGTTGCGGGAAAACGGTAGTGCGGAGACGATCGGTAACAGTGCATCACAGAGAACAGAACAACAACCGGTGCAGGAGACCAACAGCCGGGAACTATGTCAGGAAGAACATCTTCGCATCGGTTTCCGCACCATGCAATTTGATCCTGTCAGGGGCTTTTTATTAAACGGCAGAAAAGTGCGCCTGAACGGTGCCTGCGATCACCATGACCTCGGAGCACTGGGAGCGGCTTTTCACAAAGAAGCCATGCGCCGGAAATTTGAACTCATGCGTTCCATGGGTGTCAATGCTGTGCGGACTTCCCACAATATGCCCGCTGTGGAACTGATGGAACTGGCGGATGAGATGGGATTTCTGATCGTATCCGAAGCGTTCGATATGTGGGAGATGGCAAAGAATCCTTATGATTATGCCAGATTTTTCAAGGAATGGATGGAGAAGGATGTACGCAGCTGGATCCGCAGAGACCGCAATCATCCCTCTGTTATCATGTGGAGTATTGGCAATGAGATCCCGGATACCCATGCGGATGCTCATGGTCAGGAGATCACCCGCAGGCTGGTCACGGCGGTCAGAAAGTGGGACTATCGCAATGTGGCACCGATTACCATTGGCTCCAATTATATGCCCTGGGAAAATGCCCGGAAATGTGCGGATATCGTAAAACTGGCAGGCTATAATTACGCAGAAAAATATTATGAAGAGCATCATCAAAAATATCCGGACTGGGTCATCTACGGAAGCGAGACTTCTTCTGTGGTCCAGAGCCGCGGAATATATCATTTTCCCCTGGAGCGGGCGACCTTGATCGAAGCGGATGAGCAGTGCTCCGCACTGGGTAACAGTACCACAAGCTGGGCAGCAAAAAATACGGAATATTGTATTATTATGGACAGAGATACTCCCTATTCCTGCGGCCAGTTCATCTGGACGGCTATTGACTATATCGGTGAGCCGACTCCCTATCAGACGAAAAACAGCTATTTCGGACAGATGGACACGGCGGGATTTCCCAAAGATTCTTATTACGTTTTCCGTTCGGAATGGACGGATGGGAAAAAAGATCCCATGATCCATGTATATCCCTATTGGGATTTTAACCCGGGACAGCAGGTGGATGTGCGGATCACCAGTAATGCCCCGGAGGTGGAACTATTCGTAAACGGAGTGTCGCAGGGAAAACAGCAGATCGACCATCAGAAGGGAACAGTATTACAGCCTTCCTGGAAAGTACCGTATGTACCCGGCAGTATCTGTGCTGTGGCTTATGACGAGACCGGCAGGGAAATCGCCAGACAGGAGAGACATTCCTTCGGCAACACAGATCATTATATAGTAAAAGCCAATAAATCTACCATGTGCGCCAACGGCGAGGATATGATCTTCGTGGAGATCTCTGCGGAGGACCGGGATGGATACCCTGTGGAAAATGCTTCCGATTATGTGAGAGTGACCGTGGAAGGCGCTGGACGTCTCATAGGCTTGGACAATGGTGACAGTACCGATTACGATGCCTACAAGGGAACTGTCCGTAAGCTGTTCCAGGGGAAACTACTGGCGATGATCGCAGCGAAAACGATTCCCGGAGAGATTCGTGTGACCGTGGAGGACGCATGGACAGCCACGGTGAGCATGACCGATGAAACCGGTGCCGGAACGGCCACGGCAGTAGTCGAGACTCCGGACAATACGGCAGCTGCCGGACACCGCACGGCGACAGTGACGTTACAGGCAGTCGAAGCACCGATTCGTCCCGGTGTCTGCGCAACAGAAGAAAACAGAGAATATCCGCCCGCCTTTGTGGATCCCGGATTTGTTCCGGTGCGGAAACTGGAAATGAGCGCTCCCTATATGAGATTGACACCGGAGAAGCCGTATGTATTGCTACATACCCGTATCTATCCCATGGAAGCCACAGACCGTAAGCTTCTCTGGAGCATTACTGACGCTTCCGGTATCCCCAGCCCTGTGGCAAAACTGGAGGAACTGGAAGACGGCGAGAGCATCCGGATCACAGGCGTCAGTGATGGCAGTTTTCAGGTAAGGTGTATGACCTGTAACGGAACAACCAATATTAAAATGATTTCCCAACTTGACTTTGCAGTGGAGGGCATGGGACAGACGTTCCATTCTCCGTATGAGCCGGTGACGGGTATTTCTTATGTCGGAAGTTTTGGCGGAGACGTAAGCCGCGGAGTGGAGAACAGTGCCGGAACGGACAAGGCACAGCTTACCGGACTGGTCTATGAAGCGTTAGACTTTGGTGAATTCGGAAGTGACGAGATCACGCTGTCCATTTTTGCCAATGATAATGATCCCCACCGGATTCAGATATGGAAGGGAGAGCCCGAAGAGAGCGGTTCCGGGACACAGGGAACACTGGTGGGTGAAATAACCTATCAGAAGCCGGGCATCTGGGAAGTCTTCCAGCCGGATACCTTCGTATTGCCCCGGAGATTAAAGGGTGTAACAAAACTGACAATAGTGTCAGAAGATAAAATTTTCCTGAAAGAGTTTCATTTCACCAGACAGGAAAAAGCTTATGCAAGACTGAGTGCTCTCACGGACGGAGTTACCTATGGTGACAGCTTTGTGAGAACCGGGGATGCCGTTGAACAGATCGGCAATAATGTCTCTCTCGAATTTACGGATATGAACTTTGGAGAAGCGGGAACCGATAGCATTGTCATCTGCGGAAGAACTCCTTTACAGCAGAATACGATCCAACTTAGGTTTACCGATGGAGCTACACAGGTACTTCCCTTCCCGCACAGCGAGGAATATAGGGAACTGCGTTTCCCTCTGGAAAGAGTGACGGGAGAGCAGAATGTGACCTTCGTTTTCCTGCCGGGATGCAATTTTGATTTCAAATGGTTCCGGTTTGAAAAAAGCGGATCTGAGGAGTAAGCGATAACTATGAGCAAATGGAACAGAAAAATATGGGCAGCAATACTGGTGGTGGGAATGACAGCGTCTCTGACTGCCTGTGGAGGCAGCAAAGGAGAAAACAGCAATGCGTCTGCTGCCGGTACACAGAATGAGACTGCCACCGTACAGGATGAGAGCGCGGACAGTAACACTGACAGCACCGGCAGTACCACGGCACTGGTGCAGGACAACCGGGTACTGCAGATCCCGGACGACAACTACCGTACCTACTATGAGCTTTTCGTATATTCCTTCTATGACAGCGACGGTGATGGCATTGGAGATCTACAGGGCGTACTGGAAAAGCTGGATTACCTGAATGACGGTGATGATACCACAGATATGGATCTGGGAATCAATGGTATCTGGCTCATGCCGGTGATGCCCTCCTTCACCTATCATAAATACGATACCACGGATTATGAGAATATCGATCCGCAGTACGGCACTCTGGAAACGTTTCAGGAGTTGCTGACGGCCTGTCATGACCGTGGGATCCGTGTGATCCTGGATCTGGCAATGAATCATTCTTCCAGCAGCCATCTCTGGTTCCAACAGGCTGCGGAGTATCTGAAGAGCCTGCCGGAAGGGGCGGAACCGGATAGTTCCGAATGCCCGTACGTGGATTATTACCATTTTTCCAGAGAATACCAGGGCGGGTATGCGCAACTGGATGGAACGGCCTGGTATTATGAAGCGAGATTCTGGGACGGAATGCCGGATCTGAATCTGGAGAATGAGGCGGTACGCCGGGAATTTGAGCAGATCGCGGACTTCTGGCTGGATATGGGTGTGGATGGCTTCCGACTGGATGCGGTGAAAGAGTATGTTACCGGATCCACAGAGGACAATGTGGAAATTCTAAGCTGGTTCGCGGATTATGTTCATGGCAAAGATCCGGAGAATTATCTGGTGTGTGAATGCTGGACGGATCAGAATACCTATGCCAAATATTATGAGAGCGGCGTGGACAGCATGTTTGATTTTGCTTTTGCCGACAAGTCCGGTATCATTGCCAATGTGATGAACGGTAAGGCATCGGCAACATCTTATGCAAAGAATCTGGAAACAGAGCAGGGCATGTATGCGCAGTACAATCCGGATTATATCAATGCTCCCTTCTACACCAATCATGATATGGGACGCAGTGCAGGCTACTATGCCGGGGAGAATAGCGAAGCTCAGACGAAAATGGGCAATGCCCTTAATCTCTTAATGAATGGCAATGTATTCCTCTATTATGGGGAAGAACTGGGCATGAAGGGCTCCGGCAAAGACGAGAACAAACGGGCCCCCATGTACTGGAGCAAGGACGGTAATGCGGAAGGCATGTGTAAGGGCCCGGCAGATATGGATGATTTCCGGATGAAATTTGACAGTCTGGAAGAACAGCAGGAGGATCCCGATTCCATCTATAATTATGTGAAACAGGTGATCCGTGTCCGCAACCAGAACCCGGTGATCGCCAGAGGCACCACCGCTTATCTGGAGCAGTATTCCGGTGAACAGTGTTTTGCCATGACAAGAAGTGACGAGAACAGCAGCTTATTGATGTTAGGCAATACTTCTGCGGAGACCGCAACAGTAGATCTGAGCGGACTTACGGTAGGAAAGACGGCAGCGGAGGAGCTGGTACTGCTTGGGGAGCTTTATACCGGAGAAGAGACTGCGGAGCGTGCCGGTACTGTAGTTACGCTTCCGGCTTATTCGATCCTGATCCTGGGAGAAGAATAAGACGAGCAAAACAGAATACAGGAACAAAAACAGGTCTGTGGGCGAACCCTACAGACCTGTATGCTTTCTTACAAAATCTTCAAATTCGTTTACCGGTAACGGCTTCGAGAAGTAGTAACCCTGAATATCATCACAGTGAAGATTCTTCAGAAACTCTACCTGATCCGAAGTTTCTACACCCTCTGCGGTAATAGTCATACCGAAGCTCTGCAGCAGCTGCGTGATATGCAACAGCAGCTTTTCACCGTTCCGGTCACCAATGTAATCGATCAGACTCTTATCCAGCTTGATTGTATCGAAATGCATGACATTCAGCGAAGACAGAGAAGAATATCCGCTTCCGAAATCATCCAGCAGTAGAGTAAATCCCGCTTTATGGAACTGCTCGATCAGGGAGGAGATATCACTGTTATTAATGGTAGCACTCTCGGTGATCTCCAGCGGAACATATTTCGGATCCAGCTGGAAAGAATTCAAAAGCTCCCGGTACTTATCTACCACATTGCTGTAGTATAGGCTGACTCTGGAAATATTTACAGAAATCGGATACAATTTTGCTCCGGCCTGCAGCCATCTCTGCTGTTGTGCGCACACCGTGCGGAACACATATTCGTCCAGTGTTGTGATATTACCGTTTTTCTCAAATAATGGAATGAACTTGCCGGGAGAGAGCATGGTGCCGTCGGGGCGCTTCCAACGGATCAGAGCCTCCGCTCCCAGAATGTTTCCGGTGACGGGGTCTACCTTCGGCTGATACCACAGCTGGAATTCTCCGTTCTTCAGGGCATCTTCGAAGACATCTTCCATCAGACGATCCTCGGAGAGCTGTTTGATATCCAGCTCATCATAAAAAGCATAATGCCTGGTACGTTTTCCTTTTATCGGATACATGGCCTGTACAGCCTTGCCGTAATTCTGTTCGATTTCCTTATGATCGGCGGTCTCATAGATGCCGCACAGTGGGAACAGTTTCGGAATATTAAGCTTTGTGGACAAATTGGAAATATCCTGACACAGGCACTCCAATCTGGGTTCTAAGGTACACCGGTCATTATCCCGCAGGAACAGGATGAACCGGTCTGCATTGATGTGGGCAGAAAATTCACCCAGATGTGTACCGGTTTGCAGGAGCTTCCATACTTCCAACAGTGTTTCGTCACCCTTGGCCACACCACAGGTATTATTGATCAGCTTGAAATCCTGAAGATCCAGGGCAACATAGAAGCCACAGTCTCCGTTGCAGTGGGATAATTTCTCCTTGAAGCAGGCAAAATTATCACCATTCGTCAGAGGATCCACATAGGCCAGACGATATAACTGTCTGCGCTGTATCCGGATACTGTGCACAAAAGCAAAAGTACCGCATCCGGCGATCACAATGATCAGCAGGATCAGCAGCCGCACCTGAAACAATATCGGAGCGGAACGACTGGAAAGTACCTGATCGGGAACAATAGTCAGGGCGAACCACTGTCTGTCGCTGCGGAGATTGTCCATTGCAGCCGCATAGTAATAATACTTCTGACTGCCTCCATAGAAATAACCACCGTTGGAAGAAGAACTCTGAAGCAGCGTATGCAGATCCTGCAAGGGCTGGTCGTTACGGGCATCCTGAGTCAGATAATCGGACATACGGTCGGCTTCCTGCAGGGAAGCCGGTGCATTGGAAGATGTGGCGATCAGGTCACCGTCCTGATTTACCAGACAACTGAATCCCTGATTATTAAAGGATTGCACGCCTAAAATTTCTTCAAAATGCTGGTTCCGATAGGTGGCAAATAAAACACCGATAATGGAATCACTCTGATCATATACGGGAATGCTGAATACATTGATGGGCTCCGGAGTACCGAGGCGATCCTGGAGGGTATTGGTAATACCAGGAAGTCCCTGCATACCATCCTTAAAAAAATCTCTGCTGGACAGATCCTGTACATAGCCATCGGTGCTTATCACCTGACCGTCCGGTGAGACGAAACCGATCCGTTTAAACTCATAGGTGGAGACAAAAGATCCCAACTGTGCAGCAATGGATTTTGCATTGACTGCATCCGGGGAAACGCTGATCGCATCGGCAAGGCTGTATAATAAGTTGAAGTTTTCACGGAGCTCCTGTTGTACGATCAGGGCGTTCTGCGTGGCAACATCCCGGAGAGTGGACTGTACTTCTTCCTCTGTATCCTGTGTGATCTGGGCAGAACTCCACATAACTGTGGAAATTACCAGCACCAGAGCAATGCTCAGAATGATCAAGGCCTGTTTTGGTAATTTACTTTTTTTCATTTTATATCCTCTTATGTATGTTATAAAAATTACCTTATATAATATACCATTATACACATTTACGATTGCATGGCAACAAAAACTGCATTGACAGTCCGGATTTCCTGTGCTACTGTAAGAATACGCAAATGCAATGAGGAAGAGAGTATTTATCATAGAAGTTTTACAGAGAACATTCCGTATGGCTGAGAGGAATGGAACGGACAGATAGAGAAGATGGCTTCTGAGCGGCGCACCGAACGGATACCGGAACAGAATAGGAACGGTAGAAGCAAGGCTGCGACAGGATCCGCCTGTTACAGCGGATAGGGTTACGGACCCGAAGAGGTCTGTGTTGCGAAACGCAGACGAAGAGAAGTGGTAACACGAGACAACGCTCGTCTTCTTGAAGAACATAAGGTTCTTTGAGGAGACTTTTTTATTGCAACAAGGTCACAAGTCAAAAATTACGATGTGCTTGCACAAGAGTAATTTTATGACTTGATGACCTGCCCCGATATGAGCATAAAAGTGGAGCGTAAGCTTCACGATATGCGAATATTGGGTTGGATTGTGAGAGTGCGGAGCACGGAACGATCCGTTGGAATTAAAATAAATAAGAAAAGGAGAATGTGATTTATGGAAAGCAAAGGAAAATATTATCTTACCACAGCGATTGCCTATACATCTGCGAAGCCCCATATCGGCAACAACTACGAGATCGTACTGGCTGACAGCATCGCGCGTTTCAAGAGAAAGGAGGGCTATGATGTCTTCTTCCAGACCGGTACTGACGAGCATGGACAGAAGATCGAACTGAAGGCTGAGGCAGCCGGCATCACTCCCAAGGAACATGTAGATAAGATCGCCGGTGTCATCCGCGGTCTGTGTGATCTGCTGAACATTTCCTATGATAAGTTCATCCGTACCACGGATGAGGATCATGAGAAGCAGGTACAGAAGATCTTCAAGCGTCTCTATGATCAGGGGGACATCTATAAGGGAGCTTACGAGGGAATGTACTGTACTCCCTGTGAATCCTTCTGGACCGAGTCCCAGCTGGTGGACGGCAAGTGCCCGGACTGCGGCGGTGTCGTAAAGCCTGCCAAGGAAGAGGCTTATTTCTTCCGCATGAGCAAATATGCAGACAAACTGATCAAGCACATTAATGAGCATCCCGAGTTCATTCAGCCCGTTTCCCGTAAGAACGAGATGATGAACAACTTCCTGCTCCCCGGACTGCAGGATTTGTGCGTATCCCGTACCTCCTTTACCTGGGGCATTCCGGTGACCTTCGATCCCAAGCATGTCATCTACGTGTGGCTGGATGCACTGACCAACTACATCACCGGTATCGGCTACGATGCAGATGGCAACAGCACCGAGCAGTACAAGAAACTGTGGCCCGCAGACCTGCATCTGATCGGCAAGGACATCATTCGTTTCCATACGATCTACTGGCCTATTTTCCTGATGGCACTGGGTGAGCCCCTGCCGAAGCAGGTATTCGGACATCCCTGGCTTCTTATGGGCGGTGGCAAGATGAGCAAATCCAAGGGAAATGTGGTCTATGCGGATGATCTGGTAGATTATTTCGGCGTAGATGCAGTACGTTACTATGTACTGCATGAGATGCCTTTTGAAAATGACGGTAATCTGACCTGGGAACTGGTAGCAGAGCGTACCAATTCCGATCTGGCCAACACCCTGGGCAACCTGGTGAACCGTACCATTTCCATGAGCAACAAGTATTTTGGTGGTGTAGTAGAGAATAGGAATGTACAGCTGACCGAGAACGATGCAGCAGTGGATGCCGATCTGAAACAGACTGTGACCGGCACTTATGCAAAAGTAGTAGCCAAAATGGAAGAACTGCGAGTAGCAGATGCCCTGACCGAGATCTTCGGCATCTTCAAACGCTGTAATAAATACATCGATGAGACCGAACCCTGGGTACTGGCCAAGGACGAAGCCAAGGCAGATCGTCTGGCTACCGTTCTGTACAATCTGGTGGAAGGTATTATCATTGGCGCATCCCTGTTAGAGCCTTATATGCCCGAAACCGCAGAGAAGATCGCAAAACAGCTGAATACCTCCCTGCGTGACTTCGATCAGTTAGAGCAGTTCGGCCTGTATGAGAGCGGCAACAGGGTGACTGACCAGCCTGAGATCCTCTTCGCCCGTCTGGATATGAAGGATGTAGCAAAAAAAGAGGCAGAGCTGGAAGAAGCCATGATCAAGGCAGCAGCGGAGCATGAAG
>ENA-UOJN01001412-UOJN01001412.1-human-gut-metagenome-genome-assembly--contig:-C125IIP-NODE-1412-length-17323-cov-27.628619_pt1 | contig 17323 bp, 10 predicted proteins | sample MGYA00242350_ERZ723897 | MGnify/ENA metagenome assembly ERZ723897 | reverse complement strand
GTTAGATATGATAAAGATAGAAAATGTATTTACCGGCTATAGGGGAGGGCGTATGTACAAAAGAAAGCTTCACAAAGAAATAAGTAGCGGATTACTGGTATTGATCGTGGTATTTTCTCTGACAGGCTGCGGCAGCAGTAGGGGTGCTTTGGAAATCTCTGATACCGAATCTGCTCAGACAGAGGAAGTCGGTCAGGAAACCGCTACAGCCACTCCAGCCACCTCACAGACAATCCCGGAGACGACAACGGAACCTGAGCCGGAGAAACTTACCTACCAGACCGGACTATATCAGGAGAAAACCTTAGCAGATCAGGTCTCGGTGGATGCTGCCCGGGAGCTGCCGGAAGGAGAGTATGGTGTGCTGTCATACTCTTATGATGAGACAGTCAGTGTCTGGGGCAACGGTGCAGAAGACTGTCTGGTGATCCACGACGGAGACCGGGAATACAGGGTGGGGATTCCCTGGCGAAATATGTATTCGGCACCACCTGCGATAGAAGCCGCAGATTATGATGGGGATGGCGACAAGGAGTACTACATTTCTACCATACAGGGGACAGGAACCGGTATTTATGTGGAAGGACTGTATTATGTAGATGTACAGAAAGGAACCCCGAAGGTCTCCGAATATACAAATGTGGTTGAAGATTTTGACAGACGGATCCTTGCGGCGGATACGCTGGATGAACAGTTCCATACACTTCATGTGGATTTCCTGGATAAAAACGGAGAGATAGATGCTCAGAAGAGTATTGATCTGGATCAGACCCGTCTGTTGCAGAAACTGGAAGGATACACTTATAAAAGCATCGGTGTGGGGGCGCAGATCCGGTATGATTTTCGTGGAGGACAGCCCTTTGCAAATGTAGGGGTTGGCATAAATATGAACGAGATGGCGGACCTGGTTTATGAGACCGGCTTTAATATAACGGCACCGGTATCCATCCAAAAAGATGGTAACTTTTCTCTGGGAGATTTTTCGGTACAGAAAACATATTCTCGTTATTTGGAGGAGGAGAATAATAACAAAGAAGAACCGGATATGACAGAGGTCTATACCGGATATTATGACCTGACCCATAACGGCTACAAGGAAAAGGTCGTAACGAAGGTCTATCTGGAGGAGGAAAACGAAGACTTTACGGAAGCACTGCACAAAGCAGGAAACTGGGGAACGGTAGAGGTCTACGAGTATCTGGGAGACGGACAATATGGAATCATCCCTCTGTGGTCGCAGGAATTCGCTATTGCTCATACGGGGAACACGCAGATATTCCTCACAGAAAAAGACGGCTACGATTATCTGGTAGTGACAAGCTTCTGGACAGGGCAGGGCATCTGCTATTATGACTATAATGTACTGTCTCCCGTGGACTATTCCTTTGACAGATATCATAATGAGCTGAACGGGGCAGATCACTACGACCCGCAGTTTTTCACAGGGCTGGAAAGCTGGCTGAAGGAGGATTCCCTCCTGCTTGCGGCAACGGATATTGATATGCCGCAGGGGCAGGAGGTAATTCTGACAACCAACGAAGAGACACATTATGCGGAAGAATATCTGAAGGTAAAAAAGGAAAGATTGCAGTCTGTGGAAGATATTGATTAAACCAATTATCTATGCCTGATAATTTTCGTTATCTGTATAATCACTGTCGGCATGAGAGCGAGCCCCACGATCTGACCAAGTGCTGTCGTAGGCAGAGCGGCTATGCTGAATACACTGTGCAGCGCCGGGATGAAGATTACCAGTGCCAGTAAAGAAACTCCCGCAGCGAAAGCATAGAGGCTGTATCGGTTCGAGGTCAGTCCTAACCGGAAGATGGATTCGCTGCCACGGCAGTTAAAACCATGGAACAATCTGGCCAGCGTCAGTGTGGCAAAAGCCATAGTGGAGGCCATAGCCGAACTGACTGTCAGTCCGATGTGATAAGCTGTCATGGAGGCTGCTGCGATCAGCAGACCTTGTGTTATCATCGTAATCATAAAACCTCTGGTGAGGATTCCTTCGCGTGGATTCCTGGGTTTTTCCTTCAGAAGGTCGTCATCTGCAGGTTCCATGCCGATTGCCAGGGCCGGAAGAGAATCGGTCAGCAGGTTGATGAACAGCAGATGTACCGGTGTAAGAGGCACAGGAAGGCCCATCAGGGATGTGTATAATACTGCTAAGATACCGGCGGTATTGCCGGACAGCAGAAACAAAATGGCATTTTTGATATTTCTGTATACATTACGCCCGTTTGCCACTGCCTTGATGATCGTTGCAAAATTATCATCTGACAGAATCATGTCAGCGGCATCCTTGGACACCTCGGTTCCGGTAATTCCCATAGCGACACCGATGTCCGCCTTTTTCAATGCAGGAGCATCATTCACACCGTCTCCTGTCATGGAGACAATATTGCCTCTGCGCTGCCATGCCTCGACAATCCGGATTTTGTTCTCGGGAGATACTCTGGCATAGACGGAGATTTGTGTTATCTGTTCATCCAGTTCGCTGTCGCTCATGGCATCCAGCTCCGTACCCGTCAGTGCAAGGTCTCCTTCTTCGAATATTCCGATCCGGCGGGCGATCGCCACTGCTGTTACCTTGTGATCACCGGTGATCATGACCGGACGGATGCCGGCTCTCTTGGAAGCTGCAACGGCAGCTGCAGATTCCTCTCTGGGAGGATCTACCATAGAGATCAGGCCCAGGAAGGTATAGCCATACTCCGCATGGATGTCGAGATTTTCCTCCGATTCCTTGTAAGCAAAAGATAATACACGCAGGCCATTTTCTGAAAAAAGCTGATTCTGCATACGGATCTTGTCTTTTTCAGCTTCCGTCATAGGACGGATACCATCGTTGCAGCGCACATAGTCACAGCGGTCTAAGAGAACATCCACAGCACCTTTGGTAAGGATCGTGGGTACACCATGCAGCATATATTTCGTACTCATCAGCTTTCTGTCGGAATCAAAAGGCACTTCCTCAAGGCGTTGCATGTTCTGCCTGAGGATATCTTCATGCATATTTGCTTCTTTCAAAATAGAAAATGTATCCGCTTCAATCCTTCGAAACATCTCTAAAAGGGCATATTCTGTAGGGTCACCGATGCCCTTGTCATCGACGATACAGGAATCATTGTTGAGGACAGCGTCGTAGAGCAGATAGCGATGTGTCTGATTCAAAAGGTCAAGCTGATCCGGCTCGTATAACCGGTCTTCTATATAGATCTGCTGCACCGTCATTTTATTCTGTGTCAGTGTTCCGGTCTTATCAGAGCAGATGACAGAGACACAGCCCAGACTTTCCACCGCTTTCAGATTCTTGATAATTGCATTTTCCTTTGCCATTTTCTGCGTACCAAAGGCTTGCACTATGGTCACAATGGAGCTCAGTGCCTCAGGGATCGCAGCAACAGCCAGCGCCACTGCAAACATCATAGAGTCCAACAACGTCATCCGGCGATAGATACACAGGCAGAATACGACAGCACATATGATCATGATCAGTATGGCAAGTCTGCTGCTGAACTTGTCCAGGCTCTCCTGCAGCGGTGTCTTGCGCTCTTTGGCTGCATTCATCAGTCCTGCAATCTTACCCAGCTCCGTCTCCATGCCGGTAGCAGTCACCAGCATCTTAGCGCGTCCGTAGGTGACCAGACTTCCGGAATAGACCATATTTGCCCGGTCAGCAAGTGCCACATCACCCTCTATAACGGCATCTGTTTTCTCTACATTGGCAGACTCGCCTGTCAGAGAGCTTTCATTGACCTGCAGCGAATAGCTGTGCAGGATACGGCCATCGGCCACGATCATGTCACCCGCTTCCAATAAGACAATGTCTCCCGGCACAATATCCTTAGATGGAAGTTCCCGTTTCACACCGTCTCTAATGACTTTTGCACCGGGTGAAGATAACTGCCTGAGACTGTCCAGAGAACGCTGAGCTTTTACATGCTGCAGGGTGCCCAGGATGGCATTGATCACCAGTACCAGCAGGATTACAACGGTACTCTCCACATTGCCGGAAAACATGGAGATCGCTGCCGCAATGATCAGGATTACTACCAGCAGATCAGCAAACTGACTGATAAATACTTCCAGTATACTTTTGCGCCTGCTCTCCTGCAGGATATTTTCACCCTTTTCCAGGCGAAGCTCCTTGGCGCGGGCAGTGGTAAGCCCCTGTTCTGTCACCTGATATTTTTCCATGAGTTCTTTTACAGAAATATTCCAGATGTTTTTTTGTGTCATATACAAATCCTCCTTCTTTAAATAATGTACCCGGATCCTTTGTTTATCACGCAAAAAAAAGACTTTTACTGCACGATAAACATACAATAAAAGTCTCGTTCCATTTCTGTAGAAGTGTACTGCCCGGTTAGCGACTGCCTGAGGCTTCACTAACGTGATGACGACCAACACAACACCGGTTACCCGATGTGAACTACTCCCTAATATTGGAAATATCCTAGCATATGCGAAAAGTATTGTCAAATATTTCTATTGGTTGCTATACATAGAAAATTTTTTTTGATAAAATAGGATGATAATCCCACGATATGCGAATATCACGAAGCAATCCGTAGGTATCAAAGTCGGGGGCTTTTGACCCCGACATCATAGGATCAAAAAGAAATCGTCCCACAGGAATAAAGTTTGCAGATTACGGAAAGGCAGGAAGGTTAAGAGATGAATGAAATGATCAGAAAAAGAAATGAACAGCTGGCCAAAACAGTGATCAAGGGATTACAGTCCCGTAACATGTCAGGTTATTATGCGGAGGATAAAGAAGCTGCACTAAAGCAGGCACTGGAGCTGATCCCGGAGGGAAGCACCATCGCTATGGGCGGATGCATGAGCGCCGGAGAGATCGGACTGATCTCCGCTCTGGAAGCAGGCAATTACCACTATATCGACCGCTCTAAGATGGATGCCAGAGCAGGACTTATGGCAGCTTACGATGCGGATATCTTCCTTTCCAGTGCCAATGCCATCACCAGCGACGGTGTCATGGTCAATATCGACGGCAATTCCAACCGTGTCTCCTGCATAGCCCAGGGACCGAGGAAAGTAATCTTCATCGTTGGCATGAACAAGGTCTGCGCAGACTTAGACAGTGCCATGAAGCGTGCGAGAAACGTGGCTGCACCTATCAATGCCCAGAGATTCGACATCAAGACTCCATGCAAAGAAACCGGAAAATGCTTCGACTGCAAGTCTCCGGATACCATCTGCTGTCAGTTCCTGATCACGAGATATTCCAGACATACGGACCGGATCCATGTGATCCTCGTAAACGACACCATCGGTTATTAGACAACAAAGGGGAAAAGACAATGACATTAGTATTACAAAAAGGAAGACCTGCCGATACCACCGGCAGACTGGACAAAGAGATACGTACCTATGATCTGCTGGATGGCTTAGGCGTGGAATATGACCGCGTGGATCATGCGCCGGCGATGACTATGGAGGACTGCAAGGAAGTGGATGAGATCCTGGAATCCATGGTTTGTAAAAATCTGTTTCTGTGCAACCGTCAGGAGACCGCATTTTATCTGCTGATGATCCCTGATACCAAGGTGTTCCATACCAAGGATCTGTCGGCGCAGATCGGCTCGGCAAGGCTTTCTTTTGCCAAGCCGGAATACATGGAGAAATACCTGGATATCACCCCCGGCTCTGTCAGTGTGCTCGGTCTGATGAACGATAAGGAACATCAGGTGAAGCTGTTGATCGATGAGGAGGTGCTGGATAGTGAATATTTCGGGTGCCATCCCTGCATCAATACCTCCAGCCTTCGTATGCGGACGGCGGATCTGATCGAAAAGGTGCTTCCCGCCATGGAACATGATTTTGTAAAAGTAAAGCTGTAAAAAGCATCTATGAACTTACGAAATAAAAGTGAGGAGCTCCCATGATACTGGAAATTCTGACATATACACATAATATTACGACTATGCTGTTCGGCATCTTCCTGTCGGCTTTTTTCCTGGGTGTGAAGAAGGACAAAAAGAATGTATGGAAGCTGTTGCTATTGGCAGTGATTTCCGGGGGCTTATATATGGTCTGCGTATCTCTGCTGGGTCCGGAGATGGTGGATCAGATATACCCGCTGATCGTTCACGTGCCGCTATTGCTGATGCTGGTGTTCTATTATAAATTCAGACTATTGCCGTCCTTAAGCTCCATATTCACAGCGTATCTGTGCTGCCAGTGCAGTAACTGGATAGGGCTGTTCGTACTGTCGATAACGGGAAAGGAGTGGTGCTATTATGCCTGCCGTATCGTGGTGACGCTGGTAGTATTCTGGGTGCTGTGCCATTATGTGTGTCAGACGACGACAATGTTGTTTGCGAAGACGGACCGGGAGCTGCTGATCATCGGAAGTCTGCCCCTGGTGTATTATATTTTTGACTATGCCACGACGAAGTTTTCCAATCTGCTATATACCGGTAACAGAGCGGTACCGGAGTTCCTCGGATTTGCTATCTGTCTGTCGTATCTGTTCTTTTTGTTGATATATTTCAGGGAATATGAAATGAAAAGCAAGGCAGAGCAGTATAATGAGCTGATCCGTATGCAGATGAATTCTTTTCAGGCGGAGATGGACAATACAAGGAAAAGCGAGAAAAAGATGTCGATCCTGCGGCATGATACCAGACATCACATGGCCGTTCTGCGAACACTGCTCCAGCAGGGAGATTGCGAAAAGGCTCTGGAATATCTCAATGAGGTCAGCCAGACCTATGATGATACCGTCATCAAGGCATATTGCAGGAACGAAATGGTGAATTCGGTATTATCTACTTATAATACCCGTTTTGAGGAGCAGAAGATTCCCTGGGAGGCACAGGTCACGATCGGAGAAAAGCTTCCCTGTTCGGAAATAATGTTCTGCGCGATCCTGTCCAATGTACTGGAAAATGCCATGCATGCGGTACAGGAGCTGCCGGAGAGCAGGCGGAGGATTGGATTGTCTCTGTCGGAGAAGGCAGGGCATCTGCTGCTTATGGTGAAAAATCCGGTGCAGACGCCGCCGGTATTTACCGATGGAATCCCGGTCACAGAGCGGTCCGGACATGGACTGGGGGTCCGGAGCATCGTATATTATGTGGAAAAACTCCACGGACAGTATCAGTTCCGGATGGAAGACGGGGAATTTGTAGTCCGGCTTATCTTCTGAGTACACTGGAGAAAGTCTCCAGTGTCTTTTTCTATTGAGAAAACTACATCCTTTCGATATAATAGGGGTGTCAACAATAATAGGTTGTCTGAGGGAAGGAGTCATTGAACGAATGAAATATACACTGGATTATCGGAAATATGCGGAGCTGGCAAGACGCGTGGCGGCAGAAGGAAGTGTGCTGCTGCGAAATGAAGAGGATACCTTACCGTTACGCAGGGGACAGAGAGTGTCTGTATTCGGAAGAACGCAGTTCGAGCATTACAAGAGTGGTACAGGCTCCGGCGGTATGGTCAATGCTCCTTATGTCACGAATATCATTGACAGTCTGAAAGAAGATGGGACCATACAGGTAAACGAAGCGCTGGAGCAGCAGTATCGTGAGTGGCTGAAGGAGCATCCCTTTGATGTGGGAGAAGGCTGGGCCATGGAACCCTGGAATCAGGAGGAGATGCCCGTAGATGAAGAACTGGCGGCGCAGGCAGCCGGACAGTCGGATGCAGCGATCGTGGTCATCGGGCGTACTGCCGGGGAAGATAAGGATAACAGTGCGGCGGAGGGAAGTTATCTGCTGACAGCTTTGGAGGAGGAGCTCCTTCATAATGTATGTCATGCTTTTGAGCATACGATCGTGGTACTGAATGTCGGTAACATCATAGATATGAAGTGGGTAGACCGGTATCAGCCGCAGGCAGTACTTTATATCTGGCAGGGAGGTCAGGAGGGCGGAAGAGCCTGTGTGGATATCCTGACCGGCAAAGTAAATCCCGGTGGTAAATTAAGCGACACGATTGCAGAAGACATTGAAGATTATCCTTCCACGGAAAATTTCGGAGATCCGGTGGAGAATTTCTATACGGAGGATATTTATGTAGGATATCGTTATTTTGAGACATTTGCGAAAGATAAGGTGAAGTATCCTTTCGGATTTGGATTATCCTATACGAAGTTCCAGACAGAGATATTGGGATTCTCCGTACAGGGCATGGCAGTCACGGCAGTTGCAAAAGTAACCAATGTCGGAGGAGTATCCGGCAGGGAGACTGTGCAGCTGTATCTGGAAGCACCTCAGGGGAAATTAGGAAAGCCTCTGCGCCAGCTGGCTGCATTTGCGAAGACAGAAGAACTGAAGCCGGGTGAGACAGAAGAACTACTGCTGAAAACAGAGCTGACGGAGTATGCTTCCTATGATGACAGTGGTGTCACCGGACATAAATCCTGCTATGTACTGGAAGAGGGAGACTATATCTTCTATGCAGGAACCGATGTGAGAAGCGCAGTAGAGGCTGGCAAGGCGACCCTGACAGAGCTTCGGATAGTACGGATGGTGACGGAAGCAATGGCACCGGTACAGGAGTTTAAGCGTCTGAAACCTTTCTTTTTTGAGGAAAAGGATCATGCCATTGTAAACTGGGAAGATGTACCTTTACGAACGATAGACCTGGCGGAGCGCATTCGGACAGAGAGACCGACACAGAGTAAATATGAGGGCGATCATGGCTGGAAGCTGTCGGATGTGCAGGATGGAAAAATTACGTTAGAACAGTTTCTGACACAGCTGTCGGACGAAGATCTGATCTGTATGACCCGCGGAGAGGGCATGTGTTCCCCGAAAGTGACTCCGGGCACGGCAGCAGCCTTCGGTGGAGTGACAGAAGGTCTGAAGAGATTTGGGATTCCCATAGCCTGCTGTTCGGACGGACCCTCCGGTATCCGTATGGACTGCGGCACCATGGCATATGCCCTGCCTAACGGCACATTGCTTGCATGCACTTTTGATCCGGAACTGGTGGAGGAGCTGTATGAAATGGAGGGCATGGAGCTTCGGAAGAACAAGATCGACACCCTCTTAGGACCCGGCATCAATATCCACAGGAATCCATTGAACGGTCGTAACTTTGAGTATTTTTCGGAAGACCCGTATCTCACCGGTATCATGGCAGCAGCACAGCTGACCGGCATGGGAAAATATGGTGTCACCGGCACCATCAAGCATTTTGCATGTAACAATCAGGAATTCAAACGGCATGATGCCAACAGCATCGTATCCGAGAGAGCACTGAGAGAGATCTATCTGAGGGGCTTTGAGATCGCGGTGAAACAGGGTGGCGCTTACAGTATCATGTCTACTTACGGACCGGTAAACGGACTGTGGACAGCTGGCAACTATGATCTCCTGACGACCATTCTCCGTAAGGAATGGGGATATCAGGGCATTGTGATGACTGACTGGTGGGCGAAGATCAATGAGGAGGGTGAGCCCGGCTCCGGCAGACAGACGATTCCCATGGTGCGGGCACAGAACGATATCTATATGGTCGTAGCGGATGCGGCATCCAACTCCGCGGGGGACAATACCGCGGAAGGCTTGGCAGACGGCAGACTCACCAGAGCACAGCTTACGCGGAATGCGGCAAATATCTGTGGTTTCCTGTTACGTTCCGTTGCTATGGAACGGCTTCTGAACAGAGAGGAAGAGGAATGCACGGAGCTTCACAATCCGATAAGTACCGAGGGTGCAGGAGACAGCGGACAGGTGCTGGCACGTCTGGAAATGCCGGAGCCGAAGACCGGCGAAGAGATAGAACTTCCGTTGGAAAAACTGTCCACGAAGAAGGGCACAAGTGCGGTATACCAGTTGCGTTTCCCTAAGATCGGAAGATATGAGCTGGTATTTCGGATGAGCTCTACGTTAGGAGAACTGGCGCAGCTGCCGATCTCCGTGTTCCTGAACAATACGTTACAACAGACCGTGACCCTTAACGGCACGGAAGGTCAGACCATGGAACGTGTTGTAACACTGCCCATTCGTCAGGACGGCGAGAAATACATGAAATTATATTTCGGAGAGAGTGGTATCGATATGCACCGGATGTTCTTACGCTATGTGGGTAAGAACGATATCGAAAGCATTCGGAATGAATAAACATAAAAAACTTTAACGGAATATTTATGTGCAGAGCCCCAAAGAATGATTGACTTCCCCTGCTTTTTCAGATACAATCTACTCTTGTACGTTTATTAGAAAAACTAACGAGGAGGCAGGAAAAGTGATAGCACAGATACTTGCAGTAGTAATATTTGTAGCGATGTTTATACTGATCGTTCTGGAAGTATGGGAGAGACACGTTATTACCCTGGGCTGCGGTGTGCTGACGCTGGTGCTGGTATTCGGACTGGGAATGCACAGTATGGGTGCAGTGTGGGAGACCCTGAATTTAGGAAGCTTTTTTACAAGTCATTTCTGGTATACGGCGGGACAGTCCGCGGAGACTTCCAGTGGCATTAACTGGGAGACTATCGTATTCGTAGCGGGAATGATGATCATGGTAGAGGGAATGGCGAGAGTCGGATTTTTCCGCTGGCTCTGCATGCGCCTTGCCAAGATGGTTAAATATAAAGTAGTGCCGCTGTTCGTGACCTTTATGGTATTATCCGGTATTCTGGCAATGTTCATTGACAGTATCACCGTAATTCTGTTCCTGGCAGCAGTCACGATTGAACTGTCACAGCTGTTGAAATTTAATCCGGTGCCTATGATCCTGGCAGAGGTATTCTGCGCGAACCTGGGCGGATCTGCTACCATGTGTGGAGATCCCCCCAACATCATCATCGGTACTTCCCTGGGATATTCCTTCACGGATTTTTTGACCAATACCGGTCTGATCGCAGGTATTTCCCTGGTCGTAGTTGTATTGTATTTCTACCTGGTATTCCACAAGGAGCTGCGTGCCAGCGAAGCGGCAGCAGCCGCTAGCAATCAGACTTATCCGGATCCTTCTGAGGCGATCACCGATAAAAAGGGCTTTATTATCAGCACCGTTATTTTCCTGTGTGCAGTAGCATTGCTGGTAACCCATGCACAGACCGGTCTGACTGTATCCTGCATCGGTGTATTTATCTCTATCGTGACGCTGATCGCCGCAGGCAGAGATGCGCTGAAGCTGATCAAACAGATCGACTATAAGACACTGCTGTTCTTCATTGGATTGTTCATGGTGGTAGGCGGGCTGGAGCAGACCGGTATCCTGAAAGTCATGGCGAACTTCATTGGTGACATCAGTAACGGTAATCTGATGCTGATGATCGCGATTATTTTGTGGATCTCCGCAATTGCCAGTGCGTTCGTGGATAATATTCCTTTTGCGGCGACGATGATCCCTATCATCAGCAGTCTGTCCGCGACCCAGGGTGTAAATCTGTCTATCCTGGCATGGGCGTTAGCAATGGGAACCGATATCGGCGGAAGTGCGACTCCCATCGGTGCATCTGCGAATGTCGTGGGTATCGCTACCGCAGCGAAAGCCGGTCATATGATCAAGTGGGGAAAATATTGCAAAGTTATGGCTCCTGCGACTATAATAGTAATAGTAATCTCCATGGTAATGATCTATGCGAGATATCTGTAAGACTATAAGGAGGGCAGACCCATGAGTGAACAACTGATTATCTCCGTCAGTCGTGAGTACGGCAGCGGCGGACATGAGATCGCACAGAAGCTGGCAGAATATTACAAGCTGCCAATGTACGATCATAACCTGTTAGATGAGGTGGCTGCAAGCATGAATGTGAGCAGCAAGGAGCTGGCAGAGTTCGATGAAAAGAGACGTAACAAATTCCTGTACAGAAGCGTGATGGGAATGAACAGCTCTCCGGCAGATAATGTGGCGAGAATGCAGTTCGACTATATCAAGAAAAAGGCAGAGGCAGGAGAATCCTTTGTGATCGTAGGACGCTGTTCTGAGATCGTGTTGAAGGACAATCCGAATCTGATCTCCATCTTCATATTAGGAGACAAAGAAGCCAAGATCGAGCGTGTTATGCAGATCTATGAGCTGGATGCGAGACATGCGGAGGAGCGTATGATCGAGAAGGACCGTCGCAGAAAATCTTACCACAACAGCCATTGTAAGGTAAAATGGGGCGACTCCCGGAACTACGATCTGTCCATCAACAGCAGCAGACTGGGTGTGGAGGAGACTGTGGAATCTCTGAAGAACTACATAGATGCGAGAATCGCTCATAAATAGAATGATATAAGATAACAAAAATGCAGAGACTGTCTGCGGAAAGCATGCAAGAGAAAATCTTGTGGCTGCCGTAGACAGTTTCTTTTTATTGCCATAGAAAGTGTGTCTTAAAAAATGCCGGACAACATTTAAGCAAATATTAAGGATTTCTGCCGCGACAAATACAAAGGAGTGTGGTATCCTAGGAGACGAATAGGAAAGAGACTTAAGGAACGTACCGGTGCCGGTATGTGGAAATGAGGTACAACATGAGTGACAGAGAGCGAGACTCCATTCAGGAGATGGAAGATATACAAAAAGGTCTGGAAGCCTTTTTACAGCAGGAACTGCAGGAAATGCAGACATCCGGCTCCGGCAGTGGGAAGTCCGGGACCGGAAAGCAGACAGCAGAGCGTCCGGCTCCGCAGATGTTTGACATGAATGAGGATGACGAGGATGAGGAGGAACTGGACGTGATCGGATCCGGAAGACGAGCAAGAGAGGATGATTACACCGAGGACTGGGATGATCCTGCGTATCGTAAGAGACAGGCAGCCCGCAGAGAGACGACGCGTAAGACTTCAGAGAATCGTAATGGTGGTGGTCGCAGTAACAGTAATGCAGATCGTCGCAGACAGGCGGCATCCGATAGAACCCGGCGTAGCAGACGGGAGGACTATGCGGACGAATACGAGGATTACGAAGATCCCAGAGACAAAAAACGCTCCGGAAAAAAATCAGGGAAGCGTGAGGAGACAGACACGAAAACAGATAAGAAGAGTAGAAAAGGAAACAAAAAGGAAGCCGGGAGCGGCAGAAAAAAGAAAAAATCCAGCTTCAAGCGCTTCCTGATCGCAGTGGCGCTGATCCTTGTATTTCTGGCAGCAGGGCTGTATGTCCTGGTGGGTAAGGTCTATGCCGAGATGAATTATGAAGAGATCGAATCTGTGGCAAGCTCTCCCATGAAGGAAGAAGGAGTTACAAATATTCTCCTGATCGGTAACGACTCCCGTGAGAACGGGGAGGATGGCAGATCCGATGCCATGATCCTGCTGTCTATCAGCAACAAGACGAAAAAGATATATATGACATCTCTGCTCCGTGACATGTATGTAGAGATACCGGGACATAAGGACAATCGTCTGAATGCGGCATATTCCTACGGCGGCGCGGAGCTGCTGATGCAGACTATCGAGCAGAATTTTGACATTCATATCAGCCGATATGTGCTGGTGAATTTTGAGGCATTTGCGAATCTGGTAGATGCCGTGGGCGGCGTGGATCTGGAGCTGACCGGCAAGGAAGTGGAATACGTGAACGGCTATCTGGTAGAATATAATATCCTGCTGGGCAGACCGGAGGGAACGGACTATTTCGATGACTTGTCCGGAGGTATGGTGCATCTGAACGGCCCCCAGGCGCTGGCTTATTGCAGAAATCGTTATATCGGTACGGATTTCGGTAGAACCGAGCGACAGAGAAAGGTGCTGACAGAGGTCATTCATAAGCTGCCGAAGGGTGTACTCACGAATCCGAAGGGACTGATCGACGGTCTGATGCCGAATCTGACCACGAACCTGACCCAGGCGGAGTGTTACCGGTTAAGTCTTATGGCACCGAAGATCCTGACATACGATATTATACAGAACAGTATTCCCATTGAAGGCACGTATAAGGATGCGACCCATCGTAAAATGTCCGTGCTGGAGGTGGATTTCGCGGCAAATAAGAAATTCCTGCAGGAGAATCTGTATGGAACGGGAGACAGCACTGCGACAACAGAGACTGCAGACTGATGTGACGATGACACTGTCGTCATATATGGTAAATCGAGGGGGAGAACATTTATGGGGCAGAGAAAAAAGCGATTCGTGGCACTGGCTTGTGCGGTCAGTGTAATAGCGCTTAGCGGCTGTGGGGATGATCTGACACAGCAGGTCTGTATTCCGGGGAGGGAAGAACTGGCGCAGCCCATCGGAGGTTACAATTACAATGCCGGGGCACAGAACGGTCATACCGTTGAGAATTTCGGGGAGGCATCAAAGACCGACAGTATGGACGGTGACAATACTGCATTGCAGGAAGCGGGACAGCCCGGGAATTCGGATACTTTGACGGGTGAACGCTGCACGATCACAATCTCCGCGGCAGGGGATGTAACTTTGGGCAATCATCAGGAACAGGATTACAGCTATTCATTCCGTCAGGTGTACGATCAGGCGGAGGATGAGGGATATTTTTTCGAGAATGTGAGAGATATTTTCAAGGCGGATGATATGACCATCGTGAATCTCGAAGGACCGTTGACCACATCGGAACATATGCGTGAGGGGCAGACCTACTGCATCAAGGGAGATCCGGCGTATGCCCATCTGCTGACATTGGGGGATATCGAAGCCGTCAGCTTTGCCAATAATCATCGACTGGACTACGGAGAGCAGGGCAGCCGGGATACGGTGGCGGCATTGGAGCAGGAGGGAATTGTCTATGCCTATGATAAAAATGTAGGCATCTATGAAATCCCGGACAGTGCGGCAGCCCACGGCGGAGAGCAGAATCTGAAGATCGGTATTATCTCCGTCAATGAAGTGGAATGGGGCGCACAGGTGGAGAAACTGATTCAGAATAATATCGAAGTCTTGCGGGAGCAGAACGTGGATCTGATCCTCGCCTGTTGTCACTGGGGCATTGAGAAAGACACCTATCCGGAGAATTATCAGCAGCAGCTTGGCAGAAAATGCATCGACTGGGGAGTGGATCTGGTCATCGGTCATCATCCCCATGTGTTGCAGGGAATCGAGGAATACAAGGGCAGATATATCATTTACAGCCTGGCAAATTTCTGCTTCGGAGCCAACCGGAATCCAGAGGACAAGGACACCATGATCTTCCAGCAGACATTTACTTTTGAGAACGGGGAAAAGGTGGAGGATCAGAACGCCCGGATCATTCCCTGTATGGTAAGTTCAGTCAAAACAAGGAATGATTTCCGACCGACGCCGGCAACGGGGGAGGATAAGCAGAGGATCCTGCAGCGTATGAACGAATACAGCAGTGCTTTTGGTGTGGCGTTTGATGAGGACGGCGGGATTATAGTGAATTGACCGATGGGAAATGTTGATAACTTTCGGATGATGAGGCAGATGTGTGGATAGTGACATGTGCGGATGAGGAATAGAGGAAAGGATAGGAATTGCCATGGAAAAAGCATTTAAGCTGGACTTTATCAATGACAAAACAGGAAGTCTGTATGTGAATTGCTGCGGGTGCTCTCAGACGGAAGCACTGCACAGCTTCGGACCGGCATCCAAGCCGCACTACCTGATCCACTATGTCTTAAGCGGCAAGGGGCATTTCCGGTTTCATGACAAGGAATACCGGCTGGAGGCCGGGTACGGATTTCTGATCCAGCCCAACGAGCTGGCGTTCTATCAGGCGGATGCAAAGGATCCCTGGAGTTATCTGTGGGTGGGCTTCGCCGGGAGCCGCGCGGAAGAGTATTTACATAGCATGGGACTGTCAGACAGGCATCCTATTTTTTCCTGTGATAAATCAGAGGAGCTGTATTCTATTGTCCGCGATATGATGGAACACAATACCTTTGGAATCGCGGATGATCTGCGCCGGAACGGACTGCTGGGAGTATTCCTGTCTGTGATCGCGGACAGCGCCGGTGTGGTAGCCAGAGAGGAAGAGGATAAGGGGAACCAGTATGTGAAAAAAGCGGTATCTTTTATCCAGAGTAACTACTGTAACCCGATCAAGGTAACGGATGTGGCGGATTATGTGTGTATCAACCGCAGTTATTTATATACATTGTTCCAGAATTATCTGGGAATGTCGCCTCAGCAGTTCCTCACCACCTTCCGTATCACCAAGGCGAGAGAGCTGCTGGAATCTACGAATTATCCTATCGAGAGCATTGCCCTGTCCTGTGGGTATAGTGATGCGCTGGTATTTACCAAGGCGTTCCATGCCATGAAGGGCATGTCTCCGTCAAAATACCGCAAGGAAAGTCACAGAGAGAGCACAAAAGAACAGCTCCAGGAGGTCGAGGGTCTGATCGCCCGGCTATTGAAACCGTAAAGAACAACATTAAAAAAGCTCATTCATCTGAATATGAATGGGCTTTTTTAGTGCCTTGGTTTTACACAGGAATTCTATTTATTTAAGTTATTCTCTACATATTCCAGGATATAGAAATTATCTTCCGGCATCTGGCATCCGACGATATACAGTCCGTTATCGTCGGAACAGCGGATGATGCGACCTTCCAGCACATTATGATTTGGCAGAGCAAAATCATGAATCGTGATAATGACTTCTGCATTTTTGCTTTGGGTGAATATCTTGTCTGTGGCCAGGAAGGCGAATCCGTTGGCACTAATATTTTCCATGGTAGCCGCATATTCCGTATCGGAATTTTTGAACTTAATAGTACAGGTATTATTCAGATCCATACGAGGGTATTTGCGTCTATTGTTGATCCTGGGTCTGGTAGTAATGGTAACCTTGAAAGCATGTTCACCACTTTCGGGAGCAGGAGAAATGGCGGCTTTGTCCCAACAGTACAGGATATTACCTGCGGTGACCTGCAGCATACAGGAAGCAGACCCGTTAATCGTCAGCTTCTTCTGACAGGATACTAACAGTCCCTCCGGGATCTGCTCGATCAGCTCCCCAAGATAGTTGTCATCCTCCTGACCGACTAGCTGTAAGTCGATCTTCATGCCGGGCTTGACGTCTTCAATACCCATGAATCCACCGATACCCAGATCACACATCATGTTCTCCATGACATCTTCGATGGTATTGATATTATCTGCTGTTTCCTGATACTTACTGAGCATCCGTTCACTGGTCCGGCTGGAGTGCGTGATACAGGTTGTGATAGTATCCACGATGTTAGATACCTGCTCCATGTTGGATACCAGCTGAGTGTTAGAGCTCTCTACTTCTTTAATGGCATTATCTACAACCTGAATGTGATTGCCCAGCTGCACGGAATCAGAAGCGATCTGGTTTACGTTATCTCCGGTCTGCGTTACTTTTTCCAGAGTGATCTGGATCAGCTTTAATGTCTCTTCAATGGAAGAGGTCATCTTCGCGGAGGTAGCATCCAGCCGGGAGAGAG
>ENA-UOJN01001398-UOJN01001398.1-human-gut-metagenome-genome-assembly--contig:-C125IIP-NODE-1398-length-17458-cov-13.014653_pt1 | contig 17458 bp, 8 predicted proteins | sample MGYA00242350_ERZ723897 | MGnify/ENA metagenome assembly ERZ723897 | reverse complement strand
TGAGGAGATTTTATGCACTGTTTCTGATTATAATCCAGTGGAATACCTGCTTTTTTGACCACGGTTTTGGTGAGGTTTCCCTAACGAAGTTGCGGTAAGTTTCCGTTATTCTAACAAAAATATTATATTTGCGACCATACAGCACAATTATGCAGGAAGATGAAAGCAAAATAAAATGGAGTCAGTTCCTAGCCGGCGATAATGAGGCTTATTGCTGGATATACAAAGTCTACATACAAATGCTGTTCCGTTACGGACACAGCTTTACCTCCGATACGGAACTTATAAAAGATTGCATCCAGGATGTTTTTACCGGATTATACAAAAACAGGAAACAACTGATCACACCTAAAAATATAAAAGTCTACTTACTTGTCTCCCTTAAGAATAGCCTGATCAATGCACTTTACCGAGAAGACCGCTACACATCTTACAATCATGAAACTGTTTCCTTTACCCTCGGACTAACGGTCGAAGAACAATATGTCACGGACGAACTGTACACCAACCAACAAAGGAAGATACAGGAAATTCTGAATGTACTGACTCCACGCCAAAAAGAGATCATTTACTATCGCTATATACAAGAACTTAGCTTCGATGAAATCTGCATCATGATGGACATGAATTATCAGTCCGCACAAAACCTTATCCAGCGCTCCCTAAAGAAAATACGCGACCTATACGGGCCAGCGGAAGTATTCCTCCTGCTCCTATCCATTTCCGTCCAATAAGAAAAATAAAAAAAGTTTACTTCCGGTGAGTATAAAATGGAAGCGACCTTGTCCTTTATATAGAATGCTCATCGGAAAAATGGATAAAGACTATACAACATACAGTGCAGACCAACTGCTGAACGACGACTTTTTCATTCAGTCGGAATTACACCCGACTGAAAAAAGCCGGGCTTTTTGGAGCGATCTTCAGATAAAAAGTGCCGCATTATCCCAAGAGATCGAAAATGCCCGTCTCTTCCTACACACTATTAAAATAGACAGAAATTGTTCATCCTTGGCTGCCAAGGATGAACATGCGTTATGGCAACGCATCGAATTAAAAAATAAAGAAACAGAGAGAAAAGCGAAGCGTAAACAATTCATCCGTCTTGCTATCAGCACGGTAGCCTCTCTTCTTTTGTTATCAGCAATCGGCTGGTATGCCACCCTACGGCCGAAAGATGCCGAAATAGACTATCTGGCAATCATCCAAGCCAATCCGGCACCAGACAGTACAAATGAAAAAGTGCAACTGGTCCTTTCCAACAACGAGAAGCTGACCATTGACGGGCCGGAAACCCAACTCGAATATAAAAAGGAAGGAAAGGTAAATGTCAACTCCAAACAAGTGGACCTCAGTCCAAAAGGCAATCCGGCACAGGCACAGGAATTTAACCAACTGATCGTACCTGTCGGCCGGCGTTCGTCCATCACATTCGCCGATGGGACCCGGCTCTGGGTAAACTCCGGCTCGAAAGTCGTGTATCCAGTCAAATTCGCAAAAGAGAAAAGAGAAATATTCGTAGAAGGAGAAATATACCTGCACGTCAGCCGGGATGAACAAAAACCTTTCATCGTCAAAACACATCAGATGGATATAAAGGTATTAGGAACACAATTCAATGTCACGGCCTATGAAAACGAAGCGAATATGCAGGTGGTCCTAGTCAGTGGAAAAGTTGAAGTAAACCTCGACAAATGCAAGAATGTCCTGGCTCCTAACCAGATGTTTTCCTACGACAGCAAAATACATAAAGGGAAAATCACAACAGTCGATACCGACAATTATGTGGCTTGGAAAGACGGATATTACCAGTTCCACCAACAGCCGCTCAAAGAAATCGTGAAAAAGCTTTCCCGCTATTACGGAGTCCGTATCTATTGCAAAGAGCCGGCCGACAAATTGTCCTGCAGCGGAAAACTAGACCTGAAAGAGAGTCTGGACGAAATGATGAAAGCCTTGAAAGAAGCGGCCCCGATTCAAATAGAAAACAAATATGAGAGTATAGAAATAAAAGTCAAACATTAAAAACCATACAGTATGGATCCTTAAATCACAACGACACAGGAAGGGAACACACTTCCTTCCCACACAAAGATGAGAACTATAAAAACTCTTTACCAACTTAAATCATTACAAGCGATATGAAAAATAACACAAGGTTTAGTATTTGTCTACTTTTTTTGTGGATGAGTATGAGTTTCTGCCTAGCAGCAGAGACATACTCGCAAGAGACATTCTTCACCATCGAATCGAACAACCTCACGGTGAAAGAAGTATTTAATAAAATCGAGAAAGAGAGCGAATATATCTTTTTCTATCTGGACAACTCAGTCGACCTGAACCGAAAAGTATCCGTCAAGGCACGGAAAGAACAGGTAAGCAAGATTCTCGATCAGATATTCGAAGGAACCGACACACATTATTACATCTCCGACCGACAGATCATCATCTCGAAAGACGAAAAAGCCGCTCCGGTCAGTTTACAACAAAAAGGACAAACCATCACCGGTATCGTAAAAGATGCGACAGGCGAACCGGTCATCGGAGCCAATATCGTAGAAAAAGGAACGACCAACGGTACGATTACCGACATGAACGGACAGTTCACCCTCACCGTTAATCCGAAAGCCGTGTTGCAAATTTCCTATATCGGTTTCAACACGCTGGATATGCCGGTGGGAAACAAATCATCGCTGACGATCAAACTAACGGAAGACACAAAAGCGTTGGATGAAGTGGTCGTCGTAGGCTACGGTGTGATGCGTAAAAGCGACTTGACGGGTTCCGTCGGCTCCGTAAAGTCGGACGTAATCCAGAAACAGGCGATTTCATCTTTCGACCAGGGCTTACAAGGCAAAGTGGCCGGTGTGCAGGTTATGGCAACTTCCGGTTCTCCGGGCGGTGTTGTCGATATTCGCATTCGTGGCGGCAACTCATTGACTTCAGGTAACCAGCCTTTATACGTAATCGACGGTTATCCCGTTACGGCAGGCGGTTCGGCCGGTGGTTCCGGTGCCGGACAGAACCCGCTGGCGACTTTGAACCCTGGCGATATCGAAAGCATGGAAATCCTGAAAGACGCTTCCGCCACTTCCATCTATGGTTCACGTGGAGCCAATGGCGTTATCCTGATCACGACCAAAAGGGGTAAACAGGGGAAAACGACGGTTACTTATGACGGTTATGTCGGTTTTCAGCATGTTGCCAAGAAACTGGATATGATGAACGCTACAGAATGGGCTGAAATGGTAAACGAGGGAGCTGAAACCGATGGTCGTCCCATTTATTACTCAAATACATCTTCTGACCCTTTGTATCCTGCAATGAGTCAATTGGGCGAAGGGACAGATTGGCAAGATCAAATTTTCCGTACTGCTCCTATACATAGCCACAACGTTTCAGTAAACGGAGGAAGCGAAAACACAAAATTTGCTGTCGTTGCAAGTTACTTTGGACAAGAAGGTGTTGTTAAAAATCAAGATTTCAACCGTGTATCCTTGCGAAACAACATCGATACGAAAATCTCTAAAGTTGTCGACCTGTCCACCAGCCTTACGATCAGCCGTGTTTTTGCCAATACCGGGCGTGAAAACGGAGATGGAGGAGGAAACACTTCCATCATCAATGCATCACTCGTCATGCCGCCTACAGTTCCGATATACGATCCGACAACTGGAGAATACGTCCGTTTAAACTATCTGCCAGGATCTTCTACCGTTCCGAATCCGGTTCCCTACGTTAAACATCTTCAAGATAAAGGGACCATCGATCGTATATTGGCTTCTGCTGACCTGACATTCCACATCATCGACGGACTGACACTAAAAGTCAGTGGAGGAGCAGATATGTCAAACGCGTCACGTGAAGTGTACGAACCGAAAGAGACGTACAGAGGCTACAATGCTAATGGCATTGCAGAACAACAAAGCCGTAGAAGTAGTTCCTATTCAAATGAAAACGTATTGACTTATATCAAAAAAATCGGCCAACACTCTCTGAATGTCATGGTCGGTTCTTCTCTGTTGTACGAAGAAAACAAGACCGGTTCTATGACTGCACGTGATTTTATCAGTGACGTATACGGATATAACAATTTAGATGCCGGTGCACAATGGGACAAACCAAATACCGGAAGGAGTAAAAGCACATTATTATCTGGTTTCGGCCGTATCAATTATGTCCTAATGGACAAATATCTTTTCACTGTAACAGGACGAGCCGATGGAAGCTCCAAATTTGGTGCAAATAACAAATGGGCATTCTTCCCCTCATTCGCCGCTGCATGGCGTATCAATCAAGAAAAATTCATGAAAAATATTGATTGGATCAGCAATTTGAAAATCAGAGGTAGTTGGGGTGTGACAGGTAACCAAAATATTCCGGCTTATTCGTCTCCCGAAAAGATGAATACATATACATACCCAATCGGAGGGGTAACCAGTGTTGGTATCGGTGCCGGTAACATGCCAAATCCTGATTTGAAATGGGAAACCACTGCCATCACCGATATCGGGATCGACTTGGGAGTATTCAACAATCGCATCAATTTCACAGCAGACTATTACTATAAAAAGACAACCGATCTGTTATGGAACATTTCCGTTCCATTGACAACTGGTTTCGGTACTGTTTTGAAAAATATTGGCAGTTTGCAAAACAAAGGTCTTGAACTAAGTCTATCAGCCGATGTTCTGACAGGTCCATTCAAATGGAACACCATGCTTAACTGGTCAACCAACAAAAATAAAGTGCTGGAAATCCCCGGATATATCCCGACCCAGCAAGGTACGATCTCCGGACACCTGAAAGTAAACGGTAGCTGGCTTGAGCCAGGATTACCAGTCGGTGTATGGAACTTGTTGAAAACAAATGGTGTGATGCGTACGGAAAAAGAATGGCAAGACGCTGCTCGTGTTGCAGATTCCAACTTCGACAAAATAGGAGATATGAGTTTTGTGGATAAGAATGGAGATGGCAAAATCAGTTTCGGAGAAGACCGTCAGATCGTTGGCGACCCGAATCCGGATTTCATCTTTGGTTGGACCAACAATTTCTCTTATAAGAATTTTGATTTATCTGTTTATATCAATGGTTCCGTCGGTAATGACATTTATAATGTATTACGTGCAGAAACAAATATCGTCAGTGCATGGGGTAATCAGCGGGCAGAAGTGAAGGACCGTTGGACTGTCAACAACCCGAACGGTAAATACCCGCGTGCTCACGTGTTAGTAAACCAAAACTTGTTACAGTCCGACTATCTGATTGAGGACGGTTCCTTTTTACGCATACAAAATGTCACTTTAGGTTACACATTCCCCAAAGTTTCATTCCTTCGTTCTTTACGTATTTATGCAACCGCACAGAATTTACTGACTATCACCGGCTACTCCGGGTACAATCCAGAAGTAAATAGTCAAGGACAAAGCAATCTTCAGTTAGGTGTGGATTACAATGCCTACCCGACTGCTCGCTCTTTCATTCTTGGTGTAAACATTGGTTTTTAATCATTTAAAACGAATTGAATATGAAACTACATAAATATATAATCGGATTAGCATTACTGGTGTCCTCTTCCTCTTGCAATTTTCTGGATGAAGAAGCATATGAATTCATCACACCCGACAATTTCTACAAAACGGAAGCCGATGCAAATGCTGCACTGACAGCTGTCTACAATACATTTGCCGATGAAAAAAGCTATAGGCGTTATATTTGGATGGGAGCTGATTTTCCCGGCGAAGCGGCCAATGCCAATGCAAGCGCTCCTTCGCGTGTAGAAATGGACAATTTAACTTGGACACCGACCACTGATTTTTGTAAAAACATTTGGCAAATCTCCTATTCTGCCATTCGGCGTGCAAACAATTTATTACTGAACATCGATAATATCACATTCAAATCAGAAGAGGTAAGAAAGCAGATTGTCGGACAAACAAAATTCTTACGCGCTTTAGCTTATTTTGATCTGATACGCTTTTATGACCATATTGTTGTCATCCGAGAAACCGACAACTTAAATGATGAAGCTCCTTCCAACCAAGGAACAGATGACGCAGCCTGGGCTTTAATTGAAGAAGACTTATTGTATGCAGGTTCTGCTCTACCGATAAAATGGGAAGAGTCGAATGCCGGACGTGCAACAAAAGGTGCAGCAATGGCTATGTTGGCAAAAGTCTACCTGACACAAGCCGGATGGCCTTGGAACAAAAGCGGTTTTTGGGAAAAGGCAGCTTCTCAAACAACTGATATTATTAATAATGAAGGGACTTTTGGTTATGGATTGGAAGAAAATTTCCGACGAATTTTCGACGTGACAAACGAACATGGAAAAGAGTATATTTTTGATATCGAATTCCAAACAAACATCAATGGAAACGACTCACCTGCCATAACTGGAATGCGTGGTTATAACATAAAAAAAACGGACGGATGGTCTTCATTCATTTCTACCCCGGAATTCTATAAATCATATGAAGTGGAAGACAAACGAATTTCCACCACGTTTGTTACAGAATTTACCGATATAAATAACGGCAAACAATATGTTTATGATCCGGATAATATAGCAGAACCCTCTTTTCCTCTTTGCCACTTTGCTAAATATCTTGATCCGAACGACAATCAATCAACTTCGGCCGGAGACTATAGTTGCAACAGAAAAATCATACGCTACGCAGATGTTTTGTTAATGCAGTCCGAAGCCTATTGCGAAATGAATCGCATCGGAGATGCACTGACAGGTATCAATCGGGTACGAGCAAGAGCCGGACTCAATCCGATCCCTTCATCCATTTCACAGACAGATTTGCGGAAAGCAATCATACAGGAACGTACTTGGGAGTTCGCAGCCGAAGGACATTCCTTATTCGACATGAAACGGCAGCATTGCATGGCAGAGCGCTTGGGCAGAGCTGTAGATGATAAATATTATTCATTACCTTTGCCTCAGGACGAAACGGATAAAAATCCGAATCTGAAACAGCATCCGCTGTGGTAATTCGATAATTGATGATTTATCTGTTACTTTTGGCTTGACCCAAAAGTAACGGGTAAATCATCAATTACCATCCCTATTTTTTAGATAACCTTTTAATTCTTACTATATAATGAAATGTTTTTATTCTTTTTTATTTTTATTAGGTAGCCTGTTAGCAAGCGGGCAGACCACTGATGTAAAATACCTGTCAGGACAAGGCTCGGACGATGCGGTCGAATGGGACTTCTTCTGTACCGGTGGCAGGAAAAGCGGGGAATGGAATAAGATCAAGGTTCCCTCCTGCTGGGAAATGGAAGGATACGGAACCTTCAATTACGGACATGACAAGCCGAAAGCCGACGAATCCGGATTGTATAAAACAACATTCGAAGTACCGGTGACATGGAAAGGCAAACGTATATTTATCGTTTTCGAAGGTTCCATGACCGATACGGAGATTAAGGTAAACGGAAAACAGGCAGGTACTCCCCATCAGGGAGCTTTCTACCGATTCAAGCGAGAGATAACCAAACTGGTCCATATGAACAAGGAAAACCTTTTGGAAGTCAAAGTGAACAAAATGTCATCCAATACCAGTATCAACGAAGCAGAACGGCAATGTGATTTTTGGGTATTCGGAGGCATATTCCGTCCGGTTTACCTCGAAGCTGTTCCTAACAACTTCATCGAATATACGGCGATCGATGCCCGGCAACATGGCGAACTGAACGCAGATATATTTATAGACAAGAAACTTTCCGACATAAAAGCAGAAATAGAGATCAAAGATGTCCAGAACCAGACGATGGGGAAAATCACATCTGCTCCCATAAACGAAAAAACAGGCAAAATATCCCTCTCTGGCAAGATCGACAATATCAAACCCTGGTCAGCCGAAGACCCACAACTGTACACCGCCATAATCACCCTTCGCCAGAAAGACAAGGTACTGCATACCGTAACCGACCGGATCGGGTTCCGCACAGTCGAAGTGAAACCGAAAGACGGTGTCTATATCAACGGTGTGAAAATGCGCTTTAAAGGGGTGAACCGCCACTCTCACTGGCCCACTACGGGACGAACGACGAACAAGCAGCTTAGTATTAACGACGTCAAGCTGATGAAAGAAATGAACATGAATGCAGTCCGCATGTCACACTATCCACCTGACAAACATTTCCTGGAAGTTTGCGACTCTCTGGGGATGTATGTGATCGACGAACTGTGCGCCTGGCAATATCCTCCTTATGATACGAAAGTCGGGACCATTCTAGTTGGGGAAATGCTGAAACGGGATCTCAACCGTCCGTCTATCATTTTTTGGGCAAACGGGAATGAGGGAGGCTTCAATTTTGACCTCGACCCGCTATTTCCACAATATGACCCGCAAAAACGAGCTGTCCTGCATCCCTGGGCGTTATCGGGAAATATCAATACGGTACATTACATCAAATATAATTCTGGAATCGGCAATATGTTCCACGGAAGGGATATCTTCATGCCGACAGAAATCCTGCACGGATTATACGACGGTGGACACGGAGCCGGACTCGACGACTACTGGAACCTGATGCTTTCCAATCCGCTTTCAGCCGGAATGTTCCTTTGGGACTTTACGGACCAGGCAGTTGTTCGCGAAGATAAAAACGGATTCTACGATACCGACAAGGATCACGGAGCCGATGGCATAGTAGGACCATATCGCGAAAAAGAAGGCAGCTTCTTTACAATCAAAGAAATATGGTCGCCTATCCATCTGCCGGAACACTATCTTACACCGGGATGGGATGGTCGTTTCGAAATAGAAAACAGATATGCGTTCACAAATGCGAACGCTTGTAACTACACATACCGGCTGGCTAAAATCAACTCGCTTGCGCAAAAGACCATACAATCGGTTTCCGGCAAGATCGCTTCCCCTGATATCCGTCCGGGAGAAAGAGGGTATTTGCAACTTGAACTTCCCTCCGGCTGGCAGGAATACGACTTTCTATATGTTACGGTAAAAGACCGTTACAACCAAGAGTTATTTACCTGGAGCTACGAGATCGGCACACCCGACCGTCTTGCCAACCGTCTGCTGCCACAGGAAGGTAGCACACCGGCTGTAAAAGAAAGCATCGATAACTGGTATTTTTCGGCTGCCGGTACGGAAGTAACGTTCGACAAACAAAACGGCCAGCTCCGGTCAGTCACTTCCGGAGGTAAAGCAATCCCGTTGAACAATGGGCCGGTACTGATATCCAATCAAGATATTATCTGTAAATCAGTAGAATATAAGCAAGTGGAAGGAAATCCTCAACTGATTGCCACTTATACGTCCCGAAACGGAAAAAATACAGTCTACACATTCACTTGGACCATGCTCCCTTCCGGCATCGTAGAACTGGACTACAATTACCGCCCCCAGGACATGGTCAAGATGGCGGGTATCACGTTCGATTTCCCAGAAAAAGAGATCGTCGGAGCCACTTTGCTCGCCAACGGACCATACCGTGTATACAACAACCGGATGAAAGGCGGTTCGCTGAATATCTGGGAAAAGAAGTATAACAACACTATCACTGGTGAAAGTTGGGACTATCCGGAGTTCAAAGGATACTATTCTTTATTCTACGGGATGAAGCTCGATTGCCCCACTCCATTCGAAGTTTACAGCGGAAAAGAAGATGTCACCTTGCATCTCTTTACCCCAGCCGTACAAGAACAATACGATCCGAAACGCAACCACACGATTGTCGACTATCCAAAAGGAAACCTCTCTTTCATGAATGCAATTCCGGCTGTCGGAACCAAATTCGGAAAAGCGGAAGATTTCGGTCCTCAATCTCAACCGCATCGTGCCAGAGGAAACGGACCGGAAAATAATGTCAGTGGAAAATTGTATTTCCGCTTCTGATAGAAGCAAAAACAATTGAAATAAATTAACAGTTATACTCGGAACACCCCGAAATAACTGTTAATTTTTTCTGTTTAATAATAACTTTATCTATATTTGCAGAATATTGAATGAAATCAGAGATCGTGAATAAACAGCATCTAATAAATATAAACCTAAATCAGTTATCCAATGGGACCATGAAGTCAAAGAACCTTTGCATATAGAGAATAACCACGGCTATTCTTAATATTTATACAGTTAACTTATTGAGTAGTAACTTAAATCACCATGTAAACATGAAAAATAACAAAATGGCAATAATTTGCCTGCTTTCTCTTTTGCCCAGCATCAGTGTTCTGGCAAATGAGAATTACATCACGGACCCTGCAACGAGCCTGCGGGGAAAATCGGACTCGGCAGTTCCTACACGTTTGCAACAAAACGGAAAGACCATCACAGGAATCGTACAAGACGCACTCGGCCCTATAGCCGGTGCCAACATTATCGTAAAAGGAACGACAAACGGGAACATTACGGACATGGATGGTAAATTCACGCTTGAGAATGTGCCCGCAAACGCTACTCTCGTTATCTCCTACATCGGATTTACTCCACAAGAAATACGCGTAGGGAATCAGACCACCTTTAATATTACTCTCCAGGAAGACTCCGAAGCACTGGACGAAGTTGTAGTAGTCGGCTACGGTGTCATGAAGAAAAAAGACTTGACAGGAGCCGTTTCACAATTGAGCAGCAGTTCGATGAAAGACCTCAAAGTGTCGCATCCGACAGAAGCTATGGCCGGAAAACTGGCCGGTGTACAGGTACAACAAGTCGGAGGGCAACCGGGACAAGCGGCCACAATCCGTGTGCGCGGGTCCGGCTCCATCACGGCATCCAGCGCCCCGTTGTATGTTGTCGACGGATATCCGCTGGGAGAACAAAACTTGAATGCGATCAACCCGAATGATATCGAATCTATCGAAGTATTGAAAGATGCTTCGGCAGCCGCTATCTACGGTTCGCGTGCAGCCAACGGTGTCGTATTGGTCACAACCAAGTCGGGAAAGACCGGCAAGGTCAGTGTAAGCTTGGATATCTATGCAGGTTTCCAGAACGTAACAAAGAAGATGGACCTGATGAACGCGCAGGAATTTGTCGAATTCAGCCGGGAAGCCTTCAATAACAACTACATCAGCAAGGTTCCTGGAGCATCCGCTAGCGATCCGCTGAGTATGCGTCCGTCCGGAAACCGTTATCGTTACCCGGCTATCTACGACGATGCCGCCTATATTGCCTCTTTAGGTGCCGGTACGGATTGGCAAGACGAAATTTTCCGCACTTCCCCCGTACAAAACTACCAGTTGACAGTAACTGGTGGCGATGAAAAGACTAAATATATGTTCTCTGCCGGCTATTTCAACCAGCAAGGTGTCGTTATCAACAGTGATTATGAACGATTCTCGGCAAGAGCCAAAATCGACAGCGAACTGAACAGTTGGTTGAAGCTGGGTGTCAATCTGGCTCCGACTTACATGAACGCGAACAAGACAACCCAAGGCCACTGGGCAAGTGACGGTGTCATCAATGCAGCTTTAGCGACATCTCCCGTAGTACCTGTATACAATGAAGACGGTACATGGGCTTCACAGTCCATGTACGCCGTCGCTAGCGACGGATTGACCGGTGTACCGAATGCTGTGGCCTTGACACATATCCACAACTACGACACAGATCTCCGCCTGTTCAGCAACGGTTATATCGAACTTTCCTTGTTGAAAAACCTGAAACTGAAATCTACCATCGGTGCCGATATCCGCGAATACAGAGGCGAATACTTCCGTCCGGCAACCATTCCTAATAACGGTAACGTGGCTCCTCTCCCTTCAACGGAAAGAAAAGCGACAGAGAAGTCAACCGAAGTTATCAACTGGCTGAACGAAAATACGATTACTTATTTCGAATCGTGGGGTAAGCACGAACTCGACGCTGTTGCCGGTGTCACTGCACAGAAAAACATCTACCGCTACACAGAGGCTACGGGTTCCGATTTCCCGAATGATAAAATACAGACACTCAACAATGCAACAGTAAAAAGCAGCAAGTCAGAACGCAAGACCTGGACATTACTCTCCTATCTGGCACGTGTCAACTATCGTTATAACAACAAATACTACCTGACCGCATCCATCCGTGCGGACGGTTCTTCCCGTTTCGGCAAAAACAACCGCTACGGTTATTTTCCTTCCGGATCAGTAGCATGGCGTCTGTCTCAGGAAGACTTTCTGAAAGATGTAAAATGGTTGTCGGACATGAAGATCCGCGCAAGCTACGGTATCACTGGTAACAATAATATCGGTGATTATGCGTCGATCGGTATCATGGAAAATGCTAACTATGTATTGGGAACGGGTACGGGTAATATCGTAAACGGTGCAGCCCAAAAGAGCTTCTCCAACGCTGACCTGACTTGGGAAAAGACACGCCAGACTGATCTCGGTTTCGAAATCTCCGTTTTGGACAGCCGTCTGTCTTTGTCTCTGGACCTATACTACCGTAAGACTACCGACCTGTTGATGGATGTAGATATTCCGACAATCACCGGATTCGAAAAGGCTATGCAGAATATCGGAAAAATGCGTAACAAAGGTCTTGAAATCACCCTTAGCGGTACTCCGTTCAGAGGCAAAGACTTTACTTGGGATGCAACCGGGAATATTTCTGTCAACCGTAACAAAGTATTGGCTTTAGGACCGACAGGAGATCCGATCTTCAGCGACGGCGGTGCCGGAACAACCCACGTCACAATGGTAGGCCAACCGATCGGTGCTTTCTACGGGTATAAAATGCTGGGAATCTTCAAAACGAAAGAAGAACTGGATTCATATCCTCATCTGGCCGACACGCAAGTGGGTGACGTCATGTTCGAAGACGTCAACGGAGATCATAAAATCGATGCCGACGACCGCACAATCATCGGTAACAATATGCCAGACTTTACCTGGGGTATGACACACTCCTTCACCTTCAAGAACTTCGATGCCAGTATATCCCTACAGGGGGTTGTCGGAAATGAAGTACTACACTTGGGTAGACGCTTCTACACACAGGGCGAAGGAAACCAGAATCAGCTGAAAGAGATGATGGGACGCTGGCAATCAGAATCAAACCCGGGTAACGGATGGATTCCGAGAGCCAACTCACAGCCGACCGGGCAGAACAATGCCATTTCCTCACGCTGGGTAGAGGACGGTTCTTTCCTCCGTGTAAACAACCTGACTGTCGGTTATACGCTGCCTGAAGCCTTCACCAAGAAATGCAGCATCCAACGTGCCCGCGTATATGTTTCCACACAAAATCTGCTGACGATCACAAGTTATAGCGGCTACAACCCGGAAACAAGTTTCAAGGAAGACAACGTGACGGCTCCCGGTACCGACTACGGTATGTACCCGCTGTATCGCACCTGTACTTTCGGTATTAACGTAACCTTTTAAATAGCAGACAAATTATGAAACTAAAATATAATCTGATCGCAATAGCCCTTCTGGGATTTAGCTTCTCATCCTGCAGTGACTTCCTGGAACAGAATCCGCAAACGGATTTAAGTGAAAACGATTTCTACAAAACGGCCGACGACATCCTCTCGGCAGTAAACGGAGTCTACTCTTCTCTACAGGAAGGTGACATATACGGTAACTGGTATGTTTTCGGAGAAATCCCCTCCGACAATACCCGCAACCAACTCTCCGGTTCAGTAACCACTCAGAATGAGTTCGACCAGTTCTACATCGACACGCAGAACAGTATGATCGCCAATTTCTGGAAAGCAGCCTACAAAGTTATCAACCGTACCAATACGGTCTTAGGACGTATCGACGGAATCGAAATCAATACTGAATTGGCAAACCGGTATAAACTGGAATGCAAGTTTATCCGTGCCTTGATGTATTTTAACCTAGTACGCGTCTACGGTGATGTACCATTGGTACTGAAAGAGATCAGCATCTCGGAATCTTACGACATCCTGCGCGAACCGAAAGAAAATGTTTACAACCAAATCATCGCCGACCTGAAAGAGGCACAAGATCTCCCTGTTTCCTATTCGACAGCCGAAGACGGGCGTGCAACCCAGGGAGCAGCCAAAGCATTATTGGCAAACGTCTACATGACTTTGCACAAATATGCAGAAGCGGAAACTATCTTGGCTGAAATCATCAACAGCGGACAGTACAGTTTGTTGGAAAACACACCGGGCAGCCTGAACATCGACGGCTACAAAAATGTATTCAGCCCAGTTAACCACAACAGCAAGGAAGGCATTTTCGAAATCCAGTTTCTGAAAGGCGGCTATGGAGAAGGTTCCAACTATGCCAATAACTTCGCACCTGAAAACTCAGGAACGAATGTGGTGGCAGTCGGTGGTACAGGTGGTAATAATATCCCGGAAATGGACATCTACAATGCTTATGAAGAAGGCGACCTTCGTCGTGATTTCTCCATGTCCCTCGGATATTACGATAACCGCAAAAACAACGAATGGGTGGAATCCCGCTATGTCTGCAAGTTCATGGATGTTCCTTATCAAAACAATGATGCCAGCAACAACTATCCGGTAATCCGCTATGCCGATGTGATCCTGATGTATGCCGAAGCATTGAACCAGAACGGAAAAACGGCAGAAGCCTGCAAATATCTGAATATGACACGCCGGCGTGGTTTCGGTTATCAGACGACAGAGACCAGCCCGGTCGACCTGCAGACAACCGACAAGGCCCAGTTCGCCCTGATGGTAGAACAGGAACGCCGCGTGGAACTGGCATTCGAAAATCATCGCTGGTTCGACTTAATCCGCACCGGACGTGCTGTTGAAGTGATGAAAAGTAAAGGATTCTCCCTAAACGAAACAAACCTTATCTGCCCGATTCCGCAAAAGCAGATCGATGTCAATCCGAAACTGACACAGAACGACTATAGAATCGAATCCCGAAATTAATCGAAAAGAAAGTGTATCAAAATCCCCTTGTCCCCGCGCTTGATATAATGCGATCCCGCGTCAAGCGCGGGAACAAAGGATAGTTTTGATACACTTTCCTGCTTTTTTTCTATCTTTACAGCATACCTAAAATAATATAACATGAAGAGCTGGACAATTTTATTAAGTACGTTGTGTTTATTCTCATGCAACCAACAGGAAAATAAATTTGAAAAATATGTAGACCCGCTGATCGGTACAGATATCCGCATCGTACAAGGAAAAGACAAGAACTCGACGGAAGAACGCGGACAAATCATGCCGGCAGTCGGGGTTCCACACGGTATGACCAACTGGGTGGCACAGACACAGGCGACCGAACAGAAATGTCATCCTCCCTACTATTATTTCCAGGATGCAATCCAGGGATTCCGGGCCAGCCACTGGATGAACGGCTCCTGTACACAAGACTACGGCAGCGTCACAATTATGCCGCTCAGCAATAAGCTCGAAATAGACCCGGTCAAACGCGCCTCCACTTTCGATCACACTCAGGAAACAGCAACTCCCTCCTATTATTCGGTCGACTTGAACGACTATGACATCCATGCCGAATTGACCGGACTCTCCCGTGCAGGCATCATGCAATTCTGCTTCGAACAGGATGGCGACCACTACATCGTGATCGAACCCAATAGTGATGAAGGTGTCGCCTTCGTCGAAATCGATCCGGAGAAAAAAGAAATAACCGGTTACAACCCCGTACACCGCATCTACCAAGGATACGGTAAGGAAGCCGGATTCAACGGACATTTCGTGATTCAGCTGAATGAAGAGATTGCCGACTATGGCGTTTGGGACAGCACCACGATCACCCCCGGACGAAAATCGGCAAAAGGACAAAAACATGCTGTCGGAGCTTGGATCAAGCTGACTTCCGATAAGCCGGGGAAAATACTGGTCAAAGTTGCCACTTCCTTTACGAGCATCGACAATGCCCGCAAAAACTTGGCTGCTGAAATTCCGGGATGGAACTTCAACGAAGTGCGACAGGCATCCTCCGACATCTGGAACCAGGCATTGGGGCAAATCGCAGTAAAAGGAAACAACGAAAAAGAAATGGTCAAATTCTATTCAGCTCTCTACAACGCACACTTCCTGCCCCGCACATTCAGCGACGTGGACGGCTCCTATCCGAGATTCGACGGTGACGGACAGATTATGAAGATGGACCACGGAACCTACTATTGCGACTTCTCACAATGGGATACCTACCGTGCCGTCCACCCTCTATTCTCCATCCTCACCCCTTCCCGCAACGGGGATATGGCACATTCGCTCGTGTTAAAAGGACAGCAAGGCGGTTGGTTGCCCATCTTCCCGTCCTGGAATAGCTACACGGCTGCCATGATCGGTGACCACTGCATCGCCATGATCGGAGACGCCATCGTCAAAGACACTCCGGGTTTTGACTATGAAGAAGCTTACACGCTGATGCGCAAAAACGCCTTCGAGGCCAATCCGGACTCCGGCAGCTATCGCGACGGGAAAGGCCGACGGGCAATGGAGTCTTACCTGAAATACAATTACGTGCCGTTAGAGGATCAAGTAACGGAAGCATTCCACCGTCGTGAACAAGTCTCCCGCACACTGGAATATGCCTATGATGATTTTGTCCTTGCACAGGTTGCCAAGAAGTTAGGCAAGACAGACGATTATAAAGCACTCATCAAACGGGCGGAAAACTACCGGAACGTAATCGACCCCGAAACAGGCTATGCCCGTGGACGCCATGCCGATGGAACCTGGATCGAGCCGTTCGATCCGTTTGCCTCCACTTCGTTCATCTGTGAAGGGACTCCTTACCACTACACCTGGTATGCTCCCCAGGACATAGCCGGACTGATCCGGCACATGGGCGGAAAAGAACGTTTCATCAACCGTCTGGACAACTTCTTCGAAGGAAACTATTACTGGCATGGCAACGAGCCGGGACACCACATCGCCTATCTTTTCGCTTATGCCGGTGAACCTTGGAAAACACAAAAATGGGTACATGATATCATCAACCGCGAGTATTTCACGACTCCCGACGGACTATCCGGCAACGACGATGCCGGGCAGATGTCATCCTGGCTGGTCTTCAGCATGGTCGGCTTCTATCCGGTCTGTCCGGGCATGCCCTACTACGTGATCGGCAGCCCGTCATTCGAAGAGAGCGTTATCACACTTGAAAACGGCAAGAAGTTCACGATCGAAGCCCCAGGAGCATCGGACAAGAATATCTACATCCAGTCGGCTACCCTTAACGGTCAGCCGTACGACAAGAGCTATATCCTCCATACAGACATTATGAACGGAGGCAAACTCTCGTTCGTCATGGGAGATAGCCCCAATAAAGAATGGGCTTCTTCCGCCGGATCGCTTCCACCTTCAATGGGGTTATAAAGAACGACGCATAAAAAATCATTTACATATTCCTGCTCTGCCTCACCGTCCTACCAGACACAGGGCAGGAATTTTCAATATAGAGAAGAAAGCGGTAAAAACCGGAAAGGTAATCTACGTGGAATAAATATAGCTTTTCTTTTAAATTTTATTATATTTACGCGCTAATCGATAG
>ENA-UOJN01001381-UOJN01001381.1-human-gut-metagenome-genome-assembly--contig:-C125IIP-NODE-1381-length-17599-cov-29.363372_pt1 | contig 17599 bp, 11 predicted proteins | sample MGYA00242350_ERZ723897 | MGnify/ENA metagenome assembly ERZ723897 | reverse complement strand
AATTTCAACTCACACGCTCACGTGGAGCGTGACTGATAATTTTCAAGGGTTGGCAAGAGCTTAAAGATTTCAACTCACACGCTCACGTGGAGCGTGACTTGTAGAGGTTGTACTCTTCGTCCTTTTTCTCGAAATTTCAACTCACACGCTCACGTGGAGCGTGACGTGGTAAATACGCCGATAGCCTCGGGATATTTTTATTTCAACTCACACGCTCACGTGGAGCGTGACATTCAGCAGGAAACATTTTGTCTATAGTTGTATATTTCAACTCACACGCTCACGTGGAGCGTGACAGTTCATGCCACAGCAGATAAATCGTCTGCTCACCATTTCAACTCACACGCTCACGTGGAGCGTGACGTTGGACGAAAACGTAGGCTTTTTTGTGTGGTTTATTTCAACTCACACGCTCACGTGGAGCGTGACCATGCTAAAGTGGGAAAGTGACCTGATTGCTATCATTTCAACTCACACGCTCACGTGGAGCGTGACAAGAGGTAGATTTATATGTTTAATTTCAAACTCAATTTCAACTCACACGCTCACGTGGAGCGTGACACATTTTTCCCTTCAAAAACTTGTGTTCAAGAAATTTCAACTCACACGCTCACGTGGAGCGTGACGACGATCCAAACCCAGTTGAGCAAGGCTCAATAGATTTCAACTCACACGCTCACGTGGAGCGTGACCGGTTAAGACTATTCAGCATAATCTTAATGACAATTTCAACTCACACGCTCACGTGGAGCGTGACATGACAGGCTTTGAGCCAACGGCTGACGATTACATTTCAACTCACACGCTCACGTGGAGCGTGACTAAATTGTTTGAAATGCATTCACACATTTTTAGATTTCAACTCACACGCTCACGTGGAGCGTGACTGGAGTATTTGCAATTTTTGTAAAATTCTTCACAAATTTCAACTCACACGCTCACGTGGAGCGTGACTCGTCTTTTGGTTTCATGCCGCCCCTTACAAACCATTTCAACTCACACGCTCACGTGGAGCGTGACTCACCCATTGAAACTCGAAGCATTTCTTCTTCTATTTCAACTCACACGCTCACGTGGAGCGTGACAAGTCTTTGACCTGCTCAGCCGTGTACAACCCTATTTCAACTCACACGCTCACGTGGAGCGTGACATCATTGGAGAATTGTTACGGCACAGGAATTAAAATTTCAACTCACACGCTCACGTGGAGCGTGACTTTCTTGGTCTGTTATTGATTTAATTTCGGACATATTTCAACTCACACGCTCACGTGGAGCGTGACCCTTTGTTCTATCAATAATGACCTGCCAATCAACATTTCAACTCACACGCTCACGTGGAGCGTGACGGTCTTATCACCCTTTTTATAGCCAGACTTTTCATTTCAACTCACACGCTCACGTGGAGCGTGACATATAATTTCTTCTTCTCCGTCCTCATTTAAGAATTTCAACTCACACGCTCACGTGGAGCGTGACAACTAGCGTTAGGAAAATATATTCTAGCCAAGGCATTTCAACTCACACGCTCACGTGGAGCGTGACGATATCATTTTAATTTTTCCCCCTAATTAAATATTTCAACTCACACGCTCACGTGGAGCGTGACGGGTATGTTAGAAAATATTGCCAAAACTACATTATTTCAACTCACACGCTCACGTGGAGCGTGACCATTTCAGCCGATGTGAAAACTGTAAATAATTTCATTTCAACTCACACGCTCACGTGGAGCGTGACCTTCATTTCTACTTACCTGCCTTTTTTCTGTCACACTATTTCAACTCACACGCTCACGTGGAGCGTGACTATAGCTGACAAATTTCTGGATTGTATTCAAATATTTCAACTCACACGCTCACGTGGAGCGTGACGGCTATTTTGCAGACTCCATAAACCTGCAAACGCATTTCAACTCACACGCTCACGTGGAGCGTGACCCGATCACAAATAAGTTTACTGCTAATACTAAAATTTCAACTCACACGCTCACGTGGAGCGTGACGATTACTTGATGATTGATAACCATTGTCAAAAATCATTTCAACTCACACGCTCACGTGGAGCGTGACGCCGTTAGAATGGATTTTAGAGCATACAATATAATTTCAACTCACACGCTCACGTGGAGCGTGACGCTGTTAAATTGTCCGTTAGATAATTTTTCAATTAATTTCAACTCACACGCTCACGTGGAGCGTGACTTCAGATTTTAACTGTTCTGCTTGCGTTTCATCATTTCAACTCACACGCTCACGTGGAGCGTGACAACCACCCTCGTCAACCACGATGTCGTCATACAATTTCAACTCACACGCTCACGTGGAGCGTGACTCCACTTTGCTTCTAAGGTAGTGAGATTTTGCGTATTTCAACTCACACGCTCACGTGGAGCGTGACTTGCTGAGTTCAAAGTTGACGGAAAAACTATCAATTTCAACTCACACGCTCACGTGGAGCGTGACCGTAAAACGTTTAAACAATTAAAAGTCGATATTATTTCAACTCACACGCTCACGTGGAGCGTGACACTATCCGAAATACTTCCGTCTTGCAGACTTGTTATTTCAACTCACACGCTCACGTGGAGCGTGACTTCTATCGTAACTTTGTCACCATTTCTTAAACCATTTCAACTCACACGCTCACGTGGAGCGTGACCAGAAGCCTGAAGTCTAGCATCAAGACCCTCATATTTCAACTCACACGCTCACGTGGAGCGTGACGCTCGTTCCGTTCCAACGATCTAATACGCTCCATATTTCAACTCACACGCTCACGTGGAGCGTGACCTCGCTTCACCGCTTTAACACTTTAACATACTAATTTCAACTCACACGCTCACGTGGAGCGTGACATTGACACGCCAACTACTCCATTTCTGTAAATAAATTTCAACTCACACGCTCACGTGGAGCGTGACTTTGATACTCATTATTACCCTCTCTAAAAATGTGTATTTCAACTCACACGCTCACGTGGAGCGTGACTTTTCATTTCTAGTAACTAAAAATTCACTGGATAAATTTCAACTCACACGCTCACGTGGAGCGTGACTCTCAACGACTTCATGCGGTCATTTTGAGTATATAATTTCAACTCACACGCTCACGTGGAGCGTGACTGCGGAATTAGCTGAAATGCAAAATAAACTTAAAATTTCAACTCACACGCTCACGTGGAGCGTGACCAGCGGAACTACCGCAGGACGGTCAACAGTATTATTTCAACTCACACGCTCACGTGGAGCGTGACACTTTCACACATTGAACACAAAAGGAGGAACATATATTTCAACTCACACGCTCACGTGGAGCGTGACCTCGTGGCTGTACTTCTCCATACATTAAAATCTCATTTCAACTCACACGCTCACGTGGAGCGTGACTTGTATGCTCTAAAATCCATTCTAACGGCTATCATTTCAACTCACACGCTCACGTGGAGCGTGACATATGTATGTGGGAATGGTGCTTGAAAATGTGGCATTTCAACTCACACGCTCACGTGGAGCGTGACTTGCGATACACTATATATTGTATGCTTATATTTTATTTCAACTCACACGCTCACGTGGAGCGTGACGAAATCACAGCATTTCTGAACAAACACAATGGTGATTTCAACTCACACGCTCACGTGGAGCGTGACTTAATCCAGTTTCCGAATTTCTGGGATATAAAAAATTTCAACTCACACGCTCACGTGGAGCGTGACCAAATTGTACGTATCTACAGACTACATTCCATGTATTTCAACTCACACGCTCACGTGGAGCGTGACCGTTACAATCTACAGTGACGAACCGCATCATATATTTCAACTCACACGCTCACGTGGAGCGTGACCATTGCTCTTTGAAAACTGCGTGTATACCTTTTGATTTCAACTCACACGCTCACGTGGAGCGTGACTAGCGTACTCTTGCCTGCACCTGGGGGCGTGCTCATTTCAACTCACACGCTCACGTGGAGCGTGACTCATTTGATGAAATATTGGCGTATATTACAAAATATTTCAACTCACACGCTCACGTGGAGCGTGACAAATCGCTGTCGCCTGCCCACAGTACGAATTTGTATTTCAACTCACACGCTCACGTGGAGCGTGACGGAATGATGCCGCAACAGTCGCACCGACAATACATTTCAACTCACACGCTCACGTGGAGCGTGACGTCACACCATCATATGTGGCGGTCACGTCCGCAATTTCAACTCACACGCTCACGTGGAGCGTGACGTTAAAATGTGTCTCGAGTACATCCTCGTTAAGAATTTCAACTCACACGCTCACGTGGAGCGTGACTCTTCCCACTTCTGCTGATTTTGCTAGACGTGGATTTCAACTCACACGCTCACGTGGAGCGTGACCCGAGAGTAATCAACTATCAGCACCCTGTCTGTGATTTCAACTCACACGCTCACGTGGAGCGTGACCTATTCTCCACGCTTGACCTCCTGCACATCTGCGATTTCAACTCACACGCTCACGTGGAGCGTGACCGGCGGTGTATTTGTATGATGAATGAATTTTATGCATTTCAACTCACACGCTCACGTGGAGCGTGACTAGTTGCGGTTTCTATATCAAATATACCCTCAATATTTCAACTCACACGCTCACGTGGAGCGTGACGGTATGAGTTTAGCGAAAACAGCTGAAGATTTAACATTTCAACTCACACGCTCACGTGGAGCGTGACAGCGGTTTTGCAACTGGTACGAATTACCAAGAAGCATTTCAACTCACACGCTCACGTGGAGCGTGACGCATTTGTACATTTTAACAAGACGTTTCATAAAATTTCAACTCACACGCTCACGTGGAGCGTGACGTAAAAATTATTAAATAAACACAAAAGTAATAAAATTTCAACTCACACGCTCACGTGGAGCGTGACTGCTTGTGAGCGTGGCTATGCTGCTATCTATGAATTTCAACTCACACGCTCACGTGGAGCGTGACTTGTGGTTAATGGTTTATGCGCGCTATATATTATATTTCAACTCACACGCTCACGTGGAGCGTGACAAACATCCTCTTTTTACGACGGCAAAAACAAAAATTTCAACTCACACGCTCACGTGGAGCGTGACATTTCAGCCGATGTAAAAACTGTAAATAATTTCATTTCAACTCACACGCTCACGTGGAGCGTGACTAAAAAATGTATTGACGAGATAAACAAGGCTTTATTTCAACTCACACGCTCACGTGGAGCGTGACTTGGATATTTTTTCCTTATCATTACGGACGGATATTTCAACTCACACGCTCACGTGGAGCGTGACACAATGGGTTCTGCTTGCGTGGCCGAATTTTTCAATTTCAACTCACACGCTCACGTGGAGCGTGACAATACAGAAAAAAAGGATATAGCAGACGCATTACATTTCAACTCACACGCTCACGTGGAGCGTGACCCCATTAAAATCGACGCTTGTACTAATTATTTTACATTTCAACTCACACGCTCACGTGGAGCGTGACTTTTGTATCATTGATAAAACTATCAGATTTGTCAAATTTCAACTCACACGCTCACGTGGAGCGTGACTCTGCCGATTTTGTTATTTACTGTATCTGAATTATTTCAACTCACACGCTCACGTGGAGCGTGACTCAACTGCTTAATTGTCATATCAGGATTTACAGTCATTTCAACTCACACGCTCACGTGGAGCGTGACGATGTGTGGTACAAATTTCGGTAGTGGTGCAAAAATTTCAACTCACACGCTCACGTGGAGCGTGACTTATCCAATGGGCAGTTTAACAGCACTGTATACATTTCAACTCACACGCTCACGTGGAGCGTGACCTTGCCGTACATTCCACTTTTTTTCAATTGACTATTTCAACTCACACGCTCACGTGGAGCGTGACGAGTTGCCCCATAGCCATATCTAAATACATATAAAATTTCAACTCACACGCTCACGTGGAGCGTGACCGTTAGAATACTCAGACAGTAGGGGGCAGACTGGAAATTTCAACTCACACGCTCACGTGGAGCGTGACAGAATTATAATATATATTCACAATTTAGGTTATATTTCAACTCACACGCTCACGTGGAGCGTGACAAAATCGGTCTGTCAATTATGAAATAACAATGTTATTTCAACTCACACGCTCACGTGGAGCGTGACCCGAAGTGGCAGAAAATACCTATATACACATGGATTTCAACTCACACGCTCACGTGGAGCGTGACTTTGTACCTGTCTTAAAAAAATTCTTTTCTGTTATTTCAACTCACACGCTCACGTGGAGCGTGACCTCCCAGCTATCCGTCAAAATATCAGGGGCTGTTATTTCAACTCACACGCTCACGTGGAGCGTGACCTTGTAACTCTCGGATTTGCGTTGCACACCATACATTTCAACTCACACGCTCACGTGGAGCGTGACATGAGCATTTGTCAATTGGTAAATTTTACACGTCATTTCAACTCACACGCTCACGTGGAGCGTGACTATACCACGGGTGCAGGAACGGCAATTGTATTTAATTTCAACTCACACGCTCACGTGGAGCGTGACATGAGACAACAGGACAAAACAAAAAAACAGAAACATTTCAACTCACACGCTCACGTGGAGCGTGACTAGAATAACTGTAAAATAATGTATTTATAGCGTATTTCAACTCACACGCTCACGTGGAGCGTGACAGTTGGCTTACTGTCTGACTTGCCATTTAACGCATTTCAACTCACACGCTCACGTGGAGCGTGACTGTAAGCTGACTAAGATTTTAAGACAGGCTCAAATTTCAACTCACACGCTCACGTGGAGCGTGACTGAGGACATCATCAATATCAATGATCTTGTATCTATTTCAACTCACACGCTCACGTGGAGCGTGACGTTTTAGTGAGTGTTTACCACTTTGACGGTAAATATTTCAACTCACACGCTCACGTGGAGCGTGACGTGTGGCATTTTTTTTTTATGGGGGCGGTATCATGAATTTCAACTCACACGCTCACGTGGAGCGTGACTTAGTGCTAGCGGTAAACTTATTTGTATCAGGTAATTTCAACTCACACGCTCACGTGGAGCGTGACGAGTTGCCCCATAGCCATATCTAAATACATATAAAATTTCAACTCACACGCTCACGTGGAGCGTGACTTGTAACCCTTGGATTGGCATTGCAGACCATACATTTCAACTCACACGCTCACGTGGAGCGTGACACGGGTGATTTGAAATTATTTACATATGGTGAGAGTATTTCAACTCACACGCTCACGTGGAGCGTGACGTATAAATGGTGCAACAATGCCATAGGAGTGAGATTTCAACTCACACGCTCACGTGGAGCGTGACTGCAACGTTGCAACTTTAAAAATTTTGTTTGTTATTTCAACTCACACGCTCACGTGGAGCGTGACTGGAATAGTTTTCAATGGGATTATATTCCAGTGATAATTTCAACTCACACGCTCACGTGGAGCGTGACAACAGAAACAGAGGAAGAACCAGCAGAGGAAGAATTTCAACTCACACGCTCACGTGGAGCGTGACATTGCATTTTATCCATTTTATGGAACAGAAACAATTTCAACTCACACGCTCACGTGGAGCGTGACTGTTGCAACGTTGCAACTTTAAAAATTTTATTTGTTATTTCAACTCACACGCTCACGTGGAGCGTGACGTACATTTATCGGCAGTTATTCGGGGTTTAAGCTATTTCAACTCACACGCTCACGTGGAGCGTGACTTGTATATTTATGGTGGTCTCGACAAATTGGAAATTTCAACTCACACGCTCACGTGGAGCGTGACGTGAGTGGTGCGACAAGATATTTGATGATGAGTATGATTTCAACTCACACGCTCACGTGGAGCGTGACACTTGATGTTGTGTATATCTGGTGCTTGCTCAACGTGATGCGGACTTATTTTTTTATTTAATGGGTATCGGTTTGATTTTGTTCACTGTGCGTTCACAAATAGCATGGCATTTTCATGCGAACTTACTAGGGATTTGTGGATCACTTGGGGTACGCTGGTCAAAATATTAGGACGCCTTCAGGGTCATAGGTCTCTTTGGTGCCGTAGTGTTCTACTCTATGCTTCCAATTGTTGCCTAAGTAATATATCCGCAGACTATCATGCTTTGGGTCTATTATTTTCAGAAGTTTATCTTTCACTTTCAGAAAAGTGCCATAGTCTACGTCTATTTCAAACACGCTGTTCTGCACTCGCTGACCATAATTTTGACACTCTTTCGACACTTTTCTAAGTCTTGTTTTGCCCTTATTATCCGTGGTAGACACGTCATAGCTTACTAAGGTCATCATTTATATCACCTCTATTTCAGCAAATAGTTCGGGTACTCATCTAGCTCGCCACGGATATATTTTGCGAGAAGCGAGCTTTGCACATATGGGAGTAGCCCTTGCTGTATCTTTTCGCCCAGATATGGGTGGACTATGCTTGTGCGCTTACGCTCCTGCCATGCGGTGAGGACTTTTTTCTTGCCCTCTTTGGAGAGGTATACTGCGCCACTGACCTGAGTTTCAAAGTCCTCGGGCTTTATCATTTTCAAGTTTATCATGGTAAGCACAAGTCGCTCCACCACGCAACGAAATTCCTCTACAAGGTCGCAGGACAGGCTGCTTCTGCCTGAACGCAGGGCGTGGTAAAAGCCGAGGCAGCTATCAAGTCCTACGCTTTCAAGGGCTGATGTATATGATGAAATTGCGATAGTATACAGAAACGAGAGCATGGCGTTTACTCTGTCGAGGGGTGGGCGTTTGGTGCGGTTGGCAAGGTAAAAGTCTTCTTTTTGGCGGAGTATCAGTCGGTCAAATATATCAAAATATGCCTTTGCACAGCTTCCCTCTATACCCATGATGATATCTTTATCGGAAGTTTCATAGACGGTCTTTATGCCGTTTTCAAGATATTTTATACAATCTGTAAGCGCTCCGTCACTGTTTATATCCGGGTTATCGTGGAGCGAACGTCTGATAAGATAACGTGTATTTGAAAGCTTTGCGGCGACAGTATTCCTGATAAGGTCGAGCTGAGGGGTAGAAAAAAGCTCAAACTGCTCTTTTCGCAGATAGACGTTGCCCTTTGTTTTGCCCTGAACTCTTGCGAGAAATTTACCTTGAGGAGAAATAAAATTAACGGCTATGCCATATTCTGCACACTTGCCCATAAGCGCAGGTGAACAGCCAGAATAGCTGAAAATATAGATATCCTCGATATTAGTAAAAGGCACACGGAACTTCTCGCTGTCCTCTGCCCTGCACACTATGTTTTCGCCGTCAAGTGTGAGGTAGGCAGTTTCTTCGAGAATATAAAGTGAATTGAGCAGTTTACGCATTGTTTTCGCCTCCGTTCATGGAGAAAATCGTATTTTTCACGCTATATTTCTTCACTTTTGGAAAGCACATATCCGACAGTGAACAGCCTGAACATTTCTGACCTTTTACACGCTTTGGAATAATATCCGCTGCAAGTATCTCACGCATTTTTCCAAGATAGTCGCAAAGCATTTTATCATACTCTGCGCCCTGAGTATCAAAGGGCAATTCTGATCGTCTGCGCACATCTGCATAGTACAGAAAACATCGGCTATTGCAATGAAATACGTTATCCACGCAAAGCTTCTGCGCATAGACTTGTATAGCGTCAGTCTGATTGAACTCCCCTGCTTTGGGTCTGGTGGGTTTATACTCCACAATTTCCACACGGAATGTGCCGTCCAGAGTATCTATATAGTCGCCGCTTTTATCACGGACAAACTCGATACAATCTACAACTCCGAAAATATTGTACTTAGGGTCATCATTATACACTGACACGTCACTTCGGACGATCTTACGCTTATTTTCAAAGTTGCGCTCGCCGCTGTGGACGTTCTCATGGAGGAGGTTTGCTTTGACGACAAAGGCGTTTTCAGCCCAGTCGTCATTAACTTCTAAAAGAGCAAACCTGCGTGGACAATACATATAATGCTGTATGTCACGGATATTGATAGTTACATCTTCGCTCATCAGAGCTTTTCAATAAGGGTAACGCCCTCAGGCATATCCTTATCTATGGAGATATCATAGTCTGAGTAATGTCTTGGTGTTGTCACGCCGTCTTTGAGCTTAACTGACACCTTGTCAAAGAGGATATGTGCAGGGGCATTGCCCAGGGCGGAGTCATGCTTGAACACGATAAGCTTACGCATACAAAGCTTTCCTCTTGCGGCGCTTCTGTCATGCTCGAACATATTGATGATAGATGTCCAAAGAAGCTCAAGGTCGTCCTCACTAAAGCCTGTTATCTTCTGAGCGAGCATTGCGGAAACATAGCCCTCGCCACGATAGAGAGCATATGGGATTATGCTCTTTTTGCCCATTTCGGTCTCACCGCTCTGCTGTCTGTCTTCTGTTGTTCTTGCCTGTCTTGTGATTGTGATATCCTGAGCAAAAACAGGGTCGATACTTCTTGCAAAGTTGAGCTGTACAGGACCTCTTACAATGCCGCACGGGTCATCGCCTGTACTCATTACTGCACCGAAAGTTCTTACGTCAAAGTAGTTCTGACAGATATAGTCACGAGCCTGCTTAACGTCATCAGGATTCTTGCCTTTCTGCTTTGTGGCAAGACCAAGGGTATTATAAGCTTCGGTGAACTTTGTATTGAGGGCTTTGTCTGCCTTGATAAGGATATTGTAGCCTGCTTCGCCCTCTTTGGTAAGCTCCACAAAGTTTCTTATCTTTCTTTTAAGGCACACGTCTGTAACGATGCCGAGGCTTGTTTCAGGGTCTGTTCTAGGCATATTGCCTGCGTCAGGGTCGCCGTTTGGGTTGCCGTTCTCAACGTCAAAAAGCATTACAAATTCATATCTGTTCTTGATTGCGTTTTCCATAATATTTCGTCCTTTCTTTATTCTTCTGATTTTTTGGTGTAAAGTGCTTTATTCTGCTGTGCATAACCTACAATAAATCTACCCTGATCGTCTAGGGAGAGTGTAGACGGGAATTTGCCGTCAAGTCCGTCAAGTATCTCTCCGCAGAGTTTGTTATAGAATATTGGGCTTGAAAGCTTCTTGATATGGTTTTGTGAAAGCTTATACAGCTTTGGAAAAACTGTTGACGGCTTTGAGCATGCAGAAGCAAAGTATGAGTCCTTAATTGTTCTGTTAAGTCCTCCGCCTGAAGCGTCCTGCTGGATCTTTTCAAGCACTGCGAAAAGTCTTCCGCAGAGATAAGCCTGATTTTTGTTTTCAAGGTCTAATGACATTTTGATCTCCTCCTTATTTTGTTTACGGTTTATGCAGCCCTTTATCAAGCCTGCCCTTGTATCATTGAGTTTTATAAAATGGTTGTTCTCCTCGTCGCTGTCGGTCTTGACCCTTGTTATTACTGTAGAAAGCAGTTCTTCAGGGTATCTTGTGCCTTTGAGTATTGCTTCAAAAAGTGCGGCGGTGAGAGGCGACGGAACTTTTTCTTTGGACGATTTTGGTGAGATAAGCTCACGCTTGATACGTTCAATGCTTACTTGATGCTGACCCTCAGTAAACGAGATATCCTGCTGATGTTTGAGTACATTGTCAAATATCCTGCCGAACTTATCGTGGAAGATGAACTTCTGGGATATTCTTGAACTGTTTGGGGTAAAGCCTGCAACGTAAAATTCTACGTTAGGGTCATATGGCATATCGGCTGTCCTGCCCTGTTTAAGCTGGGTCATGACAGTGTTTATGTTTCGGTCGGCTTCGGTCACAACGGTTTTATTTAATTCGTCCTCAAATCCGCTGAACATACCGGCAAACATATTGCATTCTTCTGCATCGTTCTTCTTCATTGCGAAATAAACTATTGTCATATCGTCAAAAGTCTTGTAATGGCTTCTGTCAGCAAGCAGAGAATTAAGCGCAGAGGTATACATTTTCATGGCTTTCTCAGAAACATTGCTGTTGTAGGACTGCTTCTTGCCATAGGATTCAAAGGCAGATTCTTTCATGCCAATGAGGACACAGCCTGAGGACATTCCACCTTTGATACCCTTTATTTTATCATGGATACGGGCTTGCGGGAGCTTCTCACCAAGAATGGAGCAGGTGGATAGTTCGGTATCGTCACTGTCGCTGTCGGCGTTAAGCTGGGCGAGGTAATCCTCATAGGCAGCTTTGAATTTGCTGTCATTGTGAAGTTTAGTTTCAGGAGAGCCGTCAAGTCCAAACTCATAGTAGGAGCTTGAATACTCCTTGCCTAGGGCAAGAAGGTGTGGGTTTTGGGTTTCCTGCTCAGGTTTCCATGTACGGATAAAGTTAAGATAGGCTTTACAAATAGGCGAGTCGATATTCTCAAAGAACTTCTCATTCCATTCGCAAAAGCATTTGTGTGATTTTACTGCTTTGTTGGTAGCGTCTGTAGGGGTCAAAGTTCCTTTATCATAGTTCAGACCGAATATGTAGAGTGGTCTGTGTTCGATCGTATTTTTGTCTATGCCCGGTTTCTGCGTTCTTACGGGAAGCTGTTCCATTACTGGATCATAGACTGTTTTTGTCTTTTTATTTTTCAGAGGGATAATTCGGGGTACTCTCAAATCGTTTATTGCGGCTATCTTGCCCTCGGGGGTAAGAAGAATTTCAAAGTGTATGGCTTGCTTACAATAGCCTGCAGGAGTTTTATTCTCCTGCAAAGCACTGTAATCGCACAAGGCTTTAATCAGCATTTAATCTCCTCCCTGTATTTTGCAACGTCGATAACACCGTCTATCATATGCGGACGGTAGTAAACTGCGTCGGCCTTGTCAGAAAACTTAGGGTCATTCCAATCATTATTGACAGGCTTGCCTCCGTCCTCAAACTTCATGCCGTAAAGCATAAAGCCAAGGTCTTTATCACCCATATTTTGCGGTGCTATCTGCGTAAGGTCAAAGTCGTCAACAAGTTCAATACTCTTTATTGCAAATTCACGGCAGCCAAGGCATGGCTGTCTGAAATGCTGGCCGTTTCTGAGACGTCTGAGCATTATGTTATAATGCTTCTCATCAGATTCGTCTGGGTGGTCTGATTTAAGATAGGTGCGCTCAAACGTGAACTCGATACCGTATTTCACATTTTTCAACACCATTGCCGCACGCTGACTTCGTATCTCCGAGGTGTACATCTCCGCCGAGCCTCCGCCTTTCATTTGCTGTTTCACTGATGATAACAGCAGCTTATCTTTGACCTCGTTTCGTCGGATATTGGTAAACTCGATAGGGTTGAACACCACTATTTTGTTTATCTGATAGCGCACGGCAGGCTTCCAATATACTGATTTGATAAGTCCCTCCAGTGCGCTTGGGGTGGGTACGTTGTAACTCACCCTCTCAACTTTCATTTCAGGTCTTGAGAAGCAAGCGTAATCACCTGTCACAATGATCTTAAAACCATAGCTCATTTTTACATCACTCCTTTAAACTTATATTAGTATTGTATGTATACTTCTTGCTATAATTTAATAATACATCAATCGGAATAAAATGTCAATAGATTTAGTGTATAAAAATAATGTCGAATATTAGGCAGTTTTCACAATACATTGATAAACAGTTTGTGGCATAAATCATTGACTTTTTAAGCTTATATTTGTATAATGTATTTGTCTATGCGTTACGCATATGTGAGTTGTAATATATTTGTATTCTATGTGGTACGGAACACGGCAAGTGGCAGACTGTCTTGGTGGCAGCCTGCCATTTGTTTTAGATGAAATAATCCTGCATTGCGGCTTGGGTGTTCAAGCCTGTTTCATTATTATAATAGCTTTGATTTTCAAGAATGAATATACCTGTACCGTGATCTTTGAGAACACCCTGAGAATAGAGATCCTTGAAAACGTTCATATAGACGGACACTGAATATTTCTGCAATGCTCTTCTTACTGACATATCACCCTTACGCAAGGTTTCAACAAGTTCATGGCAAGTCTGGTCGTTAGGATCGTCGATAACGATAGAGATAGTGTCGGCGGAGATGTATTCAAACTGCATTGCATAGCTTCGGAATGGTATGCTGTATGGTAACATTAAGCCTTGGCGGTCGAATGAGTTGCTTTGTTCGTTATATTTTGCAATAGAGTTTTCAGCTATACGACTTTGGTTGAAGTCGAAAATGCCGTCGTAGTATTCTTTAATACAATCATAGGAAGTTATATCTTGGTACTTTTCCAGCAAACCTTTAGTCTTGTTAATTCTCATGGCAAGGTCGCTTCCCTTGCGGTATGTTTCGTCAATGTCAAAAACGTACACATAGCCCTTGGCATCTTTACCCTCACGATTACATCTGCCCCCTGCCTGCAAAATACTGTCTAATCCTGAAAGCTGGCGGAAAACTGTGTTAAAGTCAAGGTCAACGCCTGCTTCTACAAGTGAAGTTGAAACTACTGTGATATACTCGCCCTTTTTAAGCTTCTTTCTTACTACTTCTATGACACGGCTTCTGTGGGCTGGGGTCATATTGGCGGAAAGGTGATATTTTTCACCTTGAACAAGATTGTAAAGCTCTGCCGCTGTTTTCTTGGTATTCACAACGATCAGAGCATTTTTACACCGAGAGGCATTTTCTGCAATGGTTTCAAGAGTGGTTTTGCCCATGTCTTTATATTCGCATTTCTTGAAATACTTAAAATTGGTTCGGTCGGTAACAAGCTTATTATAGTTCACATCAGGCAGGAACTTATCAAAAAGCTTAGAATAATCGGGCATTGTGGCGGAGAGAAAAAGGGCTTCGCTGTTAAGATACTTTGTTATATAGCCCACAGCTTTAAGGCAGGGACGAAGAAGTTCCGTTGGAATAAGGTGTATTTCATCAAAAACTATCACGCTGTCACGGAGATTGTGGAGCTTTCGCAGTGCTGAACCTTTATAATGGTATATGGATTGAAAAAATTGCACGCTTGTGGTGATTATAAGTGGTGCGTCCCAATTTTCGCAGGTCCTTTTGAGCTTCTCTACGGTTTTCTTTTCTTCCTCTGTGTTGCCGTCATAGGAATAGTTTGAATGATGCTGTAGGACAGGGAGAACGTCGCCGAACATTTTTTCAAACTTATTAGCGGTCTGTTCTATTATACTTGTGTAAGGTATGACGTATATGATTCTCTTCTTTCCGCTCTCTAAGGCTAGTTTCAAACTACATAAGGTTTTTCCGCTACCTGTTGGCATATCAAGAATTGAAATATGACTTTTATTGACCGAATTATCAAAAGCTTGTTGCTGGATACGGCTTCTTGCTTGCCTTAACGGGTTATCTGACGGCATATCACTTAATTCTCTGTTCAGTTTATCAAGTGCCTTTTCAAAATCACCGCTCATGCCACGTTCAACATTTTTATTGCAAAATATTTCGGTATCGAGAAAATCTGCGTCTGTCAGGCAAGAGAACACGTACTTGGTGAAAAAGGCGTAACGCTCGATAAGCTCGGTGGGGTCTTTTGTAGAAAGCAGTTCATTACGCAGCGGCGTTCTTTCTTCCTGAGTCAGTGTGGCAAAGTCTATCTCAGTGGTGTATGCACTGTAGTCATTATCGCCCGTGTATTCATTTTCTCTTTTTAAAGTGCCGCTGAGAGTCGGGCTGTCGGAATTGTCTGCGCGTGTGCCGCCGTCCATAAGTCCTGTGTGGTGTCCTGCGATGCAATACTCCATAAGGGGTGCGAAACAATCGTTTTTATCTGCAAGATTTTTATACTCTATCGCTCCGCAGGCAGCGTGGCTGAATTTTACTTTGTCATCATCAAGCCGTTTCTGAAAGTTAATAGCATACTTACCTATATCGTGATAGAGGCTCGCTTTTTTCGCAAGGGGTTTCAAAAGATCTACTGAAAAGTCCTCCGCCAATTTGCTTACGCCTATAAGGTGGGCTTTTACAGTTTGCCTTTCACCATCCTCACGGGTGTGTGCGTAATATTCCATGGTCATTCCTCCTTTTTTAGATAGACAAATCTATCTATATTTTTATTATAGCATACAATTTAATACTTGTGGGGAAAATTTTTGTACACATAAACAAATATTTGTACAAATTATTATATTTTTATTATAATACATTATAATATATAGGTCAACATAAAGCATTCGACATTTTCAAAATTCGACTTGATTATTATTTAAAAATGTGTTAAAATTAAATTATAAGTAAATTTGTATTTTTTTAAAATGTTATGAGAGGAATTTATATGAAGTACAAACTTTTATACAATAAGATCACAGTAGTGGCTCTTTCGGCGATGTTGTCGCTGAGTGCTGTATCATGCGGTAAGCTTGACACGAGCAAGCTTGACGGAAACGCTTTGACCGTGACCGAAACCGAGAGCAAAGCGGAAGTCAAAAAAACTGAGGACAGCTCCAGCAAAAAAGCGGTCGAGGTGAATGAAGAAGAAAAGGAACAGCCAAGCTACACCTGCTCGCTGGTTTGCGTGGGCGACAATCTGATACACGACAACATTTATAATGAGGCGCTGAAGCTTGGCGGCGGTGACAAATATGATTTCACGCAGGCTTATGAACACGTTACAAAGTACATAGAAGGCACTGATGTGGCTATAATCAATCAGGAAACGCTTGTTACAGACAGCGTTGAGCCACAAAGCTATCCTATGTTCGCAACGCCAACTGCTGTGGGCGACAAGATAGTTGACATGGGCTTCAATGTGGTTTCTATGTCAAACAATCACGTTCTCGACCAGGGTGAAGAGGGGCTTATAAGCTCTCTTGATTACTGGGACACAAAGGGCATTGTGCATTATGGTGCTTATCGTTCGCAGGAGGACGCTGACACTATCAAGACCATGGAAGTCAACGGCATAAAATTTGCTTTCCTGGGATATATGGAACACACCAACGGCAATTATCTCAGCGGTGACGGCGCACAGGTGATATATCTTGATGAAGAGGACAAGATAAAGGCTCAGATAGAAGAGGCTGACAAAATGGCGGACGTTGTTGTGGTTTCATGTCATTACGGCACAGAGATACAGAACGAGCTTAACGAACAGCAGACGGAGATAACACCTAAGCTTGTGGAGTGGGGTGCTGACCTGATAATAGGCACGCAGGCGCACACTATCAGCACTTGCGGATATCTTGACAAGCCTGAGGGCGAACAGGCGTTCGTTTACTACGGTTTGGGCAACTTTATTTCGACTATGTATGACACAAAGTCGCTTGTAGGACTTATCGGCAAGCTCAATGTTGTTAAAGACCCTGACACCAATGAGGTGACATTCGAGAACGTTAAGGCAATACCGATAATATCGCACTTTGAGGGTGATTCATACTACGGCGATTGGTACAACTGCACTGTTTATCCTTATGCGGAATACACTGACGAGCTGTTTGCCAAGAATTATGTTGAGGGCTTCACTCGTGAGAGCGTGAAGCAATGCTTGTCTTACATACCTGATGAATTTCTTAGTATTGAGTAGTCGGGGCAATATGTAGGGGACGGCGCCCTCGACGTCCCGTTTGCAAAATTGATAAAGAATATGATGTTTCTGCGGACGACTTTTATGTCGTCCGCTTTTTTGGGGGTATTGGGGAAAGGATTACATATTTGTTAATAAATTTATAGATTGTAAATATAAATTC
>ENA-UOJN01001370-UOJN01001370.1-human-gut-metagenome-genome-assembly--contig:-C125IIP-NODE-1370-length-17688-cov-9.876538_pt1 | contig 17688 bp, 9 predicted proteins | sample MGYA00242350_ERZ723897 | MGnify/ENA metagenome assembly ERZ723897 | reverse complement strand
CCAGCGTATCGTCTATCCGCAACAAGATGTCTTCTGTTCGCAAAATGATACTGTTCACTTCACATATTAGTATGATTAGATATAAATAAACATTTATAATAATCTAAAGTATTATTAGCATGGGCAGATTATTAGCTGGCGTTTTGCTTAAATTTAAAGTATTATTTAATAAATAATATGAAAGATAATGGTGGATACAAATGGATGAATACTCAAGAATTATAATTGAAGAATACTGCATGAAATATCCTAAAACCAAAAAAGAAGCACTTTTGTCAAAGCTTATGATGTTTGTTGTATACCAACGGATATGCAGATGATGCAGTTGTCACAATTGATTTCCAGAGAGAAAAATGCTGATTTGCAGGAAGCATTGGAAGATTTATATGAATTTATGATTGGATATTAAGAGATAATCTGATACGACGAAAAAACAACAGATGACGACGCAAAGACTACAGAATACGACAAGTATATTTACACTTCTCTATATATATGATACTGTACATATATAAATGTGCATGTTTATTAATTAAGAGGAGGAAGTAACACTGGTGTTGTAAATGTATTATGGAGTTTAGTGAGAAGAAGGATTATTATGATGCAGCCATGCGTCAGATTAAAGGAGATTCATGGAGCCTGAGTGCATATGGATATCTTAAGAGTAATGAAGAATGGATTGGAAGATATGAGGATTTTCTAAAGGGAAGGAAGTCACTTCCGTTATTATATGATCCATTCTTTAAGAAGATATTTAATCCGGTTGAGAGAAGAGACAGACTTTCAGAGCTGGTGAGTTGTCTGCTGGGGCAGAAGGTTACTGTTCTTGAAGTATTTCCTAATGAGGATTCACAGTTCCTTGGTGTGATGATTATTATGGATATGGTTGTGATGATGTCTGATGGAAGTATCGCTAATATTGAGATTCAGAAGATTTCTTATGATTTTCAGGCAGAGAGAATATCGTGTTACTCAGCAGACCTTGTGCTGCGCCAGTATAAGATGATTACTGGAAACCGTGAGATAGGAGGTGCTGGGAGCCTTAGGAGTTCGATGAATGGCTCGTCAAAACCTTCGTATAAGGATATGCGACCAGTTCATACTATTATTCTGTTTGAGAACAGTAGCAGCAGCCTTATCAGCGAGATTGATGAGGCATTATATTTTCATGTCGGCAAAACAAAGTTTAATACTGGAATTAAGATAAATCTTTTGCAGGATTTTGTACTGGTAAGCCTTGACACATTTAAGAAATACCGATATTCTGATATTAGAAAAGGGCGTACCGAGGTGACGGAATACGATTATGACAGAACGCAGTACAGTGAAAAGCAGGTAACCGAGAAGATGAAGCTTGACCGCTTAAAGTATCTGTCGCTATTTGTAGCCGAGACACCGGAGGAGATAGAGCAGTTGATAGAGATATTTCCTGACTTGGAATCAGTACGTCTGGATATTAATGAGTATTTGGAGAGACCAAAGGAGGTGCTCAATATGTTTTCTGAAGCGTTGAGGATATTAGACAGGAATACGGCAGAGCTGATGGTTGACAGGATGAAGGATGAGATTGATGAACTGAAGGTGCAGGCAGAAGAAAATAGGGCACAGTTAGAAGAAAAAGACTCACAGTTAGAAGAAAATAGGGCACGTTTAGAAGAAAAGGATGCAGAAATAGACAGATTAAAGAAGCTGTTAGAGGAACAGAATAAGTAGTTATATATAATTATTATGGATGCAGTTATCATGATGTGTGGTGGCTGCATCTTTTGATCATTTAGTGGGCTTTTTGGCGGAGAAAACAAGTATGTGGGGTGAAAAAGACATACGAAACAGATGAAATTTGGAGATTTGGTAGGTTTTAAGAAGTCTGACATTGAGAAAGCTTGAAAATGAAATGAAAAATATTCTGTTTGAGAACAGTAGCAGTCTTATAAGTAAAATTGATAAGTAATTATGACATCGCATAAAAAAGCAGTTACCACATTAATTGTGATAACTGCTTTTTCTCGTTAAGAATATGAATTAAAGATCAAATCCAAAGTATCTTACAGCGTTGTTGTATGAGATACCTTCAACAATCTTCTTTAATGCCTTCTCATCTGCTGGGTATTCACCATTCTCTACCCATCCACCGATAAGTTCGCACATGATTCTTCTGAAGTACTCATGTCTTGTGTATGAGAGGAAGCTTCTTGAATCTGTAAGCATTCCGATGAAGTTACCAAGAAGACTTAAGTTAGCAAGGCTTGTCATCTGGTTAGTCATACCAACCTTATGATCGTTGAACCACCAAGCTGAACCCTGCTGAATCTTGCCAACAGCCTTAGAATCCTGGAAGCATCCGATAACTGTTCCGATAGCAGCGTTAACTGAAGGGTTAAGTGAGTAAATGATTGTCTTAGGAAGCTCATCTGTAGCATTAAGTGCGTTAAGGAACTGAGCCATCTCAGCAGAGCAGTCATATGTGTTGATACAGTCAAATCCAGTATCTGGACCTAACTGGTCATAACGGAATCTGTTATTATCACGGATTGTACCATAATGTAACTGCATTACCCAGTTACGCTTGTTGTATTCTTTACCTACAGATACCATGAATGCTGTCTTGAACTTGTTCATCTCTTCTGTAGTGATAGCAGAACCAGAAAATCTCTTAGCAAAGATTGCTTCGATTTCTTCTTCTGTGTATGGCTTGTACATTACATACTCAAGAGCGTGATCTGATACTGAGCATCCCATAGAAGCAAAGAAATCCATACGGTTTCTAAGAGCATCCATTAATGAAGCAAATGAATTAACTTTAATTCCGCTTACATTAGATAATGTCTCAAGGTAATCAAGATATTCAGGCTTTTCGATGTTCATAGCCTTGTCAGGTCTCCATGCAGGAAGTACCTGTACGTCAAATGTCTTATCATCCTTAAGAACCTGATGCCACTCAAGTGAGTCAACAGGATCATCTGTTGTACAGATTAATGTAACATTTGACTGCTTGATAAGGTTACGAACTGACATAGAATCTTCCTGTAGCTTTGCATTACAGAGATTCCATACTTCCTCAGCTGTATCGCCGTTGAGAATACCGTTGTATCCGAAGTATCTCTGAAGTTCAAGGTGGCTCCAGTGATAAAGTGGGTTACCGATAGCCATCTCAAGAGTCTCAGCCCATTTCTGGAACTTCTCGCGGTCAGAAGCATCACCTGTGATGTACTTCTCATCAACACCGTTAGTTCTCATCTGACGCCACTTGTAATGATCGCCACCAAGCCATACCTGTGTGATGTTCTCAAACTTTCTGTCTTCAGCGATTTCCTTAGGATTGATATGGCAGTGATAGTCAAGTATTGGCATCTTAGCTGCATAATCGTGGAATAAATGCTGAGCTGTTGGAGTTGAAAGTAAAAAGTCTTTGTCCATGAACTGTTTCATGATTCATAATCCTCCTGTGAATTAAAATATTGTTGTGTTGCGTTTTATTATATCAGCGGCGATGATACTGTGATTGTCAGCATCTTCACCGGATAAAACCTTCATTAGCACGCTTACCGCGCATGAGGATAGTTCCTCAACCTTACTGTCAATAGAGGTAAGTTCAGGTTCTGTACATAATGAAAGAACAGAGTTATTGTATCCAATAACCTCTAAATCCTCAGGAATTCTGATTCCGTGAGTATGTGCAAACTTGACAGCACCGGCAGCGATAGAGTCATCAGATGTCATAACGGCATCAAACTTCATTCCTTTATCATATAGATATGTAAGATAATCCCTGGCATGAGATATGTTCTTGCCACACAGATGATGGAATTCATCCGGGAGAGTAATACCAGCTTCATTAATTGCTTTAAGATAGCCGTGGTACTTATTCATGCCACTGTATGAAGTACTCGTATATAAGTAAACTATATTACGATGTGAATTATTTATCAAGAGTTTTGTCGCATTGTATACAGCTTCTTCATCATTGCACATTACTGAATAAATGTTGGCAGCGTCCAGATAGCCGTTGACCAGAACTATAGGAACATCTTTAGCTGCATTAATAATGTAGTCGTTGTTATGTTCACTGGTATTTTCTACAAACTGTGAACCGGCAAGAATAATTCCGTCAACTCTTTTACTCAAAAGAAGCTCGAGATAATTCTTCTTATTATTATAATCTTTACCAGTGCAGCAAAGAATAGAGTCGTAGTTGTATTTGCGAAGCTCCTGTTCAAGATAGTAAACAGCGTTGGCAAGGTATATATCAGATGAATCTATGCACATAATGCCAATTGTCTTCATAGTATTAAGACCTAATCCTCTTGCAAATACATTAGGAGTGTAGTCTAATTCTTTCATTGCATTAATAACTTTGTCTCTTGTCTTTTCAGAAACCCTGGTGTTGCCGTTAAGAACCCTTGAAACTGTTGCTATGGATACACCAGCTTTTTTAGAAACATCATATATATTAATATTCATGTGCGACCTCATCTCTTGACGAATTTAAATGTATCGCCTAACAAAAATTGATAAAAAATGAATAAATGTAAGCGCTTACATATTGATAAATGAATTATACAATGGTATTATTATAAAAACAAGTGTTATGTAAGAATTTTTTAAAAAGCAGAAAAATGTATTGACTTAGAGCATTTTTAAGTATATTTTATTTATGAAAGCGCTTACATGCACTTATTTACATACCATTTACTGGTTAATAATTAGGGACCGTTATCGTAAAACGGATTATTCCCAATGAAAAAAGGAGATTTAAGATGCAGAGATTAAACAAGAGTATTACACATGCAGTTGACAGACCTGTTAAGGTTATGCAGTTCGGTGAGGGTAACTTCCTTAGAGCATTCGTTGATTATATCTTCGATGTAACTAATGAGAAGACAGATTTCAACGGTGGTGTTGTTATCGTTAAGCCTATCGAGTTCGGTACACTTGAGAGATTCCATGATCAGGAATGCCAGTACACACTTCAGTTAAGAGGTTTTGTTGATGGAAAGCCTAAGGAAATCACACGTCAGATTACATCAGTAGTAGATGCAGTTGCAGCTATTGAGGATTATGACAAGTACATTGAGTATGGTACAAGCGAGACTCTTAGATTCATCGTTTCTAATACAACAGAGGCTGGTATCGTATTTGACGAGACAGATAACGATCCTAATGCACGTCCTCCTAAGACATACCCAGGAAAGCTTACACAGCTCCTTTACAAGAGATATCAGAAGTTCAACGGAGCAGCAGATAAGGGACTTATCTTACTTCCATGTGAGCTTATCGCTGATAATGGTATTGAATTAAAGAAGTGCATCATGAAGTTTATCGAGCTTTGGGGACTTGAAGATGGATTCAAGGATTGGGTTAACAATTACTGCTCATTCTGCCCAACACTCGTAGATAGAATTGTTCCAGGATATCCAAGAGAAGACGCAGCTAAGCTTTGCGAGGAATGGGGATATGAGGATCAGCTTATCGACAGAGCTGAAGTATTCGGTCTCTGGGTTGTAGAGAGTGATTCTAATCTTCCACTTGAGCAGCTTGAGAAGGAACTTCCATTCAAGGAAGCTGGACTTAATGTAGTATTTACTAAGGATCATCATCCATACAAGGAAAGAAAGGTAAGAATCCTTAACGGATCTCATACATCATTTGTATTAGCTTCATTCCTTGCTGGTAATGACAATGTAGAGAATTCTATGAAGGATCCTGTAATCAGAAAGTACATGGAAGAGACACTTTACAATGAAGTTATTCCTACACTTTCACTTTCTAAGGAAGATTGTGAAGAGTTTGCTAAGGCTGTTATTGACAGATTCCTTAACCCATTCGTAGATCATAGATTATTAAGCATTTCACTTAACTCAGTATCTAAGTGGGAAGCTAGATGTTTACCTTCATTCTTAGGATATGTTAACAAGTTTAACAAGCTTCCTAAGTACCTTACATTCTCTATCGCTGCACTTATGAGCTTCTATACATCACAGACAGAAGCTGAGTTTAACGGCGGTATTGTATTAAAGGGTAACAGAAACGGTGAAGAGTACAACATCACAGATGACAAGGCTGTTCTTGATTTCTTCAGAGATAATTCAGGAAAGTCTGCTAAGGAATTCACACATGCTTACTTAAGCAATACTAAGTTCTTTGGTGGCGAGGATCTTTCTAAGGTTCTTAACCTTGAAGAAGTTATTACTGAGTACATCACAGATATCAGAGAAAGAGGTATGAGAGCAGTAGTTAATGATTTAGCTGACTAATTAATAGCTCTTTGAATGATTATAGAGCGGATGTTTTTATATTCATCCGCTCTTATTTAATATAATAATCAAATTGAATTGGAGGATATATGCAGGATTTTATCAAGATTAATAAAGATGATAATGTTGCTGTAGCATTAAAGCCTATTGCTAAAGGCACAACTCTTAATGTTGCAGGAATTGATGTGACAACTGTAGAAGATATTCCACAGGGACACAAGTTTGTAATTAAGGCTATCAAGAATGGTGATCCGGTTATCAAATATGGTTTCAGAATCGGATTTGCACAGGCTGATATTCCAGTTGGAGCATGGGTTCATACTCATAACTTAAAGACTGGTCTCGGTGAATTACTTGAATATACATATGAACCAGAGGGACATAAGGATGTTGAGCCTACAGAGCCAGCTTATTTCGATGGATATATGAGAGAGAACGGAAAGGTTGGTGTCCGTAACGAAGTATGGATTGTTCCTACAGTTGGATGTGTTAACTCAATTGCAAGAGCAATTGAAACAACAGCAAGAGCTAACAAGCCAGAAGGAGTAGATGAAGTAGTTGCATTTACTCATCCATATGGATGTTCACAGACAACAGAGGATCAGGAGAATACAAGAAAGATTCTTGCTGATTTAATTAATCATCCTAATGCAGGTGCAGTACTTGTTCTTGGTCTTGGATGTGAGAACAGCCGTATAGAAGTTCTTAAGGACTATATTGGAGAGGTTAATCCAGACAGAGTTAAGTTCCTTCAGGTTCAGGATGTTGAGAATGAGCAGGAAGAAGCTGAGAAGCTTATGAATGAGCTTATGGCTTATGCTGCAACATTTAAGCGTGAAAAGGTTAATGCCAAGGAACTTATCATTGGTATGAAGTGTGGCGGTTCTGATGGATTATCAGGTATTACAGCTAACCCAACAGTTGGTCTTTTCTCAGATATGCTTGTATCTAAGGGTGGTACAACTATCCTCACAGAAGTTCCTGAGATGTTTGGTGCAGAGACAATTCTTATGAACAGATGTGCTAACAAGGAACTCTTCGAGAAGACAGTTCACCTTATTAATGACTTTAAGGAATACTTCATTAAGAATGGCCAGGAGATTTACGAGAATCCTTCTCCAGGAAACAAGGATGGCGGTATTACAACTCTTGAAGACAAGTCTTTAGGATGTACACAGAAGTCAGGAAGCTCATTAGTAAAGGGTGTTCTTGCATATGCAGAGCCAGTTAATACTAAGGGACTTAATCTTCTCAGCGCACCTGGTAATGACCTTGTTGCTGCTACAGCTTGTGCAGCTTCAGGTGCACAGATGGTTCTTTTCACAACTGGACGTGGAACACCATTTGCATCACCGGTTCCTACAGTTAAGATTGCAACTAACTCAAGACTTGCAGGAAATAAGGGTAACTGGATTGACTTTAATGCAGGAAGAATTGTTACAGATGATCTTCCACTTGAAGATGCAGCTAAGGAGCTCTTCCAGCTCGTATTAGATGTTGCTTCTGGTAAGAAGGTTAAGGCCGAGATAGCAGGATTCCATGATCTTGCAATCTTTAAGCAGGGTGTAACATTATAATTAATACAATAATATAAAAGATGGGGACTGTATGTGCAGTCCCCATTTTTATATACAAGCCTGAAAATAGAATGTACCGTCTTTAGTAAAAAATGCATATATGCCGTTATATTTTTCTATTACTGAAATTATGCTGCGGACACCAATGCCATGGTCAGGTTCATCATTAACAGGAATCTGGTTGTGGAATCGGGGCTCCTTAAAGTATGTATTGGCTATGTTGATGCATATTTTGTTATTTTTTTCAAACAACTTAATTGTTATAAGACGCTTATTGTCTTTTGAGACAGCGTTATCACACTGCTTTATACAGGAATTTATTGCATTTTCTAAAGCATTTGCAAGGAGACTGCACAAATCAGTAATTCTGTAACTTGAAAAATTAGTGGCAGTTACTGATATCTGTGTGGAAATGTCTGCGTCATGGGCTTTATTTATATATGAAGATAATATTAGGTTAATTGCTTCGTTGCTGCAGTATCTTGTTATTCTTGTGTTATCCAGATTATTATTAATTTCATTTATATATTCAAGAGCTTGCTGCGTATTGTTACCAGCAAGGCAGCTTTGTATGAAATTCATATGGTGTCTTAAGTCATGTCTGTATATCGCAGCCTGTTTCTGATAATCTGTAAGCTGAGATATTTCTTTTTCAGCCTGAGCTGCAGCTGCGGAAAGTATGATGTTTTCACGCTCTGCTGTATTTTTTTTGTTGGACATACTGAGTGTCACTATTGACAAGAAAAAATATAATACAACAATAAAACTGTCCATGAATTCAATTATTACGGCTTTGCCGGTATATAGAAGGTTAGTATATACGGTTAGAGCATATTCAAGTATATAATATGTAAGAGGGAGAAGGAAAAACATGGAAATAATGTTTTTTGATTCTTCTTTGAGTTTTATTATGTAAGGCGAAATGTATTTAATTACCACAATCAGAAGCGGAATAGTGATTACAATTGTTACAACATCTGAAATTACAGGGATTTCAGGAAATATATATTTTGCCAGGGTTCCAAACCATTTTCTGGGTGTACACATCAGATAAGCGGACATAACGGCAATAAATGATATATATATATTCTGGTGACATATATATCTGATAATAAGAATTAAAGGAATATGTATCAGTACAGGATAACATTTAAAAAGGACATTTTCGCCTAAAAGCACGTAGAATAATGCCTGAAACAGAACAAATAATACAGTAGTAAGTATAAAAAGGCGCTTATTGTCCTCCCATTGTATTCCGGCAAAATAGAAAGATACAATAATTCCGAATATTAAAACAAAACCATAATTAATAAGGTTTAGTACTGAGACTATGTCTGTCATTAAATTCTCCTCCGAATGTATATTATAGATTATTCTTCCATCTGGAAATCCAGATATTGTTTCTTTATGTCCGAAACGCGTCTTTGTGCAACCGGAATAGTTTTGCTGTTAGTTAATTCAATTCTGACTGCATCTATTGTCTTGATGTAATTCATATTAACAATGAAAGAACGGTGTGGCAGTGCAAATTCTTTATGTGTCATAAGTGTATCACATATAGATGAGAATACGTCTGTCGACATTACCTGCTCGTTGTTTGAAAGGTATAATATTACTTTCCGGTTAAGAGCTTCAGCGTACATAATATCTGATAAGTATATTTTATGTATACCTGAATTATTCTTTATAATATATGTATCATTGCGTTCTTTATGAAATGTATCAAGGATATCATCCAGCGTATCATATAAAGCTTCTTTAATTATAGGTTTAAGAAGATAATTAAATGCTTTGACTGTGGAGCGTACTAAAGCAAATTCAGGTGATGATGTCAGGAAGATTACAGGTGAAAATCTGTCAAAGGCACGGATTTCTCTTGCCAGATTAATGCCGTCCATTACTGGCATAATTATATCGAGAAAATATATGTCATATTTCTCAAATTCAGCAGTTGATGCCAGTTCAACACTGCTTGTGAAACATTTTATAAAAAATTTCTGACCTTTATCACAGGCGTATATTTCTAACAGTTCTCTAATTCTGTTTAATTCAGCTTCATTATCGTCACATATAGCAATTTTCATAGTATTTTCCTCATTATAGCTTAGTATGTAAATTATCTCTTGATTAATTATATATTGCATGAGACTAAATTTCTATATATAAATCTAATCGTTCATGTCAAAAAAATTGTAATTCACGCATTTAGCCTCACAAATGTCTTTTAATCAGGTATTATAACTACAATATATAGCAGACGGAAAACTAAATATCAGTATATGTGGTTGTAACATAAAGGAGGCGTTTGGATGAAGAGGTTTTTGAGTATACTTTTATGTTCTGCAATTCTTGCTGCAGCAATACCGGGCATGTATTATGCAGAAGGGAATCAGTCTTCATATGATGAGCTGTCCCAGTTAAAGGAGATTGATTATCAGCTTAATGGTGGTCATTATGTCAGTGGCTATAATGCACCAGACAAATATCCGGCAGAGCAATTACCGGATAAGAATGATATTGTCAATCAGGGGTATGAGTTTGGAGGATGGTATGATAATAAAGAACTGACAGGTAGTCCTGTAACGGAGATTTCAGAAGAGAATTATACAGGAGTTGTAGTTCTTTATGCAAAATGGATTGAACGTTATTATTACATTGACATACCTGAAAGCGTAGATGCTGATAAGACGAATCTTACAGTATCGGGACATGCAGGCGGACTGTATGAGAAAGATAAAGTAAGTGTATCTGTTTATTCTAAGAATGAATGGAATCTTCTGAATGGAGATGTAAAGCTGGGATATGAATTATATAATGAAGAGAATAAACTGTCTCTTACTAATAATTCAGTAATAACAGAGCTTACAGCAACAGGCAGTGATAAGACAAGAAAATATATGACAAGATTACAGGAAATTCCTAAATATGCAGGAATATATACAGATAATCTTACTTTTGATATTTCATTTGAAACAACAAAATATAACATTAAGTATGAAACTAATGGCGGAACACTTTATACTGATGATGATGAACAGGGGCGTGCAGCAGAGCTTGATAATTCGGTATATGAGGCAGGAACAAAGCTTTCAGATCTTCCGGTTCCAGGCAAGGCAGGCTCGACATTTTTGGGATGGTGTTATGATGCGGACTGTACAGATTATGTTGCCAGTACAGACAGACTTTTAAGTGATGTTGTATTATATGCATCATGGGTTGACGGTCAGGAGCTTAAGACAGTCAGTATAGATACATACGCAAGAAGTTATGATGTTGATGCAAATGATTTTACAATTACGGTAACTGATAAGAGCGGAAGGTTAACTAAAGAAGAAGTAAAGAATAAAGTATCAGTTAAGAATGTAAGCGATTCTTCTGAGAATACTTCAATAGATATTACAGCCGGAAGTGTATTAGATGATGGAGCGTATACATTTATAATAAAATGCAATGGCACATGGCAGGAAGGCTGTGGCTACCGTCTTGAACTTTCAGATGACAGGCTGTATTTCACAGGCTATGACCAGACAATAAGAGAATATGATTTTACAGTTTATAAGCCGGATGTAACTAATGTGAATCTTAGGGATGACATTAAGTACATAAAGTCAGGAAGCTTAAGTAATCTCTATGTTAACGGAGAGAAGGCTGACAGAATATCTGTGACGGTAATGACTGTAGGACAGGATGGTACAATAAGTCAGGAAGCTGTTAAAACTACAGGAAGCTTTACATATTCGGACAGTACACTTAATGCAGGAGACAAGATTGCAGTATATGACGGAGATGTTGTGCCACAGTTAGATGGCAGTGTTATATCTGATGATGATGTTTCGTTCTTTGAGATTACATCAGCTAAGGGGAATGAATATTCCTACAGGGGTATGGCAGCAGAGGAGATACTCTTTGTTCCTGATGTTCTTCCTGTTAATGTAGCTGATGATAAGGATAATGATCCTGATAATGACAGCATAACAATTACAAAGAATAAAATGTCATATGACAGTGACAGTCTTGGAGCAGGACTTGGACTTGATGAAGATACAACAGTTGATACAGGCGATTATCTTGCTCTGTATGCAACTGGAAATGATGATATACAGTATGCTGTTATAACAAATGTTTCAACTAATAATGCTGATTATGTAATCACATATAAGAATGTGACATGGGATGAAGTTCAGGCAGCCATGGATGTATATCAGACTGATAATGTGAGTGGCGAAAGTATATTACAGAATCAGGATATCAGTGGCATTGAACAGAGCGTTGAGCAGCAGGCTGTTGACAGTGGATTTGCACAGAGTGTTGTAGATGAGGTTGCACAGGCTGTTGTAAGAACGAATTCTTATCAGGAACTTCAGGAATATCTGTCTGATACTATGGATGCCAATATCAGCATTGTGCCGCAGGATATAACTTATCTTCCAGATAAGGCTCAGGGCAATGTTGCATTATATAGCAGTAAGAAACCAGAAGTAAAGCTTGACCATGTAAGAGCTGACCTTTCAACTGATTTAAAACATTTTGAGAATGTAAGTGGATTAAGGCTTGCTCTTGATATTGGTGTAGAGATTTCATTCTCTAATATGAAGGTAATTGTATCAGCAACATTTGAGCAGGAAGTTAAGATTAATATTAATGTAAGTGGTAAGGCCATATGGAAAGTATGGGGCATATTCCCATATATTGATGACTACCGTGTTGCGGTTTCATTAGATCTGTATGATTACACTGGAATTAATTTTAATGTTAATGTAAGAACTGCTGAAGAAGATGATGATGACGAAAGTTCTTCTAAACTTGATGAAGTGATTAATGGAATAGCAGAAGAGCTTAAGAATATGATGGAAATCGGAACTACTTATATATCTGACAAGTCGGATTTATCTACAAGGCTTGAAGATATGAAGGATTCTGATGATGACAGCGAGATATCTGTTGCGAAGAGTCTTGCTGAAAGATATTCTGATATGCTTGATGATGAGGCTGACTGGGTTGAATTATACAGTAAGTCGTTAACAGAGTCACATGTAAGGGTTATTGGAATTATTGATATTGAGTTTAAGGTTGAATTCGTTGTTTCTGCTAATGTTAATATATCAATGGGTATGACCTACTGGTATAAGAATGCCAAGAGATATGTTTACAGCATTATGGTATTTGACAGAAAGGTTACAAGTGATTCCATTGATTTAAGCGAAGAACAGTATGAGTTCTCGGTATATGCAATAGGAACAATAGGAATACGGGCAGGAATAAGACTGAGCGTGACTGTAGGCCTTATATCAACAAAACTTGCAAGTGTTGGATTTACAGCAGAGGTTGGTGGATATGCCCAGGTATGGGGATATCTGTACTATCAGTTGAAATATGCAGCTTCGCAGGGCAGAACAGCAAGCTCAATGGGAGCTATATACATGGAAATAGGCATGTATATGGAGGTTAATTTCCTGGCACAGGCACTTTCTGGAACGTTTAGTTATAATCCTACACTTTTTGAGAAGCAATGGCCATTGTATAGTGTTGGTGTAGTTGAAAATGTGTGCGATTATGCATATGGTCAGGATTCTGTTAAAGATATCAAGATGAAGAGAGATGTTAAGACTGTAAGACTTCCGGATACATATTTTGAAATGCAGTATCTTGATATGAAAGAAGGTCTTGACGATAATAATGAGTATTTTACTAAGGTTTATGATGACAGCGACAGATATTTTTCTATAACAATGACTAATCCGGCGTTCTCATATGATCCTGAAACTAATATAGTTGAGGTTAATCCTGGTAGTGAACCTCAGCAGGATGGTGAGATGATAATAACATGGAAGAGTCAGAAGGGTTCTTTTAATACTAAGCCGATAACAAGAAAGATATCTCTGCACTGGGATAATTTAAGAGATGGATATTATATAGCATTCCAGACTAACGGCGGTTCAGTTGTAGATGCTATAATATCTAAGTACAATAAAGAAATTACAAAGCTTGGAGATCCTGTTAAACAGGGCTATACATTTGCAGGCTGGTATACAGATGAAGCACTTACAAAGAAATATACTATTCCGTCAGTAATGCCTAATGAGGACAGAATTGTATATGCGAAGTGGGAAGCAGCTGATATGACTTATAATGTTGTTGATTATGTGGAAGGAACAGATGGTGTGTATACAGCAGCTTCTTCAAAGCAGGAGACAGCTAAGACTGATACAGAGATATCACCAAAGCCTGACATAAGAAACGGATTTATGACTCCGGCAGCTTTATCACAGAGAGTAAGTGCTGATGGAAGCACAACAATTAATTATTATTATGCAAGAAATAAATATAATATTAAGTTTGTTTCAGAAGGCAGTGTTGTTTCAGAAGGAAGATACACATATGGAACTCTTATGCCGACACCGGTTGCATATAGGGCAGGATATGTATTTGAAGGCTGGGAACCAGCTGTCACACAGACAGTTCCTGCAAATGATACAACTTATACAGCGGTATGGAAAGAAGCAGATGACGTTGTATACACAACAAAATATTATCTTGAAAATGAATCAGGAGAATATGAACTTGATAAGACCAGAATTAATAAAGGAACAACAGGACAGAATGTAACTGCAGATAAGGAACAGTATGACAACAGGCTTTATCATCTTACAGATGATCTGCCATCTGGTACTGTTGCGGCAGATGGAAGTCTTATATTCCGGGTGCATTATGATAGAAATACATACAGCATATCATTTAATTCTATGGGAGGAACTGTAAGTACTGAAAAGAAAACAGCCAGATGGGGAAGCAATGTTATTGCACCAGTTCCTGTAAGAGCAGGATATGCATTTGCAGGCTGGTATGTTGACAGAGCGTGTACAGAAGCATTTGACGGTACAATGCCGGCATATGATATTACTTTATATGCAAAGTGGGATGCAGATAAGGTTAATTATACTGTTGAACATCTTGTTGAAAAGCTTGATGGTTCATATGAATTGTATGACAGACAGGCATTTACATCTGATACTGACAGTCAGGTAACGCCAGAAGTTAAGCATATGGAAGGATTCAGTTCACCAGAGACAGAAACTGCCATTGTAAAAGGAGATGGTTCGACTGTTATAAGATATTTCTACAAGAGAAATGTACACAGATTTGTTCTCAAGCTGAATAATGGACAGCCGGATGTTGAATACGATTATAAATATGGCACTAAGATTAATATTATTAATCCGGAAAGAACTGGTTATACATTTACAGGATGGAATGAAGATGTTGCAGGTACAATGCCAGACAGAGATGTCACTTATACTGCAAGCTGGAAGATAAACCAGTACACAATCAGTTTTAATACAGATGGTGGTAGTGAAATTGCTTCTATAACACAGAATTATAATACTGAGGTTAGTTTTAATGAGATTCCGGTAAAGAAGGGATATACATTCACAGGCTGGGATAAAGCTGTTCCAGATGTAATGCCTGCTGGCAATATTGTTATAACAGCACAGTGGAAGAAAGATGTATATACTATAAGTTATAATCTTGATGGAGGAAAGGCTGACAATCCTGAAACATATGAGGTTGATACTAGCGTTATAACTCTTAAGAGACCACAGCGTACAGGTTATACATTTATAGGCTGGAGCGGAACTGGTATAGATGGAACGGCTATGGATCCAGTAATTACAACAGGTTCTACAGGTAACAGAAGCTACACGGCAAACTGGAAGGAAAACAGTTATGTTATCCGGTTTATTCCATATGGTGATGGAACAACTGGTTCTATGCAGGATATGCAGCTTATGTATACAGATAAAGCAGCATTAAGTGCTAATCAGTTTAGGAGAACAGGTTATACATTTGCAGGATGGACAAAAAAGGCAGGAGCAGACAAGTTATATGATGATAATGAAATTATCAGTGGACTTGGAACAGCAGATAATGAAATAATTACCTTGTATCCAGCTTGGACTGCTAATGAGTATACAGTACATTTTGATACAAAGGATGGAGATGCAATAAACGACCTTGTATTTACATATGACAAGAAATACGAACTTCCAAAGACTTCAAGATATGGATATACATTCCTTGGCTGGTGTGTAGAAGATGGCGGCACGGTTACATATAAACCGGGAGCTTCTGCTGATAATCTTGCGGGTGAAGGAACGGTTACATTATATGCAAGCTGGAGTCTTAATAAGACATTTACTTACAGCCACCCATATTCATATCGTGTAACTGATGATTCAAAGGAAGAACCAGTCAAGCTGCATTTCTTCATAGATGGAGCATCAGGAACTTCAACAAGTGGTTATACAAGAACTAATTCCATCTATATGGAAGGTATATCTCTGAATGAGATAAAGAAGCATTGCAATACGATGACTGTAACAATCAGTTATTATATTAAAATGGTAGATGACGGATATGCAGAGGTAGACACTACATATAGAAAAGATTCTAACAAGTCATGGAATGGATGGCATGGAGAGAAGCTTGATCTTAAGAAGAAAAATAAACAGACGATCACGCACACATACAGCATAGGATGCAAAGATATAGATGCTATATGCTACAGATTTGATGCAAGTGGTTCATTTTCTGATAAATATGATTTGAGCAATATTAAGGTCAGTGTAAGGTTTGATTAATTAGTAATTCGTACAGACTGGTTTTATGACCAGTCTGTACGGAATGTCAGGAGGGATTGGAATGAAGATTTCAAAAAACAAAATTATGATAATAGCAATAATAGTACTGTGCGTAGCAGTTGCTGTTCTGGCTGCAGTGCTTGTTATCAGAAAAGATAAGAATAAAGATAATGATGATAAATTTACACCAACGATTGATTCTGATTCTGGTGAAATTGGTACAGGAAGTAATTACAGTGGCGGACAGCAGGGAATAAGGATACCAGGATATCCATCTATAACTGTAGATGCAGGAAAAGATAATGTTACAATGAATCTGTTTAACCCTGAAGGAAATCCATGCTACTTTACATTTGAAATTGTTTTATCTGATACGGGCGAGACTATATACAAGTCAGATATGGTTGAACCTGGAAAAGCTATAACTAATGTAAAACTGCAGCATCCGCTTGCAGCAGGAGAACATAATGCTGTTATTAAGATTAGCACAGCATCGCTTACAGATGGAAAGACAATGAATGGTGCTAATGTTGAGACAGTTTTAGTTGCAAAATAAATAAACAGTCATTAATGGATGAAAGAATGGAGGCTATTATGAGGAAATTGACAGCTATGGCATTGAGTATGATGTTTATATTGGGAAGTGTTATTCCTGTAGGAGCTGAAGAGACACAGATAAGACAGACAAAAATATCTGTATCAATTGATCCGGTCTATACAGTGACTATTCCGGCAAATACAACAATTGAAAGAGGAGAACAGTCTGTTAAGCTTGGAAGTGTTTCTCTTGATAATGCAAGATTAGAGCCAGACAAGACTGTAAATGTATCTGTAAGTGCAAGTGGAAAACTTAAGAACAGTAAAGATGAGAGTAAGACAATTGCATATAAGATTATGGATGGTAACAAAGAATTCAGTACAGCTACATATGCAGAGAGTGGAAACAGTACAAATCTGACACTTTCAATAGATAAGTCTGAATGGGATAAAGCATATGCGGGTTCATATTCAGATACACTTGTGTTTACAATCTCTTACAGATAGTGAAGCGGAAGATTTATATATTATTAAATGAAAAAGAGTTGTCCGGTTTCCCAGGCAACTCTTTATTTGGTCTGAATCCAAATATGAATTAAATTAATTATCTCTGAACTCTTGCGCCAGCACCACCAACGATACCTTCAACTTCCTTAAGAGAAGCCATTGTTGTATCACCAG
>ENA-UOJN01001369-UOJN01001369.1-human-gut-metagenome-genome-assembly--contig:-C125IIP-NODE-1369-length-17691-cov-9.214788_pt1 | contig 17691 bp, 9 predicted proteins | sample MGYA00242350_ERZ723897 | MGnify/ENA metagenome assembly ERZ723897 | reverse complement strand
AGAAGTGCTTTCATGGTAGTTAACCGAGGATTTATAATTATACATTAATGATTTAGAAGAGTGAATATTATAAGAAACGAGATCTAAAATAGTATGCCTTAAGTCTTATAATAGTAACAGCTATTTAATAAACAAAAAACGATTCTTATGTTGAAAATTGTAAGACCTGTCAGTTTTGTTCTATTGTCTGCAGCGTTTTGTTCCGGAGGTGTGGTTCATGCTTCTGATCGTGCGGCGATAACTCCGAGGGTAGGTATTTCCCAGCAAGAAGGTAGTTTGAAGGGAACGGTTAGTGACAGTTTTGGCCCTGTGGCCGGAGCGTCAATAGTTGTAAAAGGTACTACGAATGGTACTGTAACCGACATGAATGGTAATTTCGTGTTGGATGTGAAGAATGGGGATGTGATCCAAGTATCCTTTATCGGTTATCTAACTCAAGAATTCAAATATAATGGAGAGCCTTCCATCAATGTGTCCTTGCAGGAAGATACCCAGAAATTAGATGAGGTGATCGTTGTCGGTTATGGTACGCAACAGAAGGCGAACTTGTCGGGAGCGGTAGCCCAATTGGATAGCAAGGAGTTGACAAGCCGTCCTATCTCCAACGTGTCTTCCGGTCTTCAAGGTATGATGCCGGGTGTAACCGTTACCTCGGGTCAAGGCCGTCCGGGACAGGATGGTAGTACGATCCGTATCCGTGGTGTCGGTACTTTGAACTCTGCCAGCCCATATATCTTGATCGATGGTATCGAGAGTGGCTCTATGAATGATATCGATCCGAATGATATTGAGAGTATTTCTGTATTGAAAGACGCTTCTTCCGCCGCTATTTACGGTTCGAAGGCTTCTAATGGTGTTATCTTGATCACGACAAAACGTGGTAAGACGGGTGCTCCTCGTATTTCTTATAACGGATATGTGGGTGCCTCGAAAGCTACTTCCATGATTGATCGTGTCAGCTCAGCCGATTACGCACGTTTGTGGAATCGTTTCGAGCCGGGACGTTATAGTGACGAGGACATCCGGATGTTTGAAGATGGCTCTGATCCTTACGGACATCCTAATACGGACTGGAATGATGAGGCTTATCGGACAGGTTTGTTGCATAAGCACAATGTTAGTATTACAGGAGGTGCGGAGAACGTGAAGTATATGGCTTCGGCCGGATATTTAGGGCAGACGGGTATCCTTCCTAACTCAGATCGTAAACAGTTTAACGGACGTACGAATCTGGATATGCAGTTGACGAAGAAACTGGCTGTTCGGATGAACATGTCTTTCATCAAGAATGACTTCTCGGATCCGAATGCTAGCTATTATGGTGGTTCTTCCGACCAGATTATCCGTCAATTGAATATTATTAGCCCGATGATTCCTGTCAAGGATAAGGATGGCAAATACGGACAAACTAACGATGGTAACCCTATCGCATGGTTGGATTCCGGGCAGACGGTGGATAATTGTAATCAGAATTTTACGGGGGCACTTTCTGTTGATTATGATATTATTGATGGGCTGAAGGCTACTGTGACGGGTGCCTATGTGAACGAGGACCAACGTCATACGGAGCGAGTTCTGAGCATACCGGATGATCCGGCATCTGCGTCTCGTACCACTTCCTTGGTTGAACGCTTCGTGAATTGGAAACGTTATAATTTCGATGCTTTGCTGAATTACAGCAAGAACTTTGGTCAACATGGCTTGAAAGTGATGGTAGGTTATCATGCGGAGAAGTATGAGGTTAGCAAGAATCAGATGCAGAGGAATAATTTCCCGAGTAATAGCCTGAATGATATGGATGCCGGTGGGGCTTCTACACAAACAAATGATGGTTTGAGCCGAGAGCTTGCCATGCTTTCCTATTTTGGGCGTATTAATTATGATTTTGCGGGAAAATATTTATTAGAGGCAAACTTCCGTGCGGATGCTTCCTCTCGTTTTGCTCCGGGACATCGTTGGGGATATTTCCCTTCTTTCTCCGGTGCTTGGCGTATCAGCGAGGAGGAGTTTATGGAAAGTACGCATGATTGGTTGAGCAGTTTGAAGATTCGTGCTTCTTGGGGTATGTTAGGTAATCAAGACGCCTTGAATAAATCGAATCCTTGGGAGAACCAATATTATCCTTGGATGCAGACTTATAATTTGGATGGCAATTATCCTATGGGAGGCAACTTGACGACGGGATATTACCAGAAAGCCTATCGTATCGAGGATTTGTCATGGGAGAAATCTACGACTTGGGGTATTGGCTTGGATGCGATTATTAATCATGTGACTTTCACGTTTGATTACTATGATCGCAAGACTACGGATATCATCATGGAGGTACCGGTCCCGACTGAGTTTGGCTTGGATCCTTATTTCGACAACGTGGGTTCTATGCGTAACCGAGGTGTCGAGGTACAGCTAGGTTATAACAATAAGTGGAATGACTGGTCATTGAATGTGATGGGAAATATGGCCTATAATAAGAACAAGATCGAGGATTTAGGAGGTGTAGACCGTATGACAAATCACGATGATTTGTGGCGTTTTGTTGGAAAGCCAATCGATTCTTACTATGTATATAAGGCTGATGGCTTTTTCCAATCTGACGCGGAGGCACAACAATGGATGGATACCTATAAAGGAAAAGACGGCTACCCGTTCGGACAGGATTTCCAAGCCGGTGATTTACGTTATGTAGATACGAATGGAGATGGAAAGCTGGATGCGGATGACCGTGTATTGTCTAAGACTATCAATCCAGTTGTTACATTTGGTTTGAACTTGAATGTAGGCTATAAAGCATTTGACTTGACTTTGAACTTCACCGGTGCGGCTAATGTAGGCCGTGCGTTTACGAAAGAAGCGTTTGGTGAGTTCTCGGGTAGTGCCGGACATCCTTCTACTGCATGGCTGGATAGCTGGACACCGGAAAATACCAATGCAAGTATGCCGCGTGTAGCGGAGTCTAGAAAATCTCCGAGTGAGGCTTCTAACGTGATGTCTGATTTCTGGGTAATTAATACCAGTTACCTGCGTCTGAAGACATTGCAATTGGGATATACGCTTCCAAAGAGTGTGCTGAACGCTATCGGTTTGTCGAATGTACGTGTTTATTATTCTGCGGAGAATTTGTTTACGATAGATTCTATGCCATTGAACGTAGACCCGGAGACGGTTAGTTCCCGTTTGTCTAGCTACCCATTAGTGATGACAAATTCTTTTGGCGTAAATGTGACATTCTAATTAGTTAAGACCATTTAAATAGAAGATTTTATGAAACGATTATCAATATATATGTTGGCGGCTGGTATGGCTGCGTTATCTACTTCGTGTTCGGATTTTCTGGATACGGTGCCTAAGGATCAGTTGGCTCCTTCTACCACATGGCAGACAGAGGCGGATGCGAAGGGCTTCATAGTAGGCTGTTATAAGGATTTGCTAGATGGAAATACGTTGCTTTATCTGGATTGTGGCTCAGATATAGGCTATAATAATTTCCCTTGGGAAGGATTCCGCCCGTGGGGGGATGGGTCATTGTCTAGTTCTAATCCTGGGCAGATCCTTTATGATTACAAGTCGATTCGTAAGGCGAATACATTCTTGGAGAATGTAGACAAGGTGACGTTTTCTAGTGACGCTGTAAAAGCTAATTATGTGGCTCAAGCTAAAGCGATCCGTGCTTATAAGTATTTCTTGATGAATTGGTGGTATGGTGGTGTGCCTATTATTAGTTCTTATTCAAGTGCGGACGAGGCTAAAGTGGAACGCAATACGGAACAAGAGGTACGCGATTATATAGCTAAGGATTTAGACGAGGCCTTAGCTGGGATTGCGGAGGCTCCGGAGGCTCGTGGCTATATCGCTAAAGGTGCTGTTTTAGCTATCAAGATGCGTGAGGCTTTGTATTATGGTGATTGGCAAAAGGCAAAAGACGCAGCTAAGGCAATCATTGATTTGAAGCAGTATGAGTTGGATCCGGATTATACGAATCTTTTTAAGGTATCGGGAGTGGATTCTAAAGAGATAATCCTAGCGGATCAGAATATTGAGACGTTGGACGGATTGGGAACCATCGGGCAAATGTACAATAATGTAGACCAAGGCTGGTCTTCTATCGTCCCGACCCAGAATTTGGTGGATATGTATGAAATGTCTGATGGATTGACGAAAGAAGAGTCGAAGACTTATGACGCAAAGCATCCGTTCGCGAATCGCGACCCTCGTATGGCCATGACCATTTTATATCCGGGACGTGACTGGAGAGGTGATATCTTGAATACTTTGGACGAGAAACTTCAAGATGGTACTGTCAACAAGAACTTCCCGACTTATACAGATAATGCTTCCAAGAGTGCTTTGACTTGGGCGAAATACTTGGATCCAATGGATCAATATGGAGATGTTTGGAGCTCGGGAGCTTGTCCGATCGTATTCCGTTATGCGGAGGTCCTATTGACGTATGCGGAGGCTGCGAATGAGTTGAGCGGTCCTTCTGATGAGATCTATGGTTATTTGAATCAGATCCGTCAGCGTGTAGGAATGCGGGAAGTGGATAAGGCTAAATATGGGACGAAGGATAAACTTCGTGAATTGATCCGTCGTGAGCGTACGGTAGAGTTGGCCGGCGAAGGCTTGCGCCGTGCGGACATCGTCCGTTGGCAGGAAGATGGAAAGATGCTTGCCGAGAAAGTCATGAATGGTGATTTGTTACGTGTTACAGGAACGATTAATTATGGGGAGTCTGAGCCTACTAAACGTGCGGAAATCACGGGTACGGCTGTTATTGAGACTCGCCAGTTCTCTTCTCGTAACCGTTACTTGCCGATTCCTCAAACAAGCATGGATAAGAATCCGAACTTGAAACAGAATCCGGGTTATTAATTTCCTATAAAGATGTTAGATAAAGAAGGGGGAAGGCCGAGAGGTTTTCCCCTTTTTTAGTTACATTTGGCGGATACTGAGATTGTATGTCTCATGTGTGCTTTAAGTATATAAATTGATTCCGTTATGAAAAAGAAACTGATAGCTTTCGTTTGCTTTCTTCTCGTATCCTTGTCTGGTCTGCCCCAGTTGCCTGTACGGTTGAACGAGCGTCCGGTGGTGTTGAATACGTCTACCGGGGTATTAAAAGGGAAGATGGTAACTCCCAATCAGGAGTCCGGTTATCCTGTGGTATTGATCATCCCCGGCTCCGGCCCTACGGATATGGACGGGAACTCCGCCGCCTTGCCGGGTAAGAATAATTCCTTGAGATATTTGGCGGAAGGGCTGGCAGGGAAGGGTATCGCTTCCCTGCGTTATGATAAGCGGGGTATCGCTTCGAGCGCCTCGGCCGGAAAGGATGAGTATTCCATGCGTTTCGAGGACGGGATCAAGGACGCACGAGGCTGGATCGATTATTTAAGCAAGGACAAACGGATCTCCGGAATCTATGTGTTGGGGCATAGCGAGGGAGCGTTGGTCGGTATGGCGGCTTCGGTGGATAATCCGAAAGTGAAAGGATACATTTCGGTGGCGGGTGCGGGGCGTCCCGCTTATGAGATCATAGAGGAACAGATGGCCGGTCAACCGGAAGTGATCCGGAATATGGTGAGATCCATAAACACGTCCTTGAAGGAAGGGAAGCTCGTACCGGACGTGCCGATCGGTTTGCAAGCCCTGTTCCGCTCGTCGGTACAGCCTTATATGATCTCATGGTATACGTATAATCCGCAGGAAATCATCAAGAAACTAAAAGTCCCGGTGTTGATCTTGCAAGGGGATAAGGATATGCAAGTATCCGTAAAAGACGCCGAACTATTGAAGCGATCTCAACCTTCGGCCGATTACCATTTGATCGGGAATATGAACCATCTGATGAAGACTTGCGATACGATGGATCAGCAAAAACAGATGGCTACCTATACCGATCCGGCCCTTCCGTTGCATAAGGATGTGCTGATATTAATTGAAAAGTTTGTGAGTAAACCTTGAACTGTTGTATCTTTGCGGTCATAAATTAAAGAGACAGTATGATTTCGGTTGAAGGACTAACAGTTGAGTTTGGCGGTTTCACGCTTTTTGATGACATTTCATTTGTGGTAAACAAGAAGGACCGTATCGCCCTGGTGGGCAAGAACGGAGCGGGTAAATCGACGATGTTGAAGATATTCGCCGGTCTGCAATCACCCACATCGGGAACCGTTAGCGTGCCGAAGGAGGTCACGATCGGATACCTGCCCCAGCACATGCAATTGGTGGATACCCGTACGGTTCGGGAGGAGGCGGAGTGCGCTTTCGAGCATATCCATGAGATGGAGGAGGAGATCAACCGCTTGAATACCCAATTGGCGGAGCGTACGGATTACGAGTCGGAAGGTTATCAAAAGGTGATAGACCGTGTCACTTATTTGACCGAGCATTTTCAGATGATGGGCGGCAATAATTATCACGCCGAGCTGGAACGTACGTTGATCGGGTTAGGTTTCTCCCGTGAGGACTTCGATCGCCCGACGTCCGAGTTCAGCGGTGGATGGCGTATGCGTATCGAACTAGCTAAGCTTTTGCTCCGCCAGCCGGATGTCTTGCTACTGGATGAGCCGACGAACCACTTGGACATCGAGTCCATCCAATGGCTGGAGAACTTTATCGCTACCCGTGCCAACGCCGTGATCTTAGTCTCGCACGACCGTGCCTTTATCGATAATACCACGTTTCGTACCCTTGAGATCGAGTTGGGGAACATCTACGATTATAAGGTAAAATATTCGGAGTACGTCGTACTTCGCCGCGAACGCCGCGAGCAGCAGCTACGCGCTTACGAGAACCAACAGAAGAAACTGGCCGATACCGAAGCTTTCATCGAGCGTTTTCGTTATAAAGCCACGAAGTCCGTACAGGTACAATCCCGCATCAAGCAATTGGAGAAGGTGGAACGTATCGAGGTAGACGATGTGGATACAGCCATGCTGCGGCTGAAATTCCCGCCCGCTCCCCGTTCCGGCTCCTATCCGGTGATCTGTGAGGAGGTGGCGAAGCGTTATGGCGATCATCTGATCTTCGACCATGTGACCTTGACGATCAATCGGGGTGATAAAGTCGCTTTTGTCGGAAAGAACGGTGAGGGTAAATCTACCTTGGTGAAATGTATCATGGGAGAGATTACCGATTTCACCGGAAAGCTCCAATTAGGCCATAACGTGAAGATCGGTTACTTCGCCCAGAACCAAGCGCAGCTATTGAACGAGAACCTTACCGTTTTCGATACGATCGATTACGTAGCCCAAGGGGATATCCGTTTGAAGATACGGGATATCCTAGGTGCTTTCATGTTTGGCGGCGAGGCCTCCGATAAGAAGGTGAAAGTCCTGTCGGGTGGCGAGCGTACCCGTTTGGCGATGATCCGCTTGTTATTGGAGCCGGTCAACCTGCTGATTCTCGATGAGCCGACGAACCACTTGGATATGCGTTCGAAAGACGTGCTGAAAGACGCCTTGAGGGAGTTCGACGGCACGGTGATCGTGGTTTCCCACGACCGTGAGTTCTTGGATGGCCTAGTCGATAAGGTCTATGAGTTCGGTAACCAGAAAGTCGTCGAGCATTTAGGCGGCATCTATAATTTCTTGGAGCATAAGAAAATGGATAGCTTGCGTGAATTGGAACGTTCTACTGGGACGAGTACTTCCATGTCCGGTACCGGTGAGGCTCAGGTATCCCATAACAAGCTCTCCTATGAGGCAAGGAAGGAACTGAGTAAAGTGATTAAGAAAGCGGAGAAAGCTGTTGCCGAGGCCGAGGCCCGTATCTCGGAGCTTGAGAATGGCATTGCCGTTATCGAGGCGAAGCTGGCTACGCCGGAAGGTGCCTCCGACGCTTCTCTCTACGGTGAATATTCTGCCCTAAAAAAAGAACTTTCCGATGCGATGGATCTATGGACCGAACGGACAATGGAGTTGGAAGAGTTGAATACGCAGGATTCATGAAAAGGCTGCTAGCCAGTGAAAGGCAGCTTATCTGATCTTTTTGATTCAAATACTCCTGTTTTCGTGACAAGTGCTTGCCGTTGATGATGCGAAATAGCGGAAGAGAGAGTGCGAGAGCTGGCTTTTAAAAGGGAGAATATCCCTTTTCCCATGCGTGATAGGCCGCATTGGGCTACGCCAGTACTGCCATCGGCCGACGCATATGCCGCCGTTGGGCATCGTGACTACTCAAGAATAGGGTTATGACTACTCGTGAATAGGCATTCTTACCCTGCTAGAACCGTATTGTAACCCTATAAATGATACCAATCTCTCCCTTTGATATGAATTAGGATGAATTGATTTCGCTAGAATAAAAGGCTGTTTTGGGGTATGGTGTTGGCCATTAGTTGATTACTGAAATTTTCTTTCGGATTTAGAGGCGAGCTGTACTTAGGGCCCGGAATATTCGATTCTCCGGAGGTTCGGATTACAAAGTGTCATTTTGATTATTCTTTGAAAATAACCTCTAATAGCTTACTCGTTTTAAAAAGAAAGTCCTTAACTTTGCTATCCAAAGAAACGCGAAAGCTTAAAACACATATCATGTTAACACAGATCATTAATGGAAAGATTCTTACCCCGCAAGGCTGGCTGAAAGACGGCTCGGTATTGATAAGCGACGGGAAGATTTTAGAAGTGACAAACTGCGACTTAGCGGTAGTGGGGGCAACCTTGATAGACGCCAAAGGTATGTACATCGTCCCCGGAGGCGTGGAAATTCACGTGCACGGAGGTGGAGGCCGTGATTTTATGGAAGGCACCGAGGAAGCTTTCCGTGCGGCGGTGGCCACACACATGAAACACGGTACTACCAGTATCTTCCCCACCTTATCCTCTTCTACCATCCCGATGATCCGTGCCGCCGCCGAGACCACCGAGAAACTGATGGCCGAGAAAGATAGCCCGGTTCTGGGGCTTCACTTAGAAGGACATTATTTCAATATGAAAATGGCTGGTGGACAAATCCCTGAGAACATCAAGAATCCCGATCCCGAGGAATATATCCCTTTGCTGGAGGAAACGCATTGTATCAAGCGCTGGGATGCCGCTCCGGAACTTCCGGGAGCGATGCAGTTTGGTAAATATATCACCTCGAAAGGCGTGCTCGCCTCGGTAGGGCATACCCAAGCCGAGTTTGAGGATATCCTGACCGCTTATGAGGTAGGTTATACCCACGCCACCCATTTCTATAACGCCATGCCGGGCTTCCATAAACGCCGCGAGTATAAGTATGAGGGAACGGTGGAAAGTATCTATCTGCTCGATGATATGACCGTCGAGGTCGTGGCCGATGGTATCCATGTGCCGCCTACGATCCTTCGTCTGGTCTATAAGATAAAAGGTGTGGAACGCACTTGTCTGATCACGGATGCCTTGGCTTGTGCTGCCAGTGATAGCCAAGTCGCTTTCGATCCCCGTGTCATCATCGAGGATGGCGTGTGTAAGTTGGCCGACCGCTCGGCCTTGGCGGGTAGTGTCGCCACGATGGACCGCCTGATCCGTACGATGGTGCAGAAGGCCGAGATCCCCTTGGAGGATGCCGTGCGTATGGCCTCGGAGACTCCCGCCCGTATCATGGGCGTATCCGATCGCAAGGGAACGTTGCAGCGGGGCAAAGACGCCGATATCGTCTTGTTGGACCGTGACTTGAATGTCCGTGCGGTCTGGGCGATGGGTAAGTTGGTTGAAGGTACGAATAAACTATTCTAAGCAAGAACGATTATGTTGACACAGATTATAAATGGCCATATCCTTACGCCGCAAGGATGGATGAAGGATGGTTCCGTATTGATTAGCGACGGGAAGATATTGGAGGTTACAAATAGCGATTTAGCGGTGATTGGCGCCAAGGTGGTGGATGCGAAAGGAATGTCGATCGTTCCCGGTTTCGTGGCGATGAATATCCATGGCGGTGGGGGCTTCGACTTCTCCGAATGTACGGAAGAGGCTTTCCACGGTGCGGTAGCTGCCCATCAGAAGCATGGGGCCACGACGATATTCCCTACCGTGTTGGCTCCGGAAATCGGGGTGATCGATAAGGCGGTGGCCGTATGCGAGGAGATGATGAGGAAAAAAGACGGCCCTATCTTGGGATTGCATATCGAGGGACCGTATCTGAATCCGAAGATGGCGGCGAGCCTGTTTATCGATAAGGAGAATCCCGCCGACCCGAAAGAATATAAAGAGATATTGGAACGCACGGATTGCATCAAGCGCTGGGATTCCAGCCCGGAGATACCGGGTGCGCTTGAGTTCGCCCAATACTTGAAGTCGAGGGGAATCCTATCCGCTATCTCGCATACGGAAGCGGAGTTTGATGATATTAAGACCGCTTACAATGCCGGTTTCACGCATGCGGCTCATTTCTATAACGCCATGCCTGGTTTCCATAAGCGTCGTGAATATAAGTACGAGGGAACGGTGGAAAGTGTTTTCTTGATGGACGATATGACGGTAGAGGTGATTGCTGACGGGCGTCATTTACCCTCTACGATCCTCCGATTGGTCTATAAGCTGAAAGGAGTGGAACGTACTTGCTTGGTTACGGACGCTCTCTCATGCGCAGCCAACGAGGGTAAGCCGTTATCCGATCCCCGCATTATCATTGAGGATGGCGTATGCAAGTTGGCGGATCATTCTTCATTGGTGGGAAGTATCGCCACGATGGACGTACTGGTACGTACGATGGTGCAGAAGGCTGACATTCCTTTGGCCGATGCAGTCCGTATGGCTTCCGAGACTCCGGCCCGCCTGATGGGGGTAAGCGATCGCACCGGAACCTTGCAAAGAGGGAAGGATGCGGATATCGTGATCTTGGATCGTAAGTTGAACGTGCGTGCGGTATGGAGCATGGGAAACTTAGTTCCAGAGACAAATACATTGGTCTAAACACGTTAATAATAAAGAGAGGGGCTGTCTTGGCTGGCCGGGACGGTCCTTTTTTATTTTTAGGCGATATAGATCAAACATTTCGGCTAATAAATTTGTTCTATCAACGTATGGCGAAATCAGTACTTATTTCATATATTTGTGATTCAAGTAAGATTGTAATACTAAATCAATAATTAAACATGAAAACGAACCTTAGTTCTCAAATTACTCTGACGCGTATACCGTTGCGGTATTATCGCCCGGAAAATGCTTTCGAGCATTCAGTTTTAACCCGTTTGGAAAAGATTCCGACAAACATTTATGAATCGGCCGAGGAAGGTTCTTTCGCTATCGCTAAAGAGATAGCAACACAAATCCGTAAAAAACAAGATATCGGTAAGCCCTTCGTGATCGCTTTACCCGGCGGACGTTCTCCGCTAAGCGTTTACAAGGAGTTGATCCGTATGCATAAAGAGGAGAAATTAAGTTTTCGCAATGTGATTGCTTTCGTGGAATATGAGTTCTATCCATTGGCTAATCCCAGTGCCGGAAATCTGGCTCGCCTAAAAGAGGAGTTATTCGATCAGGTCGATATCGATCCGGCGAATATCTATTGCCCGGACGGAAGCATGCCGAAAGACGCTATCCTGGATTTCTGCCGCCAGTATGAGGAGACGATCCAATCCGTGGGAGGTATCGATTGCATGTTGCTAGGTATCGGTAACTCCAGCAATATCATGTTCAACGTGGGTGGAACGACGATCAGCTCGCGTACCCGTATGGTCTTGTTGGAAGGCGCTTCTCGCAAGGAGGCTGCCCGTACGTTCCCTTCGCAGGAGAATGTCCCGGCAGGTATCATCACGATGGGTATCTCTACGATGATGAACGCCCGCAGCGTGATCTTGATGGCTTGGGGCGAGGATAAGGCTAGCATTGTCGCTAAGACCGTTGAGGGCAAGGTTAGCGATGCCGTTCCTTCCAGCTATTTGCAGAATCATCCGAACGCCAAGGTCGTGATCGATCTTTCCGCCGCTTATGACTTGACTCGTATCAGTCATCCTTGGTTGGTGACTAGCTGCGAGTGGGATAATAAGTTGATCCGCCGTGCGATCGTTTGGTTGTGTCAGTTGACGGACAAACCGATCTTGAAATTGACAAACAAGGATTATAGCGAGCACGGATTGGGTGAGCTATTGGCGTTATATGGTTCCGCTTACAACGTAAATATCAAGATATTCAACGATATCCAGCATACGATTACCGGATGGCCGGGTGGCAAGCCGAACGCCGACGATTCCAATCGTCCGGAGCGTGCTAACCCGTATCCGAAGAAAGTGATCGTATTCAGTCCGCACCCGGATGATGACGTGATCTCCATGGGCGGAACCTTGCGTCGTTTGTGCGACCAGCATCATGATGTGCATGTGGCTTACGAGACTTCCGGTAATATTGCCGTAGGCGACGAGGAGGTAATCCGTTATTGCGAGTATTTGCGTGATGTATGTGAGAAATACTCTCCCGACTCGGCCGTGAAGGATAAGGCGAACGAGATCATCAACTACCTGCGTTACGAGAAGGTGGAGAACGGCGAGCCGGAGCGGAAGGATGTCCTCTTTATGAAAGGAACGATCCGTCGGGAGGAGGCCCGTCACGGTTGCCGCTACTCGGGCGTGAAGGACGATCATGTTCATTTCTTGGATCTTCCGTTCTACGAGACCGGATTAGTGAAAAAGAATGATTTGAGTGAGGTCGACAAGGATATCGTAAAGGCCCTGTTGCTCGAGATCAAGCCGGATCAAATGTTTGTCGCCGGTGACTTGGCTGACCCGCACGGAACCCACAAGGTTTGTCTGGATGCCGTACTGGCCGCTATCGACGAGGTGAAAGACGAGGAATGGATGAAGAACTGCCGTGTATGGATGTATCGCGGCGCATGGGCAGAATGGGAAATGGACCATATTGAGATGGCCGTACCTATCAGTCCGGAGGAGTTGCGCTTCAAACGTAACGCTATTTTGAAGCATCAATCGCAGGCCGAGAGCGCTCCGTATCTGGGTGACGACGAGCGTTTGTTCTGGCAGCGTGCCGAAGATCGCAACCGTGCTACCGCGGAGTTGTATCGCCAATTAGGTTTGGCTTCTTATGAGGCGATCGAGGCGTTTGTACAATATATCCCGTTGAGATAATATCTAGCGATAGAATAATCTGAAAGCCCTATCTGATTAAGTTCGGATAGGGCTTTTTGTTTTTGTGTTATTTTTTTCGTGTGGGCGTAAGTAGATCTGTTTCTATGATCGTATATAGACAAAGGAGAAGCCTTGAACTGTCTAATATAATACAAGAAATGTCCACATTGAGCATGAAAGACTATATTATTAAGAACCATGAGTTGAATAAATTTAAATTATTATATCTGGAGAATGCCCCCAGACTGATCTTTTATGCCTCGAAATATGTGGATAGCGATACGGCGGAAGATTTAGTGCATGATATATTCATCAAGATCTGGCAAAAGAAAGAGATTTATTCCGTGGAAGAAGGCTTGAAGACATACCTATTCCGTTCCGTTCAAAATGCTTGCCTCGATTACCTAAAGCATAAATCAATAGAAATGACTTATGCGGATGAGGTTGCTCGTAGACTAAAGATAGAGGAGATAGATTATTATAATCAGTCGGATGCGGCGGAGCTGGAGAAAGAGCGTCTGGACTCCGTTTACCGGGAAATAGCCAAGTTACCGGACAGATGCCGAGAGGTTTTTACGTTGGCTTATGTGGACGGGAAGAAATCAGTGGAGATCGCAGGAATGCTAAATATCTCTCAACGTACGGTAGAGGCGCAACTCTATAAAGGATTGAAGATCATACGGAATGTGTTGGCGCTTCTGGCACTGGTTTTATTTTTTAGATGAAAATACGGTAGAATACGTAAGTAAAAAGAGGAAACCGGTCGTATATATTATAAATGAAACAGAAAATGGAATCTAATAATTCGATAGAAGAACTGATCATACGCTATTTGCAGAACGAGATTCAAGAGGATGAACTTCGAGTGTTGGATGCTTGGATTCATGAGAGTGACGCTAATAAAGCCCACTTCTTTGAGCTTAAGGGGCTTTTTGACACTCGGAAAGAAGTGGCGTTCTTGAACCATTATTCCGTGGAGCGTAGTTGGGAGCGAATGGCTGGAAAGCTGGATGCGATCTCTGGCGTATCTGTGAAATCCAAGGTCCTTGGCAAACAGTTCTGGCTTTCATTCTTGAGATATGCGGCGATTATCGTAATCGCTATGGGAATAGGTGTGGGTATGAATCAATGGATAAGCAATCGTTTATATGCCGGCGATATGGAATATAACGAGATCGTAGTGGAAAAAGGCGGACGTGCGAACACGCTATTGCTATCCGACGGCAGTAAGATCATACTCAATGCCTCCACCCGTTTTAAATACCCCACCTCTTTTAATGGAGATGAGCGTGTGGTTCATCTGGAGGGTGAGGCCTATTTCGAGGTTGCGAAGAATCATTCGAAACCTTTCATCGTAAAACTAAAGAACCAACAAATCACGGTACTCGGAACCTCATTCAATATACAGGCTTTCAACGATGATCGCTTTAGCGTCACCACCTTATTAAGTGGTAGTATCCTGTTGGAATCTTTTGACGCTCAAGGACGGAAAATGAGTAGCATGAAGCTAAAGCCGAATCAACAAGCCCGGTCGGATAACCGGACCGGCTCTATTTTCTTGTCAGAGACAGATGCCTCGATCTCGAACGCTTGGGTAGGAGGGAAATATCGTTTCAAGGATGAGACCTTAGTCTCTATCGTAAAACGTCTGGAGAATTACTATGGGGTAAATATCCGCTTGGCGCATGACAGTCTGCGGAACATCCGCTACACAGGAACCTTCTCCTTGGATCAAGGTATACAAGAGGTGCTAGATATTATTAACTCGGAGAAACAATTCACTTTCACGAAAGACGGAAAAGATATCCTGATATCGGCGAGGAGCAAATAACAAAATAATAGATGTATAACCTTAAACATTCGAATTGCCTATGACAAATACCTGATCACAAAAAAGAATCGGGACTGACACCACTCACCCCCGATTCTTAGACGTTCATTATTCGTTTAATCACCTTTATCGCTGTCCTCTAAAAAGTAGCGAGCAAGGTAAGTCATTAATAAAAAATAATTACAAACTTATGGAAAAAGTCTGGAATAGCGATGAGCTATTGCCTAAAAAAATTAAATCAATCATGAAGATCACATTGCTTTTTTTAATACTGGGTATATTGCATGTCTCGGCGGATACCTATGCGCAAAAAGCTCAAGTTACGGTAGAAGTAAAGAACGGGACGTTCTATGATGTCGTCTCGGAGATTGAGAAACAGACCGAGTTCATGTTTTTCTATAAGAGCGAGGATATCGATAATAGTAAGCAGGTGGATATACAGGTGAAGAATCGCCAAGTCACCGACGTGTTGAATGAGTTGTTGAAAAACACGAACTTGACCTACCGCATATCAGGTAAGCACATCACGATCTTGAAGAAAGACGCCGTACAGCAACAAAAGAAAAAGATCTCCGGTATCGTTACGGATCCGGATGGCATACCGGTTATCGGGGCCAATGTCGTGATAAAGGGTACGACGGTCGGTACGGTTACGGATCTGGATGGAAAGTTTAGCTTGGATGCGGCTAATAACGATATCCTGTCATTTTCCTATATCGGCTATGCGGAGCAAGAGATCGAGGTCGGGAATCGTACACTGTTTAACGTGAAGTTGGCCGAGGATTATAAGGCGCTTGAAGAGGTCGTTGTCGTTGGATATGGTACGATGTTGAAACGAAACTTGTCAACATCAGTGGGTTCCGTAGACTCGGAGAAGTTATTGGAGCGTCCGAATGCCACGAACGTATTCCAAGGATTGGCCGGAAAGGTGGCTGGTGTTAATATCGCCTTGAATTCTGGTGCGCCGGGTGGTAGTCCTGCGATAAAAATCCGTGGTATCGGTTCTTTGAATTCTTCTAATACACCGCTATATGTGGTCGATGGTGTGGTTGGCGTGGATCCGGACCAGATTGATCCGAATATTGTCCAGTCTATCGATATCTTGAAAGACGCTACTTCCTCTTCTATTTATGGTGCGAGAGGTGCGAATGGCGTTGTGGTGATAACAACAAAGGAAGGTAAGAAAAATACGACGAATATCTCGTATAATACAGTTCTGTCAGCAGGAACGTTAGCTCGTAAAGTCGATGTCTTAAATGCGGAAGAGGCTTTGGATGTATTCAAGCGTGCTTATGAGGCTCAATCGGGACGTATCGCTCCCCATCTGGATCCGAGCAATATGTTTACGCATAAGAATGACCTGTTCAATCCGGACGGGACTCCGAAATATGATACGGATTGGCAGGATGCCGTGACTCGTACGGCTTTTTCTCATCAGCATTCACTTAGTTTCTCTGGAGGAAGCGATAAGCTGACCGCTGTGGCGAATGTAAGTTACAAAGATAATCAAGGTATAATGTTGGAGACCTATAAACGTCAGTTAAACGCATTTATCAATGTCGGATGGGATTTGAAAGAATGGTTCCATTTACAGGCCATGTTGAATGTTGGATCTAGTAATGCCCGAAACTCGGAGAATGCGATCTCTCGGTATACATTGGAAGCATTACCGTTCCTTCCGGTTCAATATGAGGATGGTACCTATTCCCGTAAAGGAGATTATCCAGGTGCGGAAGATACGGAGAATCCCGTGAGGATTTTAAAGGAACGTAAGAATATCGATAAGAATCAGTACACGTTGGCTAACGTGATTGGTACGTTTAAGATTACCTCTTGGTTAAAGTTAACGACTAGCTTCAGCCGCCAGGATGGTTCTTATATCAATTCATCTTATAACCCGAGTACCTTATTCGGCTATGGAGATACTCAAAAGGGTAAAGCGGAGAAAGCACATCGAAATACGATGTCGTGGACGAATGAGGACTACTTGACTTTTGATAAAAGCTGGAATAAGCATAACTTGAATGTCGTAGCGGGAGCCAGTTGGTATTACTCAAAAACAGAGAAAAGCGAGCTAGGGGCCGAGAATTTCTTCGATGATTATTTTGAGTACAATAATATGGGAGTCGGCACCGTACGTTCTAAGGTTGGCTCAGACTATACGGATAATAAAATGAATTCTTACTATGCCCGTATCAACTATAATTTTGACAATCGTTACTTATTGGGCGCTTCTTTCCGTGAGGATGGTTCTTCTCGTTTTGGCTTGAATAACCAATATGGTTTCTTTCCTTCATTCTCGGCCGCTTGGCGTGTATCCAATGAGAATTTCTTCGAGAACGCAAAAAAGGTGATTGATGATATGAAAGTCCGTTTGAGCTACGGTACGGTGGGTAACGCGGAAATCGGTGATTATGCGTCTATGGCACGTTATGAGAATAAACGCCTTCCTTTTGGCAAGGATATGACGACGATCGTTACGTTGAAAAGTATGGCAAATCCGGATTTACGCTGGGAGAAATCCAGACAACTTGATGCGGGTATCGATTTGAGTTTCTTTAATGGGCGTATCGAGTTTATGGCGGATTATTATCATAAGATTACGACTGATTTATTGTATGAGCTACAATTGCCTTCTAACTCGGGATATGAGAAAACTATGACAAATCTGGGTAAGATCCGTAATCAAGGTCTTGAGATGAGCTTGAATACACGCAATATCCAAAGCCGTGATTTCTTATGGACTACCTCTTGGAATTATACGATGAACCGATCGATGGTACTGGATATAAATGATAATATCATTGGTAAA
>ENA-UOJN01001359-UOJN01001359.1-human-gut-metagenome-genome-assembly--contig:-C125IIP-NODE-1359-length-17800-cov-11.468301_pt1 | contig 17800 bp, 15 predicted proteins | sample MGYA00242350_ERZ723897 | MGnify/ENA metagenome assembly ERZ723897 | reverse complement strand
CTTCATAAGAGGAATTATTGTGATCAATATAATGAACGAAAACATTTTGAACAGCAAATACCAATGGATCATCAGGGAACAACATTAAGCGTAAAGAAGCTTAATATGAAAATAGTAGGAGAACTGAAAATAAGATTGCCTGATATAGAAACACAACATAAGATTGGGGAAATATATAGACAGTCTTTAGTGCAAAATCGCCTAATGATAAAGCAGGCAGAGAATATTAAAAAATTAACGCTTACAATTATAAGGAAACTCGAGGAGGATTAAAAATGGCAGAAAGTAAAGATTTATTGCAGGTATTATGGAGTGGAGCAGATGTGCTCCGAGGAAAGATGGATGCGAATGAGTACAAAACATATTTATTAGGATTAGTTTTTTATAAATATTTATCTGATTCATATTTAGCAAAAGTGTATGATTTGCTGAATGATGAGACACCAGATGATTTACAGGAAGCACAGAAACAATATGAAGAAGTAATGAAAACAGTGGATGCAAAGGATTTATTACAGGAATTAAGAGAGTCAATGCATTATACACTTGATCCAGATATGACATATGTAAGTATATTAAATGATGCTAAGGAAAATGCATTTAATAGAGAAAAATTGCAGGCTGCATTTAATCGTATTCAGGAATCAGATGAATTATTTAATGGATTGTTTGCTGATGTAGATTTATATTCTAACAGATTAGGAACAGGAGATCAGAAACAGAGTGCTACAGTAGCAGAAGTAATAAAAGTACTTGATGGAGCAGACTTAATTCATGCAAAAGGAGATGTTCTTGGAAATGCATATGAGTATTTAATAGGACAGTTTGCATCGGAAACTGGTAAGAAAGCAGGCGAATTTTATACTCCACATGGACCTGCACAGATTCTTTGTAGAATCGCAATGACAGGGCAGGAAAATAAAAAGGGGCTTCAGGTTTATGATCCATGTATGGGTTCAGGTTCTTTAATGCTCAGTTGTAGAAATTATTCAACAGAACCAGATTATATTAAGTACTATGGTCAGGAGCTTATGCCATCAACTTACAATTTAGCTAGAATGAATATGTTTTTACATAGGGTTCATCCTGAAAATCAGCATTTAAGAAATGGAGATACATTAGATGCTGACTGGCCTACTGATGAAGAGACAGAATTTGATGTTGTTACTATGAATCCTCCTTATTCAGCTAAATGGTCTGCAGCAGAAGGATTTAAACAAGATGAAAGATTTATGGATTACGGGGGAAAACTTGCACCTAAGTCAAAAGCAGACTATGCATTTTTACTTCATGGTTTTTATCATTTGAAGCAGACAGGAACAATGGCAATCGTACTTCCTCATGGAGTGTTATTTAGAGGGGCTGCTGAAGGAGCAATCAGAGAAACCTTACTGAAAAATGGTTCTATATATGCAGTAATTGGTTTGCCAGCTAACATGTTTTATAATACATCAATTCCAACATGTATAGTAGTTCTTAAAAAACATAGAGAGGGTAGAGATGTCCTTTTTATAGATGCATCTAATCTCTATGAAAAAGAAAAAAAGCAAAATGTAATGAATGAAGAACATATTGATAAAGTATTAGAACTCTATAATAATAGAAAATCTGTAGATAAACTTGCATATCTAGCCTCATATGAAGATATAAAAGCAAATGATTATAATCTTAATATCCCTAGATATGTAGATACAAGTGAAGAAGAGGATGAAATAGATATAAAAGCACTTACAGATAGCATAAAAGAGACCAATAAGGCTATTAAGGAAAGTAATACAGCCTTAGTAGATATGCTTAATGATCTTACATTTAGCTCATCTGAGACAGAAACAGCAATTAATGAATTTATAGAGATTCTTAAGGAGGTGTAAGAATGGGAAATACACCTAATATTAGATTCAAAGGATTTACTGATGATTGGGAACAGCGTAAGTTGGGGGATACAGTTCAAATTACAATGGGTCAATCACCTGATGGAAGTACATATTCAGAAACTCCAAGTGATTATATCCTTGTACAAGGAAATGCTGATTTGAAAGATGGATGGGTATCACCAAGAGTTTGGACTTCACAAATGACAAAGAAAGCAGATGCAGGTGATTTGATTATGAGTGTTCGTGCACCTGCTGGAGCAATGGGGAAAACCGCTTATAATGCGGTAATAGGACGTGGTGTTGCTGCAATTAAGGGAAACGAATTTATTTATCAATCACTTGTGAAAATGGATAGCAATGGATATTGGAAGAAATTATCAAGTGGTTCAACTTTTGAATCATTAAATTCTAACAATATTAAAGATGCTGAAATTTTTGTTCCGTGTGATGAAGAACAGCAGAAAATTGGACAGTATTTTTCAAATCTCGACAATCTCATCACTCTTCATCAGCGTAAGTGTGATGAAACAAAAAAGTTAAAAAAATTTATGCTTCAAAAAATGTTTCCGAAAAAAGATGCAAATAAACCAGAAATCAGATTTGCTGGATTTACTGACGATTGGGAACAGCGTAAGTGGATAGATACTGTTGATATCTCTACTGAAATGGTTGACCCGACAACTGGTGAATATGATGATATGCCTCATATTGCTCCAGGAAATATAGAACCCTTTACAGGTAGAATTCTTGATAATGTTAAGACAGTAAAAGAAGAGCAATTGATAAGTGGCAAGTTCCGCTTTAGACCAAATGATGTTGTGTATGGAAAAATAAATCCACAACTAGGAAAATATTTCTATGCCAGTATCGACGGGCTTACCAGCGCCGATGCATATGTTTTTAACGGTAAGAATGGTATAACGCAAAAATTTTTATATAGTGTATTACAAACTAAAGATTTCTTTAAGTATTCTATCTCTGTATCAAAGCGCTCAGGTATGCCTAAAATTAACAGAGATGAATTAAATGCATATAGCTTTTGTGTGCCAAAGGAGGAAGAGCAAGAGAAAATTGGTGATTTCCTTCTTGGTATAGATAACCTCATCACTCTTCATCAACGTAAGTGTGATGAACTAAAAGAATTTAAAAAATATATGTTACAGAATATGTTTCCGCAGAAAGGATAAGTGATTATGGCAGAATTAGAATCAGTGATTGAAAATAGGCTTATACATCAGCTTTGTAGTGGCGAATCTCAATGGACATATAGACCAGACATTAGGACAGAAGAAGATTTGTGGAATAATTTTAAATATATTTTGGAACAGAATAACAAAGCTAAATTAGACGATATTCCACTTAGTGAATCTGAGTTTGCAAAAGGATGATGAAGATAAATATTATCATAGTGTAAATCACATGAGAAATGTTTTGAACATAATTATTAATCAATCATTAGCTAAATTTGGAATGCAGAATGGAAGGGGAAAAACCTATGAAGCTACGGGCAACGCTTGCTATAGATACCCCAGCAAATAACAAGAGCGATGCATGAGTGTGTCTCAATCCATGAATTGAAATTATAGGTATATCAACTTCTTTGCAATGTCTTGCTAGAACACTGTTGATGGTAGAATTATAAATTCTTCCATTTACAAAAATAGGTTCATCTTCAGGTAATCTTTTTACAAGTTCGGCAAATTGCATAACAGTTTGCCAATCTAACGGTATCTTTCTGATAGAAGATTTGTTTTTGGTAGGAAGAAAACCGGTATGATTTTTATAATCCCATGTCTTAGAAACTGAAAGCATCTGACGAGACAAGTCAAAATCTTTAGGTGTAAGTGCCAGTGCCTCAGAAAAACGCATTCCTGTTTTAGCAATTAACAGGATAAGCCAGTCTAAATTAACCTCTGATTTTAAATCAAGATTATCCAATAGTTTGTGAAGTTCATATTGGTTAAGATACTTAGGTTTCTTCTTACGAGGCGTCTTTCCTTTAATAATTGCTTTTCTGGTAGGATCTCTTAGAATAAGCCCTTCATCAACGGCATCAAGGATTGCACATTTGAGGTGATGATGAAAATCCATTGTAGTTTGTCGTTCGTGGGATATTGCATAATCATTAAGAAGCTTCTGATAAGAAAAACGATCAAGTTCGCCAATAGTTAGGTTAGGAATAAGTTTTTCAAGCCATTGATGAGCCATATTATATTTGCTCATGGTAACAGGTCGAATAGCCCCCTCCTTATAGACTGTAATCCATTGTTTGTAGTAATCACAGAATAGCATAGTGTTGTTGGTTGTCGTTGTGTACATTTGTAAGTCCTCCTTTTTTATTGTAATACGCACGCCGATGAAGAGTGATGAGGTTATCAATGCTTATAATTGTCTTTCCAACTTTCTTCTGTTCTTCAAATGATTTGGGCAATGATATTTCTAAATTTGATAAATCATTGGAGTTTATTGCTGGGTAGCTTGTACCTGTACAATTATCCAAAACTATCTTAACAAAACTATCAGTCTGCAAAAAACTCATAAGAAAAGCAGTATCAATATTTGGTCTCATCTGGGCATAACCAGTAGAGAAAACATAGTTATTATCAAGCTTTGAAAAGAGATAATTATTTTTTTGATAAGGTCTTACAGTTTGAAAAAACACATCCCCTGGCTGTGCTAATCTTTGAGCTCTAGATGGAGCTGAATCTTTAGTTTCAGTTCTATGCGATATCATTTCAGTTCCCACGACAGATTCTAAATCAACATATTCAAATTCATCAGGAAGTTCTGATTTTGGATTAAACTCTGCAACTTCATTCAACTTACGCTGTTCCCAATCATTTTTTTTTACAAAATTTAAAAATAACTTACGCTGATGAAGAGTGATGAGGTGGTCGAGATTATTTAGATATGTTGCTATTTTCCTTTGCTCCTTAAGATTCGTTGGAGTACTAACATTAATATCAGCAAAAAAAGCTTTTATATCTACATTTAACAATCCATGATTTCTTGCACCTTCAGCACATATCATAGATAAATCTCCATACCACTTTAATGTGTCGAAAAAACACTCTAAGTAGTCTGAATCTACTTCATCAGATGTTATCTCAAAACATATATATAAAGTTGATAAACAGCCTTGTTCGTAGGCATTAAGCCTTTTTATTGAGCCGTATTCAAATCCATTAGAATAACTTTTGTTATATGCAAATTCGCCTTTTCTTAAAAGATAATAATTACTCATATCTTTTGCTGCAACAACCTTGTTGAAGAAGTCTCTCTGGTCTATCAACCCATATTGAGATGCTATTGTAAGTGGCAAATCAGATTCATTATTCTTGTTTTTTCTTATTACTCTCTGACAGATTTCCCCCAACTTACGCTGTTCCCAAGTATCTGTATTTGTTGATACTAATACAATAACATATTAACCGTGAGTTAAATATAAATAGTATCCTTGCCTTTTTAAGGTTGATATTGTATATTATAGATACTAATTGGGGTATGCATTTGCGGATGCATACTTGAGAGGGGCAGAGGAATCTGTCCCTCTTTTTAATTTTGAGATGATTTTTTAAAACATTTATGCAACCAACCACAACACAATTCCCACTTTTCTGACAACTACAATTGGTGGAATCCACATTTTACAAGGATTATAATACATACATAACAACAGAAAGGACTGACATTATGCTACAGGAGAATCTTATTATGATGAGGTCGCTTGCGGGAAAGACGCAGGAGGATATCGCAGAGGTTATTGGAATATCGAGGCAGGCGTATGACAAATGGGAGCGTGGTGAAACAATTCCTGATATTGAAAAATGCGGCAGACTTGCAGAATTTTATGGCGTGACGATGGATTCCTTAATAAAGGACGATGTGCAGCTTGAAGGGCAGAAGATGGCACCAGCACCGAAAGGCAAACACATGTGGGGTGTTGTCACAGTGAATGACCGCGGTCAGATAGTTATTCCTAAAGAGGCTAGAGAGACTTTTGGACTTGGGAACGGCAGCAGGCTGGTTGTGCTTGGCGATGACAATGAGGGCATAGCGCTTGTTAAAGCGGAGCAGTTTGAAGAGAAACTTAGCATGGCAATGTCGGTTCTTAGTAAAGATATTAAGGAATGAGGTGTTATATATGATTTGTCCAAAATGTAATAAGGAAATGCGAAAAGGATACCTTTTCAGCAGTAAAGACGGCGCATTCAGCTTTGCCGATGAAGTGCCTGGAGTATTCACAAATGCAAAAACAGCCAAAGGCTTTGTTGAAATCACACCGCTTAAGGCGAGCCACAGAACGAAAGTGGAAGCCTGCATATGTGAGAGTTGCAGGATAGTAGAATTTGAATATTAGATAAAAAACAGAGGAGCACACACATGAACACCCAACCATTTACCATATCACCAATTCCAGACGACATATTTGCAAAGATGCAGGGGAAATCATTTAAGGACAACTGCACCGTGCCAAGAGAAGATTTGCGGTATCTTAAAGTTTTGCATGTCGGATTTGATGGGAAAACGCACATAGGTGAGCTGGTTGTGAACAGGCTGATTGCTGATGATGTGCTTGATATATTTAAGCAGCTTTACGAGGCTGGCTATGAGATTGAAAAAATCAGACTTATTGATGAATATGATGCTGATGACGAGAAGTCGATGAGTGATAATAATTCTTCAGCGTTTAATTTCAGATACATTTCCTATTCAACGAAGCTGTCAAAGCATGCGTTAGGGCTGGCGGTTGACATTAACACGCTTTATAATCCTTATGTGAAATATGTTGATGGCAGAAGAAATGTAGAGCCTGCCAATGCTGAAAAGTATACAGACAGAAGCATTGAATTTCCACACAAAATCGACCATGACGATTTGTGCTATAAGGTATTTGCAGAACATGGATTTGAGTGGGGCGGCGACTGGGAACATGCAAAAGATTACCAGCATTTTGAGATGCCAGATGAGTGGATTGAGAAAAGTTCGTGCAGAAAAATGTAACATAACACAAAAGTTCGTACATAAAAGTGTGATAAAACACATTTTTACGTCCATAAAAATGTTGACCATACACTCTTAAAGGAATAAAATATTATACACAGGTTATAGTATTTTTCAGGAGGTGTCTGATGAAGCGTTTTGCAATTGAACAGTTAAAGCAATGGAAAGATAAAAAAGACAGAAAACCTCTTATTATCAGAGGAGCAAGACAGGTTGGAAAAACATGGCTTATGAAGGAGTTTGGAAGAACATGTTTTGAAAATGTTGCATATGTGAACTTTGATAGTAATGCAAGAATGAAGAATGTTTTTGATGGTGAAATTGACATTCCCAGGATTATTATGGCAATAAGTATAGAGACAGGAATGACAATTGACAGTCATAATACACTTATTATATTTGACGAGATACAGGAAGTGCCTAAAGCACTTTCGTCACTTAAATATTTCTGTGAAAATGCACCGGAGTATGCGGTTGTTGCAGCAGGTTCTCTGTTGGGGGTTGCACTTCACACAGGCACTTCATTTCCAGTTGGCAAGGTTGACTTTATGGATTTGTATCCCTTAAGCTATCAGGAATTCTTATGTGCATTAGGGGAAGAGCGATATGTAGATGTACTTAAGGGTGAAGATACATCAATGGTAAGTGCATTTAGTTCTAAATATATAGACAGACTTAGGGAGTATTATTATGTTGGAGGAATGCCAGAAGTTGTAGCATCATATGTAGAGAATAAGGACTTTAACAGGGTTCGTGAGATACAGAAGAATCTGTTGAATTATTACAGGCAGGATTTTTCAAAACATGCAGAGATTAATCTTGTTCCACGACTTAATCTTGTGTGGGATTCAATTCCTATGCAGCTTGCGAAAGAAAATAAGAAATACATTTATGGACAGGTCAGAGAGGGCGCGAGAGCCAAAGATTTTGAACTTGCAATACAGTGGCTGCTTGATTGCGGACTTATTCATAAAGTAGCAAGGGTTAGCAAGCCGGCACTTCCATTGAAGGCATATATGGATTTAGACTCATTTAAAATGTTTTTGCTTGATATAGGGCTTCTTATTGCCATGACGGACTTAGATGCGAGAGTTATTATTGATGGCAACAGGATTTTTACAGAATTTAAGGGAGCGTTGACGGAGCAGTATGTATTGCAGCAGCTTATCAGTGAAGCAGGGATTGTACCTTATTACTATTCTGCGCAGAATTCCAGAGGAGAAATTGATTTCCTTGTGCAGGGTAGAACATCTGTTATTCCAATTGAAGTAAAGGCAGAGGAAAATCTAAGAGCCAAGAGTTTAAGAGCATTTTGTGATAAATATAATCCTGATTATGCAGTGAGGACATCTATGTCAGATTATCGGGAGCAGGACTGGATGACTAACATACCTCTTTATAATATCGATAGGATAACCACTTTCACATCAAGGTAAGTGACAATATGAATTACTTAAAAATGCGGCGTGTCAGAAAAACTGGCGCGCCGTATTTTATTAAATTCCCTTGTTAATTGCGATTACTAGTGTTATTATCATAGTATGGTTAGTGAGAACTAACGGAAGCGAGTTGTGACTACAGCAAAGACTGGCCGCTATTATAACAAAAGCTGATTAAAGCTGAAAAAATGATAGGAGGAAATATATGTTTATAGATATTAAAGATGCAAGAAAACATTATGGTGAGGGCGAAACACTTGTCAACGCACTTGACGGCGTGAGCCTGTCTTTGGGAGAAGGCAGGATATATGTAATTCTCGGACCTTCAGGTTCAGGAAAGAGTACGCTTCTTAATATGATTGGAGGTCTTGATTCACTTGATTCAGGCGAAATCACAATTTCAGGCAGGAACATAAGCAGAAGTGACAAGAAGAAAATGACAGACTACAGAAGGGAAGATGTTGGATTTGTATTCCAGTTTTACAATCTGATTCCAGACCTTACTGTGCAGGAGAATATTCAGGTTGTCGCTGATATTGCAAAGCAGCCAATGGATATAGAAGAGGTAATGAAAGCACTTGATATTGACAAATACAAGAATCGTTTTCCTAAGGAACTTTCAGGTGGACAGCAACAGAGAGTTGCGATAGCAAGAGCATTAATAAAGAATCCTAAGATTCTTCTGTGCGATGAGCTTACAGGTGCGCTTGATTCCAAGTCATCAAAAAATGTCCTGAAATTCATAGAGAAAGTCAATGAACAATTTAAGACTACAATTATAATCATAACACATAATGAAGCGATAGCTGATATGGCGGATACAGTCATAAGAATTAAAGATGGTCAGGTTGCTTCCTGCACAAACAATGGCAATAAGCGTAGTGCAGAAGAACTTGAACTGTAAAAGCAGAAGCACAAGTATGAATTTTAAAATGTGATTATGAGGAGGCTGGTTATGACTCTTAACAAGAGATATTTAAGAAATGTTAAAGAGAATCTGTCATTTTATGTAGTTGCGGCAGTTCTTACGGTAGTTGCCCTGCTGCTGTTCTATCTTTTTTACATAGCAGGAACAGGAATTAAATCATATGGTGACCAATTCTTTATAGATAATAAGCTGGAAGATGCCACATTTACAACATATGTGGAGATACCTGATAACGAGATTACTAATATTGAGAAGAAATATAATGTTACATTTGAGAAAGAACATTATGTAAATATTAATGAGGACGGATATAAAGTAAGAGTTTTCAAACGCAATAAGAAAATCGACCTTTATAAGGTGATTGATGGAAATGACATATCTAACGATGATGAGATTGTTATATCAAAGGGATATGCTGAAAGTGAGCATGTAAGTATTGGCGACAGGCTCACAATTAAGGGAAAAGAATACAAGGTTACAGGATATTTCTTAAGACCTGATTACCTGTATATGCTTGAGAATACTGATGATTCATACAAGAATATCACATCATTTTTCCTTGCATACATGACAGATAGTGCGTACGATGCGCTTGAGGCAAGCTCATGTCAGTACAAGGTAGTATACAGTGACGACAGTGATGTGACACAGTTCAGGAAAGACATGAACGAGCAGTACAAGATAAACAGCTATCTTGCTAAAGACAATAACCAGAGAATTACAATGGTTGATGATCAGGCAATAATGTTTCTTATTATGGCATTTGTATTTCTGTTTACACTGCCGCTTATTACAGTTGCACTTATAGCTATTATAATAGGCAGAAAGATAAAGCAGGAACAGAAAATGATTGGTACACTGTCAGCACTTGGCTACACTAAAAGACAACTTATGTGGCATTACAGTGTGCTTGCCATGATTCCGGGACTTGCCGGTGGAATTATTGTTACAATTATTACCAAGATAATACAGCAGCCATATGGCGAAATGAGCCTTGCAGATTATGAGCCAATGCCGGTCCATTTCACACTTCCAATTCCGATAGCACTTATAGGAATAATAATTCCGACAGCTATCTACATGCTTGAGGCAGCACATAAAGTATCTAAGCTGTTGAAGAAGGATACAGTAGAAATGCTTAATGGCAATGCAGACGGAGGCAGCAGAACAAGACATGTATTAGTCGGTAAGAAGGGTAAGGTAAGAAACAAGTTCGCATTAAGAAGCATACTTGCCAATCCAGGAAGAAGCTTTGTTGTGTTCCTGGGTGCATTTTTAGGTGCACTGATGATAACGGTAGCGTTTATGTTTATAGACTCTATCAACAACGTAATTGACAAAGGCGCAGACAGCATGGGCAGCTTTAAGTATGAATATGTTCTTAACCGCCTAAAGACAGATGAGGTGGCAGGGGCAGATGAGCTTGTTATAGGGAAATACGAGCATAACGGCTCTGCATTTTCACTGATAGGCGCGGATACAGATGTTAAGTATCTGAATATTGATACTGAGGACGGCAGCAGGGCGGACATTTCCAATGGATATTATGTTACAAATGTAATGGCATACGCCTATAAGCTCGAAGCCGGGGACGGATTTACATTTGTTAATCCTATTACAATGGAAGAAAAGAAAGTCACAATAAGCGGAATTATAATGAATGACAGCCAGAAAATGATTGTATGCAGTCAGGACAATGCAAGGAAACTGCTGGGCTGGAATGACGGAACATACAACGGACTGCTTTCAGAGAAAAAGCTTGATTTAGGTGATGAGATATCTAAGACGGTGACATCTGATGACATCAGGGAACAGATGCAGACAATTCTTACAGAGATGGGCGCAATTATATATTCACTTGCAGTAATCGGAGCAATTATATGTATTGCGGCACTGTATGTATCAGTAAATATGCTTATTTCAGAGAACCGTCACAACATATCTATGCTTAAAGTACTCGGACTTAAGAACCGTGAAATTAACAGAATGATTATTGATGTAAACCATATAATAATACCGTTTGGCATAGCAGTCGGAATGCTTACAGGGTATTTTATGATGGTTGTGGTATTCAGGATATATTCTGGAATGGAGGGGGTGCTTTACACACCGGTAATAACAGCACAGAGCATAATACTGACTATAGTAATAGTGATTGCATGCTATGCAGTATCACTTCTTATAGTGAGAAGAAAGGCTGACAGGGTTGATATGGTTGAAAGCCTGAAAGATAATAGAGAGTGATTGTGTAATAGCAATAAATCAGGTTTTAAGTAAAAATGTATTAAGGAAACGACATATTTCAGAACTAACTATACAAAATGCACAAATACTTGCGTAAATCTTTGTAATTTTAAGCCATTTCATTTTTATCCTTATTATGGTATTTTTAGCATCAGAGGCGATTTATTTTGCATGATATCGGACACTGCCAGCAAAATAACGCCTCTATTGTTTTATTTTTTAATCTATTATGTGATGATTAAGCCATCTGCGGGAGTGGAAACGTATAGTGAACACGATACCACGCACAGACCAGTCGGCAAACATTCCAATCCATACAGCAATAGGACCAAAGCCATATACACGGCATAAGAATATAGTGAAGCTTACACGGCATAACCACATGCTTGCACACGATGTTATCATTGAAAACTTCACGTCTCCGGCGGCACGCATTCCGTACGCCGGAATGAATGACAATACCCATGATATTGGCTTGGTTATTGTTATGAAAAGAGTCATCTCAAAACACATTCTTGCACTTTCTGATTCCATTCCACCGAGTATGGTAATCGGCCTGCACAATGCAAATACAACAAGACAGCTTATAATAATGGCAGCTTCAGCCATTTTACTGAGCTTCTTTATATAATATATGGCTTCATCTTTTCTTCCGGCTCCAATGCACTGGCCAACTATAGTCATAAGTCCGATTCCTACACCCTGTGCAGCAACTCCGTTAAGGTTTTCAAGAATATTGGTCACAGCATTTGCAGCGATGGCAACAGTTCCAAGCGTTGAAACTGTTGACTGGATTGCCAGCTTTCCAAACTGGAACATGCTGTTTTCAATACCTGAAGGAATACCAATATATAAGACTCTCTTAATTAAATCCCAGTCGGGACGGATTGTGTAATATCTGTTAACGCATATGGTCTGTGATGGATTTCTTAATTTAATAATTACAACAACTGCACAGAAAACTCTTGATGCAAGTGTTGATAGTGCAGCCCCTGCAACACCCATGCCAAGTCCGAATATAAGAATCGCATTACCACCTATATTAAGGAAGTTGGATATTATTGATATTGTCATAGGGCTTTTGCTGTCCTTCTGGGCTCTCATAATGGACGCACCAGCGTCATACAGGCCAATGAATGGAAATGACAACAGGGTGAAAAGGAAGTATGCCTGTGAATCAGCCATAACCTCAGCTTCTACAGAACCAAAGATGAACTTAAGCATTGGTACACGAAGAACGAGACATATTGCTGATATGAAAAACGACAGCACTGTCATGACAAGAAATACCTGTCTTGCAGCGCGGTTGGCACCTTTAGGGTTGCTGCTTCCTATGTACTGGGAACACAGGATTGCACCTCCGGCAGCAAGTGCTGACAAGGCCTGTATTACAAGAATATTGATGGAATCAACAAGCGATACTGCTGAAACAGCAGATGCACCTACATTACTTACCATCATAGTATCAACAGTTCCCATAAGTGAAGCTAAGAGATTTTCCAGCATGATAGGAATAAGAAGTTTCCTTATATCTACATTAGAAAAAATGTGGTCAGAATTATTAGTCATTGAAATTACTCCATTATATTTTACAAACTAAAATGCAACTAACATAATTTATTCCTAAGAACAGATAATGTCAAGTATATGTGTCGATAAAACATGTCGCAAAGAACATATTGGCATAAAATACTTGACTTTATAATATAATTATGATATCTTAACAAAGCACTGAGATATCAGTGGTTATGCGGGTGTAGTTCAATGGTAGAACACTAGCCTTCCAAGCTAGATACGTGGGTTCGATTCCCATCACCCGCTCTATTTTTTGTTCAAGTGAATTATTTCGGGGTGATGTGAATCGAACCCACGGGTTCGGTCTCCGCTTCGCTCCGGTCGGTGCCAAGCAGGTGCCACAGGCACCTGGCACCCCATCACCCGCTCTATTTTTTTGTTCAAGTGAATTATTTCAGGGTGATGTGAATCGAACCATTACTGAATCTTTGCTTTGATTGCTTCATTATATTTGCAGGTCGGGTAAATAAGTGTTATAACAGAAGTGCCAGATATATAAGGGGCAGAAAAGGTGAGTTTATGAAATTAAAGAAAGCAGCGATATGGGGGATTGCAGTGGTTTTGCTTGCAGGAGGTATTGCCGCAGGGGCTGTGGTATTAAATGGCAGACCGGAAACTAAAGATAATCTTATTAATATGGCTAAGATCATAAAACCACGGGGAGATAAAACACATGTAATTGTGAAGGTCTCACAGAATATCGGTACAGAAGATTATACAGAACCTTATGAAGATGATAAGGATTATACAAGTGATACTGTATCAATTGCCTGCTGGGGCGACAGCATGATGGAAGGCTTTGGCTCAGATGATGCTTATATACTTACTAAAGCAGGAAGAGTTGATATAAGTTATTACACTGCACCATATACTTTAGGAAAGCTTACTGGTCTTAATACATTTAATTTTGGTGTATCAGGGGAGACATCAGCGGAGATAGCGAGAAGAGCTGGTGGCCTTAAGATGCATACTGACCGTAATCTTAATCTTAACAAGAATACATATGAAGATGTATGCCTTATGGATGATAAGGGGAATCCTGTTTATATGTATGATTTCAGCGGATATGGCATTGAATATAATGATTATCCTGATACTGTATATATAGATGGCGTATTATGTCAGATTGATAAGAAACGAGATATTGAAGATTACTGGGAAGATATGGAGGATGATGACTATAATATAGAGGATTATATGGTCAGCATCAGAATATGTGATGATACAGGTCTTGAACAGCCTGATTATATGTTTATTCCACAAGGTACTGCTGTTATAACTAAAGCAGCATATGATCATAAGGATGATATTCTTGTGCTTGAGATGGGAAGTAACGGTGGATGGGATGACTATGATGAGCTTATTACCCAGTATCAGGCAGTGATTGATTATACAGGCTGTGAGAATTATATCATAGTTGGGGACACGGATGATCCAGGTACATCTCTTGCAGACAACAGCCAGTCATATCTGGAGGATGGAGATGACTATGTAGGAACTGATGACACTGCATGGGAAGCAGCGCTAAGAGAAGCATTTGGAGAACATTTCTTTAATACAAGAGTCTACATGATTCAGAACGGGCTGGATGATTGTGGTTTGAAAAAGGAAAAGATAGATGAGTTATATGGAGCGTTTGGATATATATCTGTGAAACTCCGTTCAGACTGGACACATTTTAATGCGTATGGATATTATTCTAAGGGCGTAGGAATCTATAAAAAAGGTGTTGAACTTGGATATTGGGAATAGTCTGTCCAATTCTTTATAAAGGAAATTTACAATGAGTAAGAATAAATACGAAATAGATATGTGCAATGGCACAATAATGGATAAGTTAATATCGTTCTCAGTGCCATTGATGCTTTCAGGAATATTACAGCTAATGTTTAATGCTGTAGACATAATTGTTGTTGGAAGATTTGCAGGAAGCCAGTCGTTAGCAGCAGTAGGTTCAACGACAGCGCTTATTAATATGTTTGTTAATCTTTTCATAGGAGTTTCTTTGGGAGCAAATGTACTGGCTGCCAGATTCTATGCGTCAGGCAAACATAAAGAGATGTCAGAGACAGTGCATACTGCGATAACATTTGCAGCAATAAGCGGAGTTGTGATGGCGCTGATAGGCGTGCTGATGGCTAAGCCGGCACTTGAGCTTATGGGAACACCGGATGATGTAATTAACCTCTCAACACTGTATATGAGAATATATTTTCTTGGTATGCCATTCTTTATGCTTTATAACTATGGTGCGGCTGTTCTTAGAGCAGTTGGTGATACCAAGAGACCGCTGATGTTTCTTATAGCAGCGGGAATTATAAATGCATGCCTTAATATGGTACTTGTTATTGTGTTTAACTTAGGGGTTGCAGGAGTGGCAATCGCAACAATATTTTCACAGTTTATATCGTGTGTGCTTGTATTAAGATGTCTGAATAAGACAGATGCAAGTTACCAGTTGAGATTCTCAAAGCTAAAGATAAAGGGATACTATCTTAAACAGATATTTCAGGTTGGAATTCCGGCAGGAATACAGAGTACAGTTATTAATTTCTCAAATGCTTTGTTGCAGTCGTCGGTTAATTCATTCGGTTCAACAGCAATGGCAGGATATACAGCAGCCAACAATATTCTTGGCTTTCTATATGCATCAATTAATTCAGTAACACAGGCCTGCATGAGTTTTACAAGTCAGAATTATGGTGTAAGAAAGTTCAAGAGAATGGACAAGGTGCTTATAGATTGTGCAATACTTTCGGTAGGAGCATCACTTGTATTTGGCTGCGGTGCATATATATTTGGTGATAAAGTGCTTATGATATACACTAACAGTGAAGATGTTATCAAATGTGGTGTTGAGATATTATCAATTACTACAGTACCATATTTCTTATGTGGAATAATGGATCTGTTTCCGGGTGCGCTTCGTGGAATGGGGTATTCGCTAGTACCTATGATATTATCGGTTATTGGTACTGTAGGAATGAGAATATTCTGGATATTCGTCATATTCCCAAGTCACAGAACTCTTTATGACTTGTTCATATCATATCCGGCATCATGGACGGCAACGATAATTATGCAGGTTATATGTTTCCTGGTAGTACGTCGAAAAGTGCATTCACAGATTAATAAATGATTATAAAATATTTAAGCCATTCCGGAAGGAGTGGCTTATTAACTATAAAGTTCTTCAAGAGTCCTGGCTATCTCGCCAGCATCACAGTCACATCCGTTTTCTTCCCATTTTAAAAATGTATTAAGCAATCCGCCAGAGTAACAGTATAGTCTGTACTCAGAGTAATTCTTAGGATTCGTAAAATATTCAGACATAAAATTATTAATACTGTTAATAAGAATAGAATGAAGTCCACATCTTGAAAGAGTAAGAAAATAATCCTTATACCGGTTAAAGAATTCAAGTGCAAAAAGAATGTGGGAATAATCCAGAAAGCTCCCGTTTTCAGGGTTGTTGGCACATTCTTCCAGATATTCAATTATAATAATATTAAGATAGTCGCATAGTGCATCATGGATTGATTCATAATATTTGTAAAAAGTTATGCGTGATACACCGGCACATTTCGCCACACTCGTAATTCGAATCTTATCAAAATCAGTGTTTTTAAGAAGCTTGATTATTGCTTCACCTATGCACATTCGTGTAAATGTATTTTTAGAATCTTTGTTAACTATATTCATAATGTACTCCTGAAATATACAAAAACGCTATTTTTGTATATTGTAACACTATAAGTTATAAAATACAATATGACATAGTATTTAAAACTACATCGAAACGGAGTATATCCGGCAAACAGGAGGATTAATAATGAGATTAGTAGCAGATTCAGCATGCGATATAAAAGAACTTAGGGGAATGGTTTTTAAGGCAGTTCCGCTTACAATATCTACAGATAACGAGGAGTTTTGTGATGATGGGCAGCTTGATATTCACAGAATGCTTGATATTCTTGAAAAACATAAGGGACGTTCATATACTGCGTGCCCTGGAATAGATGCATGGCTTGAAGCTTTTGGTGATGATGATGAGATATTTGTTGTAACAATAACTGCAGGAATGTCAGGAACATATAATTCTGCAATGGCAGCGAGGGCAGTATATCTGGAGGAACATCCACAGGCTAAGGTCAGGGTAATAGATTCTAAAAGCACTGGTCCACAGATGCGTATTATACTGGAACAATTGCAGCAAATGATTGAAGAAGGAAAGAAATTTGAAGAGATAGATGGAGCGATAGATGCATATATGCAGAAAACAAGACTGTTCTGTTCATTAAAATCATTGCATAATCTTGCACAGAATGGCCGTGTAAGCAAGGTTGTAGCATCGGCTGCGGAGGTTCTTGGCATAAGTGTAATAGGAACAGCAAGCAGTCATGGAACATTGGAAGCAATCGGTAAATGCAGAGGTGATAAAAAGCTTCTTGTAAAACTGCAGGCATTACTTGACGATGCAGGATATGAAGGCGGAAAGCTGAGAATATGTCATGTTGAGAATGAAGCTCTTGCAGATAAGATAGCAGATATGATAAAGCAGGCATATGGTGCTACGGATGTGTGTGTATATAAAGCAGGAGGATTATGCAGTTATTATGCTGAGCGAGGCGGAATAATACTCAGTTGTGAAACAAAATAAATACTTTGAATATCAAAATAGTATTGACAAACCTGATTTGTGAACTTATAATTAGCTCAAATATATTAGTTAAATA
>ENA-UOJN01001325-UOJN01001325.1-human-gut-metagenome-genome-assembly--contig:-C125IIP-NODE-1325-length-17983-cov-11.232597_pt1 | contig 17983 bp, 18 predicted proteins | sample MGYA00242350_ERZ723897 | MGnify/ENA metagenome assembly ERZ723897 | reverse complement strand
ACGAGGCCTGAGGGGTTCTGCCCGTTACCCTTTATTACAAAAGCTTCTCGCCTGCTGCAAACTTCGCCGTCAGCTTACCCTTGCCAAGGTACGCATACCGCTCCAAACGCTCCGCAGCGCTGAACGCCCGCATATTTTTAAGCGGGTCATCATCCAGCACCAGCGCGTCAAAGGCATAGCCGTCCTCAAACAGGCCGACCTTCTCGCCAAAATCGGCCCAGAAATCTCCGCCGCCGACAGTCGCCATATACAGCGCCTCCACCATCGTCAGCGGCTTTTCACTCTGGTCGATATACCGCCAGCGCAGCTTGCTGACCTGCACGGCGGTAGCCATGACCGTGAACAGGTCCAGCGTCTGACCGCCGGCCACGTCGCTGCCCAGGCCGACGCGCCAGCCGCCGCGCAGGTAGTGCGCCGCGGGGGCGATGCCCGCAATAACATTCTCGTTGCTGGTGGGGCAGTGGGCGATCATGACGCGGTTCTGCTTCATCAGTGCGGCCTCGTCATCGGGACTGTAGATGCAGTGCGCCATGACGGTGGGCACGCCGCCGCCGAACAGGCCGTACCGGCTGTAGCTCTCGCCGTAGAATTTTGTGCCGGGGCACAGCTCGGCGACCCACGCGATCTCGCCCGGATTCTCGGACAAATGACTCTGCGCAGGTACGTTGTATTCTCTTGCCAGTTCGCCGAGACCGCGCATATACTCGTCACTCGTGCTGGGGGTGAAGCGCGGCGTGATCATCGGGCGCACCGGGCCCGCGTGCAGGGTGTTTTCGGCGCGGCAGGTATCCAGCCAGCGGCGCGTCTCGGCCAGACCCGCGGCGGCGGACGGCTCACGGTAGCTGTCGGGGCTGTTGCGGTCCATACCCAGCTTGCCGACAAAGGCGGAAAGTCCCGCGCCGCGCAGCTGGTGCATCAGTTCGAGCGTTGCGTCGGCGTGCAGCGTCGCAAAGATGCAGGCGCGCGTTGTGGCGCTGTTTTTCAGGTCGCGCACAAAATAGGAGTAGCCCAGCCTGGCGTAGGCCGGGTCGGCGTAGTGGGCTTCCTCGGGGTAGGTGTACTGCTGCAGCCAGTCCAGCAGCTCCAGATCCATTGCCGTGCCGCAATAGCTGTACTGCGGCGCGTGCAGATGCAGGTCCACAAGACCCGGCGTGATGATTTTACCCGTATAGTCGAGAACTTCCACCCCGGCAGGGGCAGTCTCGCTGAATCCGGCGCACAGGCCGTTTTCACACAGCAGATAGCCCTCGCGGACGCGGAGGGTGTCCGGGGCGGGGGTGTCGAGGAAGGTGCCTTTCAGGGTGAAAGTGTTCATATAGTATACCTCTTTATATAGAATTGCTCTGTAGGGGCCGGGCATGCCCGGCCCGCAAGTATACGGCAGATGTCTGCCCACCCGCGGGGCGTCGGGGACGCCGCCCCATACAAAGCGGCGATTCCAGACTCTATTATAAACAATCTACCCCATCTGTTGCAAGTTTTTTATTTACTTTACGTCGCTAAAGCGGTATAATACTAATATCTATTGATGTTTGAAAGGAATAACGATTTGGAACGTAAACAACTCGCGCCCGGCGTTTGCATTACAACGCTGGATGCTTCTAAATTCAACCGCTGCCGCATTACGCTGCATCTGCGCTTTCCGGCAAAGCGGGAATCCGCCACCGACGCCGCGGTGCTGGCCCTTGTGCTGGAACGCGGCTACGCGGCCTGCCCCGATATGACCGCGCTGTCCCGCCGCCTGGCCGAGCTGTACGGCGCGGACCTCGGCGTTGACCTGGCCAGCGCGGGCACGGACCGCGTGCTTTCCGCCGATATCTGCGGCATCAAGGACGCTTACGCGCTGGCGGGGGAGAATCTGACCGCCGCCTACGCCGACATTGTGTTTGGCACGATCTTTGACCCGTATCTCGTGGACGGCGCGTTCGACCCCGAGGCCGTGCGCATCGAGACCGAGACCCAGGCCCGCCGCCTTGAGGCCGAGTTCAACTCGAAGCGTCTCTACTGCGTGCGGCAGGCCCGCCGCAAATTCTACGGCGACACCCCCGCGGGCATCGAGCTGGGCGGCTACCCCGGCGAGCTTGTCAATGTGACGCCGCAGAGCCTCAAGGCCGAGTATGACCGCATCCTCTCCACCGCGTACATCGACGTGATGGTGCAGGGTGTCGATGAGGCCCGCGTGGCCGATATGCTGCTGAAAAAGCTCGACGGCATCCGCCGTGACCCGCACCCGTTTGCCGCGCCCGTCGCCATGCCCGCCACGCCGCTGCGCCATTTTAAAGAGGAAATCCCCGGCCTGACCCAGGCCAAGCTCTGTATGCTGTTCACCACGGGCGAAGCCAACCCCAACCCGCCCAGTGTCAGCATCCTGCGCGTCGCGATGAGCGTGCTGGGCGGCTCTGCCACCAGCCGTTTGTTCCGCAACGTGCGCGAGAAGCAGTCCCTTTGCTACTACTGCGGTTCTGCCGCCCAGCGCGCCACCGGCGTCATGATGATCGACTCCGGCGTCGAGCCGGGCAAGGAGCAGCAGGCCGAGGCCGCCATCATTGCCGAGCTGGAGGGCCTGAAAAACGGCCCCATCACCCAGGAAGAAGTTGACGACTGCCGCCGTGGTCTTTTGTCCAGCATGGACGCCCTCGGCGACAGCCTGGCCGCGCTGGAAAACTGGTACTACGGCCAGATCACACGCGGCGAGCCGCTCTACCCGCCGGAGTACGGCAAGGTGCTGACCAGCGCCGTCAGTTTGGACGAGGTGCGCCAGACGCTGCAGAGCTACAGCTATTCGGTCTGCTACGCCGTGACCGCCGAGCCGGGCACGCAGGGGAAAGGAGGCAGCGAGGATGTTGAATAACGATCACGAGAGCTTCGCCGCTGCCCAGGCGCGCGCCGCTGCCGCCGTCAGCTGTGAAAGCGTCGTGCTGCCCAGCGGCCTGACCGTGCTCTGCCGCACGATGCCGGGCTACAGCAGCGTCCACGCGATTTACGCTACGGGCTTCGGCTCCGTCCACCGCGCGTTCAGGCTGGACGGCAAACAGGTCACACTGCCCGCCGGTACGGCGCATTTCCTGGAGCACAAAATGTGCGAGACGCCCAAGGGCGACTCCTTCACCTTCTACGCCAAGACCGGCGCGTCGGCCAACGCCTTTACCAGCTATGACCGCACCTGCTACCTGTTCTCGGCGACCCAGAAAATTGACGAGAACCTTGACATTCTGCTGGGCATGGTCGGCAAGCCGTGGTTCACCAAGGCCACGATTGCCAAGGAGCAGGGCATCATCGGGCAGGAGATCAAAATGTACGATGACAGCCCCGACTGGCGGCTGCTGAATGCGCTGTTCCGTTGCCTCTACGCCGACCACCCGCTGCGCGACGACATCGCGGGCACGGTGGAGAGCATTGCCGAGCTGACGCCCCAGATGCTCTACAGCTGCACCAGGGGGTTCTACGCGCCGTCCAATATGGTGCTGAGCGTCGCGGGCAAGATCACGCTGGCGCAGGCTGTGGACGCCTGCAAGCGCAACGGCCTGTACCGCGCCCGCGCCCCGCATGAGGTCGAGTGGGACATCCCGGCGCAGACCGGCCCGCTGCCCCACAAGGAAGCGTTCTTCACGATGCCTGTCACAAAGCCCTGCTTCGGCGTGGCCTACCGCGAGGAGCCGCTGGCCGAGGGTGACCTGAAGCGCGAGCTGCTGCTGGACATGCTGGGCGATCTGGTCGTCGGCGGCCTGACGAAGCTCTACCGCCGTCTGTACGATGAAGCGCTGGTCAACCCTGAGTTCTCCGGTGACTTTATCGCCGTGCGCGGCGCCTGCACCGTGGCCTTTACCGGCGAGAGCGACACCCCGCGCCAGGTCGTGGACCTTTTACAGGAGGAGATCGAGCGGATGCGCCGCGAGGGCGTTGACCCCGAGGTCTTTATGCTTGTGAAAAACCAGATGTACGGCGAGCTGCTGGGCGACGTGGAGGCCGTGGACGATGCCGCCGAGGAGGCCGCCGCGGCCTGCCTGAAGGGCCGCACGCTGGCGGACGAGATCGCCGCGCTGGCCGCGCTGACCGTGGAGGACGCCAACGCCCTGCTGCAGACGGCCCTGCGGGAGGAAAACCGCGCCTACGTGCAGATCGACCCGGCGGAAAAATAACGAGGTTAAGTTGAAAATGGTCTATCATGTGCAATTTCCCGGGTTGGGCCTGGATCTGACGGTCAACCGTGTGGCGCTGGCCATCGGCGGGTTCAACATTTACTGGTACGGCGTCATCATCGCGGCGGGCATGCTGCTGGCGATGCTCTACGCCTTCCGCAATGCCGTGGACTACGGCATCGACTCGGACCGTCTGGTGGACGTTGTGGCCATCGGCACGGTCATGGCCATCGTCTGTGCCCGTATTTATTACGTAGCTATGGCACCCTTTGAGTATCAAAGCCTCTGGGAGATGATCGACATCCGCAAGGGCGGCATCGCCATCTATGGCGCGGTCATCGGCGCGTTTGTGTTCGGCGCCCTGGCCGCCAAATGGCGCAAGGTGCCGCTGCTGCCGCTGTTTGATCTGGTGTCGCTGGGCTTTCTGATCGGGCAGGGCATTGGCCGCTGGGGCAACTTCGTCAATCAGGAGGCCTTCGGTACAAACACGACGCTGCCCTGGGGCATGTACAGCGAGGGCACGGAGGCGTATCTCAAATCCGTGCAGGTCACGCTGCCCGCGGGCGTGACCGTGGACCCCGCCGCGCCGGTGCACCCGACGTTTTTGTATGAGAGCATCTGGTGTCTGGTTGGCTTCGCCGTGCTGGCTTCGCTTTACAAAAAACGGCGGTTCAACGGACAAATCTTCCTGGGCTATATCATCTGGTACGGCCTGGGCCGCGCCTGGATCGAGGGGCTGCGCACCGACTCGCTGCTGATCGGCAATACCGGTCTGCGCGCCAGCCAGCTGGTGGCGATTGGGTCGGTCATCGTGGCCGCCACGCTTATGGTCATCGGTCTGCGCAATGCCAAGGGCAAGCCTCTCATGGTGCCGCTGGCTGTGAAGGACCTGAAAAAGCAGGCCGAGGCAGGGGACCGCTTCACGCCGGACACCCTGCCCGCCGGCGCACCCCACGCCGAGTTTGTCGAGGCCACCGATGCCATGAATGCGCGTCTGGATGCGCTGGATTTGAGCGAGGTCGAGATCGAGGAGATTGAGGATCCGAAGGAGTAAAAAGGAACCGTTTCGGATAATGGCAAGGCTCTCTCCCGCCGCAGCGGATGGGGGGAGAGAACCTCACCAAAACCCGAAATCTACCCTAACATAGAGAGGAGAACCTATATGCCAGCAACTGTCATTGACGGCAAGGCATTGGCCGCCGCCACGAAGGCCGAGGCCGCAGAAAAGGTCAGGGAGCTGAAAAGCAGGGGCATCAACCCCTGCCTGGCGGTCATTCTGGTAGGCGAGAACCCCGCCAGCCAGGTCTACGTCCGCGGCAAGATCAACGACTGTGCGCAGTGCGGCATCGAGAGCCGCAGCATCAACCTGCCCGCTGACACCACGCAGGACGCCCTGCTGGCCGAGGTGAAGAAGCTGGCGGATGACTCCGCTGTGCACGGCATTCTGGTGCAGCTGCCGCTGCCCGCCCAGATCGACGAGAAGGCTGTCATCGACGCCATCCCGCCCGAGAAGGACGTGGACGGCTTCTCGCCCGTCAACGTGGGCCGTATGCAGATCGGCGAGCCGTGCTACCTGCCCTGCACCCCGGCGGGCTGCATCCGCATGATCGAGTCCACGGGCACCGACATTGCGGGCAAGAACGCCGTCGTCATTGGCCGCTCGAACATCGTGGGCAAGCCCGCGGCGCTGCTGCTGCTGGCGAAGAACGCCACGGTCACGATCTGCCACTCCAGGACGAAGAACCTGAAAGAAGTCTGCGCCGCCGCGGATATTCTCGTGGCCGCCGTGGGCCGCGAGGGCTTTGTGACCGGCGACATGGTCAAGCCCGGTGCCGTCGTCATTGATGTGGGCATCAACCGCGGTGCGGACGGCAAGCTGCATGGTGACGTGAACTTTGCCGAGGCTGCCGAAAAGGCCGCCTACATCACCCCCGTACCCGGCGGCGTCGGCCCCATGACCCGCGCCATGCTCATGCTGAACACGGTGGAGGCGGCAGAGCGGCAGGGCCGCTAATAAAGGCTTCCCCCTTGGGGGAAGCTGTCCGCGAAGCGGACTGATGAGGGGCAACCTTGCCATTGCAGCCCACTGATGGGATACAACCGCAGGCTTGCCCCTCATCCGGCCCTGCGGGGCCACCTTCAGTCTACGCGCTAAGAGCCGCCTACGGCGGTTGCGCTCCGACACGCGCCTGCGGGCGCAGCCCCTTGGGGGAAGGCAAAAGAAATTCTAAAATTTTAACCTTCCCACGCCCGAAAACCCCTTGACAAGCCCTGCTCCTATATGGTATGATACTAGAGCCGCATGGTATGGGCTCTATAAGTGTGTGCTTTTATCGGTGCAACGCCCTACAGACCAGCGAGACTTATTGAAAGAGGTTATCCACTATGTACGCAGTTATCAAAACCGGTGGCAAGCAGTACAGCGTTAAGGTCGGCGACGTCGTCTACGTCGAGAAGCTGAACGCTGAGGACAACAGCGAAGTCACCTTCGATCAGGTTCTCGCCGTTGGCGAGGAGGGCTCTGTCAAGGTCGGCGCTCCCGTTGTTGAGGGCGCTTCCGTTGTTGCCAAGGTCGTCAAGACCGGCAAGGGCAAGAAGCTCAACATCCTGACCTATCGTCCCAAGAAGGGCAGCATGGTCCGCAAGGGTCATCGTCAGCCCTACACCAAGGTGGAAATCACCGCGATCAACGGCTAAGGAGGTAAATCACAATGGCACATAAAAAAGGCGTAGGTTCTACCAAGAACGGTCGTGATTCCGAGTCCAAGCGCCTCGGCGTCAAGCGCGGCGACGGTCAGTTTGTTCTGGCCGGCAACATCCTGGTCCGTCAGCGCGGCACCCACATCCATGCGGGTGAGGGCGTCGGCATCGGCAGCGATGACACCCTGTTCGCTCTGGTCGATGGCCGCGTTCACTTCGAGCGCATGGGCCGTGACCGCAAGCGCTGCACGGTCAAGCAGTAAAAAAACCGGTACGGGCGGGCCTTTGCGGCTCGCTCGTTTTTTGTGATTTTTTGTAAATGAGGTACCACATGGCAACCAGTAATTTTATTGATACCGCCACGATCTGGCTGCACGCCGGCAAGGGCGGCGACGGTGCGGTGACGTTCCACCGCGAAAAATTCGTGGCGGCGGGCGGCCCCGACGGCGGTGACGGCGGGCGCGGCGGCGACATCATCTTTGTGGCCGACGACAACCTGTCCACCCTGATGGACTTCCGCTACAAGCGCAAGTACACCGCGCCCGACGGCGAGAATGGCCGCGCCAAGCGGATGAGCGGCGCAGACGGTGACGACCTGGTCATCCGCGTGCCCCGCGGCACTGTGCTGAAGGAGGCTGAGACCGACCTCGTCGTGGCCGATCTGACGGGCAGTGAGCCTGTTATCGTGGCCAGGGGCGGACGCGGCGGCTGGGGCAACAGCCATTTTGCGACCCCGACCCGCCAGATCCCCAAGTTTGCCAAGCCCGGTCTGCCCGGCGAGGATATGCACCTCAAGCTCGAGCTGAAGGTCATTGCGGACGTGGGCCTGATCGGCTTCCCGAACGTCGGCAAATCGACGCTCATCAGCATTATTTCTGCCGCGCGTCCCAAGATCGCCAACTACCACTTCACGACGCTGACCCCCGTGCTGGGCGTCGTCCGCGTCGGCCCGGAGCAGAGCTTTGTCTGCGCCGACATCCCCGGTCTGATCGAGGGTGCTGCGGAGGGCGTCGGCCTCGGCCACGACTTCCTGCGCCATGTTGAGCGCTGCCGCCTGCTGCTGCATGTCGTTGACGTCTCCGGCTGCGAGGGCCGCGACCCCAAGGCGGACTTTGAGCAGATCAACCACGAGCTGGCCGGGTTCAGTGCCGAGCTGGCGGACCGTCCGCAGATCGTGCTGGGCAACAAGTGCGACATTGCAAGCCCCGAGCAGGTCGAGGAGTTCAAGCAGTACGTCGAGGCCAAGGGTCTGACCTTCCTGCCCATCTCCGCGGCGACCCGTCAGGGTGTGGACAACCTGCCCGCGCTGGTCTACAACCGCCTGAAGGATCTGCCCCCGGTCAAGGTCTATGAGGCCGAGTACAAGCGCCCCGACAAGAACGCCCAGCCGACCCGCCCATTCACGGTGGAGCGCACCGGCGACCACGAGTTCACCGTCGATGCCCCGTGGCTGGAGCGTATCCTCGCCGGTACGAACGTCGAGGACTACGAGAGCCTGCAGTATTTCCAGACGCAGCTGGGTGATTCCGGCATTCTGGACGAGCTGGTCGCCCAGGGCGTTGAGGAAGAGGACACGATCAAGATCGGCGAGTATGAATTCGATTATCTGTACTAAGTAGTAGAAAATATGCTGTTTACACAAAAATCCGAAATCGACATTCACGAAATGTCGCCGCTGGCGCTGGCCTTTGTGGGCGACGCCGTGCTGGAGCTGCTCGTCCGCGCCCGCCTGGTGGGCACGACGCGCTTGCAGCCCAATCGTCTGCATACCGTGGCGACGCATTACGTCAGCGCCCACGCGCAGAATCTGGAGCTGGACATCATCGAGCCGATGCTGACCGACGCCGAGGCCGCCGTGCTGCGCCGCGGCAAAAACGCCAGCAAGGCCACTGTCGCCAAGCACGCCACCGTGCAGGAGTACCGCGCCTCCACCGGCTTTGAGTGCCTGCTGGGCTGGCTGTACCTGCAAGGCAGGAACGACCGCATTGAGGAATTGTTCAACGCGATGTGGGACGGGTATAAGCCGGAGTAATAAGTAAAAAGCCTTCCCCCGAGGGGGAAGGTGGCCGAGGCCCCGCCCGAGGGCGGATGAGGGAAAAGCCTCCGCAATTTGCCCGGTAACGGGTTGTAGTGGCAAGGCCGCCCCTCATCAGCCGCCTGCGGGCGGCAGCTTCCCCCCAAGGAGGGAAGCCTTAGGAAACCCGCCTCACTTGTAGTTCTTGCTGTCGGTGGTGTTGGTGGTGCGGTTGGTGGTTTTCTGCTGGGTACGGTTCGTGGTTTTCTGGGTCGTGTCCGTCGTGCGATTGGTCGTGCGGTTCGTCGAATTGTTAGTCTGATTCTTAGCCATAGGTGGTAAGCTCCTTTCGCAAGTAAAAACGATCTACAGTCGTTTTCGGACTGCAAAGGTAGTTTGCCCGCCCATGGCTTTTTTATGCAGAGGGGGCTGCTATGGAATTTCCACAGGATTTTACCGCGCGGGAGCGGGCACTGCTGGGGGCGCGCTTTGACGAGCTGTACGCCTACGCCACGCCGCAGCCTGCCCGCGGCGTAACGGTCAACGCGCTGCGCTGCACGCCGGAATGGTTCGCGCAGCATGCGGACTTTGACGCAAAGTCGTCCCCATTCTGCCCCACGGCCTTTACGACGGCGGCGGACTTCCGCCCGGGGCGGCACGCCTGGCACCACGCGGGCGTGCTCTATGCACAGGAGCCGAGTGCCTCGGCCCCCGCTGCGCTGCTGGACGTGCAGCCCGGTATGCGGGTGGCCGACCTCTGCGCCGCGCCGGGCGGCAAGACCAGCCAGCTGGCGGCGGCTCTGCAGGGGCAGGGCCTGCTGCTGGCCAATGAATTCGTCGCCGCCCGCGCTGAAATTCTGCGCCAGAATCTCGAGCGAATGGGCGTGACGAACGCCGTCATCACGAACGAGGACACCGCCCGCCTGGCCGCGGCGATGCCCGGGCAGTTTGACCGGGTGCTCGTCGACGCGCCCTGCTCGGGCGAGGGTATGTTCCGCAAGGAGGCCGTCGCTGCCGCCCAGCACAATAACGCCTTAGTGGCGCACTGTGCGGAGCTGGGGGCCGAAATTCTCGAAAACGCGGCGGCGCTGCTGGCTCCGGGCGGTGTGCTCGTCTACTCGACCTGCACATTTGCCCCGGCGGAGGACGAGGGACAGATCGCGGCCTTCCTCGCAAAGCACCCCGCGTTCACGCTCTGCGACCTGTCCGGCTGCGGCTTTGGCCGCCCGGGCGAGGCCAACCGCGCCCCTGACTACCCGGATTTCCGCGCCGGATACACCCGCCGCATCTGGCCCGCCGACGGCGGCGAGGGCCATTTTATGGCGAAGCTGCAAAAGGCAGCCGACGCCGACGCGCCCACCCCGCCGAAGGGCAAGCCGCCCAAGGCGCTGAAAGCCCCGGCGGAGTGGCTCGATTTTGCCAAAACCTATTTCCCGGCGCTGGCTTCCCGCCCGCTGGCCGGGGCGGGGGAGTGGCTGCTGCTGCCTGCGCCGGGCAGCGAGACACTGAACACCGCGAAGCTGCGCGTCGTGCGCGGCGGCGTTCTGGCGGGCAGCGTGCTGAAAAAGCGGTTCCAGCCCGCCCATGCGCTTTTCATGGCCTACGGCGCACAGTGCACGAACCGCGAGGAGCTGACGCTGACCGACCCGCGCACCGCCGCCTGGCTGCGGGGCGAGGAGATCGACGCCGCCACCGCGCAAAACGGCTGGTGCGCCGTACTTGTAGACGGGTTCCCGCTCGGCGGCGGCAAGGTCAGCGGCGGACGCATCAAAAACCATTACCCGAAGGGCCTGCGCAATCTGCAATAAAGCGGGCGGCCCCTCTTGAAAAGAACGATTTGTTGTGCTATAATAGTTTACTGGTAATTATCGGCTGTAATGCCGCTGCCTGTGTGAATACAAATTAGGGGGATTTTTCCATGTCCGGACATAGCAAATGGAATAACATCAAGCGTAAAAAGGAAAAGACCGACGGCGCCCGCGCCAAGGTTTTCACTAAGATCGGCCGCGAGATCGCCGTGGCCGTTAAGGAGGGCGGCGGCAACCCCGCTTCCAACTCCAAGCTGGCGGCTCTGATTGCCAAGGCCAAGGCCAACAGCGTGCCCAACGATAACATTCAGCGCATTATCAAGCGCGCCGAGGGCGGCGACAAGACCGAGTATGAGGCAATCACCTATGAGGGTTACGGCCCCGGCGGCATCGCCGTCATGGTCGAGACCCTGACCGACAACCGCAACCGCACCGCGGCCAATATGCGCCATTACTTTGACAAGTTCGGCGGCAACCTGGGCCAGATGGGCTGCGTCGGCTTCATGTTCACCCAGAAGGGCGTCATCGTCGTCGATCTCGAGGACAAGGACCCCGATGAGCTGATGATGGATGCGCTGGACGCCGGTGCCGATGACTTCGATGCAGGCGAGGACGCCGCCGAGGTCACCACCAGCCCCGAGAACTTCACCGCCGTCTGCGACGCGCTGGAAAAGAAGGGCTACAAGTTCATCTCCGCCGACGTGGCGCAGGTGCCTTCCACCACCACCGTGCTGACCGACCCCGATCAGCTCGTCCAGATGGGCAAGCTGCTGGACGCTCTGGACGACGATGATGATGTCCAGAACGCCTGGCACACCCTCGAGAACGAGGAAGACCTGGATCGCTAAACCACAAGAATGCCAAAAGAGAGTGAAGGGCGACTTTTGCTCTCTTTTTTTGATATTGTAGGGGCGGGCATTGCCCGCCCGCTGTTTCCGGCAGAAGTTTCCTTCCCGAAAGCAGCTTGCATCGGAAGGCTGACGGGCGACCAATGGTCGCCCCTACATTGAGGTTGTAGGGGGTCGGCGTCCCCGACGACCCGCAACGCATGTTTTTAATTGAAAAGGAGCGTTACTATGCCAAAACTCCTTTGCCCGCACTGCCTGCAGCCGCTGGATGGCGGGTACCGCGGCGAGTGCCCCCACTGCGGGCGCTCGCTGGAAAACCGCAACCCCGAGGGCGCGCTGCCTCTGGGCACCCAGCTGGGCGGCAGGTACACGGTGGGCACCTATTTGAGCGCCGACGGTGACGGTCTTGCCTACCGCGGCGTGCTGAACGACGAAAAGAAATTCGTCCTCATCAAGGAATATTTCCCGGTCACACTCTGCAACGGCCGCAGCGCCGATGGTGCGCTGATGCCCAAGGAGGAGAAGGAGGTCCTGTTCAAGACGAGCCGGATGGACTTCAAGGACCTGTACGATGACCTGAAAAACCTGACCCCGGCCACCGGCCTGTCCACGATTCTGGACGTTATGGAGGAAAACAACACGGTCTACGCCGTGGAGGAGAGCGAGAAGGGCATGACCCTGTCGCATTACCTGCACCTGCGCAGCCGCACACTGACCCCCGCCGAGGCCCGCACGCTGCTGCAGCCCATCATGGAGGGCGTGGCCCTGCTGCACAAGTCGGGGCTGATCCACCGCGGCATCTGCCCGGACAACATCGTGCTGCCCATCGACGGCACGGCCCGCCTGACCGGTTACGGCACGCTGGCGCTGCGCACCGGCGGCAGCGAGCTGAAGAGCCAGCTCTACCCGGGCTACGCCGCGCCGGAGCAGTACTCTGCCGCCGAGTTCAGCGGGCGCTACACCGATGTTTACGCGCTGGCCGCGGTCTGCTACAGGATGGTCACAGGGCAGACGCCCGTCGCTGCGCCCCAGCGCAAAGTGCGGGACAGCCTCGAGTCGGCGCACAGCCTCGAGGCGGGTGTGCCTACATGGTTCTCGCAGGTGCTGGCCTGCGCGCTGCGGCTGGACCCCGCCAAGCGGATGCAGACCGTGCCCGAGCTGATGAGTGCCCTGACCGACCCGAACGTCGCAAACGCGATGTTTGAGAAGGGCGACAACCAGATCAGCACCCGCAAGATCATGGCCGTGTCGCTCGTCGTCATCTTTGTGCTGGTCGTGCTGCTGCTCTGGAGCCTGATCGGCGGCAGCAAGGCTGACAGCACCCCTGTCTCAACGCCGCAGCCGACAGCAGCCGGCACGGCGGGGGAGACCACCGCCGAGACCGTGCCGAATCTGGTCGGCCTGCGCTACACGACTGACATCAAGGGCAACAGCGCCTACGACGACTACCGCATCGTGATGGTGGAGCAAAGCTCCGACACCGTGGCGCAGGGCGTGGTCATCAGCCAGGATCCGCCGGCGGGCAGTGAGAAGCTGATGGACGACCAAATCATCCAGATCACGGTCAGCAGCGGCCCGAGCCTTGTGGAGATGCCGGACATCATCGGCTTTACCCAGGCCAATGCCAGCAAAAAGCTGGACGCGCTGGGCATCCAGTACAAGATGGTCATGGTGGATAACGACGGTACGATGGCCGCGGGCTGTGTGGCGAGCACCGACTACAAGGCCGGAACGAAGATAAACACCGAGAATGTGACTGTCATCGTCAGCATCGCCGGGGAGCGGGATGACACGCTGGTGGCGCAGACGGGGAATGCGGCAGAAAGCAATTCGGCTTCCCCTGAGGGGGAAGCTGTCACCGAAGGTGACTGATGAGGGGCAGGTTTTCCGTGATACCCCGCTAACGGGTGACCACAGGAACGCCGCCCCTCACCCGGCCCTGCGGGGCTACCTTTCAGTCTACGCGCTAAGAGCCGCCTTCGGCGGTTGCGCCCCGACACGCGCCTGCGGGCGCAGCCCCACGGGGGAAGGCAAAGCAAAACAAAAAAGAGCAGTCTCTTGCGAGACTGCTCTTTTTCAGTGCATTTTGGCAATGCCGACGCGGCGAGATTAGTCGCTGACGTAGGGCATCAGAGCCATGTAGCGGGCACGCTTGATGGCAACCGTCAGCTCACGCTGATGGAAAGCGCAGGTACCGGTAACACGGCGGGGAATGATCTTGGCGCGCTCGCTCACGTACTTGCGCAGGCGGGGCAGATCCTTGTAATCGATGTGCTCGACGCGGTCAACGCAGAAGGAGCAAACCTTCTTGCGGCCACGATGCATCGGACGAGAAGAACGATCCATAGCCATTGTGGAAACCTCCTTGTTAGAATGATACTTTCGATTTTAGAACGGCAGGTCGCCCTCATCCTCGATCAGTGCAAAGTCGTCATTGCTGCCGGCAGAATAGCTCGGCGCAGGGGCGGCCTGTGCAGCGGGACGGGGAGCGGGGGCTGCCATGGGTGCGCCGTAACCGGCATCACCCATCGGTGCGGCGTTTGCGGATTTGGGAGCGGCAAAGTTGACGTTGTTGGCCACGATCTCAATCGCGGTGCGGTTGTTGCCGTTCTTGTCCTGATAGCTGCGGCTCTGCAGACGGCCGTCAATGGCAATCAGAGAACCCTTCTGGAAATACTTGCAGACAAACTCTGCCGTGCGGTCCCAGGCGACAACATCCAGCCAGTCAGCCTGACTCTGGCCGTTGGCGTCACGGCGTCCGCGATCACAAGCGATGCGGAACGACGCAACGTTCTTGCCCGTCGTAGTCTGGCGCAGCTGCGGGTCCGCGGCAAGGCGGCCCATGATTGCAACAACATTCAGCATTGGTTTACTCCTTACTCCTCAACAGCAAGAGTCATGCTGCGAAGAACGCCCTCGGTGATCTTGAAAACGCGGTCCAGCTCAGCCGGGAAATCGGGCTCGCTGGTGAAGCTGATCACCGTGTACACACCCTCGGTCTCATCGTTGATGGGGTAAGCAAGACGCTTCTTGCCCCAATCATCAACAGAATCGATCGTACCATTCGCTGCGATCAGGTTCTTGAACTTGTTGATCAGAGCGTTGGAAGCCTCTTCGTCGAGGTTCGCGGTGGTAACCATCATGGTTTCGTACTTAGCCATATTCTGTGCACCTCCTTTTGGACATTAGGCCTTCTCTTTTAACGGAAAAGACAAGGATAACCGTGTGATTTCACACAGCATCTAATTATAACAAGTAAATCCGCGTTTGTCAACGCAAAATTTGCCCTGCACAGCACAAAATTGCGGATTTTTTAAAAAAACCTGGACGTTCCGTACAAGTGTCCTATTGCTTGGTCTGCCCGCTTGGCTATAATGGGCTTAATAATGTACAAGTCTTGCTTGCATAGCCGGACGCGGCGCTAGTAGGGGCGAGCATTGCTCGCCCGCTGCCCGCTTGCCATGCAGGAAACGATAGGGGAACGCAGGGCAGCGATAAGGCTGCGCGGGCGACCAATGGTCGCCCCTACATGTGTTCCCGCTTTGAAAAAGAGAAATGGAGCGTTCGAATGAGAATCGTGGTCGTCGGCCTCGGCAAGGTTGGCCGTGCCCTGACCGCCCAGCTTACGGCGGAAAATAACGACATTGTCGTCATCGACCGAAACCCTGACCTGATCGAGGACATTGTCAATATCTATGACGTGCGCGGTCTGGCCGGCAACGGCGGCTGCTATGACGTGCAGAAGGAGGCGTTTGAGGACGGCGCAGACCTGCTGATCGCCACAACGTCCAGTGATGAGATCAACATCCTGGCCTGCCTCGTCGCCAAAAAGCTGGGCACGCAGCATACGATTGCGCGTATCCGCAACCCGGAGTATGAGAAGCAGCTGCGCTTTATGCGCGATGACCTTGGTCTGTCGATGTTCGTCAACCCTGAAAAAGCCACGGCTCGTGAGATCGCCCGCGTGCTTCGTTTTCCGTCTGCCATCAAGCGTGAGCAGTTCTGCCGCCAGCGGTTTGAGCTGATCGAGTACCGCCTGGCCGACGACAACCCGCTGGTGGGCTTGCAGCTGTCTGACCTGTACCGCAACATCCGGGTCAAAATTCTGATCTGCGCCGTCGCCCGCGGCAGCGAGACGATCATCCCCACGGGTATGTTTACACTGCGGGCCGGGGACAAGATCTACCTGACGGCCTCGGCCCGGGATCTGGAATCCTTCTTCCGCAAGCTGAACCTGTTCAAGGCCAAGGCCAGCAACGTCATGATCGTCGGTGCAAGCCGGATGACCTACTATCTGGTCAAGGAGCTGCAGGACATCCAGAAGCGGGTGACCGTCATCGACAGCGATGCGGCCCGCTGCCAGGAGATGAGCGAGAAGTTCCCCGGCGTGCTGGTCATCCACGGCGACGGTGCGGATGCCGAGCTGCTGAGCGAGGAGCGCATCACCGATATGGACGCCTTTGTGGCGCTGACCGGCCTGGACGAAACAAACATCATTCTGGCGATGTACGCCTCCCAGATAAACTCCTGCAAGGTCGTGGCCAAGATCAACCGCGAGTCCTTCGCCGAGCTGGCCGCTGCCAAGGGGATGGTGGACAGCGTCGTCTCCACGGCGTCGGTCACGTCGGAGTCCATTGCCATGTACGTCCGCGCCATGCAGAACAGCTTTGAGTCGGAGAACATCAAGACGCTGCACCGTCTGGTGAGCGGGCGCGTGGAGGCGCTGGAATTCAACGTTGCGCCGGGTTTGCCGTTCATCGGCGTACCGCTGAAGGATCTGACCCTGCGCAAGGGGCTGCTGGTGGCGGGCATCGTGCGCCGCAATGGCCAGACGGTCATCCCGTCCGGCAACGATGCCCTGCAGGAGGGCGACGATGTCGTCATCGTCACCACCGACACAACGCTGCACTCGCTGCGCGACATTGTAAAGTGAGGGCGCAGCCATGAACTATAAAATGGTAGGGTTTGTGCTGGGGCGCATCTTCCTGATCGAAGCAGCCCTCATGCTCTTTCCCATGGGCTGCGCCGCCATCTACGGCGAGTGGAGCGTTGTGCTTTCCTTCCTGTGGCCGGCGCTGATCGTGCTGGCGCTGGGCCTGATAACCAGCCTGCGCACCCCCAAAAACACGAAAATCTACGCCCGCGACGGCCTGGCCATCGTGGCGCTTGTCTGGGTGTTGATGTCGGTTTTCGGCGCACTGCCGTTTGTCATCTCCGGCGAGATACCGTCCTTTGTCGATGCTTTTTTTGAGACGGTCTCGGGCTTTACGACGACAGGCTCGACAATTCTGACCGACGTCGAGGCGCTGAGCCACGGCACATTGTTCTGGCGCAGCTTTTCACACTGGATCGGCGGCATGGGCGTGCTGGTCTTTGCCATGGCCGTGCTGCCCATGACCGATGGCCGTGCCATGCACCTGATGCGCGCCGAGGTCCCCGGCCCGACCTGCGGAAAAATTTCCAGCAAGCTGAGCGACAGCGCAAAGATTTTGTATGCCATTTATCTGGTCATGACCGTCATCGAGACGATTCTGCTCTGCGCGGGCGGTATGCCGCTGTTTGACGCGCTCATTCATGCGTTCGGCACGGCGGGCACGGGCGGCTTCAGCAACAAGGCGCTGAGCGTCGGCGCGTACAACAGCCCGTATTTTGAGATCGTCATCGGCGTGTTCATGCTGCTGTTCGGCATTAACTTTAACCTGTATTATTTCCTGCTGCTGCGTCATTTCCGTGAGGCATTCGCCTCCGAGGAGATGCACGTCTACTTAGGCATCGTCGCATTCTCGACGCTGACGATCACGGCGAACATCGCGAGTATGTACGACAGTGTCGGCACGGCGCTGCGCACGGCGTTCTTCCAGGTGTCGTCCATCGTCACGACCACCGGCTACGCCACGGCGGACTTCAACCTCTGGCCGACCTACTCCCGCATCGTGATCGTGATCCTGACGTTTGTGGGCGCATGCGCGGGCTCGACGGCGGGCGGCTTGAAAGTATCGCGCGTCATCATCCTTTTCAAGGCGGCACGGCAGGACCTGAACAAGATGCTGCACAGCCATGCCGTGACGACGGTCCGCTTTGAGGGCAAGCCGTTGGACGAAAAGACGCTGCGCGGTGTGCACAACTATTTCAACATTTATATGCTGCTGCTGACGCTGTCGGTGCTGCTGCTCTCGCTGGACGGGTTCGATCTGGTGACGACGTTTACATCCGTCGCGACCTGCCTGAACAACGTCGGTCCCGGCCTTGAGATGGTCGGCCCGATGGGCAGCTTTGCGGATTTCTCCGCTCCGGCCAAGCTGCTGCTGGCCTTTGACATGCTGGCGGGCCGTCTGGAGCTCTACCCGATGCTGGCCCTTTTTGCCCCGCGCCTCTGGCGCAAGCGCATCAATGCGATGCACGAGGCAAGAGCGAAGTAAAGGGGAGGGCGGGTGTTCTTTCTTTACAAAGAAATTCCAAACCAATACAATCATA
>ENA-UOJN01001324-UOJN01001324.1-human-gut-metagenome-genome-assembly--contig:-C125IIP-NODE-1324-length-18014-cov-10.697088_pt1 | contig 18014 bp, 9 predicted proteins | sample MGYA00242350_ERZ723897 | MGnify/ENA metagenome assembly ERZ723897 | reverse complement strand
CGGTGTAATCCGCGCCTAATCTTTATAACAGGTTTACAAATTATCATTTATAAAAGTAATCTTGAACTATTACTCAATATCATAACGTAATCAATATGAATAAGAAGATATTAATATCCCTACTTTACCTCCTCATCCTCGCTAGTACGGCACACGCAGTCTTGCGCGTCACCGACCTGCGAACAGAGCAATTGAAGAATCCACTGGGAATCGATATCCGCCACCCCCGTCTGGGCTGGCGTATCGAATCGGACGAACAAAATGTGATGCAGACCGCCTATCATATTCTTGTAGCCTCCTCCCCTGAACTCCTGGCACAAGGCAAAGGAGACTGCTGGGATTCGGGCAAGGTGAAAACAGACGCTTCCCAATGGATCACTTATCAAGGTGAAACGTTGAAGCGTAACACCCCTTACTACTGGAAAGTAAAAGTCTATACCCATACTAATGAAACCGACTGGAGCGAACCCGCCTCCTGGAGTATGGGATTACTGAATGAAGCAGACTGGCAAGGGCAGTGGATCGGCCTGGACCGCCCCGCCCCCGGTGACAGCGAGACACAATGGAGCCGCCTTGCCGCCCGCTACCTCCGCAAAGAGTTTGCACTGACCAAAGAAGTGAAACGAGCCACAGTACACATTGCCGGAATGGGACTTTACGAACTCTTTATCAACGGTCAGCGCATCGGTGAACAAGTCCTGTCACCTGCCCCTACCGATTACCGGAAAACTATCCTGTACAACACGTATGACGTCACCCCCCAACTCCAAAAAGAAAATGCCATCGGTGTCATCCTCGGCAACGGGCGCTTCTACACCATGCGCCAGAATTACAAACCCTACAAGATACCTACTTTCGGCTATCCCAAACTACGTCTGAATCTGATTGTTGAATATACGGACGGCAGCAGACAGACAATCGCCTCGGACATTTCCTGGAAACTAACCACCGAAGGCCCTATACGCAGCAATAATGAGTACGATGGCGAAGAATACGATGCACGCAAGGAATTAGGAGACTGGAATCGGGCAGGCTATGATGATACGAATTGGATACCCGCCGGGCGCGTCAGCATTCCCTCAGGAACCTTGCGTGCGCAAATGATGCCGGGCATGAAAGTAACGGAAAGCCTGAAGCCTGTTTCTATCCGGAAACAGGGAGACAAACAGATTTTGGACATCGGTCAGAATATGGCAGGATGGCTACGTATTCGTATCAAAGGCCAGGCAGGAGACAGTATCCGTCTCCGCTTTGCCGAGCGCTTGCAACCGGATGGCGAAATTTTTACGAAGAATCTACGCGACGCACATTGCACGGATATATATGTTGTCAGCGGACGTGAACCACAAGATACCACCTGGGCTCCCCGCTTTGTATACCACGGTTTCCGCTATGTGGAAATCAGCGGTTATCCCAATGCCAAGACCGAAGATTTTACAGCTGAAGTAGTAGATGACGAAATGGCTCATACCGGGACCTTCACCTGCTCGGATGAAACACTCAATAAGGTATTGCGCAATGCTTTTTGGGGTATCCGCAGTAACTACAAAGGTATGCCCGTCGACTGCCCGCAACGCAACGAACGCCAACCTTGGTTGGGAGACCATGCGATGGGTTCCTGGGGTGAAAGCCTCTTTTTCAACAATCATGCCCTATACAATAAATGGACACGTGATATTCGTGAAGCACAGCGTGAGGACGGCTGCATCCCGGATGTAGCTCCGGCCTACTGGAATTACTATTCGGATAATGTCACCTGGCCGGCTACCCTTCCCCTGGTATGCGACATGCTTTTCACCAACTACGGTGACCGGCGCGCAATCGAAGAGAATTATCCGGCTTTAAAGAAATGGGTATCTCATATCCGCGAGTATTACCTGACCAAGGAATTCATTATTACCAAAGACAAATACGGTGACTGGTGCGTACCTCCCGGATCTTTGGAAATGATTCATAGCAATGACCCTGCCCGCAAAACGGATGGTGCGCTTATAGCTACTGCCTACTATCTGAAAGTCCTGCAACTGATGCATCGTTTTGCAAGCCTGCAAGGTTTAACCGCCGAAGCCGAAGAATGGGGAGCACTGGAAGGCCGGATAAAAGATGCCTTCAACGCACGTTTCCTTCATGTGAAGGAAGGTACTTCCCCCGTACCCGGACATACTTTATATCCGGACAGCATCTTCTACGGTAACAATACGGTTACCGCCAATATTCTGCCGCTTGCTTTCGGACTTGTCCCAAAACAGTACATGGACGAAGTTGCCAAGAATACCGTGGCTACCATTATCACTACCAATAAAGGACATATCAGCACCGGAGTCATCGGTACACAATGGCTGCTACGCGAACTAAGCCGCCGTGGTCATGCCGATGTCGCCTATCTTCTGGCCACTAATAAGACTTATCCTTCGTGGGGATATATGGCCGCACAAGGCGCCACCACCATCTGGGAACTCTGGAATGGCGACAAAGCAAATCCCGGAATGAACAGTGGAAATCACGTCATGCTCTTAGGCGACCTGCTTCCCTGGTGCTTCAACAATCTGGCAGGCATCCGTGCCGACCGTTGGAAGCCCGGCTATAAACATATCATCTTCCAGCCTGCCTTTGACATTCAGGAACTAAGCAATGTAGATGCCTCCTACACAAGCATCTACGGAAAAATAACCAGCCGGTGGAAAAAGACCCCGACACATCTGGAATGGGACATTGAACTCCCCGCCAACACTACAGGCGAAGTATATCTTCCCGGCGGGCGGAAAGAAATGGTAGGTTCGGGCAAGCATCACTTCAGTGTAGATATCCCTACCCGGAATGTAGCTATCCTGAGTGACGAGTTCCTATATGAGAAAGCCTCCTTCCCGGAATGTCATGGAGCCACCATCGTAGAATTGAAAAACGGGGATCTTGTCGCTTCATTTTTCGGCGGTACCAAAGAGCGCAATCCGGATTGTTGCATCTGGGTGTGTCGCAAGCCGAAAGGTGCCAAAGAATGGACCTCTCCACAACTCGCTGCCGACGGCGTATTTTCAATAAAAGATGCGCAGGCAACCTTGGCAGGCATTGATTCCACTTGTACTCCTGTGACAAATGCCCGGGGAAAACTGATTGCCCGCCGGAAAGCTTGCTGGAACCCGGTACTTTTCCAAATTCCGGGAGGTGATCTGATTCTCTTCTATAAAATAGGCTTGAGCGTAGGCGACTGGACTGGCTGGCTCGTGCGCTCTCGCGACGGAGGAAAGACCTGGAGTAAACGTGAACCGTTGCCGGAAGGATTCCTCGGTCCTATCAAGAATAAACCGGAGTACATTAATGGTCGTATCATCTGTCCTTCCAGCAGAGAAGGTGGCAAGGGATGGCGCATTCATTTCGAAATTTCCGATGACAACGGCAAGACCTGGAAGACAACGGAATCACTGGCTGCGGAGCTTTCCGTACTTACTCAGCACCGTAAAAAAGGAAGTGTCAACGTAGATGATCAGGAAGGTGGCGAGGCCGTCAAAGGTGAAGGTCCAAAACCAATATATGCGATACAACCCAGTATACTGATGCACAAAGACGGAAGATTACAAGTATTGTGCCGCACACGCAATGCCCGGATTGCCACAGCCTGGAGCAATGATAATGGCGATACCTGGAGCAAAGTAACGCTTCTGGATGTTCCGAATAATAATTCGGGAACGGATGCCGTAACATTACAGGACGGTCGCCATGTACTCATCTACAATAATTTCTCGACACTACCCGGCACTCCCAAAGGACCTCGAACTCCTCTCTGTGTAGCCATTTCAGAAGATGGTATAAATTGGCAACCTGTGCTTACATTGGAAAACAGCCCTATCAGTCAATATTCCTATCCAAGTATTATTCAGGGAAAAGATGGTAGGCTGCATGCTGTTTATACATGGAGAAGGCAGCGGGTTAAATATGCGGAAATAGATTTATCAAAACTTCGATAAGGTTTTTCTGAATATATCTGAATATAAGAAAAAAGCCCCGGAACTCAGATCATAATAAGAGTTCCGGGGCTTCCTTTTTTATTTCTTGTTCTGAGCCTTTTCCGCTTTTCTCTTATTTACATAATCCTTGAACATCTGGCGCCAGTTACGACCATGCTCATTAAAATACTGTTCGCACTTAGTCTTGTAGATTTCAAAGATGGCAGATATCTGCTTCATGTTTTTATAATCAATAGCCTGTTCACGAGCCAGCTTCAACTGTTCCAACACAAAAGCGGTTTCTTCCTCCGTCATATCAGGGACAATGGCCTGATAACCTTTCAAAGTGAAAGCTACTTTGCCTACAGTATATTTATCAAGAATCTGCTCTACTTGTTCTTCCGTCAGCACTCTGCGCAAATCTTTCATCAGCTTTTCATGAACTTCTTTCGGCATGGCGGAATCGGCAATCATTTCCCGATCCAATTTACTTAAAGACTTACCAGTGACAGGATTGATACCCTCCGGAACAGTGGAATAAGGGTGTTCATTATGCCAATCACGAACCTTGCGCAAATGATTATAGATAGTTGTTACAGCAAAGCCCGCTTTCTTATCATCCTCCATATTTAAGGAAGCCACCCAGTCCATTGCCTTTTTCTCAAGAGAAGCATCCGACTTTAATTGGGCAAAAGCTTTCTTGTCAATATAAACAGCTACTTTATCAAACGAACGAATTGCGCTTTCCGGCAAAAGTTCTCCTTTCTCACCGAAACTATACATAGCGGATTCCGGTTCGATGGTGACTTTTGTTTCATCCAGCATATTTCTATTCAAGCCGAACACCTCAGCAAAAAATGTATAGACAGCATTCCGCTTATTAGGACCAAAGTCATGTCTTTCTTTCGGAAGATGTATGTTCGTCACTTTATCTTTTGCATCGTAGAATCCATAAACACGCTGCAAATAAGGATATTCCAGTGTAGGCACACTTGCCGTCCAATCACCACCATCAGACACTACTAATTGCGGACGGGGAGCAAAGATTGCTGCCAATTCGGCATTGCATGTGCCACCCGCCGCCAATTGAATAGGCATACCGCTTTCACAGGGGCATCCTCCATCAAAATGAGAAGCCAAACTTACCACCGGCGCCGAAGCCGTGAAGCGATCATCCAGTGCACTCAGCAGAACTGTTTGCGTGCCACCACCGGAACCGCCATTCACACCGATTCTTTTCCTGTCAATATCTTTACGGGCAGCAAGCATATAGTCGAGAATCAGCAAACCATTCATCGCCTGAATGGTATGAGCTGCACTACTGCGGTGTGCCGCACTGCCAACCTGCAAAATTGACTCTCCCCAACCGAAGAGATCATAATCCACACAAACAGCCCCCATACGTGCCAGGGTTCCCATACGTTGTTGTTGATCTTCGCGATAACGACCTCCTCCAAAGTGTCCATTCGGACAAATGATCAGCGCATGCTTCCCTTTCGATTTAGGGGCATAAACAGAACCGCAAACATACAGCCCTGGAAGCGTCTCAAGTGCAAAATTCTGAACTGTATAGCCATCATATTTCCTCACTTTGGAAAGAATCGGCTTCGACTCCACACATTGTGCGAGTAAAAGGTCAATTCCCAGACGTTGCCGGACTTCTTTTCTTAAAGAATCGGCACGGAGTTCGAAAGCTTCCTTATCTGCATAAAGCGTATTAAGGTAAGCCAGCATTTTCTCTCCGTCAGCATCTGTCCGCCGAGGATATTCATAAGCTTTCAACTTATATATATTGCCAGTTTGTTTCACAAACTTATAATCGAAAGGGGACAATACATTCGTCAGCGATTCTTCCACTGAATAAGGACGGATACGAAAATCCGCATAAGGCAACACTTTACCGACCGTATCAATATCGTATTTCAGGCGGATACCAAAACGATTTTGTATGTCCGTAAGAACTTCGTTCAAAGGGCGGGCAAAGGCCGTTTCAAATGTTTGTGTTTGTGCTTCAGCCGAAAGAGATGCAGCAAAAAGCACAGAGAAAAGAATACGTTTCATTGTTCTATATATTATTGTTTACTTTTCATCGACTTCCTTTGGATACATCTTTTTACCATTCACCATGACATCTTCCATCGTGATGCGTTCGCAATCCTCAAAGACACATTCCTCACCGGCTCCCTGCACATGGATGTCGCGCAGTACAATATCAGAGATCGGAGCTTCTTCCAGCCCAACTATCTTAACAGGAGTCTTGACATCCGTAACCGTCATTCCACTGATATGTATATTGCGAAACAGCGGAGTGCGTTCACTCTTGGGTTCGGCAGGCATACCGCTATACTTCAGATTCAGTACCACAGCCTCCTGCTTGATATTGCGCATCACAATGTTACTGACACGGATATCTTCGACCACTCCTCCCCTGCCCCGGGTGGACTTGAGACGAATGCCCCGGTCCGTTCCATCGAAAATGCAATTGGAAATAGTCACCTTACGCACGCCTCCACTCATCTCACTGCCTATCACTACACCACCATGACCGGAAAGCATGATGCAATTAGTGATGGTTATATTCTCACAGGGTACTCCCAACCGGCGCCCCTGCGCATCGCGACCGGACTTGATCGTTATGCAATCATCTCCCACCGAAATGTGGCAGTCGCTGATATGTACATTCCGGCAGGACTCCGGATTGATGCCGTCCGTATTGGGCGAGGGCACATTATGAATGGTCACTCCCTTCACCTTCACGTTTTCACAGAACTCGGGATTCACCGTCCAGAACGGAGAGTTGACGATCTTCACCCCCTCTATCTTCACGTCCTTGCAACGAACCGGCTGGATAAACGGAGGACGGAAAAAACGACGTTGCAGTGTACCGATGTAGTCCTTGTTTGTCTCAGCATAGATAGCCGTTGTATCATTTGCCTGGTCCCACATCGTCTGATACTTATTCACATTCCGCATGCCATTGTCGCGCAGATCAATCATCACACGAAAAAACTCCATCCACCACTTCTTTCCCTGCCCGTCCAGCGTACCTTCACCTTTGATTGTTATATTTTCCGCATCCACGGCATAAATCAAAGGCTGGAAACTCTTCATCATCACTCCCTCGTGACGCACCTCCACAAAGGGAAGATAATCATCGAAGCTATCAGAAAACAGCAAAGTGGCTCCCGCCTCCAACTCCAAAGTGATGTGGCTCTTCATCCGGATGCTTCCCGTCAGATAAGTGCCGGCAGGAAAAAAAAGGGTACCGCCACCGTTCGCGTTCAGGCGGTCGATGGTAGAATTGATAAGTTTGGTATTCAACGTCTTTCCATCCACCTTCGCTCCTGCTTTCAGCATATCTACACGTTCTGCACGAAGCACCGTAACCGCACAAAGGCAGAAGAGTGAACAAAGAAGTATTCTATATTTCATGGTCATAGTATGGTTGTTTATGGTTCGTTTATAGTTTGTTGTTCGTTCACTACAAATTCATGTTTCCCGCTCTCCACCTCTCTCGGTTCTTTCTCTCCCGGAAGTGTAACCACCGCCACAGTGTTTACCGGAACGGACAACTTCAGCTTAAACCGGCCGTTCTCGCGGGTCCAGTCTACAGTTATCTTACCGTAAAGGGTTTCATAAGATGACTGCACGTATTTCAGATCACCGACAGGCTTCGGGGCGATTCTGAACTTCTGGTATCCATGCTTCACGTCCGGAGAGATACCGACCAACGAGTTAAAGAACCATTCATCAATCTGCCCCATCATAAAATGATTCCAAGAGGAGCCCTGACGAGGGTCCCATTGCTCAGTCAGAGTCGTTGCACCAAACTTGAGTTGAAAGCCATATCCGGGCGTTTCCTCATGGTTAAACATTTTATAGATGAGTTCATCGGCTCCGTAATTGGCCAATGTCTGGATCAGATAGCGGTTTCCCACATCTCCGGTAGTCAGACGATTGCCGTGTGCTTCCACATCTTTTATCAGGTTCTTAAATACTTTGCGCTCCAGATGACGATCCGTTTCATAACCTCCAGAATGGCCTCTACTCAGAACCATATCCAGAAAAAGCGGCAAGGCATTGCTGCACTGGCTTCCCGTACCATACTGCGCCGCATCGTAATCCTGAAAGCGTTCGTTAAATGCCACCACGATATCATTCGCCAACGAATTGTAATACCTGACATCATCAGCATTACCCACAATGCGAGCAGCCTTTATCAGATATTCGACAATCATGTAATAGTGTGCCGTAGCCACCAGCGGAACTGGCGTATTGCGGGAGAATCCTGCACGGAAGTCACCGTAATCATACCAGTCGCCCAAACCGAAAGAAAGGATATGATTATCTGCGCGGGTAGAGAGATAGTCCACATATCGGCGCATATTCTGGTAATACTTCTTAATCAGCGAATCGTCCCCGTAGGTTTCGTAATACATATACGGGAAAATGACCAGAGCACCTCCCCACTCGGGAGATTCGGCAAAGGCATCCATGCCCGGTCCTTCGAACACGACATACTCCGGTGCGGTGCTTGGCATGGCTCCGTTGCGATGTTGGGCATCCGCCATATTCTGCATAATTTGCGGAGCGAAAGCTGTCAGGTCATAATTGTATAAAAGTCCCGGCCCGTTGAGGTGCACCTGTTCCAGCCATCCCAGCTTTTCCCGATGGGGACAATCGGTAAACACAGACTGCATATTGCTGCGAACCGCCTTCTCTATCAGACGATGGGCAGCGTTGAATATCGGATTGGAACACTCGAAAGCAGACACCTTTTTTGCCGAGTTATAAACAAAGCAGGATTGAATATCTTTCAGAACAGGCAATTTCCGGGGATTCTTCTCCCCCTTCAGTACGGCACCCTCTACCTGAATGTAGCGATAACCATAGTATGAGAAACGGGGACGCCAGGTCTCGTCCCCCTCACCCTTCAAGGTATATTCGTAGTAATGCTGACGTCCCGTTTGCCGTTGGTTACAGGCTCCTTCCTCCGTCAGAGCCTCAGCCACCACCAATGTAACTTTCTGACCTCGTTTACCACGCACGGTAATTTCCGGAAAACCGGCAAGGTTCTGCCCCATATCCAGTACGAAAGCGGAAAGGTCGATGGTTCTTTTGGTCGATTTACAGGCAGAGGCAATCTGTTCCGGGGTCAGTTTTGTCACTTTCCGGACACCATAACGTTCCATGATTTTCACCGGAGCCGCCATTTGCGGACGCAACGTTCCCTTCGGAGCTTCCTGAACCACTACCGGGCGCCAACGCGCATCATTAAAACCTGCCCGGTTCCACCCTTTTTGTTCGCGACGCGCATCATAATCTTCGCCTCCATAAATACAATTAAAGGTAAGGGGGCTTAAGTCATATTTCCAACTGTCGTCAGAGCAAACCACATCCCGTGTTCCATCTTCATAATTGACAAGCAGTGAGAATAAAAGAGTCGGTGCCCCGAAGCTGATCTGTAACTTGCGGTAACGTCCGCCCTGCACATTATAGAACCCGTTTCCCAATAAAACTCCCGCCACATTCTCGCCCTCCTGCAACAGTTCCGTAACATCATACATATTATAATAAACGCTCTTGTCATAATCACTCCAGAGGGGAGCAAATTCACTGTCACCGACTTTCTTCCCATTCAAGGTGAACTCATAGAAGCCAAGGCCACAGATGTATGCGGTAGCCTCCGCAATCTTTTTGTCCGTGCCGAACGTCTTACGCAAGCAAATGCTTTTCTTTGCCAATGTATCCACGTCTTCCCATGCCGCCTTTACCTCCGGCTTCTTCAACTCGCCTCCGTGGAATTTCCGTCCTTCGGGCAAGCGTGCGTCTTTACGGGTGATGGCCCCAATCCATTCAGCCGAAGAAAAACCTTGGGGAACTAAACGAAACTTTGCTTCTCGACTCCATTCGGAAGGCGCGTCCGTTTCATCCCAAACCCGTACACGCCAGATGTAGTTATAGAAACTAAATCGGAGAAACTTCGCTCCATGAGTCGGTATCAACTGGCTTTGCGAAGATTGGACCTTTCCCGTATTCCAAACCGTACGTCCGGTGCAGGCTTCCCGAATCTCAATCTCATAAGCAGTCTGCCTCGTCCCATTCTCCAGCGACTCCATGGTCCACCCCAGCCGGGGATAGGCTTCAACAAGCACCAACCCTTCCTGCATTTCGCAAGTGAGATGGCTGACCGTTATATTCTTTGCCTGTGCCAGACACGGCAAGCAAAGAAGAAAGAAAATATATCTTTTTAAAAACATCATTCGTTTTTTTCGATTTCAGTAGTAACCATTATTTCAAGACGTTCTCACAAATGATTCTCGTCAATCTATCTGCATATCCAACTTGTTTTCCATCTACAAAAATACGCAATCCTTTTCCGCGATGGTAACGATCACCATATTTATCCCAAAGAATTGTCAGGTTACGACCATGATATAAAACATTATCCAGACAGAACCAATCCCACTTATCTGCCGGTATCAACGGATTTACTTCCACCGTATCATCCAGGCGCGGGCGTAATCCAATCAGACCGGTAATCATCAAATCATTAAAAGTAGAATGGTTATAGTAACGACTCCGTTCCTGGTCACCCTTCAGCCAATAACCTGTCACCTCATCCAGATATTCACCAATGTAAGGACGTCCGCGATGATATTGCGACTCGACATACAATTCCATTTGACGGAAATACACACTATCGGATAATACTCTCTGTGGATAATTATTCATAAAGTTAGCCATTGCTGTCAATGTCTGGGCAGAAGCAAACGGCCAGATTGCTCCGTCCCATTCACATTTACCAACTCCGTGGGTACGAAATTCCGGATGACGGCGCTCGGCAGTAGTTAATCCGTAAGGAGCAGAAAAACCGTTCTCATCCATAATCTCTTTCCAGGCAACTTCATATTGCTTCACTGTGTCCGGCAAATTAAAGTACCAAGGTATATATCCGATAGCCTCGCGTACATTCGCAGAAGAGTCCGCACGCATTGTCTCAAAAAACTGGTGACGTGAATTCCACAACTTATCTTGCACCAGCCTTTTCAATGTATCCGCCCGCATACCATATCTCATAGCCATTCCTTCATCATCCGAAAGGATTCCCATCAGTGAAAGAGCTTTTGCATTACCATACATATAGCTATTAATGGTGGGGCGGGCATACTTTTTCTTACGTCCGCCACTAATTGATTCTTCCATGCCATCCTGTACATCTCCTTGCCAATATAATCCGTTTTGCAAACGGTTCGTGCACTCCCAGCGTTGATACTCGGCTTCCAGATTTTCCTTCATATCCAGCATGAAATCCTTATCAGCATCCACCATATAACGTGCCAGCACAGCATCCGCATTCCACGAACTAAACTTATTCATCTTATTCATCGGCCCGCCATCATTCCCCCGATACCACGTATGAATAATCTGATCCAGATACTTCGGATCGCGCAACCAACGGCTTTCATAAATATGATGCCCGATAGCGCAGGCTATCAAATTATATTTATCAGAATAGGAACGCTGAACCAGAAATTCCGTCATACCATATCCCACAGGTGTTTCTTTGATATGCTTCCGCAACGACCACCAGCGGTAATAGTACATCTCTTCAAAATTACGTTGCGGACATTCAAACAACGGTATATTCTCTTCCATCCATTCCGAAGCCTTTGCATTCGGAATGGCCTGGGCTATATTCTCATCTTCGATACCATTGAAATAATCTGCATAATGGCTGAAATCCGCATACTTCAAAACAGCAGCAGTCGCATCTTTATCCACAGAAGAGGTCTTCACATTGGCGATACGATATTCAGCTAGTGGCTCCTGGTCACCGGCATTCGGCAGATCATAGGTCTGATCAGCCGGTGTATCTACAGTGGGAAATGTTCGTGGAACTCCTGTACGGAACGCAATACGTTCAATAGCAGGTACCGGTGCATAGAACATGCGCAATCCTACTCTCTTACCATCCACAAATACCTGAATATTACGATCGGTCACTGAAAGGATAGCCTCTACATGATAGTTTTTTCCCGGTTCATATTTCATCAGGTTCCCAAAGCGGGAACCGCCTTTAGCACGAAAAATTCCATCAGGAGTCAACTCAAGCCGGGAACAAGCAATGCTGTTCTCATCCAGGAAGTCAATCTGAAGAGTACCTTTATCGTTTTGTCCGGCCTGTAGATCAAATGAGATTTTCAGTTCTTTAGAAGCCGGTATTTTTCGTTCTACCTTGGCATAATCAAAAGGATCTTTATCTTGCAAACGCAGCCACTTTCCGTCTAAAGTGACTGGAGCCCCAAGGGGAGAGTAAATATTCCAGTCGGTCAACTCAGCGATTGATCCGGCTTTTGAGAAATCATCGTCTGCATGCGCAGAGGCTTGTATCTGTACCGGAACAGGAATACGTGATACCCACATATCTTCTTTGTTCACACTGTAAGCAACCCATAAATCACCATCCGCAGGAATTCCATTTCCTTCTTGAATACCGCGGGGATATTGCGGACCATACGACTTATAGTTTCCTCCATAACGCATCGGCGGAATTTCACCATGCACGAGGTTCAAGGTCGTATATTCCAGCCCATCCTTACTCAACGATATAGCCAGCGGCCAGCGAAACTCCGAAGGATTATACACGGTAGCATACATACCATCAGTCAGGCGTTGTCCCCAAATCTTTGCATTGCTATTAACGAATCCTTTGGCACGAAGCACCGGTTCCGCCCAAGTATAGCCACCGTCTTCAGTGATTGAAGTCAGTGCATGTTTCCAAAGGCTGACAATACGCCCGTCGGGTAAAGTATAGCAATTGAACGCTTTATATCCCTTCTTCAAAGGAATAATCGGGTCTTCCCGATCCGCCTCTTCCACCCATTGCATTCTATACAATGGATTATCCAGAATTTCCTGACAAGCCTTTACAAACTCACGATCCTTACTTTTCTTGAAATAAGGGTAATCGGTATTTTTTTCATTAAATCCATGATTATAATATATAAAGTAGATGGGACCGAATGAACCGTCTTTCTTAATTTCACGAACTACCCGACCAATACCGTTTCCATCATTCGGATCATCTTTTTTATCCAACGCAACTCCATAATTCCCCATTGTAATCAGTCTGCCGGACTTGGATACATAAAAGCCCACACGCTGATGCATGATGGCAATCAAGTCTTTTGCCTGCATACCCGGACGGGAAGCCTTCGTATATCCGTCGGGAACTTTATAAGGAGGAAACACGATTTCCGGATTTGTCCAGTTATATCCGTCTTTAGAAGTCATCAGAAAAGTCTGGGAAGGCGGAATATGCTCATCCGACGGATCTGCCAGATATTGATAATAGAATTGCCCATTCCAATAGGCCAACATCGGTTGGTGATTATAAGTCCATCCTCCACCATTCGACGCATCCGGATGTTCACGATTGGCACGTACCAATTGAATATTATGCACTCCCACTACCGGTGACAATTGTCCATCATGATAGGTGGGATTAGAAAGTTCGGTTCCAGTGTAATGTATCCTGTCTTGTGCTGAAGCCGACGTTAGTGTCAGCCATCCAGTTGCCAGAACAAAAAGTATTTTGATAGGGCTGTTCATTATCTATTCCTGTTTTATATATTATTTCTTCTTGCTTTCTTTCAACAACTCCTTAACGAGCGATTCCGGGGCTTTGAAAATAGTCCCATGTTTATGGCCTGTGGGTACACTTACATTTCCGGTTTCATCCGTAAAATTACGAAAATCCCTGGTACGCACAGCGCCATATATTTTCTTCCTGTAGACATCGAAATAGATAAGATAGTCATTTCCTATCTTCTCTACAGAGGGGCCTTCTACAAACGATTCCGTGAAAGGTTGCGATGCAGGCGAATAAGGTCCTGTCAATGAATCGGCAAAAGCAACTTTCAGATTACGTTCGGGACGTGTATTATCTTTAAGCACCATTACATAATCATTCTTTGCACGTTTTATGATGGTAGCATCAATTGAACTGAAGCCCGGATCATACAAAAGTTTGGTTTCGGATATCGTCTTAAAGTCTTTTGTAGTGATGTAATATAAGCGATGGTTATTCTTTTCTTCTTCTATACCCTTTTCAAAACGCCCCGGAACACAAGATGCCCAGACCACCATGAATTGTTCAGCCTCATCATCATAAAAAATCTCCGGTGCCCACACGTTGACGGTCGTCGGTTCATTGGCCATTACCGGAATCATTTGTTGCTCCGACCAGTGAATCAAGTCTTTGGAATATGCATAGCCAAATCCCAAATCACCTTTCCAACTGGTGGTCCAAACCAAATGATAAGTACCGTCCGGAGTACGTACCATCGAAGGATCGCGCATCAGCTGATGTTGTCCCAATTCCGGTTTCAGCCAAACACCGGGAACACTATCCCAATGCATGCCGTCTTCACTATATAGATATCTTAAACCTTCATTAGCCGGCTCATGGAATGAGGTGAACATATAGTAGTCTTTGTTTCCTCCACAAGAAGCTAAGAACAAAATGCTTATTGCAGCTAATGTATTTCTTAATTTTCTCATTTTCTAAATAATACTTTTGTTTTTATATCGTATTCTGTATACAGAGGAGACGGCAATAAGACGAATTTGTACTCAAAGATAATGGAAGATTCGCCATATTCCAAAAATCAGAACACAGAAAAGGGTGACTTCTCAGCCACCCTTCACATCACATAACTAACCAGTTTTTATCTATCCTAATTATCAGAGAGAGCCTCCACGTGCTTTCACACGCTTGTACCACTCTTCACGTTCTTTCTTCAAATCATATCCTCTTTTAGCCAGATAATTATTGATACGCCCCTTATATTTACCGAAAAAAGCATGCTTTCTATCTGAATTTTCTGCGTCAATCGCAAACTCACGAGCTTCCTTCAGCCAAGCATAAATCTGAGCTTTTTCTTCCTTTTTCAGAGATGGAATCATATCAAGATGTGAGTCATAGGTTATCTTCAAAACTCCATACGTCATTCCATCTTTCACAGCCTCAATCTGTTCTTCAGTTAGAAAAAGAGATAAATCAGCAGGAAATGCAAAATGAATACGATATAAAGCAGCGTCTTTTGCATCTTCCGCAGCTTTCAGTGCATTATTTTTTGCTTCACCAACCAGATCTGATTCTTTAATTTCCTTCACCTTTGCGTCACGCGTCTCATAAATATCATTCAAAGTAAAATAGCGATTAGCAATAACGTTGCGTACATCTTCAGCAACCTTTGCATCGTTTATACCAAGTTTATCTACTATTTTCTGTGAACGGCTAACTATAGATTCTACATATTTAGGATCACGATTCTCTTTATCCAAGTCAATGGCCTGAGCGGATACCCATCCCGTCCAAAGCAGGATTGAGAGTAATAGTATTTTTTTCATAATTACATCAATTTTCCTTTCTCTGCCAATGTGTCATAATTGTTCTTCATATCAGTCCAATCAATTCTATTTTTAGTACTGATGCCATTAATATACTTCTCAATATTGGTATACCCATCAACGGTACAGTATTTATTAGCATCACTCGGATCTTTAGGATTCAAGCCATTGGCTGTTTCCCATGCATCTGGCATACCGTCACCGTCAGTATCTACATAAGAAGTACCTTTATATTCAGGATAGCCGCCAACCTGACGAATATCTGTAATAATACCTTTCTTATATGAATCTTTCGGCAAACGGCGATATTTGAAATGACCGTCCTCATCCTGTGATTTCTCCGCCAATCCCCACATATCACCATAAGCATCTTTCGGAAGTTTCTTTTCGTAATAAACTTCTCCGGTTCTTACTTCATGTATAATACGCTGATCGACAATGTCACGGCAAGGAATATTTGCACCCACATTTTTTAGAACAGATTCATAGGCATCATTTGCGGACATAATCTTGAGATATGGCATCACGAACGGCTCGTAGCTACGCATTAGTTCCGTATACCCATCCGTATTTTTCTGATCTTCAATCTGAATGCCACCCGCCCAGTTGTCTTTTGTGATTTCAGGATATCCCTCCATGATATTTCCGTCAGCAAAAACTCGACCATATACTTTGTAGTTCAGTTTACTGCGCCCGGATTCAGGTTTCAGGATACGGTGTCCGACCGGAGAATCTTTTGGCGTCAGCGGTCCGGGCTTGTAATAATTGTTTATCATATTAAACATAGCACGATAGTCACCACCATCCGATGAACGATGTACCCAGTTGTAAACCACATTATTCACAAAGTTGAAAATGCCATACCAACCAATAGAAGGATTACGTCCGGCATTACTTGCCCAAAGGTTACGCATAAAAGCACAGTTCTCACCACCCAGCGTACTGCCGAAAGCATGATTATAAGTATCTAATGCCTGAGCGGATATCGTGTTCTGAATAGTAACATTCACCGTCGGAAGTTTTTCATCTTTATAGCCTTCACCGGGGCTGAACATGTGGCGATAGAAAGAAATATTCTCATCCAGTCCCCAGGTACAGGAACAGTGGTCGATCATGATGTTACCAATCGGATTGCCACCAAAAGAGTCATCACGACGGGTAACTTTCGTTTCTCCACGACGGAAACGCATGTGACGTACTACGACATCATGCGTATCTACCCAAAAGGATTCTCCTGCAATACAGACACCATCACCGGGAGCTGTCTGTCCTGCAATAGTCACATAAGGAGCACGAACGATAATCGGCGTTTCCAAACGGATGATACCCGCTACATTAAATACAATGATCCGAGCACCGCCCGCCTCACAAGCTTCACGGAAAGAACCCGGTCCGCGGTCATTCAGGTTGGTTACAGTCATCACTTTGCCACCACGGCCTCCATGACTGAACATACCGCCTCCTTCCGCACCCGGAAATGCAGGAATCTTAGCCTGCGGCAGATCATCCGGACGAGAAGCCCAAGGTACAAAAGGACGTCCCTCTTTAGCTTCTTTTTCAACAATAGGCAAAGCCTTTGCCCATGCTTCATCTGAGCGTTGGCGACCTTCTGCCATTATTTTCCCACTGATTTTCCCAGCTTCTTCAGTAATATTGGGATACTGAGCTTTAGCCGCATTCGGAATCAGCATTGCAATGGCACAAACGGTCAAAAATACATGTTTATTTTTCATTTTCATATTGAGTTTGATTGCTTCTCAAAAATACAATAATAAGACGAAAGGAAAAAAGGATTGTAATCAGGACAGGTCATTTATTTTTTTTTAATCTGCGCGCTTCCTGCTCTTCCGTCGCTTTTCTTAAATCATATCCACGACTTGATAAATAGTTATTGATACGCCCCCTATACTTCGTAAACATCTGGCGCATTTTACGGGGAGTTTCAAAGTCCATACTGAATTCACGCGCCTCTATCAACCAGTGATATACTCTTTTCTTTTCGGCCTCCGTCAGGTTGGGGAACAAGTCCAGAAAATCATTGTAGCGTACATGAAACAGATTATAGGTCATGGCATCTACAACCGTTTCCACCTGTTGGTCATTCAGATAGAAAGAAAGCCAAGCTATATAATCAAAACGCGAACGGTATAAGTCAGAATTATACTGATAATAGGAACGTTCCAGTTCTTCAGCTTCTACCTCTTTGGATAATCCTTTTGCCTCAATCACTTTATTTCTTTCATCATATCTCTGATGAATTTCGCGTAACTCCAGATAACGGTTTGTTATAACGATTTTGATATTCTCCCGGATGGAATCATTGGTCAATGAAAGTTTTTCCATAATCTTAGAAGTTTTTTGCTGAGCCTCAGTTACAGCATTTGCCGGAAGATTTCTGGTATTTAGTTTGATATCCGTAGCAGATACTGCTACTGAAAATAAGAATAAAACAAGGAGAGAATAAATTCGATTCATCATGTCTTTACAGTTTACAGTTTATATAAAATACTATCAATAGAAAGACGAAGAAAAAAGAAATATGTAATCAGCAGCAAAAGACTTAATAATAAAAAAGATTGAATCTGATCTTTACATCAGATTCAATCTTCAGATTATTTACAGAAAGAATTGTTATTCCTCAGGAGTACAATAGTA
>ENA-UOJN01001296-UOJN01001296.1-human-gut-metagenome-genome-assembly--contig:-C125IIP-NODE-1296-length-18191-cov-71.603551_pt1 | contig 18191 bp, 9 predicted proteins | sample MGYA00242350_ERZ723897 | MGnify/ENA metagenome assembly ERZ723897 | reverse complement strand
CCTTGCATAAGATGAGACGGGGGGCGGCTTCAGCCGCCGCCCGTCATTTTACAATGCCTCGCAGAGTTTGCGTCCGCAGACGCAAATAAAATCAAATCCATTTTCGGCGGCGGCGTGTACGTCGCCGAAAATTCTTCTCAGCCTGCAAACGTGCGCGTGCGCGACTTTGACGCGCACGTCGTGCGCTGCAGCAGGCCGTAGCCTATTCAAACGGCAGCCCAACGGAGCGGGTGCCGTTTGAAATTACTTTAGGAGTGGTACTCCTTGCAGGTGCACTTCTTCCATTTCAGCCCGCTGCCGCAGGCACTTTGGCGGCCCAAATCTTTGATTTGGCTGGCGCCGTGCGACCGTAGGCAGCGTACAGGGGAGAAGCATAGGCCGAAATCAGGAGTGGTACTCCTTGCAGGTGCATTTCTTCCACTTCAGCCCGCTACCGCAGGGGCACAGGTCGTTGCGGCCGACCTTGACCACCTTGGTGGGGCGCTTCTTCACGGTGCCGTCGCCGCCCACGTTCTCGGTCATGCCGCTGGCCACGCGCTCGCGCTTGACTTCCTCGTTCTGGCGCAGGCGAACGGAGTACAGACGGCGCACCGTCTCCTCCTTCATGGCGTCGATCATCTCCTCGAACATCTCCAGGGACTCCTTCTTGTAGGCGTCCACCGGGTTGGTCTGGGCGTAGGCCCGCAGACGGATTCCCTGGCGCAGATCCTGCATGGCGTCGATATGGTCCATCCAGTATTCGTCCACCACCCGCAGCAGCACCACGCGCTCCAGCTCACGCATGACGGGCGGAGTGATCTCCTGCTCCTTCTTCTCGTAGAAGTCGGCGGCGGCCTTGGTGAACATATCGATGAAATCGTCCTCGGTAAGGGTGGGGAGCTGGCTCTCGTCGATCTTTACGGTGTACTTGGTGAAGTACACACCCTCCAAGCCGCGGAGAAGTTCCTTGCACTGGACCATGTCCAGGTGTTCCTGGCCCATGAAGGCGCTGCGGACCTGGTGGCCGATGGCGCTCTCCATCATGCCCATGATGATGCCCTTGACATCCATGCCGTCCAGCACCTGCTTGCGCTGGCCGTAGATGATCTCGCGCTGCTTGTTCATCACGTCGTCGTACTCCAGCACGGACTTACGGGCCTGGAAGTTGCGGCTTTCCACCGTGGTCTGGGCCTGCTCGATGGCGCGGGAGAGCATCTTGTTCTCGATGGGGGTGTCCTCATCGATGTTCATGCGCTCCATCATGCCGGTGACGCGGTCGCCGCCGAACAGGCGCATGAGGTCGTCCTCCAGGGAGATGTAGAACCGGGTCTCGCCGGGGTCGCCCTGACGGCCGGCACGGCCGCGGAGCTGGTTGTCGATACGGCGGGAGTCATGGCGCTCGGTGCCGATGATGAACAGGCCGCCGGCGGCGCGGACCTTGTCGGCTTCGCCGGCGATCTCTGCCTTGTGCTGGGCCAGCTTGTCGGCAAACAGCTTCCGGGCGTCCAGTATCTCCTGGTTGTCCGTTTCGGCGTAGCCGGTGGCCTCGGCAATGAGCTCGTCGGTGAGGCCGGCCTTGCGGAGGTCGTTCTTGGCCATGTACTCGGCGTTGCCGCCCAGCATGATATCGGTACCGCGTCCGGCCATGTTGGTGGCCACGGTGACGGCGCCGAACTGGCCCGCCTGGGCCACGATCTCAGCCTCGCGCTCATGGTTTTTGGCGTTCAGCAGGTTATGCTTGATGCCCTCGCGGGTCAGCATCTTGCCCAGCAGCTCGTTCTTCTCGATGGACACGGTGCCCACCAGCACCGGCTGGCCCTTGGCGTGGCACGCCTTTACCTGCTGGATGACGGCGCGGTACTTGCCGTTCTCGGTCTTGTACACGCTGTCCTCGTTGTCGATACGGGCGATGGGGCGGTTGGTGGGGATCTCGATGATGTCCAGCGCGTAAATGGTGGCGAATTCCTCCTCCTCCGTCAGCGCCGTACCGGTCATGCCGGACAGCTTGCGGTAGAGGCGGAAGTAATTTTGGAACGTGATGGTGGCAAGCGTCTTGCTCTCGCGCTGGACGGACAGGTGCTCCTTGGCCTCGATGGCCTGGTGCAGTCCCTCGGAGTACCGGCGGCCGAACATCAGGCGGCCGGTGAACTCGTCCACGATGACCACCTCGCCGTCCTTGACCACATAGTCCACGTCGCGCTTCATGATGCCGTGGGCCTTGATAGCCTGGTTGATGTGGTGGGCGATGGTGCTGTTTTCCGGGTCGGACAGGTTGTCCAGATGGAAGAACTCCTCCGCCTTCTTCACGCCCCGGGCAGTGAGGGTGACGCTGCGGGCTTTCTCGTCCACCACATAGTCGGCGTCGATGTCGGTGGCTTCCTCCTCTTTGTCATCGCGCTCCACCACCACAAATTTCTTCAGCCGGGCGGCGAACATCTCGGCCATATCGTACAGCTGGGTGGACTTCTCGCCCATACCGGAGATGATCAGGGGGGTACGGGCCTCATCGATCAGAATGGAGTCCACCTCGTCCACGATGGCGAAAGCGTGGCCCCGCTGGACCTGCTCGTTGGCGTACAGGGCCATATTGTCACGCAGGTAGTCGAAGCCCATCTCGTTATTGGTACCGTAGGTGATGTCCGCCTGATAGGCCTTCTGGCGTTCCTCCTTTTTCATGTCGTGGATGATCAGGCCCACGGTAAGGCCCATGAAGCGGTGCACCTTGCCCATCCACTCGCTGTCGCGCTTGGCCAGGTAGTCGTTGACGGTGACGATGTGAACGCCCTCACCGGTCAGCGCGTTCAGATAGGCAGGCAGGGTGGCCACCAGCGTTTTGCCCTCGCCGGTCTTCATCTCGGCGATACGGCCCTGATGCAGCACGATGCCGCCCACCAGCTGGACGGGGTAGGGGCGCATCCCCAGTACGCGGTCCGCGGCCTCCCGCACGGCGGCAAAGGCCTCCGGCAGGATGTCATCCAGCGTCTCACCGTTGGCCAGACGCTCCTTGAACTCCGGGGTCTTGGCCTGAAGCTCGGCGTCGGTCAGCTGCTTGTACTCGTCCTCCAGGGCGGTGATCTTGTCCACAATGGGGTAGATGCTCTTCAGCTCCCGCTGGCTGTAGGTGCCGAAGACCTTGGTAAACAGTCCCATATATTCTGTATCCTTTCTAAGTAAAAAGATAATCGTACATAATTATACCAGTAGAGTATACCACACTCTTTTGTCTAATGCAAAAAGATTTTCTGTGAACAGTTATCGGTCAGTCGTGCCGCTTTGCGGTTGTGCAGCGCGGAAAAGTGTGGTATACTGACGGTACTATCAAAGAGAAGGAGTTTTCGCCATGAAGCTGCGTTTTTACGGCGCTGACCGGTGCGTTACCGGCAGCTGCCATTGTCTGGAGGTCAACGGCAAGCATATCCTGGTGGACTGCGGCCTGCAGCAGGGCCGGGACGAGATCGACAACACCGCGCTGCCCTTTCACCCCGGCAGCATTGATGTGGTGCTGGTGACCCACGCCCATATCGACCACTCCGGCCGCATCCCCATGCTCATCAAAAACGGCTTTCAGGGTAAGATCATTACCACCCGCCTGACCGCCGATCTGCTGGACATTATGCTCCAGGACTCCGCCCATATCCAGGAGCAGGACGCGGAGTACCAGAACCGCAAGAACAAGCGCGCCGGACGTCCGGAGGTAGAGCCGATCTACACCGTGGCCGATGCCCTGCGGGTGCGGGAGTTTATCCAGACCTGCGAATACGGCCAGGACATTCCTGTGGTGGAGGGCGTGACGGCGCAGTTCATCGATGCTGGCCACCTGCTGGGCAGCGCCAGCATCAAGCTCACCTGCCATGAGGGCGATGAAACGCGCACCGTGGTGTTCTCCGGCGATATCGGCAATGTGGATCAGCCCATCATCCGCGATCCCCAGTTCTTCGACAGCGCGGACTATGTGCTCACCGAGTCTACCTACGGCGACCGCAACCACACCGAGGTGTGGAGCTACACCGGCCAGCTGGCGGAGATCATCGACGAGACGCTGGGCAAGGGCGGCAACGTGGTCATCCCCTCCTTCGCCGTGGGCCGCACCCAGGAGCTGCTGTACTTTATCCGCGAGATCAAGGACAAGAATCTGGTCACGTCCGTCAAGGACTTCCCGGTGTATGTGGACAGCCCGCTGGCCAAGAAGGCCACCACCATCTTCTGCGGCGATCTGCGGGGCTATCTGGACGAGGACGCTCTGGCGTTGGTGCAGGACGGCACCCATATGTTCAGCTTCCCCGGCCTGCACCTGACCGAGACGGTAGACGAGTCCAAACTGCTGAACGTGGACAAGACCCCCAAGGTCATTATCTCCGCTTCCGGTATGTGCGATGCGGGCCGTATCCGCCACCATCTGAAGTATAACCTCTGGCGCGCCGACAGCGCCGTGGTGTTCGTGGGATTTCAGTCCCCGGGCACCCTGGGCCGCAACCTGCTGGACGGGGTCGACAGCGTCAAGCTCTTCGGCGAGGATGTGGCCGTCCGGGCCAAGATCGTCAATTTCCCCGGACTCTCCTCTCATGCCGATCACGACCATCTGGTGGACTGGATCAAGCACTTTGATCCGGCAAAGACCACTCATGTCTTCGTGGTCCACGGCGACCGCGAGGTGGCGCCTGTCTATGCCGAGACGGTAAAGGGACTGGGCTTTGCCGCCCACGCGCCCCAGTACACCGAGGAGTATGACCTGATCGCCGACAAGCAGCTTGCCCCCGGCTACCTGCCGGAGCGCAGGACCCGCGCCTACGAGGGCGCGCCCAAGGCCACGGCGGCGTACCAGAAGCTGGTCCAGCTGGGCGATATGCTCATCGGCCTCATCCGCCGCAGCAAGGGCCGGGACAACAAGACGCTGGCCGCCTTTGCCGATGCCATCGGCAAGGTCATCAGCAAGTTCGAGTTCTGAGCCGTGCCGGAGAAGAACAAGACCTACCGCGCCCGCATCGAGGGGTATACCTCCGAGGGACTGGGCGTGGCCCGCATCGACGGGCAGGCGGTGTTCGTCCACCGGGCGCTGCGGGGCGAGGACTGTGATGTGCTCATCCTGAAGGCGCTGAAAAACGCCGCCTTCGGCAAGGCGGTGCGGGTATACGCGCCCTCGCCCCACCGGGTGGAGCCGGACTGCCCGTATTACGGGCGGTGCGGCGGCTGCGACTTCCGTCACATGGACAGGGAAGAGGAACTGGAGGCCAAGCGCCAGCGGGTGCAGGACGCCCTGCGCCGCATCGGCGGCAGCGATGTGACAGTGGAGGGTATCCTCTCCGGTGCGCCGCTGCACTACCGCAACAAGAGCCAGTACCCCGTATCCGCCGATGGGCAGGTGGGGTTCTACAAGGCCCGCAGCCATCAGGTGATCCCGGTGGACTGCTGCCGGATACAGAAGCCCCAGGCCGACGCGGCGGCGGAGGCCCTGCGGCGGTACATCCGGGAGTGCGGCGTGCCCTGTTACGATGAAAGGACCCGGCGGGGTCTGGTGCGGCACCTGTATGTCCGCACGAACAGCGCGGGGCAGTCATTGGTCTGCGTGCTGGTCAACGGGAAGAAGCTGCCCTGCGAGGACGCGCTGGTGTCGTTTATGCGGCAGGCGCTGCCGAATGCCGTGGGCGTGGTGCTGGGGGTGAACACCCAGCCCACCGGGGCTGTACTGGGCAGTGAATACCGCACCCTGTGGGGCGCGGACGTGCTGGAGGATACCCTGTGCGGCCTGTCCTTCCGGCTGAGCGTGCCGTCCTTTTATCAGGTGAACCATGACATGGCGGAGGTGCTGTACGATACCGCTGTGGACTTCGCGGGACTGACCGGGCACGAGACGGTGCTGGACCTGTACTGCGGCGCGGGCACCATCACCCAGGTGATGGCCCGGCGGGCGGCGAGGGTCATCGGCGCGGAGATCGTGCCGGAGGCCATTGCCGATGCCAAAGAAAACGCAAAACGCAACGGCATCGGAAATGTGGAGTTCCTCTGCGGCGACGCGGCGGACGCGGTGGCGGACTTCGCCGCCCGGGGCCTGCGCCCGGACGTGATATGCGTGGACCCGCCCCGCAAGGGGCTCAGCCCGGAGGTGGTCGCCGCAGCGGCATCGATGGCGCCGCAGCGCATTGTCTACGTCTCCTGTGATCCGGCGACCCTGGCCCGGGATGTGAAGCTGTTTGCACAGGCGGGCTATGCCGCCGTCCGCGCCGCGGCTGTGGATATGTTCCCCGGTACGGCGAATGTGGAGACGGTGGTGCGGCTGGAACGCTGTGTATAACAAAAGAAAACCCGCCCGTGGGGTCTTCCCACGGGCGAGTTTTTCGTTATAATACAAAGATCCACCGGCAAAACCGGTGGAAAACCCATTGACAATATGGAAAAAAATTGGTATAATGACTTGCTTTATATTGGGAAAGTGGCGGCATAGCCCCACTTTCATCTATGTGCAGTATACCATCTCCGCCGGCAAAGCACAAGGGGTTGTGGTCAAAATGAACCAACAAGCCCGTGCGTATCGCGACGGAGCGCCCCCGCGGCCGCACAGGTCAGCGGCTGCGGGAGGGAAATAAGAACAGAAAGGCGTGATCGTAGAGATGGCGAAAGACAAGTACTACGGCAAGACCCTGCGAAAGAACTTTGCCCGCCACGAGGAAGTCATGGCAATGCCCAACCTGCTGGAGATCCAGAAGAAGTCCTATCAGTGGTTCCTGGATACCGGCCTGCGTGAGGTGTTTGCCGATGTGGCCTCCATCGTGGACTATGCCGGTAATCTGGAGCTGAGCTTCATTGATTACAGTATGGACGAAAAGCCCAAGTACGACGTGGAGGAGTGCAAGGCGCGCGACGCCACGTATGCCGCCCCCATGAAAGTGCTGGTGCGCCTGCACAACAAGGAGACCGGCGAGATCAAGGAGAACGAGATCTTCATGGGCGACTTCCCCCTGATGACCCACGGCGGCACCTTTGTCATCAACGGCGCCGAGCGCGTGGTGGTCAGCCAGATCGTCCGTTCCCCCGGCATCTATTACGGCAAGGAGATCGATCTGAAGACAGATCTGCCGCTGCTGACCAGCACCGTCATCCCTTACCGCGGCGCGTGGCTGGAGTACGAGACCGACACCAGCGAGGTGTTCTGGGTCCGTATCGACAAGAACCGCAAGCTGCCCATCACCTGCCTGATCCGCGCCCTGGGATTGAAGACCGACGCGGAGATCCTGGAGCGCTTCGGCGATGACCGCCGCATCGTGGCTACCCTGGAAAAGGATACCTGCAAGACCTATGAAGAGGCCATGCTGGAGATCTACCGCAAGCTCCGCCCCGGTGAGCCCCCCACGCTGGACTCCGCCGAGACGCTGCTGCAAAACCTGTTCTTTGACCCGCGCCGCTATGACCTGAGCACCGTGGGCCGGTACAAATTCAACAAGAAGCTGACCTTCTGGACCCGCGCCAAGGGTCAGAAGCTGGCTATGCCCGTGGCCGATCCCGCCACCGGCGAGATCCTGTTCGAGGACGGCCATGTGCTCACCGCCGACGACTGCACCCTGATGGACACCGTGGGTGTGCCTGAGGTCAGCGTCACGCTGGACAGCGGCGACACCATCCGCATCTTTACCAACAAGATGTGCGATATGCGCCACTATGTGGACTTTGATCCCCGTGAGCTCTGCGGCATCAAGGAGCGCGTGCGCTTTGATGTGCTGCAGGAGCTGCTGGGCAAGTACAGCGGCGATGAGCTGGTGAAGCAGTGCCGCCTCCACGCCGACGATCTGGTGCCCAAGCACATCATCGTGGACGACATCTTCGCGTCCATCAACTACATGAATGCCCTGGCCCACGGTCTGGTGACCAAGGACGATATCGACCACCTGGGCAACCGCCGCCTGCGCTGCGTGGGCGAGCTGCTGCAGAACCAGTTCCGCATCGGCTTCAGCCGCATGGAGCGCGTCATCCGTGAGCGCATGACCATCCAGGATCTGGATATCGTTACTCCCCAGAGCCTGATCAACATCCGGCCTGTCACCGCGGCCATCAAGGAGTTCTTCGGCTCCAGCCCCCTGAGCCAGTTCATGGACCAGACCAACCCCCTGGCCGAGCTGACCCACAAGCGGCGTCTGTCCGCCCTGGGCCCCGGCGGTCTGAGCCGTGAGCGCGCCAACATGGAGGTCCGCGACGTCCACTATTCCCACTACGGCCGTATGTGCCCCATCGAGACCCCTGAAGGTCCCAACATCGGCCTGATCTCCTATCTGGCCACGTATGCCCGTATCAACGAGTACGGCTTTATCGAGGCGCCCTTCCGCGCCGTGGACCACGAGACCGGCCATGTTTCCGACGACATCACCTATATGACCGCCGACGTGGAGGACCAGTATGTGGTGGGCCAGGCCGCCGAGCCGGTGGACAAGAACGGCTGCCTGACCAACGAGCGTATCACCTGCCGCCACCGCGACGAGATCGTGGAGGTCCCCCGCAGCGGCGTGGACTACATCGATGTCTCTCCCCGCATGATGGTGTCCATCGCCACGGCGATGATCCCCTTCCTGCCCAACGACGACGCCAACCGCGCCCTGATGGGCGCCAACATGCAGCGTCAGGCCGTGCCGCTGCTGAAGCCGGAGGCCCCCATCGTGGGTACCGGCATGGAGCACAAGATCTGCCTGGACTCCGAGGTGGCCGTGCTGGCCGAGGGCGACGGTGTCGTCACCAAGGTGGATGCCACCAACGTCTCCGTCAAGTATGACAGCGGCGAGACGAAGGACTATAAGCTCATCAAGTTCCTGCGCTCCAACCACGGCACCTGTATCAATCAGAAGCCTATCGTCTCTGTGGGCGAGCGTGTCCACGGCGGCGACGATCCCACCGTCCTGGCCGACGGTCCCGCCACCGATCAGGGCGAGATCGCTCTGGGCCGCAACATCCTGGTGGGCTTCATGACCTGGGAGGGCTACAACTACGAGGACGCTGTCCTGCTGAACGAGCGCCTTGTCAAGGAGGACGTCTACACCTCCATTCATATCGAGGAATACGAGATCGATGCCCGCGACACCAAGCTGGGGCCGGAGGAGATCACCCGCGACATTTCCAACGTGGGCGAGGATGCGCTGAAGGACCTGGATGAGCGCGGTATCATCCGCATCGGCGCCGAGGTCCACGCCGGCGACATCCTGGTGGGTAAGGTCACGCCCAAGGGCGAGACGGATCTGACCGCCGAGGAGCGCCTGCTGCGCGCCATTTTCGGCGAGAAGGCCCGCGAGGTCCGCGATACCTCCCTGAAGGTGCCCCACGGCGAAAGCGGCATCGTGGTGGACGCCAAGGTGTTCACCCGCGAGAACGGCGACGAGCTGAGCCCGGGCGTCAACGAGGTCGTCCGTGTCTACATCGCCCAGCGCCGCAAGATCCAGGTGGGCGACAAGATGGCCGGCCGTCACGGCAACAAGGGCGTCGTTTCCCGTGTGCTGCCCCAGGAGGATATGCCCTTCCTGCCCGATGGTACCCCGCTGGATATCGTGCTGAACCCCCTGGGCGTGCCCAGCCGTATGAATATCGGTCAGGTGCTGGAGGTCCATCTGGGCTACGCGGCCAAGACTCTGGGTTGGAAGGTGGCTACTCCCATCTTCGACGGCGCCACCGACAAGGACATTGCGGAGGCTCTGGAGCTGGCCGGCCTGGATCCCGAGGGCAAGAGCTGGCTGTACGACGGCCGTACCGGCGAGCGCTTTGACAACAAGGTCACCGTGGGCTACGTCTACTTCCTGAAGCTGCACCACCTGGTGGATGATAAGATCCACGCCCGTTCCACCGGCCCCTACTCCCTGGTCACCCAGCAGCCTCTGGGCGGCAAGGCGCAGTTCGGCGGCCAACGCTTCGGCGAGATGGAAGTCTGGGCGCTGGAGGCCTATGGCGCCAGCTACACCCTGCAGGAGATCCTGACCGTCAAGTCCGACGATGTGACCGGCCGTGTCCGCACCTACGAGTCCATCGTCAAGGGCCACAACGTGCCCACGCCCGGTGTGCCGGAGTCCTTCAAGGTGCTGGTCAAGGAGCTGCAGTCCCTGTGCCTGGATATCCAGGTGCTGGATGCCGACGGCAACCAGATCGAGCTGAAGGAGGACGAGGACGCCCTGGATACCTTCAACCTGGCCCGTATGGATGCCGACAACGAAAGACAGAACCGCTACGCCGACGAGGATGAGCTGGCGGATGCGGGCTTCGACTACGTCGCCGACGAGGAAGTGGACGCTTCCTATGACGACGAAGGCGACGAGTTTTAAGGAAAGGGAGGAGCTGAATTATGAGTTACGCAACCTTTGATGCCATCAAGATCGGCATTGCTTCTCCGGAAATGATCCGCGAGTGGTCCTACGGCGAGGTAAAGAAGCCCGAGACCATCAACTACCGTACTCTGAAGCCCGAGCGCGACGGCCTGTTCTGTGAGCGCATTTTCGGGCCGACGAAGGACTGGGAGTGCCACTGCGGTAAGTATAAGAAGATCCGCTATAAGGGCAAGATCTGCGACCGCTGCGGCGTGGAAGTCACCCGTGCCAAGGTCCGCCGCGAGCGTATGGGCCACATTGAGCTGGCCACCCCCGTCAGCCACATCTGGTACTTCAAGGGTATCCCCTCCCGTATGGGACTGCTGCTGGACATCAGCCCCCGTATCCTGGAGAAGGTGCTGTACTTCGCCGCCTATATCGTCACCGATCCCGGCGAGACGCCTCTGGCCCAGAACCAGATCCTCTCCGAGAAGGAATACCGCGATATGCGCGAGAAGTATGAGGACGACTTCCGCGCCGGCATGGGCGCCGAGGCCGTGAAGGAGCTGCTGCAGCAGATCGATCTGGAGCAGCTGAGCGAGCAGCTGCACGCCGAGCTGAAGACCACCTCCGGCCAGAAAAAGGCCCGCATCGTCAAGCGCCTTGAGGTGGTGGACGCCTTCCGCCTGTCCGGCAACAAGCCGGAGTGGATGGTCATCGATGTGCTGCCCGTCATCCCCCCGGAGATCCGTCCCATGGTGCAGCTGGACGGCGGCCGTTTCGCCACCAGCGACCTGAACGACCTGTACCGCCGGGTCATCAACCGCAACAACCGCCTGAAGCGCCTGATGGAGCTGAAGGCCCCCGATATCATCGTCCGCAACGAAAAGCGTATGCTTCAGGAGGCGGTGGATGCCCTGATCGACAACGGCCGCCGCGGCCGCCCTGTCACCGGCGCCAACAACCGCGCCCTCAAGTCCCTGAGCGATATGCTCAAGGGCAAGCAGGGCCGTTTCCGCCAGAACCTGCTGGGCAAGCGCGTGGACTACTCCGGCCGAAGCGTTATCGTGGTCGGCCCCGAGCTGAAGATCTACCAGTGCGGCGTGCCCAAGGAGATGGCTGTGGAGCTGTTCCGTCCCTTCATTATGAAGAAGCTGGTGGAGGATGGCAGCGCCAACAACATCAAGTCCGCCAAGAAGATGGTGGACAAGGGCCGCACCGAGGTGTGGGACGCGCTGGACGAGATCATCAAGGACCATCCCGTCATGCTGAACCGTGCGCCTACGCTGCACCGCCTGGGCATTCAGGCCTTTGAACCGGTGCTGGTGGAGGGCCGCGCCCTGAAGCTGCATCCCCTGAACTGCACGGCCTTCAACGCCGACTTCGACGGCGACCAGATGGCTATCCACGTTCCTCTGTCCGCCGAAGCACAGGCCGAGGCGCGTCTGCTGATGCTGTCCGCCAACAACCTGCTGCGTCCCCAGGACGGCGGCCCCGTCACCGTGCCTACGCAGGATATGGTGCTGGGCTCCTACTACCTGACCTTCGAGCGCTTCGAAAACGGCTGCTGCCAGATGACCAACGACGAGTACTGGCCCGAGGGCGTGGACTTCGCCCTGGCCGGCAAGACCTACGATGAGCTTACCGAAGAGGAGAAAGCCTCCGTCCACATGAACATCTACCGCGATGAGGACGAGGCGCTGATGGCCTACAACGAGCACATCATCGGTATCCACCAGCCCATCTGGGTCCGCGTGACCAAGGAGCTGAACGGTGTGAAGGTCAGTCATGTGGTCCGCGCCACCGCCGGCCGCATCATCTTCAACCGCAACATCCCCCAGGACCTGGGTTTTGTCAAGCGCTTCAACGAGGACGGTACACCCTCCGACAAGTTCTTTGACTACGAGATCACCGAGACCTGCGGCAAGAAGCTGCTGGGCAAGATCGTCGACAAGACTATCAAGCAGTATGGCTTCACCATCGCTGCCGAGGTGCTGGACAACATCAAGGCCACCGGCTACAAGTACTCTACCCGCGGCTCCATCACCATCTCCATCGCGGATATGACGGTGCCCAAGGCCAAGTACGAGCTGATCGACGAGACCGAAAAGCGCGTGGTGGAGATCGAGGATCAGTACAACATGGGCTTCATCACCGACGAGGAGCGCTACAAGCTGGTGGTCCGCGAGTGGGAAAAGACCACCGCCGACGTTACTGACGCCCTGACCGCCAACATGAACAAGTACAACCCCATCTTCATGATGGCGGACTCCGGCGCCCGTGGTTCCATGAAGCAGATCCGTCAGCTGACCGGTATGCGCGGCCTGATGGCCAACACCGCCGGTAAGACCATCGAGATCCCCATCAAGGCCAACTTCCGTGAGGGCCTGTCCGTGCTGGAGTACTTCACCTCCAGTCGAGGCGCCCGTAAGGGCCTGGCCGATACGGCCCTCCGTACCGCCGACTCCGGCTATCTGACCCGCCGCATGGTGGATGTCTGCCAGGATGTCATCATCCGCGAGGCCGACTGCGGTGTGGAAAAGGGCATCGTGGTGTCTGAGATCAGCGAGGGCGGTCAGGTCATCGAGAAGTTCTCCGAGCGCATCAAGGGCCGCTTCCCGGTCCGCGATATCCTCAAGCCCGGCACCGACGAGGTACTCATCTCCAAGGATCACATGATGACCGAGGACGACGCCGCGCTGATGGAGTCCTTCGACATCCACTCCGCCGAGATCCGCACCGTGCTCACCTGCCGTGCCCACAGCGGTATCTGCGCCAAGTGCTACGGTATGAACCTGGCCACCAGCAAGCCCGTCGGCCCCGGCGAGGCGGTCGGCATCATTGCCGCCCAGTCCATCGGCGAGCCCGGTACCCAGCTGACCATGCGTACCTTCCACACCGGCGGCGTGGCCGGCGGCGACATCACCCAGGGTCTTCCCCGAGTGGAGGAGCTGTTCGAGGCCCGCAAGCCCAAGAAGATGGCCACCATCGCCGAGATCGGCGGCAAGGTCCGCTTCGAGGAGGCTACCAAGGGCAGCCTGCTGAATATCATCATCACCGCCGATGACGGCGATACCCGCACCTACGCGGTGCCCCACACCGGTCTGCTGGTGCAGGACGGCGAGGTCATCGAGAAGGGCCGTCAGCTGCAGGACGGCGCACTGAACCCCCACGACGTGCTGCGTATCCGCGGTGCCTCCGCGGTCCACAACTACCTGATCCAGGAGGTCCTGAAGGTCTACCGTCAGCAGGGCGTGGATATCAACGATAAGCACATCGAGGTCATCGTGCGCCAGATGATGCGTAAGGTCCGCGTGGAGGATGCCAACGACGCCGAGGGGCTGCTCTCCGGCGCTATGGCCGACGTGATGGAGGTGGAGGACGCCAACGCAGCGGTCCGCGCCCGTATCGCCGCCGGCGAGAAGCGTGAGGACGGCGAGGAGCTGCAGGAGGCCACCTACACCCAGCTGCTGATGGGTATCACCAAGGCCTCTCTGGCAACGGACTCCTTCCTGTCCGCCGCCTCGTTCCAGGAGACCACCAAGGTCCTGACCGAGGCCGCCATCAAGGGCAAGGTGGACCACCTGGTCGGCCTGAAGGAGAACGTCATCATCGGCAAGCTCATTCCCGCCGGCGCCGGTCTGACCGCCTATCGCCAGCTGGCGGAGGAGATGGTCCCCGAGACCGAGGCCGAGAAGAAGGACGAGGCCGAGGCCATGCACACGGAGGTCCCCACACCTGTGGAGGCGCCGGCGGACATGGACGAGGCGGAGCTTCCTGAGAGCGACGGTCCCGAGACGGACACCGGCGACGCGCTGTAAGCCGAAACAGAACATCCGAAAGAGGAGGCCCTCCGGCCTCCTCTTTTCATCGGACGCCGGAAGCGCATCCGGGGTAGCTTTTCGTGATATCTTCTGAAATTATCCGTGGAATTTCAGTGGAATTCACAAACTTTCCCGCGAAACACACTTGACGCTTCCGCGCAGCTATGCTATAATTTCAAATTGCGCGGGAATTGCCCGCGGGATTTGTTATGCGACGACAGGAGGAGAGCGCCTGTGCCCGGAGAACTGACCGCCAAGGGAAAAGTCGTGGGCTTGAAGCAGACCCGTCGTGCCCTTGTCCAGGGTGCTGCCGCCCACGTCTATCTGGCCTGTGACGCCGATCCCCGGCTCACCGATCCCCTGCGCGCCCTGTGCGCGGAAAAGGCCATCCCCTGTGACAGCAGCATGACGCTGCGGCAGCTGGGTACTGCCTGCGGTATCGCCGTGCCTGCCGCCGCTGTGGCCGTCCTGAACGGCTGAATAACGTTCCATCCGGAATAGATACCCTCTGTTCCGTGGAAAAATAGAGGGACATACGTCCCACAAATCTTACGAAAGGAGAAACCAAATGCCTACTTTTAACCAGCTGGTCAAGCAGGGCCGGAAGAAGAGCACCTACAAGTCCAATTCTCCCGCTATGCAGAAGGGCCTGAATACGCTGAAGAACAAGGAGACCGACCTGAGCTCTCCCCAGAAGCGTGGCGTCTGCACCGCCGTCAGAACTGCGACCCCCAAGAAGCCCAACTCCGCGCTCCGTAAGATCGCCCGTGTGCGTCTGACCAACGGCTACGAAGTCACCGCCTACATCCCCGGCGTGGGTCACTCCCTGCAGGAGCACTCCGTCGTGATGATCCGCGGCGGCCGTGTCAAGGACCTGCCCGGCGTCCGTTACCACATCATCCGTGGTACGCTGGATACCCAGGGTGTGTCCGGCCGTATGCAGGCCCGTTCCAAGTACGGCGCAAAGCGCCCCAAGAGCAAGTAAAACTTGCAGCATGAGCTTTGCCGAAAAGGTTTCTTATATACTATATATAAAAATACCTCTTTGGCAGGCCGTACAACAGCCTTCGCAAGCTGTTGAGTACCTGTGAAATCATATTTTTATGAAGGAGGGAAGCATAGTGCCCAGAAGAGGTAATGTTCCCAAGAGAGAGATCTTGCCCGATCCTATGTACAACTCCGTGCTGGTGACCAAGCTGGTCAACAGCATCATGTTGGACGGTAAAAAGGGCGTCGCCCAGAAGGTCGTTTACGGTGCCTTTGACATCATCAAGGACAAGACCGAGAAGGATCCTCTGGAAGTGTTCACCCAGGCGATGGAAAACATCATGCCCAGCCTGGAAGTCAAGGCCCGCCGTGTGGGCGGTGCCACCTATCAGGTCCCCATGGAGGTTCGTCCCGCCCGTCGTCAGACCCTGGGTCTGCGCTGGCTGACCAACTACTCCCGCGCCCGCGGTGAGCGCACCATGGCCGAGCGTCTGGCCGGCGAGATCATGGACGCCGCCAACAACACCGGCTCTGCCGTGAAGAAGCGCGAGGACACCCACAAGATGGCGGAGTCCAACAAGGCTTTCGCCCACTTCCGCTGGTAATCATACCAACGACACAAAAAGGAGAACGGTATGCCGAGAAAGGTTACACTGGAAAACACAAGAAATATCGGCATCATGGCACACATCGATGCAGGCAAGACCACGACCACAGAGCGTATTCTGTACTACACGGGCGTGAACTACAAGCTGGGTGAGACGCACGAGGGTACCGCTACCATGGACTGGATGGAGCAGGAGCAGGAGCGTGGTATCACCATCACCTCCGCCGCGACCACCTGCTACTGGAAGGGCTCCAAGGATCAGTTCCCCCAGACGCGTATCAACATCATTGACACCCCGGGCCACGTGGACTTCACTGTTGAGGTGGAACGTTCTCTGCGTGTGCTGGACGGGTCTGTCACCGTCATGTGTGCCAAGGGCGGTGTGGAACCCCAGTCCGAGACTGTGTGGCGTCAGGCCGATCACTACCATGTCCCCCGGATGATCTACGTCAACAAGATGGACATCACCGGCGCGGATTTCTATCATGTGCTGGACATGGTGCATGACCGGCTGAAGGCCAACGCCGTCCCCATCCAGCTGCCCATCGGGAAGGAGGATACCTTCAAGGGTATCATCGACCTGGTGGAGATGGATGCCGATATCTACTACGATCAGTTGGGCAAGGATATGCGCGTGGAGCCTATCCCTGAGGATATGGTCGACCTTGCCAACGAGTACCGCGAGAAGCTGCTGGACGCGGTCTCCATGTTCGATGATGAGATCATGGAGCTGTATCTGGAGGGGAAGGAGATCCCCACCGCCAAGATCCGCGCCGCCATCCGCCAGGCCACCTGTGCTGTGGAGATGGTGCCCGTGACCTGCGGTTCCAGCTATCGCAACAAGGGCGTACAGAAGCTGCTGGACGCCATCGTGGACTATATGCCCGCCCCCACCGACGTGCCGGCCATCAAGGGTGTCAACCCCAAGACCGACGAGGAAGAGGAGCGCAAGTCCTCCGATGACGAGCCGTTTGCAGCCCTGGCGTTCAAGATCATGACCGACCCCTATGTGGGCCGCCTGAGTTTCTTCCGTGTCTACTCCGGCACGCTGACCACCGGTTCCTCGGTCCTCAATGCCACCAAGGGCAAGCGCGAGCGTATGGGCCGCATCCTGCAGATGCACGCCAACCATCGCGAGGATATCGAGTCCGTCTACTCCGGTGATATTGCCGCCGTGGTGGGTCTGAAGAATACCACCACCGGCGACACCCTGTGTGATGAGAAGCATCCCATCATTCTGGAGTCCATGGAGTTCCCGGAGCCGGTCATCCGCGTGGCCATCGAGCCGAAGACCAAGGCCGGTCAGGAGAAGATGAGCGTCGCTTTGGCCAAGCTGGCCGAGGAGGACCCCACCTTCCGCACCTATACCGATGAGGAGACGGGCCAGACCATCATCGCCGGTATGGGCGAGCTGCACCTGGAGATCATCGTGGACCGCCTGCTGCGCGAGTTCAAGGTGGAGGCCAATGTGGGCGCGCCTCAGGTGGCGTACAAGGAGACCATCCGCAAGGCTGTGGATCAGGATACCAAGTATGCCCGCCAGTCCGGCGGTAAGGGCCAGTACGGTCATGTGAAGATCCACGTGGAGCCCAACGAGTCCGGTAAGGGCTACGAGTTTGTCAACGCCGTGGTGGGCGGCGCCATCCCCAAGGAGTATATCCCCGCTATCGATGCCGGTATCCAGGGCGCCATGCTCTCCGGTACCGTGGCCGGCTATCCCGTGGTGGATGTCAAGGTCACCCTGTTCGACGGTTCCTATCACGAGGTGGACTCCTCCGAGATGGCGTTCAAGATCGCCGGTTCCATGGCCTTCAAAGAGGCTATGCGTAAGGCGGATCCCACGCTGCTGGAGCCCATTATGAAGGTCTGTGTCATCGTCCCCGACGAGTACATGGGCGATGTGATCGGCGACCTGAATGCCCGGCGCGGACAGATCCAGGGCTATGAGATGCGTTCCGGCGCACAGCAGATCGACGCGTTCGTGCCGCTGGCCGAGATGTTCGGCTATGCCACCGACCTGCGTTCCCGCACCCAGGGCCGTGGTCAGTACACCATGGAGCCCAGCCACTATATCGAGCTGCCCAAGGGCCTGCAGGAGAAGCTGATCGCCAAGCGCACCGGCCGGGAAAATTTCTAAAACCGTATTTTACGATTGATTTTCCCACCAAAATACTGTAAAATGGCAGTGTTAGACTGTAACGCTGCCCCACACACGATACAAAAATGTTAAGGAGGATCATTTCAAATGGCTAAGCAGAAATTTGAGAGAACTAAGCCCCACGTTAACATCGGCACCATCGGTCACATCGACCATGGTAAGACCACCCTGACCGCCGCTATCACCAAGTATCTGGCTCTGCAGGGCGGTGCTGAGTACACCGATTACGCTTCCATCGATAAGGCTCCCGAAGAGCGCGAGCGTGGTATCACCATCAACACCGCTCACGTGGAGTACGAGACCGCCAAGCGTCACTATGCGCACGTTGACTGCCCGGGCCACGCCGACTATATCAAGAACATGATCACCGG
>ENA-UOJN01001286-UOJN01001286.1-human-gut-metagenome-genome-assembly--contig:-C125IIP-NODE-1286-length-18318-cov-11.591798_pt1 | contig 18318 bp, 20 predicted proteins | sample MGYA00242350_ERZ723897 | MGnify/ENA metagenome assembly ERZ723897 | reverse complement strand
GGAGGTGTAGGTGAGAAAATAATAACTTATTTATATGATTCATAGGTAATTCTTGCTTTACCTACAACCCCCACCTTTGGGCACCCCTCCTCCATCGGAGGAGGGGAGTTGAGATACTCTATTTACATAATAATTGAGATACTCTATCTATTTAATATTGGAATTATCATTTAGCTCATACCTCACCCTGTAATATATCTCCTCAATTTTCTTTTTTTTCTTTCCTCAGCAACTAATTCCCCAACCGGGCGTCTTATGTATAAAAGACTATCTTAAGATGGAACAGAATAATAAGGAAAAACAGTTCACTTCCCTCATCGAGGAATACAAGCGAGTGATCTATAAAATCTGCTACATGTATGCAACGGATGGAGATAATTTTAAAGATCTCTACCAAGATGTAGTAATAAACCTTTGGAAAGGCTTCGAGGGTTATGAAGGAAAGGGTAAACCTTCTTCGTGGATTTACCGCGTGGGATTGAATACCTGTATCTCCTTCTACCGCCAGCAGCAACGCCGGGGCGAACATACTTCCTTGGATTCCCTCTACGGCTTGGAAGCAGAAGATAGTGAAACGACCAAACGCTTGAAAGAGATGTATCGCCTCATTGCGGGACTGGATAAGTTTGAACGTGCCGTCATCTTGCTGTGGCTGGATGAAAATTCTTACGAAGAGATTGCGGAAATTGTCGGCGTGCCGCGCAATACCGTAGCTTCAAAACTGAAACGAATTAAGGATAAACTTACAAAACAAGCGAATAGCTAAAATAAAACAGATTATGGAACTGGAAGAATTAAAACAAAATTGGAATATAATGGAAGAAAGGCTCGGACGCCTGGAAATGGAGCAACGCCAGCAACTAAATAATAAGGTGGTCAGTAAAGTAAAGAAGGTCCAGGATCGTGTGTTGCGTCGATTTACGATTGTAGTGATCTGTTTACCTTTCTTTTGCTGGTATATTGTTCATAATCAGATGTGTGATTTTAGCCTGTCAACGTGGGTGCTGTTGTTTCTGTTTGTAGCTGTGATAATAGCCCGGCAATTCACATGGATGTTGCTGTTAAGGAAGATTGATTGCCTGAAGATGACTGTGCGTGAAGTGTGTCTGGCGGAGAGCCGTTTCCGGATGTCTTTCAAAGTGGGGATAGCTGTGAGTGTGTTGTGTGCCATACCTTTACTGGCAAGTATGATATGGGATATGTCCCAAATGGGTGATCACTATATATTGATAGGTGCTTGGACTGGGCTTGTCGTAGGGTTGCTGATCGGAATTCGTTTGTTCCTCAAAGCATGGAGCGGGATAAAAGAATTGAAAGAGGCAATAACGGATTTGCAGTAGTCATCTTTCAAAAAGCAAGTACCCCTTCCACCCTGGAAACTCGAATAGATCGGAGTTCCCGATGGGTGGAAGGGGTACTTGTTTTTTATAGAACCGTTTGTTACGGTAGGGATATACTTATTTAGAACTGTACCTGCGGTGCTGTTTCAGCTCCTTCGGAAGCTTCAAAGTAAGCACGCTTTTCGAAACCGAACAGACTTGCAAGAATGTTCTTCGGGAAGCGGCGGATGGCAGTATTGAAGTTCTTTGCTGCATTGTTGAAGTTGGTACGTGCCACGTTGATACGGTTTTCAGTACCTTCCAATTGAGCTTGCAGTTCCAGGAAATTCTGGTTTGCTTTCAAGTCGGGGTAGTTCTCAGTAATGGCAAGCAACTTACCCAATGCAGAAGTTACCGCACCTTGAGCTTTCTGGTATTCAGCCAACTTTTCCGGAGTCAGATCATTCGCATCTACTTTAATTTGAGTAGCCTGGCTGCGAGCCTCTACCACACCCTCCAGAGTTTCTTTTTCATGAGAAGCGTATCCTTTTACCGTACTAACCAGATTCGGAATCAAGTCGGCACGGCGTTGATATTGTGTTTCAACGTTTGACCATTGTCCGCTTACGTTTTCATCCATAGTTACCAGTCCGTTATAACCAGTGACACCCCAAATGACGAGGAGAGCTAAAACAACAAGAATGATAATAGTTGATTTCTTCATACTTTTCTTTTATTAAATGATTATACAATTTATATATTTCTGCGGTGCATCAGAATCGGGAACCGGCACCTCCGCCACCTCCCATACCTCCACCGAAGCTGCCTCCGCTGAAGCCACCGCCTCCTCCGCCGAAGCCTCCACCACCGCCAAAGATGACCGGACCTCCTCCGCCACCTCCGCGATAGTTTTCATCATACGACTGTTTGCGGCGTACTACCTTGTGTCCGCAGTTGCGGCAAGTGTAGGTAACATCTTCCGTTTTTACTCCGTTGATCCGTGAAACCACTTTGCTGCTGGTACGTTGCAATTTATGCTGTCCGCAGTTGGGGCATTTGCTTGCGGCACGTGCCGCCATCCAGCCGATTCCTCCGGCAACAACAAAGAATCCGATAACTGCTGCCAGAATGCCGAAGAAGGAAATGTCTTCTTCATCATCTGTATCATTCACCATGCTACCGTCCAGTCTGCCGCATACGGCACGCACACCGGCAACCATACCCGCATCCCAGTTACCATCTTTCAGATAAGGAATCATGTCGCGCGTCTGGATACGTTTACAGATGGCATCGGGCAGATCTCCTTCCAGTCCATAACCTGTGTAGAACTGGATGCAGCGCTGGTCGGTCACCAGAAGAATGACCAGACCATTATTCTTTCCTTTCTTTCCCACACCCCATTCATTGAGCAGGCGGTGTGCAAAGTCAAAGCAATCATCATTGCCGATAGACGGAACTACGGCAACTACTGTCTCAATGCCGGTCTGTTGTTCCAATGCATACAGCATACGGTCGATGCTGTCACAGGCAGCCTGAGAGAGGATGTCGTCCGGATTGCAGACATAGCGCATTTTGTTCTGAAGATGTACTTTGGGGATATTGTCTGTAGTATAGACCTTCTGTGCCTGCATGGATAGCAGCAGGCATAGGAATAAACTTATGGAGATTAATCTTTTCATACTAATGTATTTGTGTGGCGAATATAGGAAAAATCACATCAATAGATGTATTTTCCTACAAAATTCTTCACACGTTCGGTGTATTCCTCCGGGTGATCCTTGTAGGACATGGCGTGTGTGGCACCGGGGGCAAGCCACAATTCTTTAGGTTCCGATTTTGCCTCGTAGAGGGGATATACCATCCAGGTGGGTACGTATGTATCTGCATCGCCATGAATGAAGAACATCGGCAGTTTGCATTTCCTGACTTGATTCAGCGAAGAAGCTTCCTTGAAGTTCCAGCCGTATTTCGCGTTGCACAGCCAGCTGGTGGTGTACATCAACGGGAAAGGAGGCAGTCCGAACTGCCCCTTCAACTCGTAGGAGAATTCGTCCCATACGCTGGTATAACCGCAATCTTCCACAAAACATTTCACGAAAGGTTGTTGAGGCTCACCGGATACCATCATAGTGGTGGCGGCACCCATAGAGATGCCATGTACTACCATCTGGGTATTTCCGCCGTAAATATCGTTGGCAATGTCCATCCAGCGCAATACGTCCAGCCGGTCTTTCCAACCCATTTGAATGGCAGGGCCTCCGCTTAATCCCTGATTTTGCAGGTCGGGCAGCAGAATGTTATACTTTAAATCTTTGTTGTAAAGGTAACCTATCATCAGCATACGGATGCAATCGTCCGTATAACCATGCACGATGACGGCTGTTTTGTGGGTAGGTTCGGGAGCGGCTGCGTAAATGGCATGCAGTTGCACCCCGTCAGGGTTGATAATAAAGGTATCCCGTAAAGCACCGACAGTTTGCAAACTATCTATCCAAGGCTTGATTTGCGGGTACTCGCTGAGCATATACTCGTAGGAGCCGGGAATATCTTTCCCTTTGTTGTGCTCCGGTCTCAGCGAGTAGCCGAGCATGTAGAAACTCGCACCTGTGAGGGCAATAATGATAACTGCTAACAGTCCGAGCAGACTGTACTTGATACCTTTCTTCATCTTTCCTTCCTTTCACTCTATTTGTTCCATATTTCCCATGCGGCAAATGCTTGCAATAACAGCATTTCCAGTCCGTTTTTAGTAACGGCGCCGTGAGCCTCTCCCTTTTTCATGAAAAGGGTTTCATTGGGATTATATAACAAATCGTAGAGTAAATGGTTGGGAGTTAATTGATCATAAGGAATATCCGGACAGAAATCCACCTTAGGATACATACCTACGGGCGTACAGTTTACGATAATAGTATATTCCTGCATGATCTCCGGTGTCAGTTCGTCGTAAGTGAGGTAAGACGATTCCTTTTTCGTACGCGATACGAATACGCTCTCAATGCCCAGATTGGCCAGTCCGCGATAGACGGCTTTGGATGCACCGCCCGTGCCCAGAATCAGCGCCTTCTTGTGATGGGGTTGCAGTAAAGGCTCAATGGACTGTGTAAAACCTATGATATCCGAGTTGTAGCCGACAAGCTTTACTTTTCCCTTCGGCTGGCGGATGATTTTGATGACGTTCACTGCGCCGATCTTTGCGGTATCTTTGTCCAGTTCGTCAAGAAAGGGGATGACCTGCTCCTTGTACGGGATGGTCACATTAAGTCCGCAGAGGTTGGGATTTTCCTCAATGACTTCCATAAAGTCATTGATGTTGGGTATCTCAAAGTTTACATATTCGGCGTCGATATTCTCCGATTTGAACTTTTCATTGAAATATCCGATGGAAAACGAATGTCTCAGCGGATAGCCTATTAAACCGTATTTCTGCATAATTCTCTTAGTGTGCTATGTCAATAATCATTTCATTTAGTCGCAGTATAAAGAGTGCATATACCGAATGTCAGTCTGCGGAAATTAACCTGACTGAAACCTGCTTTGCGAATAACTTCCTGCATCACTTCGCCTTGCGGGAAAGCACGGATGCTTTGGGGCAGGTAGGTGTAAGCACTATTGTCTTTTGACAGGCATTTGCCGAGCAGGGGGATGACTACTTTGGAGTAGATGGTGAAAAGTTGTTTCATCGGAAAACGGTCCGGTGTGGAGAGTTCCAGAATGACGAGATGTCCTCCGGTTTTCAGCACGCGGCACATTTCCGCCAACCCTTTGTCCAACCCTTCGAAGTTGCGGATACCGAACGCTACGGTTACAGCATCGAACGTGTCATCGGCAAATGAGAGAGAGGTGCAGTCCTCCCGGGCAAAGGATATTTTGTCCGAGAGGTGCGCCTGTTTTACTTTATTACGTCCCACGTCCATCATTCCCTCTGAGATGTCGGTGCCTATCAGTTCGTCAGGCTGCAACTCGCGGCAGGCAAGAATGGCAAAGTCACCTGTACCGGTGGCTACGTCCATGATGCGCTTTGGTTGGAAAGGCTTTAACCAATGGATCGCTTTCCGGCGCCAACTGCGGTCGATGCCTAATGAAAGGGTATGGTTCAGCTTATCATAAGCAGGAGCAATGTTGTCGAACATTTCTTCTACCTGTTCACTCTTCTTTCCGTCCTCACCGTAAGGTTTGATATGTTCCTGGGGATAATCCATGTTGATAGTGTTTAGTGGTTAGTGATAAGTGATTAATAAATCTACTAATCACTTATCACTAAACCGTTTATCACTTATTTAAGTATTCCGTTACGTTTTTCTCGATACGTGAAGCAATGTTGCTGGTATCTTCTTTCACGAATTGCTCTCCGGTGATATGCTCGTACAGTTCAATGTAACGCTCACTGATGGATGCTACGATTTCGTCTGTCATTTCCGGAACTTGTTGTCCTTCCTTGCCCTGGAAACCATTGTCCATCAACCATTCGCGAACGAATTCTTTAGAAAGTTGCTTCTGTGCTTCGCCTTTTTCAAAGCGTTCCTGATAACCTTCAGAGTAGAAGTAGCGGCTGGAGTCCGGTGTATGGATTTCGTCCATCAGGTAAATAGTACCGTTGTGCTTACCGAATTCATACTTCGTATCTACCAGAATCAGACCACGTTCTGCCGCGATCTCAGTTCCTCTGTTGAAGAGTGCCATGGTGTATTTTTCCAATATGGCATATTCTTCGGGAGTAGCCAGACCTTTAGCAAGGATTTCTTCTTTTGAAATGTCTGCGTCGTGTTCACCGATTTCAGCTTTCGTAGTCGGTGTGATGATGGGTTCGGGGAACTTCTGGTTTTCTTTCATTCCTTCGGGCAACTTCACACCACAGATTTCGCGTACACCGCTTTTGTAAGTACGCCATGCGCTACCGCAAAGATAACCGCGTACAATCATTTCGATGGGGAAACCTTCGCACATCACACCCACCGTTACCATCGGGTCGGGTGTAGCTGTCTTCCAGTTAGGGCAAATGTCAGTAGTAGCATCCAGGAATTTGGCTGCAATCTGATTCAGCATTTGTCCTTTGAAAGGAATGCCTTTCGGCAAAACAACGTCGAATGCAGAGATACGGTCGGTTGCTACCATAACCAGCTTTTCACCATTGATGTTATAAACATCGCGTACTTTTCCGTGGTACACACTTTTCTGTCCCGGAAAATTGAAATCAGTTTTTGTTAATGCTTTCATCATTGTTATATTTATGATTTGGATATTTTCTATGGTTTTCACCACAGAGTCTCACATAGTTCTTTTCTGCTCTGTGAGACTCTGTATTATCCCGTGGTGAGTTTTCTTTTTTCCCGTTCGGCTTTGGTTTCCTTATCAAATTTCTCGTAGGCATCTACAATGCGGGTTACCAATTGGTGACGCACAATATCTTTCTTGTTCAGTTCCACAAAGCTGATGCCTTTCACACCTTTCAAGATGCGGAGTGCCTGTACCAGTCCCGAAGTCTGGGAAGAGGGCAGGTCGATCTGTGTCATATCTCCCGTTACGATCATCTTGGTGTTCATACCCATGCGGGTGAGGAACATCTTGATCTGCTGGGTAGTGGTGTTCTGCGCTTCATCCAGAATTACGACTGCATCATTCAACGTCCGTCCGCGCATAAAGGCGAGGGGAGCAATCTGAATGACGTTCAGTTCCATGTATTCTTTCAGCTTGGCAGCCGGAATCATATCCTGCAAGGCATCATACAACGGTTGCAGATACGGGTCTATCTTATCCTTCATGTCACCGGGCAGGAATCCAAGCTTTTCACCGGCTTCCACGGCGGGGCGACTGAGGATGATTTTCTTGATCTCTTTATTTTTGAGGGCACGTACGGCAAGGGCAATGGCAGTATACGTCTTTCCCGAACCGGCAGGACCTATGGCAAATACCATGTCGTTCTTGGCGAAACCTTCTACCAGTTTAAGCTGATTTTCACTGCGGGGGATGATCGGTTTGCCTGTCACGCTGAATACGATGACGTTACCCGACTTTTCTGCTTGCGGTGCATTTCCTTTGATGATGTCGATGATCACCTCTTCTTTCAATGAGTTGTACTCGGCGCAGTATTTTTCCAGTTTGGTAATGTTTTCTTCGAATGCGCACATCTCTTCTTCATCTCCCAATACTTTGATGACATTGCCGCGTGCAACAATGCGCAGTTTGGGGTACAAAGCTTTTATCAACTGCATATTGGCGTTATTCACACCGTAAAAGATAACCGGGTCGATATCCTCAAGAACAATCAGTTTTTCTATCATTGAATTGTTTATAAGTTCATGTCGTTTTATAGGTAAAACAGTTGCAAATTTAGTGAAACGTTTGGATACTTAGCTGGTTCCGGCTGTTTTTTTTGTTGCAGGCTTCACGATGACGCCTTTTCCATTCTTGGTGCAGTGAATACATTCTTTGCGGAGTGTCCTTTCTTTGAAATCGAAAATGAGATTGGGGTTGAAATGCTGCCCGTTGATGCGGGTTTCAAAATGAAGGTGTTCGGTGCTGGCCCGTCCGGTACGTCCGGTCAGTGCAATGGGTTGTCCGGCCTTAACGACGTCACCGCTCTGAACAAGATTCTTAAAATTATGACTGTATATCGTTTCCAATCCCGAAGAATGGCGCACAACGATTACGTTGCCGTAAGCACTGTAAGGCTTCGACATACGTACAATGCCATCGAAAGCACTGCGTATCGTGTCTTTGGCGCAAGTTTTGATATCAATACCCGAGTGACGGCCACCACCACGTCCGTAAGGAGAAATCACTTTTCCTCCGGGAAGTGGAAAGCAATAAGCGGTGTCAGGTATTTGCTCCAGATGCAATTCTAATAATTTTTCGTTATCGAAAAGCCCCGGTGTAGTAACCCGGATATGATTGATTTCCATTTGCGAGAAGCTAGGTTTCTCTTCAGGCGGAGTATAAGCCAGTGCGAATGATAGCAACAGAAAGAATATGTTCATGATTAAAGGTCCTTCTCGTTATTCAAAATAGATAATTTCTCCTCCATTCGAAGAAGTGTATTTTTTCAGTAATTCCTGTATCATCTCGGCAGCTTCCCGCAGACCTTCCTGTCCGCTGTAACCATTGACGATGGCAAGGATATGCTGGGTGCCTAAATCCATTTTAGTACGTTCGTTGTCGCTGGTAGGAGTACCGATACCGCCTACGGCATCGCGATAGACCGGAAGTCCTTCGATGTTCAGCACGCCCCGTCCGATACCTTCGAATGGTTCTTCGGCGCGTCCAACTCCCAGTTTGAGGTCAGTGCCCTGTATCTTGTCCGCATCGAAACCACCGATGGAATAACCGGTGCGCAGGGATACCAGATTAATCAGGTCAACCAGTGTATCTATTTGGTAAAGGGCAATTCCGCGCATCAGACGGCGGCGCAAGGCTTCGGCAGAAGGACGGTAACGGCTAGGGTCTTTGCCGCAACGTTTATAAGCTTCCCGGGTAGCTGCAATGGCGGGTTGCAGTTTGATGTCCTCCGGCTGGGTAGTGGAAGTCAGTTCTCGGGTGAAAGTGTTGATTTCTTCCCAAAGTCCTTCGCAAAAGGCTGTATTGGTAACTTCTGCATAGACGGCTGCACCTTTGAAGATCGGGCAGGCATTTTTTATTTCTTCTGATACGGTGATCTGGTACATAAACTAAAACTACTATTTAAACTTTTCATGTAAAACAAAAATAAGATAATCACTCCGCAACTGATGGCAGCATCCGCTAAATTGAATACCGGACTGAAGAATACAAAATTGTCTCCTCCTATAAATGGCATCCAGCCTGGCCAGTTAAACTCAAAAAGAGGAAAGTAGAACATATCGACCACTTTTCCATGTAGCCAACCGGTATATCCTTCCCCTATAGGTACGAAAGTAGAAATCTCGGTGGGTGTACTCTTACTGAAAATAACGCCATAGAATATGCTGTCGATGATATTCCCGATAGCTCCTGCCAGTATCAATGAAATACATGCAATATAGCCACGCTTATATTTAGCTTTAATAAGTATGACGATATACCATCCAATTGCGATGGCAAATATTGTGCGGGCAATAGTCTGAATGGCTTTAGGTACTATCTGCATACCGAAAGCCATACCGGGATTTTCTATAAAACGAAGATAAAACCAATCTGTGATATGAATGCTTTCATTATAAAACATATTCGTTTTAACCTCAATCTTTATGACTTGGTCAAGAATCAAAATTCCCAGTACAATGAGAATCGATAGTTGCCCTTTGGACAAAATGTTCTTCATATTAAAAAAGTTATGGTTTTGTGTCTACTATCATAATTCCCGATAGTATACGTCCTGATTTAATCCCCAGCCGTCTTGCCGAGAAAAATTCTTCATGTCTCATATAAGTGCAAATACCAGATGTTTCTATTTGCTCGCCGGGTACACCAAAGTCGAGCAACTGCATCCGGTTCGCAGCCCACAGGTCTATATGATGCTTATGTGTTTCCGGTTTCCATTCTGATATATAATCCATTGCAAAACCGTTCATGCGGAAAGCTTCGTACACTTCTTCTCCTACTTCAAAAGAAGGCAAGGATATGCCGGGGCCGATACAAGCGATAACATCTTTTCCATCGGTTCCGTAGACTGCCCGCATCCTGTCGAGAGTGTGTCCGGCTATGTAATTCACCGTTCCCCGCCAACCTGCATGGGCGGCGGCTACCACTTGGTTCTTGCGATCATACAACAGGATAGGAATACAGTCTGCCGTAGAAATACAAATGCAGCAACCCGGTTCCTTGGTGATTAGTGCATCCACCCCTTGCAGCATGACCGTTCGCTCGTCAGATGTGGCATTGAGATACTTTTCATCAATCACCTCTACCTTTGTACCATGTGTCTGGAACGGAATGACTAATTCTTTAGGCTGTTGAGGCATGGAGTTGCAGAGTAGTTCTTGATTGCGACGGACAGATTCCGCATCATCCCCCGTGTAAGGCGTACAGTTGAAAGAGGCATAATCTCCCTTGCTGAAACCTCCCCGACGGGTAGTTGCGAAACAAAAAATGTTGGAGTACGGTGTCATAACCCCGTATCCCAACATTCGTTTATCTTCTGTCAGAGCAATCATTGCTTGTCATCCTCCCAGTCCTCTTCCTCATACTCAAAGTCTTCCAGGTCTTCCACGTCCTCGTCATCTTCCACATATTCATAGCTGAGGTCTTCATCCTCACCCATGTCTTTCAACTCTTGCTGGAGTTTGCTTACATCCTTCGGACGGTGAACGATAGCTTCTATTTTGTTACTATCCTTATTCAACTCTTCCCAAAGAATATCTTTCAGCACGGAAAGTCCCATACCGGTAATGGAAGAAATGAATACATGCGGAACGTTTGCAGGGAGTGTAGGTTCTATTTCGTCCATCAATTCCTGATCGAGCATATCGCTCTTGGTGATGGCAAGTACCCGTTGCTTGTCCAGCATTTCAGGATTGAAAGTGCTCAGTTCATTCAACAGGATTTCATATTCTTTCCGGATATCGTCGCTGTCGGCAGGCACCATGAAGAGCAACAGAGAATTACGCTCGATATGGCGCAGAAAGCGCAATCCCAAACCTTTTCCTGCACTGGCTCCTTCAATGATACCGGGAATGTCCGCCATGACAAACGACTTGCTATCACGGTAAGAAACAATACCCAGGTTGGGTTCCAATGTGGTGAATGGATAGTTGGCTATCTTGGGCTTGGCGGCAGATACGGAAGCAAGCAAGGTTGATTTTCCGGCATTCGGGAAGCCTACCAGACCTACGTCTGCCAAGAGTTTCAGCTCCATGATTACTGTCATTTCTTGCATCGGTTCGCCCGGTTGTGCAAAGCGGGGTGCCTGACGGGTGGCTGTCTTGAAGTGCCAGTTACCCAGTCCGCCGCGTCCGCCTTTCAGCAGAACAACTTCTTGTCCATGCTCGGTGACGTCACAGATATATTCGCCTGTTTCGGCATTGTATACCACTGTGCCACAGGGAACTTCAATAATCTTATCTTCTCCATCCTTACCAAAACTGCGGTTCTTGGAACCGGATTCTCCATGTCCTGCCAGTGCATGGCGGTCATAGCGCAAATGCAACAACGTCCAGTAGTTACGGTTACCGCGCAGGATAATGTGACCTCCTCGTCCTCCGTCACCTCCGTCGGGGCCGCCATTGGGTATGTATTTCTCACGCCTCATGTGCGTAGAGCCTCGTCCGCCCTTTCCGGAGCGGCAATATATCTTTACGTAGTCAACAAAGTTCGATTCAGCCATTTCTTTCCTTACGATTGATTTTAAAATACTTATTTTCTTTTTCGATGCAAAAGTAACGATTCTCTAGGACTACCTCAAACTTTTTTATTCCTTTTTGCTTGCTAACTCTGGTTTCGTCTAAACTCTGTCAGGCTGAAAGCCTTTGGTTATATGATAGGGAAGGTTGAATGTAAGTCCGGTTTTGCGGACAGAGCGTTTTTAGCGGAATTAGGTAAATGGTAATGTTTAGATATAAAATATCTTTTCTTGCGATCGTTCTATATTGTTGATTATCAGGAATCCACAAACTATTAACTTCTTGTTTACAAGGAGTTAATAGTTTGTCGACAGGAAGTTAACTTCTTGTAGATAAACTATTGATTCTTTATGGAAGAATCAACTATCTCACTGCGTGTATGTTTCACTTCTATACAGCTCAGGCTATGCAAAAGAATAACAAAGCGCGGTAATATCATTCTCATGGGTATTACCGCGCTTCTAAATTATGATTGTGTTACTTTACTTTGCAGCGTCGATTGCAGCGCAAACATCAGCAAAGATTTCCTCCAATGCACCTTGTCCTTTGATGTGTTGGTATTGTCCTTCCTGCTTGTACCAGTCAATCAGCGGAGAAGTCTGTGAATGATAAACATGAAGACGTTTCTTGATAGTCTCTTCGTTGTCATCGGCACGACCGGAATCCTTACCACGTTTGATGAGGCGGACCATCAGTTCGTCTTCAGGTACATCCAGGTCAAGCATAACGCTTACTCCCTGATTTCTTTCAGCGAGCATTTTTTTCAGAGCTTCTGCCTGTGCAATCGTACGGGGGAAACCGTCGAAGATTACACCTTTGCTGTCTTCAAAGCTGTCGAATACACTTGCAAGGATATCAATCATCAGTTCGTCAGGGATCAACTGACCTTGATCGATATAACTTTTAGCTGTTTTGCCCAGTTCTGTGCCGTTCTTGATTTCTGCACGCAACACGTCACCGGTTGAGATGTGGTTAATACCGTACTTTTCTACGATTTTCTCACTTTGTGTTCCCTTTCCTGAACCGGGAGCACCGAAAATTACAATGTTCAACATTTGTGATTTACAATTTAACTGTTACTTATTATTATACCTAATTCAAAATTCTCTTGTATACACTATGATTTAACCTTATCCTGATAGCCTTGAGCAAGGTCTGCTCCGTATCAAGTCCGTACCAAGTCCGTATCTTCTCCGTGCAAAGGTACCTTTTTACGGAGCAGGTACGGACTTGGTACGGACTTGACCCGGTTCAGGTATGGCCTATAGCTCTATACGTAGTATTCGATTTCTTTAATCTACCACTGTATAAATGTCCGCATAATTGCGCCCGAAGCCATCATAATCCAATCCATAACCTACAATGAAGTCATTGGGAATTTCCATGGCTACGTATTCTATATTCAAATCTACTTTCAACTTATCAGGTTTCACCAGTAACGAAGCGATGTGGATTTCTTTCGGGTTACGTGTGCCCAGCGTGTCCAGCAGACGTTGCATAGTCAAGCCAGTATCTACAATATCTTCCACAATCACTACCGTGCGGTCTGTCAGATCTTCGGTAATACCGATCACTTCCTTGATAACTCCGGTAGAGGACACCCCCTGATAAGAAGCCAGCTTCACGAAAGAAATCTCGCAGGGAATAGTAATGTTTTTCATCAGATCAGCAGTAAACATAAACGAGCCGTTCAGGACGCTGAGAAACAGAGGATTTTTACCAGCCAGATCGCGATTGATTTCATTTGCAACGCGGGTTACTTCTTTCAGAATGTCCTGTTCCTTGATAGAAACAGTGAACTTTTTGTCTTTTATTTGTATGGTGTCCATAAGGGATAGATTTTTAAAATTGGCACAAAAATACGATTTTTATTCTACTCCATGCATCATCTTCTGTAATTTCTTTGAGAGCAGGAAGAGGATAAGAGAGGCTACGCCGGACATGATAACGAATACCATAAAGAAGTCGAACATGGTTTCAATACGGAATCCGAGCAGGGTTTTCACTTTCCCGTCTTCGGGATAAAGGCCGCCTAAAGTACCTGCAAATTTATTGGCTGTAGAGGTGGCAAGATACCAGATTCCCATCATAAGAGAGGCAAAACGGACAGGGGTGAGTTTGTTTACCATGGATAAACCGATAGGGGAGAGGGCTATTTCTCCCATAGTATGGATGAAATAAAGTCCGGTTAGCCAGATAAGGCTGACTTTTACACCAGGCTGTACATCTTTCACACCGAAACAAATGACTAAATATCCCAGTGAGAGCAGCAACAAACCAATAGCTTGTTTGGTGGGGGAAGCCGGTTCCATGCCTCGTTTGTTCAGCGCACCCCATACACTGGGCATAATGGCTGCCAGTATAACTACGAAGAACGGATTGAAAGATTGTATCCAAGAGGCGGGCATTTCCCAACCGAGGATTGTACGGTCGGTTTGTTCGGCAGCAAAAAGAGTGAGCGAAGCACCTGCTTGTTCGTAGGCTGCCCAGAAGAATATAACGAAGAAAGCAATAATATAAATAACGAAGATACGGTCACGCTCTATCTTTGTCAGAGAGCCGTCCAGCAGAATGCTGACGGGGAAGACGATACAGGCTGTGAATATCCCTATACTGACCCAATCGTTGCCGAAACACCAGTAGAAGAATAAGGCAAGGGCAATGGTCAGTGCTCCGAGAAGCAAATTGTTGCGCATCTTCTTATCTTTATCTATGGCTGTTTGCTGAACTGTTTTATGTTCTTTCGGTTGCTCCCGTTTGGCGTCCGGAATAATGCCGAGCGGCTTTCCGTCAGGACCGATCAGATACTTGTTCTTTTGCGTTTCAAATAGAATTACCGTGAAGATTGTAACGATCGCTGCAATCAGGAATCCCCATTTGAAATCATTGGGATTACCCGTTTCACCGAAGTAACCGCAAACCAGCGGGGCAAAGAAAGAACCCACATTTACACCCATATAGAATATAGTATAAGCAGAGTCCAGACGTCTGTCTCCCGGTTCATAAAGTTGTCCGACCAATGACGAAACTGTAGGCTTAAAGCAGCCATTTCCTAAAATCAAGAAGGTGAGTCCCCCATACATCAACCAGTGGGAAAGCTCTTTAGTATCCAGCATCGACGCACTGAAGAACATCAGGAACTGGCCTACCGCCATCATCATGGCCCCCCAGAAAACGGAACGCCGGATGCCCCAGTATTTATCAGCAATATATCCGCCGATGAGCGGAGTAAGATAAACCAGTCCGGTATAGCTGCCATAAATAGAGGCGGCATGTTCCTTATCGAACAAGAGAGCCTGGGTTAGAAACAGGATGAAGATAGCACGCATACCGTAGTAGCTGAAACGTTCTGCCGTGCTGGTAGCAAAGACAAGGTAAAGACCTTTCGGGTGTTTGGATGTACTCATTATAGTATAGATATTTTCTTTATGGGAGGCAAAGTTATAGAATCTGATTAAAAAAACATTACTACATTAAAATAAATTGTCTCTCTTTGGCGCTATAAGTGAAAAAAGATATATTTTTGCGTACGAAGAGGATGAGAAAAAGATTTAGCAGGAAAGAGGTGCAGTCGCCTCGTAAGCTCAGGAGCTTTCTTAGAAATGTAAATACTCTGGTATAAATACCACGATTTACATTAGTAAATACTCATCCTCTTCCTTTTTTAGCTATGTAAGATGAATGGAATTCTAATAGCGGTACTGATTGTCACCGGCTTGTTGATTTACAAGATTATCTCTTCGAGCCGGAAACAGGAAGGATACAAAAGGTGGAAAGCCGGATCTGCTCCGATCACCATTCCATGGTTCGACGAGGAGGCAGTGGTGAAGTGTGCCAATCTGTTGGGAGTGGAAGAGGCGGTCCTGAAAGAGATACTGAAAGATATTCCCGGACATTACCGGGAATTCTGGATTGGTAAAAGAAAGGGAGGCTACCGTATGATTTCAGCACCGGACAAAGATCTGAAGGCCATTCAGGATACTATCAATCATCGCGTTTTATCATTTGTGAATCTACATCCCGCCGCTACCGGTTTCCGGTGCAAGATGTCCATTTCTGATAATGTCCGGCCGCACCTAGGCAAGTCCTATGTGCTGAAAACTGATATTCATGATTTCTTTGGCTCTATACGTAGTCTGCGGGTACGGAAAATGTTTGAGAATATGGGATATCCGCCGAAGATTGCAAGAGTGCTTGCAGCTTTATGCTGTGTACGCAGATGTCTGCCTCAGGGAGCATCTACCAGTCCGGCACTGAGTAATATCATCTCTTATGAAATGGATAAAAAGCTGGCGGCACTGGCTACTGAATATAATCTGGTTTATACCCGCTACGCGGATGATCTCACTTTTTCGGGAGATGTTTTTCCGGCGCAACAGATATTGCCTCTGATTAAACAGATCATTCGGGAGGAAAAGTTTGAAATCAATCATAAGAAAACCCGTTTCCTGAGTGGGCATAAGAGAAAGATTATCACAGGCGTTTCCATCAGCTCAGGTGTGAAACTGACCATTCCCAAAGCAAAGAAAAGGGAGATACGCAAGAATGTCCATTTCATTCTGACGAAAGGACTTGCAGAGCATCAACGCCGGATAGGTTCTCATGATCCTGCTTACCTGAAGCGTCTGATCGGAACTCTTTGCTACTGGAGATCCATAGAACCGGATAATGTTTATGTTTCCGATTCTATTGCTGCTTTGAAAGGTTTGGAGAAAGGATCTTAATTGTTACGTTTCTGCCGGATTGTTTCTATGTCATAATATCCTTCCTTATTCTTTACGATCTTGCATCGCCCTTCTTTTACCCATTTGTTCCAATCGTTGAATAGTCCGACGATATATTGGAACAAATCTTCTGCTATATTGATTTCCGCACCCGATTTCAGATTCAAAACTAATTGGTTATTCTCGACTGAAAGGAATTTTTTAGCTCTATCTATTGCTATCACATAAACCGTTTGATTGTATGCCCGGTCTTCCATCAATCCTGTGTGGTAATTGTAAGGACCAATTGCATCATCGGACATCGGACGTTTAGTCTTAAGGAAGGTAGAGTCGGCAATGGATTCGCGTACCTTGCGGGCTTCTTCCCATGCTTTCTTGTGTTCTGAAGCAATCTCTTCGTTTCTAATGTCTTCTTGAACTTGTCTGTACAGTGTTTTAAACTCAGCTTCTTTGCCTGAAATAGCAAAATAGCCATTTGGAATCCGAGCATTAACCCAAGGATTGCATACTACCTTATTGTTACATACAAAGCCGATATGTTTACCTATAGACCGTTCGGTTGCATCTGCCCATACTTCAATCGACTGTTCGTTTACTCTTCCTACAATTTGGTATATCATTTCGCCTGTCCGTTCATTCAAGGAAGAGTCAAGGCTTATGGAGGCAAAATCTTTGGTCGTTACGATTGGCTCTGCCGAAAGGCTGTCTTGTTTACCACTCGTGATGTAATACCATCCATTGGGGCGATTCGTATCAATGGCTTTTTCACAAAGGTTCATAGAACCGTTGCTGTTTCCTCCCAATGAGCTTAAAGCCATAAGTGCTACTAATAAACTGAATACTTTCATAACTTCATTATTTAGGTTACTATTCGATCTCTATTTTTAGTCCGACGCCCACTTCGTGTACGGGTATTGACTTATGTATTTCCGCTTTCGCTTTGAAAGAGACGCAATGGCATGGATACAGTTCTTCGATACCATTTTTTTGAAAATAATCTATCGTTCTCGTAAGCCTTTCCGACAACTTGAACAGATGAAAACCGCCTATGACTCCGACAATCTTCCGTTCATTACATACCTCTTTGGCGTATTCAATGATATTGCATATCCCGCTATGGGAACAGCCTGTGATAATGAATAAACCCTTCTTTCCCTGATGCACAATGGCGGAATCATCCATTACGTAATCTTCATACCGTTCACTTTTTTCGATAACTCCTATGGCATGCCGGTGCTCAAAGTCATTCATCATCGGTATTTCCCCAAGAAAAGTTATGTTCTTACTTACTTTGACGGGCTGCTTGGTCAAATGTAAGTTCATCATCTTTTTCACATCCTTTTCTGCCAGCGGAGAACCAATGTGAAGTTCATTGTAGATTCTCTTTTTAAATACGTCCGGATGAGCCACAATCTTGCAATTGCAATCAGGATATTGGTTCATCAGATATTTTATCCCACCTGTATGGTCATTATGACCGTGCGAAAGTATGAGGGTGGATATTGCAGATAAATCTATATTCATCGCCTGCGCATTTCTGATGAATGCGTCAGAGTATCCGCTATCAAACAGAAGGCGTTCATTTTCATCTTCTATATAATAGCTCAGGGCAGGTTCACCTATATAATATTCATCGATGTAGGTGTTGTTATCTATTAATACGGTTAGCTTCATAGTTTATTTTTCTATCATCAGTTTAGAATTTCGCCTACTTCTTTTTTTAGTTTTCATTGTTTTACTCTATTGTTTTGGGGAATACTTTATGGTTCCATTTTCTACATACAAAGATAGGAACTAATCAGTAGAGTGGAAAGTAAGTAGAATTAAAAGTGGTGTTTTCTTTTTATGATCTCTAATAGATTAGTTTTTAATTGTTAAAGTTTTTCTTCACTTTTATGAATATTGAGAATCTTCAAGCTGTTTTCTACTATGTATTCTATATATTATAGGGCAGAGTAGTGTATATACAAAAGGGAATTTTGA
>ENA-UOJN01001273-UOJN01001273.1-human-gut-metagenome-genome-assembly--contig:-C125IIP-NODE-1273-length-18435-cov-13.835365_pt1 | contig 18435 bp, 16 predicted proteins | sample MGYA00242350_ERZ723897 | MGnify/ENA metagenome assembly ERZ723897 | reverse complement strand
GGTGCTTTCTGGCGTCCCAGAGAGGATTTGAACCTCCGACCCCACGCTTAGGAGTTCCTTGCGGAACGTGGTAGCTAGTGGTTCGATTATCCTTACGGTGGCGTTTAACAGCGGAAATACAGGCAAAAGTCTCTGTTCCTTTTGGAAGCTGATAAACTGACCTATACTCAAATTTACTTTAAAGTGTGAGCAAACGGTTAGCAGAACGGAGCAAATCAGCCTTAAAAATCCACACGTTATATAAATTAATTTTACATCATTTATCACAAGAAAAAAAGATACTCGTATTAAAGAGGACGTTCAGAAATGAGCGTCCTTTCTCTTTGAGAATGAAAGGAGAATTAAAAGCTATGAAAAAGATATTGAAGCGATTAGCCACAGGCTTCCTTGCCTTTGCGACTATCGTTACCGCTTTGCCGACAACGGCAGTCCACGCTTCCGAGAAGCAATACTGGACAGAAAGTGCCGAGCGTGTCGGTATCATTGAAAAAGTGATGAATGACGGCTCTATCGGTTCGACATTTAATGAGGGCTATATGAAAGTTGAGGGTGAAACTGCCTACTGTGTAGACATCAACACCAACTTCAAGAACGGCTATAAGACCAGAGCTGACGCAAGCACACGCATGAGCTACGACCAGATTTCCGACGTTGCCCTCTCTCTGGAATATGTCAAGCAGTACACACAAAGTCACAGCGGATTGAACTATAAACAGGTCTATCTTCTTGAACAGTGTGTCGTATGGCAGAGATTGAGCGTTCATCTGGGCTGGCAATGCGATAATGTCAGAGCTTCCTATGATGAAATCCCAAAAGCGATACAGGACGAGGTGTACGCTGGGGCGAAAGCCTTTGCCAGCGAGAACAAGGGACGCTATGAATGTGGCGGTTACATCTATTCTGGCGAGGGACAGGACATTGGACAGTTCTGGGCGAAACTTGCCGTAGGAAATGCCACCCTTAAAAAGACTTCCAGTAATGCCAGCATTACCGACGGGAACGGGCTTTACTCTATCGCTGGTGCGACTTATGGTATCTATTCTGATAAGGACTGCACAAAACAGCTTGCCACCCTTACGACAGATAACAGCGGAAATACTGATACTGTGGAAGTAAAGGCTGGCACAGTCTACATCAAAGAGCTTTCCGCTCCTGCTGGCTACAAGGTGGACAATACAGTGTATTCCTTAAATGTGGAAGCTGGCAAAACAGCGACCTTGAACGTATCCGATACGCCAAAGGTCACAGACACACTTATCGAGCTTTTCAAGATTGACATGGAAACACAGAAAGACGCTCCACAGGGGGACGCTTCCTTAGAGGGTGCGGAGTTCACATGGAAATTCTATGCGGGACACTATACCGCTGACAATCTCCCTAGTGAGCCTACCAAAACATGGGTGACAAAGACAATCGCTGAAAAAGACAGCGACGGTACTATCCATTATGTTTCCCGCCTTTTTGATGAATACAAAGTATCTGGGGATAGCTTCTATACACAGGACGGTAAGAACGTGCTTCCTTTAGGAACGCTGACCGTTGAGGAAACGAAAGCTCCTAACGGCTATCTTCTTGACGGTGCATATATGCAGGCAAACGGTAGCGAAGAACAGATTAAGGGAATGTACCTTACACAGATTACCGAGGACAGCGACCTTGCCGTATTGTCTGGAAGCAATCAGTACCATGTATCAGACAAGGTTATCCGTGGCGGTGTGAAAATCCAGAAACGAGATTTGGAAACCAGCGATACCAAAGGTCAAGGAAGTGCGACCTTGAAAGACGCTGAATTTGAAATCATTTCCTTAAATGACAATGCCGTACTTGTTGAGGGAAAGCTCTACAATAAAGGCGACGTGGTAAAGACAATCCTTACCGACATTGAGGGCGTGGCTTCTACTTCTGCTGACCTGTTACCTTACGGGAAATACCGTATCGAGGAAAGCAAAGCTCCAGAGGGCTATCTGACGGACGGTGCAGAACCGATTGAATTTGAAATCACAGAGGACGGAAAAATCATTGACCTTACAGGGACAGACACATCAATCTACAATCAAGTAAAGCGTGGCGACCTAGAAGGTGTCAAGATTGGTGCTGGCACACACCAGCGTCTTGCGGGAGTTCCGTTTAGGATCACCAGCAAGACCACAGGTGAGAGCCATATTATCGTGACTGATGATAACGGGCAGTTCTCCACTTCTTCTGACTGGGCTTCCCACAAGAACAACACCAACGCAGGAAAGACCAGCGAGGACGGTATCTGGTTTGGAACAAGCGAGCCAGACGACAGCAAAGGTGCATTGCTTTACGATACCTATATCATTGAGGAATTACGCTGTGAGAGCAACAAAGGCTTTGAGCTTATCCCTGCCTTTGAAATCGTGGTGTCCAGAAACAATGTGACCGTTGACTTAGGGACACTGACTGATGAATACGAGAAAGAAATCTCTATCCATACCACAGCCACAGGCAAGGACGGCGAGAAGTCTATCGTGGCTGGCAAAGAGGTAACAATCGTTGATACAGTTACGCTTGACGGGCTGGAAAAAGGCACAAAATATCAGCTTGTAGGCTGGCAGATGTTGAAAGAGGAAAACGCCGAGCTTCTTATCGACGGACAGCGTGTGGAAAGTGATTACACATTCACAGCCGACAGCGAGGAAATGAAGATTGAAATAGAATACACGTTCAACGCTTCTTCTCTGGGCGGTCAGAACCTTGTAACCTTTGAGGAACTTTACGACCTTTCCAATGAGGACGAGCCTGTAAAGGTGGCAGAACACAAGGACATTGACGACGAGGGACAGACGGTGCTTATCACGGAGCGTATCATCACTATCCATACCACAGCGACCAGCGAGGACGGAAAGAAAGAGATTGAAGCAGGAAAAGACGTGACAATCATTGATACCGTTACCCTTGACGGATTGGAAATCGGTACTAAGTATCAGCTAAAAGGCTGGCAGATGATTAAGGACGAAAACGCCGAGCTTATCGTCAATGGTGAACGTGTCGAGAATGACTACACCTTTACTGCCGACAGTGAAAGCATGGAAGTCCAGATTTCCTTTACATTCGACGCTTCCGAGCTGGGCGGGAAAGAGCTTGTGACCTTTGAGGAATTATACGATTTGAGCAATCCAGACGAACCGACAAAGGTTACAGAGCATAAGGACATTGAGGACGACGGGCAGACGGTGACAATCACAGAAGTACCAGAAACGCCAGAAGAACCAACAGAGCCAGAACAGCCGACCACACCAGATACACCGAGCAAGACAACGGACGCTCCAAAGACAGGCGACAACACAAACATTGCCTTATTCTTAGGGCTTCTTGTTCTTTCTGGTGCAGGCGTGGCAGGAACATACTTCATCAAGCGTAGACGCTCTTAATCGGGTAGTCTGCTTATGATGATGAAGAAATCACGCTCCCCGCCGACACATGGAAACGGCGGAGCTTCCCTTTATTCTGGCTTGTCCGCCACCCACCTGTAAGCACACGGACGGTCAAGGGTGCTTTTAAGCATTTACCTGCCCTTGACGGTCTGGGGGCTTGCTGGTATCACACCGCCAGCCAGAATAAAAGCATGAACAACCAACAGATTTTATAGAAATGAGGTATGAACACATGAAATTAAAATATATCGTGCCTGACATGGCACAGACTTTTGGAAATTTGGAGTTTGCAGGAGAAAATGACGTGGAGCAACAGCGTGTCAATGGTCGCTTTGTTCCCGTGACAAGAAGCTATAACCTGTATTCCGACATTCAGAGAGCCGACGACATTATCGTGGTGCTTCCCGCAAAAGCTGGGGAGAAGCGTTTCAAGTATGAGCAAAAAGTAAAGCTCGTCAATCCTAAGATTACCGCCGAGGGAAAGAACGTGCGAGGTCGTGGCTACACCAACTATATTTTAAACGCTGACGATATGCTTCCAGTCGAGGAAAGCAAGTAAAGGGGGATAACAGATTATGAGATTAGCGAATGGAATTGTATTAGATAAGGAAAAGACTTTCGGTGTTTTGAAATTCTCTGCCCTTAGACATGAGGTGCGTGTAGAGAATGAGGACGGGACGACCACCGAGGAAATCAAGCGTAGAACCTATGATTTGAAGTGCAGTCAGCAGGAACGCACGATACAGGTATCTATCCCAGCGGAAATCCCTGTCAAGGACTATCCGTACAATGCCGAGGTGGAGCTTATCAATCCCGTTGCCGATACGGTGGCTAATGCCAACTACCGAGGGGCAGATGTGGAGTGGTACATCAAGGCAGACGACATTGTGTTGAAAAATAAAGGCAGTCAGCCCACAGGCAATCCACAGAACCATGCTCCACAGGGACAACAGAAAAAATAATCAGCAAAGCATATTTTCATTGTAGGTGATACTGGATAGAGGTATAATAATTCTATAAATTGGAATTTTACGCATAGTTTTGTATGTTTAGGAGTTATTATGAATAAGGTAAAGAAGATTATGAAATTTATTATTATTTTAGTAGTTTCACTTAATGTCGTTTTGATAGTACTCTATATAAATCACAGGATTCAGTTAAATAAAGAGGAGGATTTAAAAACTCCTCTTGGAAAACTTGTTGAAGTTGACGGTCATAATATGAGCGTTTATGTAGAAGGAAATGGCGAAAAAACAATTGTTTTTATGTCAGGTGGTGGAACATGCTCTCCAATCTTAGATTTTAAGTCGCTATATTCACTGTTATCTGATGATTATAAAATTGTTGTGGTAGAAAGGTTTGGTTATGGATTTAGTGATGTTGTTGACAAAGAAAGAAGTGTGGATTCGATATTAGAAGATACAAGGGCGGCGTTAGAAAAGGTTGGTGTAAAAAAACCTTATATATTATGCCCTCATTCGATGTCAGGAATAGAGGCGTTATATTGGGCACAACAATATCCAGAAGAGATAGAAGCAATTATTGGACTTGATATGGCAGTTCCAGAAGCATATGAAGATTACAAGATAAATATGTCAATGCTTAAAATCAGTCAGTTGGCAGCAAGCAGTGGAATTATAAGGATTTTACCAGGTGTTTCAGAGAGTGATGCAATTAAATATGGAACTCTTTCTGACACAGAAAAAGAGATATACAGAGCTATATTCTATGAAAAGACTGCAACAACAACGATGCTAAATGAAGTTAAGCGTGTCAAAGAGAATGCTCAAATTGTTCAGAATAACGGGGTGCCACAAGTTCCTATGTTGTTGTTTGTATCAAATGGAAGTGGGACAGGATGGAATAAAGATGAGTGGCGTGGGTATCAAAACGAGTATTTAGCAAATGTTGAAATCGGAAAAATCATAAATTTGGATTGCTCTCATTATATTCACGATTACGAATATGATACAATCAGTGAAGAAATACGTGTGTTTTTGACAGGGATACTCAATTAGTACACGAGAAAGAAAAATCCTAATTTAACAATCTCATATTCAGTATTACACAAAGCGGTTGGTCTTTATGATTGACCGCTTTTTCCATATCCAGAAAGGGGTGTTTATGAACATTTTGAAATACAAGGGAAAGCGTATCAGAGCCAGCGACAAGAACCTTGTGTACCGCTTCTGCGTAGGTACGCTCCTGCTCCTGTTCGTGGCGGTTTTCCTGCTACTGAACATGGGACAGCTCATGCGTACCGATTGGGAACATTTCAGTTTACTTGATAATGGGCTGACGCTTTCTACATACAACTTCATAACCATAGGGATAGCGACTGGTGTTTGTGCATTGGTCGCTTTTCTTTATTACCGCTTCTTCCATGACAGCTTTAAGAAGCTATTGCACCGTCAAAAGCTGGCACGCATGATACTGGACAACAAGTGGTATGAAGCCCAGACCGTACAAGACAGCGGTTTTTTCACTGACCTGCAAGGCAGATCAAGGGAAAAAATCGTCTGGTTTCCTAAAATCTATTATCAGATGGATACGGGCTTGCTCCATATCCGCTGTGAAATCTCTTTGGGAAAGTATCAAGACCAGCTCCTTAGACTGGAAGATAAGCTGGAAAGCGGGCTTTACTGCGAGCTGACCGACAAGACGCTCCATGACGGCTATATCGAATACACCCTGCTCTATGACATGATAGCGAACCGTATCACGATTGACGAGGTAAAGGCTGAAAACGGGGGCTTGCGTCTGATGAAGAACCTTACATGGGAATACGACGCACTCCCTCACGCCCTTATCTGTGGCGGGACTGGCGGTGGAAAGACCTACTTCCTGCTGACAATCATTGAAGCCCTCTTGCAGACCAACGCAGAGCTTTACATCTTAGACCCTAAGAACGCTGACCTTGCGGACTTGGGTACGGTCATGGATAACGTGTACCACACCAAAGAAGATATGATTGAATGTGTCAATGCGTTCTATGAGGGCATGGTACAGCGAAGCGAGGAAATGAAGCACTACCCAGCCTACAAGACAGGCGAGAACTATGCCTATCTGGGCTTACCGCCCTGCTTCCTTATCTTTGACGAGTATGTGGTGTTCTTGGAAATGCTGGGGACAAAGGAAAGCATAAGCCTTTTAAGCCAGCTAAAGAAAATCGTCATGCTTGGCAGACAGGCGGGCTATTTCCTCATTGTCGCCTGCCAGCGTCCCGACGCAAAGTATTTTTCAGACGGTATCAGAGATAACTTCAACTTCCGTGTGGGCTTGGGACGTATCAGCGAGCTTGGCTACGGTATGATTTTTGGAAGCGACGTAAAGAAACAGTTCTTCCAGAAGCGTATCAAAGGGCGTGGCTATTGTGACGTAGGTACGAGCGTCATATCGGAGTTTTACACTCCCCTTGTTCCAAAGGGGCATGATTTTTTACAGACTATCGGCTCTCTTGCACTGGCAAGGCAAGCCATACCAGATGAACGAAAGGAGAATTGAAAAATATATGGGATTTTTAGAAATGGGGTACAGCGACCCTAACACAGATTTTCATGTTGAGGGTGTCTGCGTAGACTTTGACCGCTTTCTTGCGGACTTGGAAAGTGTCGCTGGCACGACTGATGATAAATGCGAGGAATTTCCGACAGAAGCCTATCATGCACGCATGGAAGATATTCTGACAGAAGCGGGGCTTGGGAGATTGAAACTTCCGTTGCTCTTTTCCGTGGTGCTGGACGAATGGCTTTCCATTCATGGGTTTGACTACCGCTTTACGTTTCTTGTGGTGGATAAGGAGTTTTTTAGACAGATATACCATGAATACGAGATTGACAAAGAGATTGTCAGAAAATGCCTTTCTGCCGATACCGACGTTATCGTAGTTTATACGGGCGTAACAAGGGTTGACTGAACCACTGACGGCGGGAACGGTCAGCGGAGCGACCCAGACCGTGAAAGCCGTCCTGTGGAGCAGGGCTTGCCCTGCTCCACGAAAGAAGCCCCTCGGTATCTAACAGAGGGGCACAATTCCGCTGGAAACTACGGTCAAAAAGTCTGGAAATCCCGCTTGGCATAAGGGTTTTCCCTTACTCATGGCTGACTGTGACAATCGGCGGAAAATATCACAGATTTCTATAAATACACGATTGGGGGTATGCAGGCTGAATGAAAGCACCTTTATAACCGTCTTGAAAGAGAAACGCCTATCTTACGGCGTGTCTCAGACAAGGCTTGCTATCATGGCTGGTATCAGCCGTGAACATCTGAACCGTATCGAAACGGGAAAGGTCAACCTCACAGACGATATGCAGGACAAGCTCATGGAAGCCGTCGAGAAATTCAATCCCGACGCTCCCATGTTCCTGCTGTTCGACTATGTGCGTATCCGTTTCCCTACGCTGGATATACAGCACGTTATCAGAGATATATTGAAGCTCAATGTTGACTATATGCTCCATGAGGACTACGGACACTACAAGTACACAGAGCATTACTATCTGGGTGATGTGTTCGTCTACACCTCGCAGGACGAGGAAAAAGGCACACTTCTGGAGCTGAAAGGAAAAGGCTGTCGTCAGTTTGAAAGCTATCTGCTGGCACAGGGGCGTAGCTGGTATGACTTCCTCATGGACGCTCTGGTTGAGGGCGGTGTGATGAAACGCCTTGACCTTGCGATTAACGACAGGGCGGGCATACTGGATATTCCAGATCTGACCGCCAAATGCAACCGTGAGGAATGTGTTTCCCTGTTCCGTTCTTTCAAGTCCTATGCTTCGGGGGAGCTGGTGAAGCACAACGAGCAGGACAAGGCGGGCATGGGACACACGCTGTATATCGGCTCTCTGAAATCGGAAGTCTACTTCTGCTGTTATGAGAAGAACTACGAACAGTACGCAAAGCTGGGCGTGCCGATTGAGGAAGCACCGATAAAGAACCGCTTCGAGATACGACTGAAAGATGAAAGAGCTTATTATGCCGTCCGTGAACTGCTGACCCATTATGACGCAGAACAGACGGCATTTTCTATCATCAATCACTATATCCGCTTCGTGGACAGAGAGCCGGAGAAGCGAAAGACAGACTGGAAGCTCAATGACCGCTGGGCGTGGTTTATCGGGAAAGACCGCCCGCCTATCAAATTGACAACCGACCCAGAGCCTTACACGCTGGAAAGGACGCTGGGCTGGATAAGCCGACAGGTCGCCCCTACGCTGAAAATGCTGAAAAAGATAGACGCTGGCAATAGCACAAGCTATCTGAAAGAGATTGAGGACAACGCAAAGCTGACGGAAAAGCACTTGCAGATAATCAAACAGCAGACATCGGACACAGAGGAGCTTATCACAGAGTAAAGGAGAATTGAGATTATGGCAGAATTTGTCAAGGACTTAGTGCTGGTATCGCTGGGAATGGGTATCGGTGTCGTCCTTATGTGTATCGCACAGGTCAGCAAAATGGCTGACGAAGAAATGGAAGAAATCAAAAAAGAAAGGATTGATAAAGAATGAATTTCGGACAGAACTTATACAACTGGTTTTTAAGCAACGCCCAGAGCTTAGTGCTTATGGCAATCGTGGTAATCGGTATCTACTTAGGATTTAAGAGGGAGTTTTCTAAGTTAATCGGCTTCCTTGTGATTGCCTTAATCGCTGTCGGGCTGGTATTCAATGCAGGCGGTGTCAAGGACGTGCTGTTAGAGCTGTTCAACCGTATCATTGGAGCGTAGCAATCAGCAGTTTGCGGTCACGCAAACTTACCTGTCCCCCTATGGGAGTTCGGGCATAGGGGGAATGAAAGGGGGTGACGGAATGGTATACAGATAAAAGATAGTCACGCTATGAATTTCATTGAATGGTTGAAATATGGCTGATATAATGTGGGTATAGAAATTAACAAATTGGAATTTGGAGGTATCACATGAAACGAGAATTAGGAATTGCCAGATGTGGTCTTGCGTGTTGTTTATGCACAGAGAAAGCTGATTGTAACGGCTGTGGCTCAAACGGTTGTCCAGATAATGATATTTGTGAGAATAAAAAATGTTCGATTGCAAAAGGACTGACACACTGTTATGAGTGTGAAGAAAATTGCAGGAAAGGACTATTAAGCAAAATCAAACCGTACGCATTTACCTTATTTGCGAAAAAGTATGGAGAAGAAAAGCTCTTGGACTGTTTAGAGAGAAATGAGAAAAACGGGATTGTGTATCACAGAAATGGCATAAACGGAGATTATGATGATTTTGATGATGTAGAACAGTTAATGAATTTTATCCTGACAGGAGTGCGATAAATCCTAATTTAACAATTTCATATCCCCACACACAAAGCGGTTACTCCTTTGGAGATCAACCGCTTTTTCTATACTCAAATTTATGATTGGAGTGATTGATTGAAAGACATTTTTACAGATATGCAGGCAAAAATCGGGCGTCCGTATCTCTCCGACCTGCCCTACTACAAGCGCGCGGTCTGGTTTGAGATGAAACGCCTTTGCCTGTCTGACTACCCTAAGAAACAGTTGGAAGATTTTTCACGCTATGTATTCGGTGTGCCTTACGCCGTCATACAGGAAGCGTTACAAAGAAAGGACGTGATGAAACATGGAAGAAATGCGTGTGCAGATTGAAGCCAGAGAACCAACAGACGGAGAAATCAGAGCTTTTTGGTTCACCCTGCCTATCGACACAGAACAGGTGGAAGAACTGCTGGGGATTGATGTTGATACAGACTATTACTCTATCACGGGCAAGGAACTTCCTTTTGCTGATGAAGTGCAGGAAGATACCACCATTGAAAAACTCGACGACCTGTACCATACCTATGATAGCCTACCCTCTGACTTGAAAGAGGACTACGGGGAGCTGATGTGCTATTTCACCGACCTTGACGAACTGCACCGATACAGAAACGACATCATTCATTATTCTTGGTGCAGAAACATGACGGACGTTGCCCGCCACATTCTGAACAACGACCCAGACTTTACTTCCCTTAGTGAGAACGTCACCCGCTATTTCGATTATGAAGCCTACGGGCAGTACCTTGACGACAACGGACGCTTTGTGGAAACCGACCACGGTATCTATGAACTTCCATAGAAAAGAGGTGTAAGCCTGTGGTGGACGACATGAGGGTGTATATCGCTAATCTTGGCAAGTACAACGAGGGCGAACTTGTCGGGGACTGGTTCTCTTTCCCTATCGACGAGGAAGATGTTTCGGAGCGTATCGGGCTGAACAGCTATTATGAGGAATACGCTGTCCATGATACCGACAACTTCCCTATTGAAATTGGGGAGTATATCTCCATTGAAGAACTTAACGAGATGTACGATATGATTTGTGAGCTTCCCGACTATATCACGGACGCTCTGGACGAGTTTGTTTCCTACTATGGAAGTCTGGAAGAAGTCTACGAGCATAAGGACGAGATTTATTATTATCCTAATTGCGAGGATATGACCGACGTTGCCTATTACTTCATTGACGAGTTACAAGTGCTGGGACAGATACCGCTACCGTTGCAGAACTATATCGACTATGAAGCATACGGCAGGGACTTGTCCATAGAGGGGACATTCATTGAAACAAGCCGTGGGATATGCGAGATACCATATTAGAGCTGGCAGATCAGCGACAGGAAGCGTCGCTACTGACAGCTTTTTTCTATCAAGGACAGTCTGAAAATGGCTGTCCTTTTCCATTACAACGAAAGGAGCTGAAACGAATTGAAGAAGATTAAGAGCTACACGGGTATCTGGAACGTGGAGAAAGTCTTATATGCAATCAATGACTTCACTCTCCCGTTTCCCGTTACCTTTACCCAGATAACGTGGTTTGTTATCACGGAGTTTGCCGTCATTCTCTTGGGGGACTTACCGCCGTTATCGCTTATCGAGGGGGCATTTTTAAAATACTTCGGTATTCCCGTCGCCCTCACATGGTTTATGAGTCAAAAGACCTTTGACGGCAAGAAGCCTTACAGCTTCTTGAAATCGCAGATTACGTTTGCCCTGCGACCAAAAGTGACCTATGCAGGAAAAGCCGTGAAGCTGGAAAAGGAAGTGTTCAGCGAACCCGTCACGGCGGTTGGGAGTGTGATGTATGTTCCCGATTAAATATATCGACAACAACCTTGTCTGGAACAAGGACAATGAAGTATTCGCCTATTATGAGCTGATACCATACAATTACAGCTTTCTATCGGCTGAGCAGAAGTTTATCGTCCATGACAGCTTTCGCCAGCTTATCGCACAGTCCCGTGAGGGAAAGATACACGCCTTGCAGATAGCGACGGAAAGCTCCGTAAGAAGCATACAGGAGCAGTCAAAAAGATTAGTGACAGGGCGACTTCGTGATGTGGCGATACAAAAGATAGATGAACAGACAGAAGCGTTAGTAAGCATGATTGGGGATAATCAAGTCGACTACCGCTTTTTTATCGGCTTCAAGCTCATTGTGACAGAGGAAAAGGTCAGCCTTGAAAGCATGAAGAAATCGGCATTTCTGACATTCAAGGAATTTCTAAATGAGGTCAACCATACGCTGATGAACGACTTTATCTCCATGCCAGATGATGAAATCAACCGCTACATGAAAATGGAAAAACTGCTGGAAAATAAAATCTCCCGCCGTTTCAAATTCCGACGCTTGGACAAGAACGACTTCGGGTATCTTATCGAGCATATCTACGGCAGGGACGGCGTGGCGTATGAGGACTACGAGTATTCACTTCCAAAGAAGAAGCTGAAAAAGGCAACGCTTATCAAGCAGTACGACCTTATCCGTCCGACCCGCTGTCTGATAGAGGAAAGCCAGCGATACATAAGGCTGGAACATGAGGACAGCGAGAGCTTCGTGTCCTACTTTACCGTCAATGCCATTGTAGGCGAACTGGATTTCCCGTCGTCGGAAATCTTCTATTTCCAGCAACAGCAGTTCACTTTTCCTGTGGACACAAGCATGAATGTAGAAATCGTCGGGAACAGAAAAGCCTTATCGACTGTCCGCAACAAGAAGAAAGAGCTGAAAGACTTGGACAATCACGCCTATCAGTCTGGAAGCGAAACAAGTTCAAACGTGGTGGACGCATTAGACAGCGTGGACGAGCTGGAAACCGATTTAGACCAGAGCAAGGAAAGTATGTATAAACTTTCTTACGTTATCCGTGTGTCCGCTCCCGACCTTGACGAGCTGAAACGACGCTGTGATGAGGTCAAGGATTTTTACGACGACCTCAATGTAAAATTAGTCCGACCTGCTGGGGATATGCTGGGGCTTCACTCTGAATTTCTTCCCGCCAGCAAGCGTTACATCAATGACTATGTGCAGTATGTGAAATCGGACTTCTTGGCTGGTCTTGGCTTCGGAGCGACGCAACAGCTTGGCGAGAATACAGGTATCTATATCGGCTATTCCGTAGACACGGGAAGAAACGTCTATTTACAGCCGTCCCTTGCTTCACAGGGTATCAAGGGGACAGTCACCAACGCTCTAGCGTCTGCCTTTGTCGGAAGTCTTGGCGGTGGAAAATCATTCTGCAACAATCTGATTGTCTATTATTCCGTTCTCTTTGGGGGACAGGCTGTCATTCTCGACCCTAAAAGCGAGCGTGGCAACTGGAAAGAAACGCTCCCAGAGATAGCCCATGAAATCAATATCGTCAACCTTACCAGCGATAAGGAAAACGCTGGGCTTCTTGACCCGTTCGTGATTATGAAGAATGTAAAGGACGCTGAAAGTCTGGCGATAGACATTCTCACATTCCTTACGGGGATTTCCTCTAGGGACGGCGAGAAATTCCCTGTCCTTAGAAAAGCGGTGCGAGCCGTGACCCAGAGCGATCAGCGAGGACTTCTCCATGTGATAGACGAGCTACGCAGAGAGGAAACGGTGATAGCCCGCAATATTGCCGACCATATCGACAGCTTTACGGACTATGACTTTGCACATCTGCTGTTCTCCGACGGTTCGGTTAAGAACGCTATCAGCTTGGACAACCAGCTCAATATCATACAGGTGGCAGACTTGGTACTTCCCGACAAGGACACGACCTTTGAAGAATACACGACTATTGAACTGCTGTCCGTGGCTATGCTGATTGTCATTAGTACCTTTGCCTTAGACTTCATTCATTCAGACCGCAGTATCTTTAAAATCGTGGATTTAGATGAAGCGTGGGCGTTCCTCAACGTGGCACAGGGCGAAACTCTCTCAAACAAGCTGGTGCGAGCGGGACGTGCTATGCAGGCGGGCGTGTACTTCGTCACGCAATCCTCTGGCGACGTGTCAAAGGAGAGCCTAAAAAATAATATCGGTCTGAAATTCGCTTTCCGTTCTACGGACATCAACGAGATAAAGCAGACCCTTGAATTTTTCGGTATCGACAAGGACGACGAGAACAACCAGAAACGACTTCGTGACTTGGAGAACGGACAATGCCTGCTTCAAGACTTGTACGGGCGTGTGGGCGTGGTGCAGATACACCCTGTCTTTGAAGAATTACTGCACGCCTTTGATACCAGACCGCCCGTGAAAAGCGAGGTGGAGTGATGAAAGATAGGATAAAGGGGCTTCTGACAAGAAAGAAGCTCTTTCGTTTTTTCAAGATAGTTCTGATAGTCATTTTTACCTCTGTCTTGTTCCTCTCGCTGTTCGGTACGGTGGCTCATGCCACGGGGCTGGTTGATGATACGGTCAATGCGGACAACCTGTATTCACAGTACCCTTTGGAGAATTACCAGCTTGACTTCTATGTGGACAATAGCTGGGGCTGGCTTCCGTGGAACTGGCTGGACGGTATCGGGAAATCCGTACAATACGGGCTTTACTGTATCACCAATTTTATCTGGACTATCAGCCTGTATCTAAGCAACGCCACGGGGTATGTCGTCCAGCAGGCGTATAAGCTGGACTTCATCAATGACATGGCAGACAGTATCGGAAAGAGCATACAGACCCTAGCGGGTGTGACAGAAAACGGCTTCGGAAGTACGGGCTTCTATGTGGGCTTCCTGCTTCTCATTATCCTTGTGGTGGGTATCTATGTTGCCTACACGGGACTGATAAAGAGAGAAACCAGCAAGGCACTCCACGCCGTTATCAACTTTATTGTGGTGTTCGTGCTGTCCGCTTCCTTTATCGCCTACGCTCCCGACTACATCAAGAAGATAAACGATTTTTCCAGTGATATAAGTACCGCTTCGCTGGATTTGGGGACAAAAATCATGCTTCCCGACAGCGACAGTCAAGGAAAAGACAGCGTGGATTTGATAAGGGACAGCCTGTTTTCCATACAGGTACAACAGCCGTGGCTACTCCTGCAATTTGGGAACAGCGATATAGAGGAAATCGGGGCTGACCGTGTGGAAGCTCTGGTATCGGCTAGTCCCTCTGCCGACGACGGGGCGACCCGTGAGGACGTGGTGAAAACGGAAATCGAGGATAACGACAACGACAATCTGACGATACCGCAGGTCATCAACCGTCTGGGAATGGTGTTCTTCCTGCTTATCTTCAATCTGGGGATAACGATATTTGTTTTCCTGCTCACAGGCATGATGATATTCTCCCAGATATTATTTATCATCTTCGCTATGTTCCTGCCGATTAGCTTTCTACTCTCTATGATACCCAGCTATGAGAACATGGCGAAACAGGCAATCGTGAGGGTGTTCAATACGATTATGACAAGGGCGGGGATAACGCTCATTGTCACGGTGGCTTTCAGTATTTCCAGTATGTTTTACAACATATCTACCGATTACCCGTTCTTTATGATTGCGTTCTTACAGATAGTGTGCTTTGCGGGTATCTACATGAAGCTGGGCGACCTTATGAGTATGTTCAGCTTAAATGCTGGGGACAGCCAGAGCATGGGACGCAGGATATTCCGTCGCCCTTATCTGTTCATGCGACACAGGGCTAGGCGTATGGAACGACGTATCGCTGGTGCGGTCACGGCTGGAAGCATGGCGGGAGCTGTGGCGGGAAGTGCCGTTGCGGGTGCGGGAAATAAAAACCGTACTTCTGCTTCCAGAGGAAACAGGAGCAATCAGTCCATGAGTAGCCGAGCTGGTTCAGCCGTAGGTGCGGTACTTGATACGAAAAACAAGGTCAGGGACAAGGCAACGGCTGTCAAGGAGAACATCAAGGATATGCCGACACAGACCGCCTATGCCCTGCACTCCGCTAAGGAAAAGGCAAAGGAAAATGTGTCCGACTTCAAGCGTGGCATTGTGCAGGGGCAGGAAACCAGACAGAGCCAGCGTGCCGACAAACTCCAACAGCACAGACAGAATATCGCTGACAAGCGTATGGAGCTTCAAAAGGCACAGGAAGCAAAGCAGGCTGGCAGAACGACGGACGGATCAGCGACAACAGGAGCTACCCGTCCCCATGACAGACCTGTGACCGCTTCTCCTGCTTCTAAGACCGATACAGGAAAAGTGCAGGAAGTCAAGCGACCTGTCACCACGGATAAGGTACATACCGAGCCGACAAAGGCACAGCCTGTCAAAGAGCGTCCGCTTGCTTCAAAATCTGCTGAACCTGTATTGCAGAAACACGGAACAAGGCTCAATGGTGTGGAGCTGAACCAGCAGACCACCAGAAAGGAGCGAAACATCAAGAAAGCGACCCTAAACATGACAGGAAAGAAAGGACGTAAGAAATGAAATTAAGACATATCGCCCTTATCGGCAGTCTGTTTCCCTTTCTTCTTGCGATAGTGCTTTTCTTTGGCGTGCTTATCAGTGCCGAGGACGACGACGGGGGCGGTGGTTCTTCCTCATGGGTAACAGGCATGAACCTGTCCGCAGAGGTGTTGAAACATCAGCCTATGGTGGAGAAATACGCTAAAGAGTACGGCATTTCTGAGTACGTCCCCTATCTGCTGGCAATCATACAGGTGGAAAGTGGCGGGACAGCCGAGGACGTTATGCAGAGTTCCGAGAGCATGGGCTTACCGCCTAACTCCCTTGATACGGAAAGTTCAATCAAGCAGGGGTGCAAGTATTTTGCGTCCCTGCTTTCTTCAGCAGAAAGTCAAGGCATAGAGGATATAAACGTGGTGGTACAGTCCTATAACTATGGCGGTGGCTATATCGGCTATGTGGCTAAGAACGGGAAAAAGCACAGCTTCACGCTGGCAGAGAATTTCGCCCGTGACAAGTCTGGCGGGAAGAAAGTCACCTACACGAACCCTATCGCTGTCGCCCGCAATGGTGGCTGGCGTTATGGGTACGGGAATATGTTCTATGTAGAGCTTGTCAGCCAGTATCTTACGGTCAGTCAAGTATCGGGCGAGCTGGCACAAAAGATAATGAATGAAGCTCTGAAATATCAAGGCTGGGACTATGTGTACGGCGGGAGCAACCCTAACACTTCTTTTGACTGTTCGGGGCTGGTTCAATGGTGTTATGGCAAGGCTGGCATTTCCTTACCGAGAACGGCACAGGCACAGTATGACGCTACCCAGTATATCCCGCTTTCACAGGCACAGGCTGGGGATTTGGTGTTCTTCCACAGCACCTATGACGCAGGAAGCTATGTAACGCACGTCGGTATCTATGTGGGAAACAATCAGATGTATCACGCTGGCGACCCGATAGGTTACACCGACCTTACAAGCTCCTACTGGCAACAGCATTTGATAGGGGCTAGCAGAATTAAGCAATAGAAAGAAAGGAATGGAAATATCATGTTCAAGAAGAAAGAAAAACCGATAAAGGAAAAGAAAGTCCGCACTATGAAAGTGGGGACGCATAAGAAGTCCGTCATTGCCCTCTGGGTGGTGCTTATCGCAAGCGTGAGCTTTGGTGTGTATAAGAATTTTACCGCTATCGACCAGCACACCACCCATGAGGTAGAAACCATACAGCTCCGCTTGAATGACACCAACGGCATAGAAAATTTCGTGAAGAATTTCTGTAAATCCTACTACACATGGAGCAACAGCAAGGAAGCAATCGGAGCAAGGACACAGGCTATCAGTGCTTATCTGACACAGGAATTGCAGGATTTGAATGTTGATACAGTAAGAACAGATATACCGACCAGCTCCACGGTCACGGACGTACTTATCTGGGACGTGGAACAGTCTGGGGAGAACGCTTTTACTGTTGCCTACGAAGTAGATCAGCAGATAAAAGAGGGCGACCAGACAAGGAACGTATCAGAAACCTATATTGTGACCGTCCATGTAGACACTGACGGGGATATGGTGATTATCCAGAACCCGACCCTTGCCCCTGCTATGGAAAAATCTGATTTTGAACCAAAGGTGCAGGAAGCGGACAACAGTGTGGACGCTGATACAGCGGGTGACGCTACGGCATTTCTGGAAACATTCTTCAAGCTGTATCCTACCGCAACGGACAAGGAGCTTGCCTACTATGTAGAGGGAAACGCCCTTGAACCGATAAACGGGGACTACCTCTACTCCGAGCTTGTCAATCCTTTATTTAAGGCTGACGGTGACAATGTGAAAGTGAGCGTTGCGGTGAAGTTCATTGACAACCAGACAAAGGCTACACAGGTATCGCAATATGAGCTGACGCTTCATAAAGATGGCAACTGGAAGATAATAGGATAACGATTGAAAGCGTGTATTTCTCATATGAGATTTGCACGCTTTAAAAATGACAACAAAACTTTGCAAACTCTATTGACAAGTAAACTTGGTAATGATATATTTATGTTGACAATAAAACTTGTCAGACAAGGAGGATATATCAATGAATAAAGATGAAATTTTAGCTAAAGCGAAAAAGGAAAATTTCTTAGGTGATGAACGTGAAAAAGAAGTACGTGTAAAAAGAGATGCTTTCTCACTGTGGGGATTGATTATTTTGGGAGTGATTATAATGATAATTAAACTAGTTCGTACACAATCACCAGCAGATATAATATCATTGCTGTTTTGCACATCTGGTTTAGGTTTCACTTATGAAGGTATTAAATTAAAGAATAATTGGAATATCATTTCTGGAATTATACTTTTAATATGTGCTGGCTATTCATTTTATAAAT
>ENA-UOJN01001263-UOJN01001263.1-human-gut-metagenome-genome-assembly--contig:-C125IIP-NODE-1263-length-18532-cov-19.107377_pt1 | contig 18532 bp, 23 predicted proteins | sample MGYA00242350_ERZ723897 | MGnify/ENA metagenome assembly ERZ723897 | reverse complement strand
AGAGGCTAAAAAAGCAGGATGGAAGTCTGGTGTTATGAACATCTAAACTGAAATATCGGAAAAATTGTGTAACGAAAGGAGATAGGCCTATGGCAAGACCGAAAAAAGAAGGTAAGAAGAACATCCGGAAAGATATCAGCATGGATCCGGAGCAGTACGAGAGATTAATTGATTACTGCCGGCAGCAGGACAGACCTATCTCCTGGGTGATCCGGCAGGCGCTGGAAAGCTATTTACCTGTGTAACGGTACGTATTATTACACAATAAAACTGAAATTTAGGAACAGAGAGGAGAAACATGGGAAGAGAATTGAAGCGTGTACCACTGGATTTTGATTATCCATTACATAAAGTTTGGTACGGATATTTTGTAGATAACATTTCGTTTTGTATATCTTCGCAAAATGAGGAATATTGTGAAAATTGTAAGGAGTTTGCGAGGATCAAAGGGATTGATACAGAACAGTATGGATGCCCTAAATTTGATGAGTATTTCAAACAAATTAAGGACAAATTAAAGGAACTCTGCGAACCGCCGAAGGGAGAAGGCTATCAGTTGTGGAATACTACGAGTGAAGGGAGCCCCATAAGCCCTGTGTTTGAAACATTGGACAAATTGTGTGAATGGTGCGAAGTTAATGCAACTACCTTTGGTAAATTCAAGGCAACAAAGGAAGAGTGGAAAGAAATGCTGCAAGATGGCTTAGTATATCACAAAGAAGGAAATGCCATTATGTTTTAGTGGAGGAGAACGGGATGATGGATTTTTGCGAAAAAATAATAGCGGCATTCCCAGAATCCATCCGGACAGTGAAAGGAGTGATAGAAAAAGGAAAAATGTTAAAAGTGTAATAAGTATCATAATACACAATCGGAAAACCCAGTGCAGAGGGGCCTGCAATCGATCACATAATAATAGCGGTACAACCACCGACCAAAGTAGACTGTACCGCTCACTGCTTAAGGACATCATATCATAATGTGATACCTTAGGCAACATGAAAGAGGTGCGCTTATGACGAAAAACGACCTGATCAACGAAGTTGCCTATGAATTGAACGATTTTTTAAGCAAGGAACAGATTGACCGCATGAAAATCACCTTGTATGTAAAATTACAGGACTTTGAGCTGGCAGAGATCAAACAGCTGCCTATGACTATGGAGCATGACAATGAGTGGTTAATGCAAAGGTATTGTGTAGACGGCGTGGCAGCAGGACTCCATGCAGGGACAATACGAAGCTATATTGGGATAATAAAGAAATTCTTCGAATTTGTGAATAAGAATTATAAATATGTGACAGCACAGGATATTACAGATTACCTTGCTATTAGATCCTATCGTGATCACATCAGCCACAATTATAAATCCACAATATACCGGTACTTATGCACATTCTTTTCCTGGGCATTTAAAAAGAGGCATATCCAGGATAATATCATTGATGGCGTTGATCGTGTTAAGCAGGTGAAAAAGAAAAAGGTTCGCCTGACGGATGAGGAAGTGGAAACTATCCGTTATGCATTGCAGACACCCAAGGAAAAGGCTTTGTTTGAATTGATGATCTGTACCGGCATGAGAGTTGGAAAAATCTCTTGCCTCAATGTGTCAGATATTGATCTGACAAATAAGCAGGTATCAATTTACGCAGAAAAAACGGATACCTACCGCACCGGAATGCTTACGCCGGTAGCGGTCATGGCATTAAGAAATTATATCGGGGACAGACCGGGAACAGATCCGCTGCTTTTGGCAGATCGGGCACCGTATAATCGGATGCGGGAGTATGGCATAGAAAAGCTGGCCAAGGAGATGGCAGTCAGGGGAGGAGTGACCAGGATCACAGCCACGGTGCATGTGTATCGTAAGACATTTGCAAGTGTACTGTATCGCAAGACTGGGGATGTACTGTTGGTGAGTAAGCTGTTAGGTCATGCAAAGCCTGATATGACAGTACAGTATTACTTAATTGATGATATTGAAGAAATGCAGCACAAGTATAACAGAGTAGCATAGTAACAGCACCGGAAGTTGCACCGGTGCAACAGAAAGGAGAAAGCATCGATGCAAAGAATTAACAGAGCAAGCTGGAGGATTATCGAAACTATATTATTACGATACCCTCAGCGGAAGAAAGAATATGAGGAGTACATATCGGAAATTATGGCATCACCGGCGGGAGGCAGCAGTCGTCCGCTAGATTCCGGAGAGGAAAGGGACAAGGCACAGTCTGTCACAGAAGCCAAGGCACTTAAAATGACATCGGTATATTTCGACCGGATCAAGCGGGAAGTAGAAGCGGTAGAGTTTGTATATAATGATCTTCGCAAAGAGGAGCAGGATGTAATAAGGGTAAGATACTGGTCAAGGGGCATCAGAAAGCCGGTACCGTATCATCGCTTGACATCCTGCAGTTACAGTGAGAGGCAGATGCAGCGGATCGTGCAAAAAGCAATTATCAGAGTGGGCAGGTATATCGGAGAAATTATTTAAACATATTACGCAATATGTGTTGACATATTGAGCAATATGCGATATAATAAAGACAGTTAAGAGAGATATGAGAGCTTAACAAATAAATGGGCAAGCATAGAAAGGAGATCAAATGGCTGAGAACATGACAGACAAACAGATGGATGTAATTCTTAATTTGGTAGCCGATAAGTTCAGTAATTGCAAGGACATGGACGAGGTTGCCAAGGCTGTGCAGGAAGTCAGAAACATGGCCAAAAAAGAAAAGCCTGCTGAATAGGCTTTAGGGACACAGAAAGGGCGGTGGACTTGCCTAAGCCGCCCAAACTGTAAATATAGTATACACCAAATGAGGAGAGAAAAAAAGAGAAAGAATGTCGGCAGAAGAAAAAGTATTTAATCAAATCAGTTATCAGAATAGTTATAACAAAGAGAAGTATGATAGAATCAGCCTCATGCTCCCAAAAGGAGAAAAGGATCGAATCAAAACGGCAGCGGCGGCAGCAGGCGAGAGCGTAAACGAATTTATAAATAAGGCAATAAAACAGAGAATAGATCACATTTAAAAAAGATGGCGTAATTTTCGTTGTCAAATGTGATAATATAGTATCGTGATAAATTAGTGATAAGGGCAATGCAGATAATCTGCGTTGCCTTTTTTCGTGGAGTTGCATCGGTGCAACAAGTGAGAGCATGGCGCAGGAGTGGGCAAAAGCATTTTATAAGTCCAGACGATGGATCAAATGCAAGAATAATTATATTGCTGACAGGAGACTGGTAGATGGTGGACTGTGCGAGGAATGCCAGAAGCAGCTTGGCTACATCGTGCATCACAAGATCTTACTGACGCAGGACAACATTAGCAATCCGGACATCAGTCTCAATCATGATAACTTAGAGTATGTGTGCAAGGATTGTCATGACAAGTTTGACGGACATGGAGTTGGCAAGGGGCAGCAGCCGTTATGCATCTTTGACAAGGATGGAAACCCGATTTCTGTCAGGGACATAGACTCCCCCCTTAAAAACAGGTGGGGTATAGATGAGCGAGAACCGATAGCGGAGATTGATGTAACACACAGGTCTTCATAAGGGGGGTGTGGTATACATGATAAGCGAGGAAGAATTTGAAAAAGAAGAACGTCGTAGAGAAGCTGAGTATGACAGCGTTTCCGAATATTTGGAGAAACAAAAGCGGATCAAGAAAGAGGTGGGAAGACTTAGAAGATTATTCAAGGAAATTGATGAAAATAAAAAGAAATTAGTTGACTCTACCATTGCAGACGTAGCTTTTTTGACGATCACAATGCAAGACTTGCGAGATAAGATCATCAGAAATGGGACAACGACAGATTATAAAAACGGAGAGAACCAGTGGGGCGTAAAACAGAGCCCTGATGCGCAGTTGTATCTGCAGATGTCACAGAAGCAGACACAGGCCATGAAAATACTGGTGGATTGTCTGCCAAAGACACCAGGCAAGCAGGTGATAAAAGACGATGGATTCGATGACTTTGTGAATGGGCGTGAGGATATATGATCAAATACCCAGAAGATTACAATCCAATCCGGGAGTACTGGGAGAAGATAGAAAGCGGAGAAATAACTGTATGTGACAAAACTTATAGGACATATAAAAAACTGATTTATGATCTGGATCATCCCAGGGAGTACTTTTATAGTGCACACCGGGGAAACCACATCATAGAATTTTTTGAAAACTACTGTCACCACTCCAAAGGTAAAAGCGGTGGAAAAAGAGTTGTCTTGGAACTGTGGGAAAAGGCAATGTTGGCAGCTATATTCGGGTTCGTAGATATCAATGGTCTCCGGAAATACCGGGAGGCTATTTTAATTGTCGGGAAAAAGAATGGAAAATCACTATTAGCATCGGGAGTAGGATTGTATCTGCTGGTGGGAGACGGAGAACCCGGTCCGGAAGTGTATGCGGTTGCGACAAAAAAAGACCAGTCTAAGATCATATGGCTCGAGTCAAAAAGAATGGTAAAAAAATCACCGGCTTTGCTCAAAAGGGTCAAGCCACTGGTGGCAGAGCTGTCATCCGAAGATTACAACTCCGGCACATTTAAGCCTCTTGCATCCGATTCGGATACGCTGGATGGCCTGAATGTGCAGGGTGCGTTGATGGACGAAATCCATCAGTGGAAAAATGGGCGTCCACTGTATGATATCATCGCTGATGGCGTTACTGCCAGGGAGCAGCCTCTGATACTGATTACGACGACAGCCGGTACAGTAAGAGAAGATATCTATGATCAGAAATATGACGAAGCCGAACGGCTGATCAATGGTTATTTTGATGAAAATGGCTATAAGGATGACCACTTGATCGCATTTGTATATGAGCTTGACAACAGAAAGGAATGGATCGATGAGAAATGCTGGTATAAAGCTAACCCCGGACTAGGGACGATTAAAAACCTTAAAACATTAAGGGATAAAGTTAAAAAGGCAATGCAGGATCCGAAGCTGGTAAAAAATCTCGTGTGCAAGGAATTCAACATCCGGGAGACATCTTCGGAGGCATGGCTGACTTTTGAGCAGATCGATAACAGGGAAACATTTGATATAAAGGAATTGAAACCTCGTTACGGTATCGGAGGCTGTGACTTATCAAGTACCACGGATCTGACAAACGCAACCGTGATATTCAAAGTGCCGAAGGATGAACGAATATATGTGCTGCAGATGTACTGGTTACCGGAAGATCTCCTAGAACAACGAACCAGAGAGGACAAGATCCCGTACGACATATGGGCTGAAAATGGTTGGATTAGAACATGTCCAGGGAATAAAGTGCATTACAAATATGTCCGGGAATGGTTCGAGCAGGTACAAAAAGAATATGACATTTATCTGTTCAAGTGCGGATACGATTCCTGGTCGGCCACTTATTTTGTAGAAGACATGAAAGATACTTTCGGGGCAGCAGTGATGGATCCGGTCATACAAGGGAAAAAGACATTATCAGGACCGATGAAGTCGCTGGGAGCAGACTTATCTGCGAAGAGAGTCATTTACAACAACAATCCGGTACTGAAGTGGTGCTTGTGTAATACATCAGTAGATGTTGATAAAAACGACAATATCCAGCCATGTAAAGGTAATACCAGTACCAGAAGGATAGACGGGACTGCAGGGCTGCTAGATGCCTATGTGGAGCTGGAGAACAATCTGGAAGAATATGAAAGTTTGATTTAAGGAGAAAAAATGGGACTGTTTAGGAAAAGAGAGCCTACAAAAAACGAAAAAAATGCCAAAGAAGTAATGAAAATGGTAACCACCTGGGGAGAACATTACTATGCGTGGAATGGGAGACTCTATGACAGTGATATAGTGAGATCTTGCATCCGCCCGAAAGTTAAAGCTGTGGGAAAATTGGTGGCAAAACATATCAGACAGGATGCGAAGGGACTGACAGTTAATCCGGACGCAAATATCCGTTTTATCCTGTCGGAACCAAACCCATTTATGACAGGGCAGATGTTCCAGGAAAAGGTAGCCACACAATTATGTTTGAACAACAATGCCTTCATTCTGGTGATAAAGGATGATAACAGTAAGCCAATGCAGCTGTATCCGATTCCGTGTGTGTTATGCGAGACCCAATACATAGATGATGAGCTGTATTTAAAATTCCAGTACCGGAACGGAAAGAGCAATACCTTCAGGTATGACCAGATCATACATCTGCGGCAGGACTTCAACGAACACGATATCTTTGGAGAAAGCCCGGCAAAGGCACTGTCTTCTATGATGGAAGTGATCGGAACGATAGATCAGGGAATTATTAAAGCTGTAAAAAACAGTGGAATCATAAGATGGTTGCTGAAATTCACACAATCATTGAGACCAGAAGATATAAAAGAAAACGTTAAAAGCTTCGTAGATAATTACCTGAATTTTGAAAGCGATACTTTCGGGGCAGCAGGCGTAGACACAAAGGCAGATGCGATAAGGATTGAACCGAAGGACTTTGTACCGAACGCCGCACAGACGCAGGAGACAATCAAACGAATCTATTCATTTTTTAACACAAACGAAAAAATCGTGCAGTCAAAATGGAATGAAGACGAATGGAACGCATATTACGAGGCTGAGATAGAACCGTTAGCCATACAGTTAGGTGAGACCTATTCTGTAAGGCTGTTCAGCCGGAAGGAACGCGGTCATGGAAATAAAATCGTATTTACGGCAAGCAACTTACAGTGCGCAAGCCTGTCTACGAAGCTTGCATTTGTGTCTATGGTAGACCGCGGAGCCATGACGCCGAACGAATGGCGCGAAACCATGAACATGGCGCCAATCGCAGACGGAGATAAACCAATCCGTCGTCTGGACACGCAAGTCGTTGACCTCATCCGGGGCGCATTATCCCAGATGAATGATAAAAATTATATAGTAATGGCTGATCTGATATCCAAAATGTTAGATGCGGCGGAAAGGAGCAAAGATGAAACACAGGATAAACATCCGGGGTGTGATGGTGCCGAATGATTACAAATGGTACTATGACTACTTTGGCGAGGATTGTACCTGTCCGGCAGATATCCAGAAAGTAATGGATGCATTTACAGACGGAGATGAGATCGAGGTATATATCAATTCTCCCGGAGGGGTGATCGATGTAGGGTCGGAGATCTACACACTACTGCGGAGCAGGAAAGATAATGTAAAGATATACATTACCGGAGAAGCATGTAGCGCAGCATCGATTGCGGCAATGTCGGCGCATTGTGAAATGTCTCCGACAGCACTCATGATGGTGCATTGCGTATCATCCGGGGCAAGAGGTAATCATAGCGACATGGAAAAAATGGCGGAAGTCCTACGAACGGCAGACAAAGCATTATGCACCGCCTATATGGCAAAAGCCGGAATGTCCGAAGAGGATGCGCTTGCCATGATGGAGCACGAGACCTGGCTGACAGCAGAGCAGGCAAAAGAAAAAGGGCTGATTGATGGGATCATGTTTGAAGATTCGCAGCCGGAGACACCACTGGTGGCAGGACCGCTATTTGCACTGCCGGATAATAACCAGATGGAAAAAGTAAAAAAACTGTTAAAACAGGCAGAAGATCCGGATAATTCCGGGGACGCTGCTTTTTTAATGCAACTCAGCTTAAATCTATTAAAACTAAAAGGAGAAAAAAGAGCATGAACAAGAAACAGTATGAAGCAAAGAGAACTGCGCTGATGAATGAGGCACAGGCGCTGATCAATGCCGGAAAGGCAAAGGAAGCAGAAGAAAAAATGAATGAAGTAAAGGCACTGGATGAACAGTGGGATGCAATCGCACAGGCGGAGGCAAACTTCCGCGCACTGAACCAGGAGCCGAAAGCCATGAATCCGGAAAAAATCGAGGATTCTATTGCAGACAAGAATATTGCCGAGGCAGAAACTCCTGTAGCAAAAGCATGGGCATCCGAAGAGTATAAAAATGCATGGGCAAAAACCATGATGGGAATTCCGCTTAGCAATGAAGAGAATGATGCGTATAAGCTGGTAAACGAAGCTTTTACACATACCACGCAGAATACATCTGTAGTAATCCCCAAGACAGTATCAAAAGGTATCTGGGAGATGGCAGGTGAGATGTACCCTTATTTTGGAGACATTACGAAAACCTATGTTAATGGGGTATTGACAATGATCCAGGAAGATACTTCCAGTGATGCGAAGTGGTACGATGAGAATACATCTACAGAGGATGGAAAAGAGACATTTAAAGAGTTCACACTTAACGGATGTGAGCTTGCAAGAGATATCACTGTAGCATGGAAGCTTAAAGAAATGGCAATCGAGGATTTCATTCCGTACATCCAGCGTAAAATGGCTAAAAAAATGGGCGCAGCTGCAGGATATGGCGTAACACATGGAGCAGGTGCTCAGGCAAGCACCGGGAAACCGGAACCCATGGGAGTAGTAACAGCATTGGAAAAAGAAACAGGAACTCCGCAGGTTGTTACTTATGCAAATGGCAAAGAGCCTACATATAAAGATATGCTGGCATTGAGAGCAAAGGTAAAATCCGGATATGGAGCTGGACTTGCAGTATATGCGAATACAAAAACCATCTGGAATAAGATTGCTGCAATCGTAGATGGAAACGGCAGACCTATTTTTGTACCGGATACTACGGCAGGTGGCGCGTACAGAGTACTGGGAATGTTGGTGAAAGAAGATGATTCCATGAAGGATGGAGAAATTCTGGCATCCAATGCAAAGGATGGATATCACTTAAACATAAACAAGGAAATGACCATGATTCCGGAAGACCATGTAAAAGAGCGCAAGACGGATTACTGTGGATACGCTATCATGGACGGTAATGTGCTTACGACTAAGGCTCACGCACTGCTGAAAGAAGCGGCTGCGGCAAACAAGGAATAAGAAAAACTGATCATACGGAGGGTAATATATGATTTCGGTGGAACAGATCCGCCAGTCCATGATGATCAAACATACTAAACTTGATAGTGATATCAAGAGATATATAGACACCTGCCGGTTAGATATGCAAATGGCGGGTGTCTATATAGATAAAGATTCGCAGTTGCAGGACACGGCATGCGAATTTTACTGTAAGTGGAAGTTTGACTACATGGGACAAGGTGAACGTTATGAAAAAGCATACAAAGAATTAAGGGATACGATGAGCCTGTGCGGTCTGTACAATGGAGAGGAATCGGATGAGAAGCGAATTGATCAACCTGATAGTTTCGGAGAAAACGTTAAGCAATGACGGGTTCTTAAGCAAAGAAATCCTACATAAAACAGAGGTTTTCGCGGAAGAAAAGGGAATTAAGAGAGCAGAGTTTTATGCGGCTGCCAGGGAGGGAATCACCATCACAAAAATGATGATGGTGGATCGCTACGACTTTGAGAGCGCCATCGCAGAAATTGATGGAAAGAAAAAGAAGCCGTCCAAAGTAGAACATGATGGTGTGACTTACCGGATCATCCGGACATACATCCCGGAAAATTCCACCCAGATGGAGTTGTATCTGCAGGAGGAAGAAAATGGCTGATTTTGATTTTAACTTTCCGGAGAACTTCCTGGCTGAACTGTTAGAAACAGATTTTGATGATCTGGCCGGAGAAATGCTCTCGGAAGCAGCACCAATCTACAAGGATTCCATCCAGAGATCCATGAAAAGTAGTCTTTTGCATGATGGTGAATCTGAAATGGTACAGTCGGTCAAAGCCAGTAAGCCAAAGAAGTGTAAGAACGGCGCCTGGCTGGTGCATATAGGCCCCAGTGGGAATTCGAAGAATACATACACTGCCAAGAACGGGAAAGGGCAAAGAACAGCCAGAAGATATCCGGTATCCAACATCCTGAAAGCAATTTGGAAGGAATACGGCATATCAGGAAGGCAGGCTCCGCGCCCCTGGTTGCAACGGGCCAAAAATGATGCCGATGCGAAAATCATGAACCGGATGCAGGAGATCTACAACAGAAAGGTCGGTGCAGAATGAATGTAAATGGATTGATTACGTCATTGGGAAATGTTGTGAATTGTCCGGTAGCACCGGACCTTTACGAGGGTAGTAAGGAAAAATACATCACGTATACATACGAGGATGAGAGATCTGCGATGGATGCTGACAATGAGGAAACTCAAACCGTAGCATATCTGCAGATAACTCTTTATACTCCGCCACAACAGGAGTATATGGAAGACAAAAGTAAGATAAAAGCCGAACTGAAAAAGCTCGGTTTTTGTGTGGAATCCATCCAGTCATGGGTAGATTCCTATGCACCTGAAAAAAAGAGGCATACGGTATTCAATGTGAATATCACAATGCCGGAAAATTAAGGAGGACTATATAAAATGGCTAATTTTGGATTATCCAAACCCTGGGTTGCGAAGCTCAATCCGGCAACTAACAAGTATTCTGATGCCTTTAAATGCGGAAAGGCGATCAGTACAGCGGTAACACCAAACTACAATGAGGTCCCGCTGTATGCAGACAACCAGCAGACGGAATACGTCTCGGAATTCAAAAATGCGAATGTAAGCATTGGAACAGACAGATTGCCTTCTGAGGCGGCAAAAATAATGTTTGGACACACAGTGGCTGTAAACGGAGAGGAAGCTTCCAAGAGCGAAGATGAAGCCGGGTATATTGGATATGGATTTATCACAGCAGAGCAGCTGGACGGAGTTAAAAAGTACAGGGCATGTGTGCTCCTGAAAGTAAAAATGAAAGAAGGAGAGGAGTCCTTTGAAACGAAGGGAGATTCTATCGTATTCAAGACACCGTCTCTGAGCGGTACTGCCAGTGCTAACGAGGATGGCGAGTGGCGGATTAAGTCTCCTTACTATGCAACAGAGGCTGAGGCAGATAAGTGGATCCAGACAAAATTTGGCGTGGTAGAGCAGTGTGCTACTCCCGAGGCATCCGTGGAAAGTGGAACTTACGCAGAAACGCAGACGGTAACACTTTCCTGCGCTACCAAGGGTGCAACCATTAAATATACCACAGACGGTACCACACCTTCCGAAGAAAACGGAACTGAGTATAACAATACCATTTCCATTGCTGCTACGGCAGGACTGAGAGCGATCGCATACAAGAGCGGACTTGTAAATTCTGAGGTTATGATCAAAGAGTATTTTATTAACGGCTAATAAATTGTAGACTGAGCAGGCAGCCCCGGGGATATCCCGGGGCTTTTTGGAGAAAAGCATGGAAAAATTAAGAAGGATAATGATCGGGGAGAAGACATACCCGTTTAAGATAGATCTGAATGTGCTGGAAATGGTACAGGAAAAGTATGGAAGCGTAAAAGCATTCGAGAGAGAGTTGTTTGGCTGGCGGTACCGAAAGGATGCGGAAGGAAAGCAGATGTACTCCTCTGACGGAGTACCAATGATCTATATTGTGGAGCCGGCGGTTACAGCAGTAAAAATGATTCTGCCGGCAGCAGTGATGGAAGGATTGCAGATCGAAGCAGACGAGCATAATAGGCAGATGGAAGAGATTACGGAGGATTATATCCTCCATAACTGCAATGTGCCCTATATGGATCTTTGTGTTATGCTCCAGGAAGAGTTCAGTAGGTGTTTTGCAGCAAAAAAATAGGAGCCAGAGGAGTCCAGTCGGAAGAGGATACACCGATGGATTTCCCCTGGCTTTATCAGATGGGAGTCACATGTCTGGGATTTACACATAGGACAGTGAGACAGCAGTATATCGGATCGTGGATGGACCTGTTTGAGATATACAAAAGGCATCATAACTTTATGACGAAACGCGGACTTTTTAGTGTCAGTGACAACAGAGAAGAGGAAATAAGCACACTGGACGTATTGTAGGAGACAGCAAATGGCAGCAAAAGGAACAATCGGTGGAAAAATTGTCCTGGATGGAGAAAAAGCATACCGGGAAGCCTTAAAAAATATAAAAGCAGACCAGCAGGAACTCAGATCAGAGATGATACTGTGCAGCTCAGAGTTTAAGAATAGCCAGAACTCCCTGGATGCACTTACAAAAAAGCATGAGATATTGACAAAGCAGGTGGAGACACAGACCCAAAAGGTCAATGTGTATCAGGCAGCAATGGAGAACTCTGCCCAAAAACAGGACCTTGCATCTGAAAAAATATCTGCGCTGAAACAGGAGCTGGAAAAAGCAGAAAAGGAAATGTCTGCCCTGTCAGAGAGCAGTGGGGATAACTCCGATGCAATGACGGAGCAGGTTAAGACCATAGATGATCTGAAGTCCAAGCTTGAAAAAGCCGAGGAAAGCTACAACAAAGCTGGACAAAAAACAAAGTATTATCAAACAGCATTGAATGATGCCACGGCAGAACTCAATAATATGCAGGATGACCTGAACAAGACCACCCAGTATATGAATGAGGCGGAGAAGAGCACGGATAAATGTGCCACATCCATTAATGAGCTGGGGAAAGAGACCGGGGATGCCACGGAGCAGGTGTCGGTATTTGGCGATGTGCTAAAGGCTAATCTTGCGGCGGACGCTATCAAAACAGGTGTCAAGGCTATAGCGGACGGTATTAAAACGGTCGCAACATCTGCCACGAGTGTGGGCGTGGATTTTAATGCGTCCATGAGCGTGGTCGCCGCGACGATGGGCATGACTGCCGATGAGATCAATGCCGGAAGTGAAAGCTATAAACAGCTGGAATCTGCAGCAAAACAATGCGGAGCCACGACGAAATTTTCCGCGACGGAAGCGGCAGAGGCTGAGAATTATCTTGCTTTGGCCGGATATGACGTAAAAAAGATTGTAGAGACACTGCCGAAGGTGTTGGATCTGGCGGCAGCAGGTGATATGGATCTTGCCTATGCATCTGATTTGGTAACGGACTCTATGGCAGCTCTGAACATGGAAACATCCAAGCTGGACACCTACATCGACGAGATGACAAAGACGGCGCAGAAGTCCAATACCAGCGTATCACAGCTGGGTGAGGCTACTTTGGTATGTGCCGGAACTGTTTCACTGGCAGGAATGTCAATTGAGACAATGAATGCCGAACTGGGCGTACTGGCCAACAACGGTATTAAAGGAGCAGAGGGAGGTACACATTTAAGAAATGCAATCCTGTCTTTAGCGGCTCCCACAGATGTGGCCAGCAATACCATCGAGTCATTAGGTATTCAGGTGGCAGATTCCACCGGAAATATGCGAGACCTTAATGATATAATGATCGATCTCAACAGTGCTATGGAAGGCATGTCCAGTACTGAAAAGACGCAGACAATCAATAAGATCTTTAACAAGACGGACATCGCTGCAGTCAATGCTCTGCTGAAGGGAACCGGAGACGAATTTAACAATCTGTATAAAGAGATCAGTAGCTGCGAAGGTGCGGCCAGTGATATGGCAAACACCATGAACAACAACCTCAAAGGGGATGTAACGATTTTAAAATCCGCCCTGGAGGGATTGGGAATTGCCACGGAAGAGATCTTTGATAAAAACATGCGTACTGCAGTGCAGGGTGCTACGGATGCCGTGGACCGCCTGCAAAAATCCGTCACCAAGGGTGACCTTAACACCTCACTGAACAAGCTGTCAAAATCTATGGCAGCTTTTTGTGAGGGCGCACTGGATTTAGGTGAGGAGGCCCTTCCGGTAGCAATCGACGGTTTGACGTGGCTGTTGGATAATGCAGATTTGGTGGCAGCAGGAGTGACGGGAATCGTAGCGGCCAATCTGCAGATGAATACGGTGGGACCGGCCATTGTGGCAGTGCAGAAAGCATGGGAGGCTTATAAGACAGCAAATGAAGGTGCTACGGTCTCACAGTGGTTGCTCAATACCGCAATGGATGCGAACCCGGCAGGAATAATGATTACAGCGGTGACTGGACTTACCGCAGCACTGGGAGCGTATATACTGCTCAACAAAGACAGCATTGAGAACCTGTCCGAAACCCAGCAGGCTACCAGAAACCTGATTGACACCACAAAAGAACTTACAAAAGAGTATGATGATACAAAAAAGTCCAGAGAAGAAAATCGGACTGGCCTGGAAAATGAGGCAGTAGCAGCCAAAGAACTTGTAGAAGAACTGATTGGACTGCAGGCAAAAACAAAACTCACTACAGAGGAACAGAACCGGCAGAGACAGATTATAGACCAGTTAAATACAGCATATCCGGATTTGAATTTGAAGATTGACGAGCAGACAGGTCTGCTGAATATGTCAACAGAGGCCATATATGCAAATATAGATGCATTGTCTGCGATGGATAAAGCAAATGCTGCCAGAGAGGATATGGCGCAGATTGCAGAAGAACAGTGGGAGGCAGAGAAAAAACTTGCAGAACTGAATGAGCAGAGAATTGCTCAGGAAAACGAATTGGCCGCGGCGAAGGAAAGGCTGGCACAGGCGGGAGAAGATGATGCCTATGTATACGCATATGCAGATGCTGTGAACAGTGCAAACATGGCTTTAGGAGAACTGAACGAAGCAATAAGCAGCACAGAGGGAAGCATAGCGACACTGTCAGACGAGTACGAATATTGCTACGACTACATCTCACAAAACGAAGGAATCTACGATACGGCAGCAGCCACAGGGGAACTGGGAGATGCAGCTGCAGAAGCCGGTAGCCAGATATCCGGAATGTCGCAGGAAGCACAGCAGGCATTACAGGATATGTATGACACAGTGCAGGAGACTGTAAAAGGGCAGCTGGATATTTTTGCGGAATTCCAATCAGGGACGCAGCTGTCTACTACTGAACTATTGAATAACATGCAGTCCCAGATCGATGGAATCACGCAGTGGGCGGATAACATGGAACTGCTTGCGGACAGAGGCGTTAATCAGGGACTGCTACAGCACCTGGCCGAACTGGGACCGGAGGGCGCCGGATATGTGGCTACATTCGTGGAAATGACGGATGAAGAGCTGGAAAAAGCAAATGAAATGTTTACAGAGGCCATGACTCTACCGGACGAGGTGACGTCAGATGTGATGAAATCATATCAGACTGCAGGGGAAAAAGCTGCTGAAGGATTTCAGACAGGGATTAAAGACAATGCGGATAAAGTGGCAGATCAGGCCGAGAGTATGGCAAACGACACTGTGAAGGCCACAGAAGAGGCTCTGGACATACATAGCCCATCAAAGGTATATCAAAGAATAGGAGAAAATATTGATCAGGGTTTGATTCAGGGAATTGGGAACCATCGGCAGCAGGTTATAAATACTCTGAACATATTGTGCTCCACAATTATAGCCAACGGAAGATCTCAGATCAGCACATCCACCTGGGAAGAGATAGGACGAAGAATACCGGAGGGCATGACACAGGGTATCAATAACGGCAGCTCATCTGTGGTGAGTGCAGTGGAGCGTCTAGCAAGGAATGCTGTGGAAGCGGCCAGACGGGAGCTGGATATCCACAGCCCGTCGAAAAAGTTTGAATATATGGGCGAAATGTCCGGAGAAGGATATATTGTCGGATGGAAAGAGACAATGGCTGATATTGACAATGTGATTGCACAGTCTCTGCCGAGTGCCAACATCCTGCCGGAGCAGACGCAGACAGTAACCAACAACACGGATAAGCGGATCGAAATAAATAACGAGATCAATTTTTACACACCAACTGATGATCCGATTGAAACGGCCAGGAGAATCAAAGAGTCCCAACAGGAGGCAGCACAGGAATGGTAACAGATCGTAAAATCATCATAAGTAACGGTATCACCTCAGTAGAGTTGACGGCTGCACCATACACGGTACAGGAGACTAAAGGATTTGACCGGCTGGAAATAGAGCATGTAAAGTCCCAGGGATTTGACCAGGACGGAGCAACATTGATTAATAGCTATGTGTTGCCGAGGGAGATGGAGATTACCGGCCAGATGCAGGCACATACGACAGCACAGATGCAGATGCTGAGGGACAAACTGCAAAACCTGTTTGCGCCAAAAAAAGAATTGATAGTGGCACATTATTACGGAGGGATAAACCGAGTAATAAAAGCGATCACGGAGAAAAGCCCCAAATTTGAATTTACGGAAGTTGCACCAGTGCAACAGTATACAGTCAGCCTGCTGGCAATGGATCCTTACTGGAGAGATCAGACAGAAACGATGATCGCAGTAGCAAATGTGGTCGGTGGCTTTCATTTTCCGCTGGTTATTCCCAAGAACAAAGGGGTCCATTTCGGAATTAAGAGCAGATCTTTGATCGCAAAGGTGTATAACAGATCCAGTATAAAAGTGGGAATGCAGATCACATTTGTAGCGGGTGGTACAGTAAAAAATCCTCAGTTATTTGATATAAACAAGCGGACTTTTATAAAACTACTGTGCACGATGGAAGCCGGGGAAAAGATAGTCATACAGACTGGGCAGGATAATACGGTGACCAGAATAAAAAATGGAGTATCCGAGGACTACATTGGAAAAATCGATCTCGCAGGAGAAGGAAACACATTTCTGGAGCTCGATCCGGGGGATAATCTTTTTCGCTATGCTGCTGACGAGGGAGAGAGCTATCTTGAGACGAGAATCCATTTTTACAATAGGTATCCGGGGGTATAAGCATGGAAATCTATGTACTGGACAGAGAATTAAATATAGTAGGTGTGCTATCGACCTACGAGAGCATCTTGTGGACGGAAAAGCTACATGAGCCAGGGGTTATAAAAGTTGTATTTATGTTTAACGAGAAAACAAACAAGCTCCTGCAGAGAGGATATCTGCTGTACAAAACGGACGAATTGCAGCCGGCGGTGATTACAAGAAAGACGCTTAAGTTAAACAAGTATGGACAGCAGACAATTACGATACAGGGGTATATGGTGACAAGATATTTCCGGCAGAGGATTATCTGGAAGAAAATGATCATGAGAGGAACACCGGAACAGATGATGCGGCAGATGGTACAGGAGCAGACGATTACTCCGGAGGATGAAAAGAGAAAGATGCCGCTCATAGAACTTGGAGAATTACAGAACTTTGATATGGACGAGGTGGAGAAACAGATTACATACGATAATCTGCAGGAAGCCCTGACAGACATGTCAAAGACAACGGAATTGGGTTATCGTCTAAGGCTGGATTATGCAAGGAAAAAACTTGTGTTTGAAGTGTACAGGGGGACGAACAGGACACAGGGAACAGAGCACCCATGTATTTTTACGCGGAAATTTAAAAATGTGTTTACAGAGGATTACAACGAGGATGACGGAAACTACAAAAATGTATGTCTTGTTGGTGGGCCGGGAGAAGATGCAGACCGTGTGCTAGTAACAGTAGGATCTGGAGAGGGGCTGGACAGATATGAGATATTTTACAATGCGTCAGGCTACTCAGAGGATGGAATTACGGCAGCAGTCCTGCAGGATCAGCTTAGGCAGAAAGGGCTGGAAAAGATGTCTGCCTATTATATTGCCAAGGCTTTCGAGGTCAAAATTAACAAAGATAAAGCAATGGAGTTTGCTCTGGGAGACTATGTAACCTGTCAGGATACTCAGTGGGGAATTACTGTTGATACACAGGTAAAAGTAATCCAGAAAGGCTATTCGAAGACAGAGGCATCTTACGTGATCACGTTAGGTGACGATGTCCCGACACTGATAAATTTAATTAAAGCAAAGGAGTAAAGGTATGGCACTGGAGACAGAAAAGAGCTTTCCGTGCGACGCGGAAGAAACAGAAACAGGATATGACAAAGAATATGTGGCAGACGATTTTGCCAGATATTTCCGAGCGTTTATTTCGTCAGGCATTTTCATGAAAGAGGATACAAACCTGCAGGTAATCGCAAACGGAGACATGACGGTGACACTGAAAGCCGGAAAAATGATTATTGATGGGTACCGGTACGACAGCACCGGAGATATTATAATCACAATTGATCCGGCCGATGGGGTACTGGGAAGAATCGACAGGATATCTGCAACGTGGTGCAAAGATGAAGGAGATATCCATTATACACTACAGAAGGGTACGCCATCCTATAAGCCGGTTGCACCGGAGTGCCGCAGAACGGAAGAATACAAGGATTATGTTGTGGCGGATATCTATGTGGCAGCAGGAGTTATCAAGATTCAACAGCAGAATATTACGGATCAGCGGCTCAATTCTGATGTATGTGGGCTGGCCATACCTTTTACGGAACTGAATACGAATGCAATTTTTACGCAATACCAGGATGCGGTAAACGAGTTCTTGAAATTTGCTGATACATGCATCGATAGCACAGTAGTAGGGCAGATCGAGTCGGATCTTGCAAATAAGCTTGATAAGACAGGAGACTCCGGAGACAATGTGGTAGCATTTACTCAGACAGCCAGCAGGCAGAATATCATGACCGGCGATACACATAAGACTATTTTCGGAAAAATCAAGAAGTGGCTGGCGGATCTGACAGCCACGGCATTTGCGCAGATGATCACCACAAAGGAGGATTTGTTGGCTACAAAGGCTACCGGATATGTGCCGGATGCCAAGGCGGTAGCGGATGCATATACTGAGTTAAATGGCAAGTTAATACAAATAGAAAAAATATCTTTCGCTAAAAATGCATCAG